>CDYH01004553.1_pt1 | contig 173975 bp, 126 predicted proteins | sample 557561 | NCBI WGS metagenome assembly CDYH01 (sample SAMEA3182056, study PRJEB8094) | gut metagenome | biome: human; feature: gut; material: Stool; isolation source: human stools | place: Canada | collected 2012-10-31 | reverse complement strand
CCTCCGAGATATAGGGCGAATAGGCCGTGGTCTCGGTCGTTACGGTGACGGTGGCGCTCTTGGTCTCGGTGATGCCGCTGTCGTCGGTGACGGTCAGCGAAATCGTGTAGTCGCCCGTTTCCAGTTGGATGAACGACAGCGTCTTGTCGGTTCCGGCTTCGGCGGCCTCCGCGTCGCCGGGGCCTTTCACCGTCCATTCGTAGACCGGATTCTGGTCGAAGCCCGTGATCGTCGGCTCGATCAGGAGCACCTTGCAGCGGTCGGTCGAATAGGCGGCTTCGAGCGACATCGAATTGGAGAATCCGGCCTGGTTGACCGTGATTTCGAGCGTCTTGTCGCTTTCGTCCTGTTTGAGGACCACTTTGCCCGGTTCGCGGGCTTCGGTCGAGCTGTTCTTGGCGACCGTGATGACCAGCGCCGTCTGTTCGAGTTCGGCGGGAGCCCATTCGGGCGATGAAACTACCTCGTAAGCCACGGCGCTCGTGCCGGCCTGCGCCGTCTTGGTTGAGGTGACCAGAATGGTGTAGGTCTTGCCGTCGGCCGGGGCGTCGATCGGGTTGTCCTCGGCTTTCACCGAGAATTCGTAGGTCGTCTTCGACGTGTTGCCGTCGTCGTTCTCGTCTTTGCATGCCGTGAGAAGCACGCTTGCGGCTGCGACGGCCAGCAGGGTTCGGAAAGTGAATTTCTTCATCGTTTTATAAAATTAAAGGGTTTCGTTGTGTCGTTCGTCTTCGGCGCAGCGCACCGACTGCCCGTCGCTGCGGGACGAGATGTCGCGGCGGATGTTGGGACGCTGGTTGTAGGAGGCTATGTAGATTGTCAGTTCGTAGGCGTTTCCGATCCCCGCGGGCGGCGTTCCGGACCAGATGCTGGCTCCGAATCCCGAGTTTTTCAGACATCCGCCGCCGGCGCAGTACCGGAATCCGGCATAGGGGAACACGCCCAGCGCCGAGTAGTCGGTCGTGGCGTTTTCGAGACCGTTCCAGATGAATTCGCCGTTCTTGTCCGCAGGCACGCGCCACCCTTCGGGACACGGGTCGAACGGCGATTTGCCCCGCACGGGTTCGCACCATAACGTGTCGCAGCGCTTCATCTCCGTCGGTTCGCTGCAACAGAACCAGTCGGAATATCCCTCCGTTCCGCGCAGATAGACCATCGGTTCGACGATCGACTTGGCCAGCCCCGTACGGGTCGGGTCGGCGTCGGTTTTGATGGAACGGATGCCCGTGCCTTCCGCCTGCGAACCTTCGGTCAGCTGCACGCCCGCCATGTCGTAGATCGGTTTGCTGTCGAAATGGCGGGAATCCGTCGTGTTCGTGCCGCGGAGAATCCGGTCGCCCGGGAAAGGGTCCTTGCGGCCCCATTGGTACATCAGTCCGCACGCGGCCAGCGAGTCGGCGGCGGTTTTCTCGATGACCGCCTTGTCGATCGTCGCCCCGAGGTTGCGGTCCATGAAGGTGTAATCCTTGATTCCGTCGCCGTCGTTGTCCCAGGTGTAGATTTTGCCGTAGGCGACCAGTTCCGCATCCGGATCGTAGCGCGTCACCCAGATGTGCCAGCTCCAACGGACGGCGCCGCCGATGCGGATGCCGATCACGGCGTTGCCCACCTTGTCGGCCGTCGATACGGCGATGGAACCCTCTTCGGCCTGCTGTCCCGGAATCAGTCCGACGTTCGTGATCAGGCCCGGCAGGTCCTGCCAGAGCAGAACGGGTTCGGGGGTCAGCCCCGTGAAATCCTCCCCGCCCAGCCATTCGGCGTAGAGGTCCCACATGGCATAGGCTTTCAGGATCGGGATGTCGATCGACTGGCCGGGTTTGACCATGAAACAGTTGGGGGTGTACGCCGCTTCGAGGTATTTCCGGTCGATGTCGGGCCCGGGCTCCGGTTCGGGTTCCGGCTCCGGTTCGAGATCGGGGTATTCGTTGGGGTTGTCGTCGTTGTGGTAGGAGCAGGCGACATTCCCGACGCTCAGCGCCAGCAGCAGCGCGGGCAGCAACAGTAGTCTTTTCGTTTTCATAGCGTGGAATCTCTGTTTTATTGGTGTTGGTCGGGCCGCACGTAGATATGCATGTCGCGGGCCATGAAAATTTCGGTGGAGGTCTCGCCGATCCAGCCGCAGTATTGGTTCAGGGCGGTGTAGACCCGGATGAAATCGACCCCCGGCAGGTGTACCGGTTCGCGGGTCTCGGGGTCCACGGCCCACCCGATGTCGAAGCCGTTGTAGTAGTTGCCCTCTTCGTCCTTGGCTTCGTTGGGATAGTTGTCGGCATAGGCGCCGTATTTGAACATGTATTGCAGGTAATAGGAGCCGTTGCCCGAGACATCCACGGCGTTCTTGGGCAGCAGCGTGCCCCGGAACGTCATTTCGTCGGCGTCGATCCACCGCGGGTAGTAGTCCTGGTCGTGGAACTTGTTTTTGTAGACGTAGCCGCTCTGCCCGCGGTTGTCCTCCCACCCGATGTAGGTCATGTCGGTCATGGCGCTGTCGTTCCCCTCGCCGGGCGTCGGGACATGCCCGGGGGCGGGGCGGCGGTAGGTGATCTCGTATCCGTATACGGCCGCTTCGTCCGTGTACCACGGATTCTTGTCGATCTCGTACCATTTGTCGTCGGGCTTGCCGTTCTGGTTCTCGTCGAACATCACCAGAATGATGCCCGGCTCCGAGCTGCCTCCGTCCACGCCCGGGTGGGCGGCGCTGTTGAACGAGTTGCCGTCGATGCGGATGTCGTGTTCGCCCGGAACGTTGACGACCGTGTGGTCGAATCCGAACGTGATGTAGCCGCCGTAGGCTCCCAGCGACACGCCGCTCTGCATCTTTCCGGCGATGGCCTCCTCGGCCTTCTGCCGCATGGTCTCCGCCGTGTCGCCCTCCCGGTATTCGGGCATCGCGTTCACGAACTGTCCCGGTGCCGGGCAGTATTCGTAGACCGTGGCGATGTAGGGGCTGTACTCCACCTCCTCCTCGACCACGTAGAAGGTCATCCGGTGCACGATCGGATTGACGGGGTCGAAGATTCGGAACGTCACGTCGTAGGTGCCCGGATACTGCATCAGGAAGATGTAGTCCTTCTCTTCCGAGAGCAGCGAATCGGCCCCCGAGGCGGTCTTGACCGTCCAGCGGTAGCTCTCTCCCGTGAAGGCGGGTCTGAGATCGACGGTCTGCATGCGAGCGACCTTGTAAAGGTCGTCCAGCCCGAGGCTCACGTAGGGGATGCCGTCGTTGTCGCAGCCGCCGAGCGCGAGGGCCGGCAGCAGGGTGGCGAGTATCTTTTTCATCTTCATCGTTGTGGCTGTTTTCGTTCGAGAAATACCATGTGCGCGGGGATGTCGCCCGTGCGGACGCTCCATTTGCGGACGCCCTCGCGCGAGTAGCAGTGCAGCACGCCGCTCGAAACGTAGTTCTTGGCGTCGGTGACGTAGATGTCGCCGTTCCGGGGGTGGATGGCGATGCCGTAGGGGATCACGATGTCGAGCTCCGTGCCGTCGGTGATGAACTTGCGCGACACGACGCGTTTCTTTTTAACGTCGATGATGGCGTAGGTCACCGTGTTCTTCGAGGTCTGGTTGCTGTACTCGACGCTGTATACGTAGAGCGAATCCCCGGAGACGGTCATGTTCGAGGCCGGAATGTTCATCGCCTCGGCCACCTGGTAGCGTCCGCCGTTGGGTTCCAGCCGGTAGAGGTTCGACGGAACGTCGTCGTAGTTGCCCCGCGAGGAGACCCACAGGTTGCCGTAGGCGTCGGCCTTGATGCGGCTGAGGTTGATCGCCACGTCGATCTTGTACATTTGGCGCATGGTTTCCAGTTCGATGACCGAGACCGTCGAGTCGTAGTTCGGGGCGCGGTAGCCGCCCGAATTGGCGACATAGGCGCGGTTGCCGACGATGGCCAGTTCGTCGGGCTGGTAGCCTACGGTCACCTGGCCGACGATCCGGTAGGTGTCGAGATCCACCTTGAAGACGGCGCCTTTCTGGGCGTCGGGGTCCATCGCCACGGGGCCGACGTAGGCGCTGACATAGGCGTATTTGCCTTTGAAGCGGATGTAGCGGCAGTTGGGGATGTCGATCTGTGTGATGCGGCGGGCCGTGTAGGCGTCCATCACCTCGACCTTGTGCGAACAGTTGATGACGGCGAACAGCCGTCCGTCGTAAACCTGGATGTCGTTGCCCACGTCGCCCAGCTCCTTCACGACGTTGGGGTTCTTCTCCGCATAGATGCCGCGGGCGTAGACCGCCGTGCGGTAGTCGAGGTAGTCGATGTCCGCCTTGTTGCTGCCCATGTTGCCTTCGTTCAGGAGATACATGCCGATCGGGTCGGCATCGGGGTTCTCCCCGAACGGCAGCACCTCGTATTCGGTGGGGTTCACCAGTTCGATCTTCCGGCAGCCGGCGGCGAGGCAGCAGCCGGCCAAAACGATGAAGAGATACCTTTTCATGGCTCGCGGGGGTTAGAGATCGACGCTGACGACGAACCGGAAGTTGGTCTTCGGCATCGGGTAGTTGAGCACCACGTCGTAATCCTGTCCGAAGAGGTTGTTGATCTCGGCCGTGGCCTTGAGTGTCCGGGTGCGGATTCGGAAGGTCTTTTGCAGCGAGAGGTCGCTCGTGTACCACGGCTGGGTGTGGTTGCGCGGGATGTTCTCCTGCTGGTTGTAGCGCTGGCCCGTGTAGATGAAGCTGTAATTGAGTCCCCACCCCTTGTAGAACAGCGCGAGGATGGCCGAACCGCTGTGCCAGGGGATGTAGGGAATCTGGTCGCGGTAGTAGGTGTCGGCCGGGTCGGTGATGTCGATGGCCTCCTGATAGGTGTACTGGAACTTGGTCGTCACCTCCAGCTTGCCGAGCGTGAACAGGGCGTTCAGCACGGCGTCCACGCCCTTGATCTCCACTTCGCCCAGATTGAGCATCGTCCAGCGGAACTGCTGCCCCTTGGGGTAGGCGATGATCTTGTCCGTGATTTTGTTGTAGTAGGCATCGACCGAAACGTCGAGCATCCGCATGAAGGGCGAGCGTTCGAAATCGCGCGCGTATTTCAGCCCGACGTTGAACTGTTCGGCATATTCGGGCTTGAGGAAGGCATTGCCCATGTCGGTGTAGTAGAGGTCGTTGAAGGTCGGCATGCGGAACATCCGCTTGTAGAAGGCGCGCACCGAAAGGTCGTGGTTTTTCAGCACTTTGAACGATCCGAAGAACGCCGGGGTGGCCACGGCCTTGTCGGGCCGGGCTTCGAAGCGCTCGACCTTTTCGTGGACGAAATAACCCAACAAGCTGGCCTGCATCTTCAGCCGCCCCCATTCGAAAGCCGTGGCCAATGCCGCCATGTGGGTGTAGCGCGTCGGGTAGGGGAAGGTGCCGTCGCTCTCGGTGGGCATGTAGAACGTGGCGTCGAGCGTGTTCCATTGGAAGTCGTAGGCCAGCGACACCTCCCAGTGCTCCAGGATGTTGCAGAGATTGGCGCACGAGAAGTAGAACTCCTTCTGCTTGTAGGTGTTCTTGGTCTGGATCAGCTTGGCGTCCTGATTCTCGTAGTGGGTGTAGTCGGCGGCGTACTTGGCGTTGAACAGCGTGCGGAACCTCTTCGACCAGCGGTTGGTCAGCGTGCCCTGGATGAACGAGTTGGTGTCCCACAGCCGTTCGCCGTGGCGGAAGACGTTGTTGACGATGGCCCCCGGGATGCCGCGCTCGGAGTTGTAGGTGTAGGCCCGCACGGTCCATTGTCCGTCGGCCATCTTTCCGTGGAGCCCGGCCTCCATGCGGGTGGCGTTTATGTCGCCGTTCTGCCGGTAGGCCGTCGTGTCGTAGGCGATCTCGCCCAGCGTGTTGCGGCGGCGGTAGCGGAATTTGTACCGGCCGGTGGCGTTGGTCCACTCGCCGCTGAACGACGAGCTGACGGCGTCGGAGATCTTGTACTCGTAGCGCATCGAGGGGTTGATGAGCCCGAACGAGCCGGTCTTCATCGTGGCCTTGAAATTGGCCCGCTTGCCCTCTTCGAAGCGGGGGCGCCGCGTGGTTATGTAGATCGTTCCGGAGGCTCCGAAATCCTTGGCCGACTGGAAAATGTCGCTTTTCTGACCGTTGTAGAGCGATATTTCCTCCACGTCGTCCAGCGAGAAGCGTCCCAGATCGACCTGTCCGTTCTGGGCGTTGCCCAGCTGGATGCCGTCGTAGAACACGGCCATGTGGTTGGTGCCCATCGAGCGGATGTTGACGGTTTTCAGACCGCCCACGCCGCCGTAGTCTTTGAGCTGCACGCCCGCGAAATAGCGGATGGCGTCGGCCACCGAAAAACTGTTCAGCCGTTGCAGGTCGATGTCTTTGAGAACCTGCGCCGGGATGACCTCGCGGTATTTGGGGATGACGGGAGCGCCGACGATGACGACCTCGCTGATTTTCTGGATGCTGTCCAGTTTTCCGACGTAGCGCCGGTTCGCGGTGGAGTCGGAGGTGTCGGCCGCCGCGTGATTACCCCCCCCCGCAATGAATGCGAGGCATAGGAACGAAAGGCGAAGTTGCTTCATTATGCGTTCTGTGTCAATGGTTTGTCGGGTAAAACCATTGATTCCACAGCCGCAGTGCAACGAAACAGAATGAAAGAGTGCTTTACATGCGTTGTCGATCCGGGCCCGTTCTCCGCAGGCTGCGAAATCAATCTGTCATGCAAGGCAGGTCTTCTGACTCGTTCCGGTTTCGACGCCTTCCCGGTTATCCACCAGTGGCTGAGATTGTCGATTCCTCGTGTGCCCGTTTCCGGACAGGAACTTACAGCAGCGGGAACTGTTGCCGACTTTCACGGCATTCCCTTTTAATCGGTCGGAGGCCGCGGGGCCTCTTTCGGAACCTTTGCGCGGCAAAGATATAAATTTTGTCAGTAATCGGTGATAAAAAACGTTTTTTATTTCATCTTATCGGTCCGCAGCCGATTATTTCTTATCTTCGCGGCATCGAACCCAACATTGCGAATCATGTATATCGTTCCGAAAACCGTAAGTGCCGGACTGTTGCTTTCCGGCGCAGCGACCTCGGCGCAGGCCCGGATGCCGGAAGCGCCGCAGAAACCCAACATCGTCTATATCATCGCCGACCAGCTGCGTTGGGACGCCCTGGGCTACACCGGCAATGCCAAGGCCGTTACGCCCAACATCGACCGGTTTGCCGCGCAGGCCCTCGACTTCACCGAGGCGGTCTCTTCCACTCCCGTGAGCGCCGCCCACCGGGCCTGTCTTATCACGGGCAAATACCAGAGTTCGACGGGCATGGTCATCAACGAGATCAACCTCAATCCCAACCATCGTACGTGGGCGCACGTGCTCGGCGATGCCGGCTACAAACTGGGGTACGTGGGCAAGCACCATTGGACCGATCTGCACCGCCGCGACCGCGAGCCGGGGCCCGAGCGCATGGGATTCGACGACTACTGGGCGGCCTATTCGTTCAACCATAAGAGTTACAATGCCTTTTACCATACCGAGGACGACGACGGCGTCCATCGGTTCGTCGAGCTGAAAGGTCGGTACGGTCCCGAGGTGTTTACCTCGCTGGCCCTGGACTACATCCGTAAGAAAGCCGCGGCCGGAGAGCCCTTCGCCATGATGCTCTCCTGGAATCCGCCCCACGACCCGTGGGTCCGCAGCAATGTCGATCCGCGCTGTTACGAACGCTTCCGGAACGTGCATTTCGACCTGCCGGAGAATTTCAAGCGGACGCCCGATCCCTATATGGACCGTTATCCGCAGCAGTTCTTCGACGGCGAGGAGAAGTGGCGGGGATCGTTTATCGACACCGACCGGTATAGCGAGATGCTGCGCTGCTATTATGCGATGGTCAATTCGCTCGACGAGCAGTTCGGGCGCGTGATGGATTTGCTCGAAGAGCTGGGCATAGCCGATAATACCATCGTCGTTTTCACCTCGGATCATGGCGAGCAGTTCGGGTCGCAGGGCCGCATGTACAAACTGACGTTCTACGACGAGTCGGCCCGCATTCCGTTCCTGATCCGCGATCCCAGATACGCCACCGGGGGCCGTGAAAGCGACGCTTGCCTCAATACGCCCGACATCGGACCCACGCTGCTGGGCCTCGCGGGGCTGCACGGGGAGATTCCCGACGAGATGGAGGGCGAGGACCTGAGTTTCATCGTCCGCGGGGAGAAAGGCCGGGAACCCGAATACGCTTTCATGCAGAGCATGGGACACACCTACCAGTGGAAAGACGGCTACGAATGGCGGGCCGTGCGGTCGAAACGCTATACCTATGCCCGTTATCTGCGTGACGGGAGCGAAGTGCTGCTCGACCGGGAGGCCGATCCGACGCAGCTGACCAACTATGCCGGCGATCCGGCTTACGCTTCGGTCAAGAAAGAGCTGCGCAAACGCATGGAGCGTAAGATGAAGCAGCTCGGCGACGATTTCAAGCCGTGTTCCTGGTATCGTGACCGCTGGATGTATAAGGGTTACAGCATCAAGGCGTCGGCCCGGGGTGAGTTCGGCCCGCTGCCGCCCGTCGAACCGAAACGTACCGAATAGAGCACCTCCGCGGCATTATATCGCCCTCCGGAAGCTGGTTTTCCAGCTTCCGGAGGGCTTTTTCATTGTGTGGTGCGGGGGCCGGAGAGGGCGGTCCGAAAAAAAATCGTGCGAATTTCGATTTTCGGGGGTCGGTATTCGGAAATGGCGTGTCTACTTAGTGAAAGCAAAGAAAAAATCTGTTTTGTGTAAGTTATGCAGAAGGAGATAGACAGACTGATCAATTCCTACCGGAACAATGCCCTGAGCAGGGAGGAGGCCGGTATGCTGGCGGAATGGCTGGAGGAGTCCGACGAACACCGGGCCCAGTTCAGGGAGTGTCTCGCCGGCCGGGAGCAGCCCGCATCGGCCAAGGCGGAGCGGGAGTGGGCGCGGTTCGCGGCCCGCAACAAAATCCTGTTCGCCGTTCCCGAGGGGGTGAATACGCGCCGGAGATTGTTCAGGCGTTACGTCGCGGCGGCCGCGGTCTTGGCGGCGGGCATTTGCGCCGTCTGGTTCTGGCAGGGCGTTCCCGCGGTTCCCGATGCCGGAAACGGCACGGAGATCGGCGCCGCACAGCCGCTGGAATACCGCACGGCGCGCGGCGAGAAGCTCGACATCGTGCTGCCCGACGGTTCGAAGGTCTGCATGAATTCCGAAGCGACGCTGACCGTGGACCTGAAATTCGGAAAGGCTACGCGCGAGATCGAGTTCGACGGCGAGGCGTTCTTCACCATTGCGCCCGACAAGAGCTGTCCGTTCATCATCCACAGCGCCAACAACAATTATACGGTGCTCGGGACCTCGTTCAACCTGCAATCCTACGCCCGGGAGAAGTTCGCCGTGGTGACGCTCCATACGGGCTGCTTGCAGGCGCAGGTCAAGAAGGATGTCATCATCCTCGACCCCAACGAGGAGTTGCAGATCGACGCGACGGCCAACACGATCACCAAGCGGGCGGTGCGCATCGACGATTCGATCGGCTGGATCGAAGGGCGGCTGATCTTCTCGGGGCATCCGCTGAAAGACGTGGCCAACAAACTTTCGCGCTATTACCAGGTGCGGATCAACATCCACGAAGAGATCGCCAACCTGCAATATACGGGCATGGTGGACCGGGAAACGCTGCCGGAGGCCCTTCGGATGATCTCCGAAACCTCCCCTGTAAGGCTCTCCATCACCAATATCGACGGGGAATATTTCCTTTCGAGGGCGAAGCGAAAATAGAGAATGAATTTTTTAACTACCTAAACATTAAATGAATGAGCAATTTTAACAAATCCGAAGGTCGCTGCATGACCCTGCAACGCCGGCTGGCGTGCGGACTGGCAGCGATGTTCCTGGCAGTCGCAGGCATCGCCCATGCCTCCGAAGCCGGGGAGAAGCCCGCGACCGTAACGCTTACCGTCGAACGGGCGCCGCTGGCCACGGTCCTGAAAAAGATCGAGGCGCAGACCTACTACACGTTCTTCTTCAACAACGAACTGGTGGGCAAGGCCGCTCCGGTGACGCTCTCCGTGAAGCAGGCTCCGGTTCCCGACGTGCTGGCGAAGATTTTCGCCGGAAGCGACCTCACGTATGAATTCCGGGAGGACAAGATCCTGATCAAACGCAAGAAATCGGACAAGCCGGCCACGCAGGCGCAGGAGTCCGAAACTGCCGGAACCGTCGGCGGACAGACCGCCGGCGTGGACCGGCAGGTCACCCCCCCCCAGCAGAAAAATACCGCCTCGGCAGCCCCTGCGCTGGTGCAGGGCGTCGTTAGGGACGATACCGGACAGCCCGTTGCGGGCGTCAGCGTGATCGTGAAAGGCTCGCTCGTGGGCGCCGTCACCGAAAGCGACGGCTCGTACCGTATCAAGGCGCGCCCCAGCGACCAGCTGTCGTTCAGCTTCCTGGGCTACAAGACGCAGGACATCTACGTCGGCAGCAAGACGACGATCGACGTGAGGCTCGTCAGCACGGCGCAGGCCATCGACGACGTGGTCGTCACGGCGCTGGGCATGAAGCGCGAGGAGAAGTCGCTGGGCTATGCCGCCACGAAGGTCAAGAGCGACGCCTTTTCGTCGTCGGCCTCGTCGTCCAACTGGATGTCGGGCCTCGCGGGCCAGGTGGCGGGTCTTACGGTCGCCAAAGCCAATACGGGCGGCGGCGGTTCGATGCGCGTGACGCTGCGCGGCGAGTCGTCGATCGACCTCAACAACAACGGGGCGCTGTTCGTCATCGACGGCGTGCCGATGTTCAACACTTCGGCGGCCGGAGCCAACGAAGGGGGCGCCTATGCCATCGACTACGGCAACGGCACGGGCGACGTTAACCCCGAGGACATCGAGAATATCACGGTGCTGAAGGGGCCCGCGGCGACCGCCCTCTACGGTTCGGAGGCCGCCAACGGCGCCATCATCATCACGACGAAATCCGGCGAGGGGCAGGACGGCTCCGTTTCGGTGACCTTCACGTCGAATTTCGTGGTCGATCAGATCAACTCCTCGCCCGATTTCCAGTATGTCTACGGCCAGGGTTCGGCGAAGGGCAACGACGGATTCCATTACGGCGATCCGGTCGATGGCGAGGGCAGCAATACGACCGACGTGTCGTCGTGGGGCCCCAAGATGGACGGGACGCTCTACTATCAGTATTACGACGCGAGCCGCGGCATCGGCGTCGATGAGAACGGCGTGCGCATCAAGACGCCGTTCGTGAGCTACGGCAACTGGTTCAAGAATTTTTTCCAGACGGGATGGACGGCGACCAACACGCTGTCGGTGTCGGGCAAGATCAACAAGAACAATGCGATCCGTTTTTCGGTGACCGATTACCGCAGCGAGTCGATCGTTCCCAATTCGCCCTGGAGCAAACAGTCGCTGTCGCTCAAGAGCAACAACAAGATCAACAGATGGCTGTCGGTGGACACGTCGCTGACCTATTACCGCAAGGACGACGACAACCTTCCGGTGATGGGCTACGGTTCGAGTTCGATCATGTATTCGCTGTGGTGCATGTCGCCCAATATCGACATGAACTGGGCCAAACAGTACTGGCTGCCCGGCCAGGAACACGTCCAGCAGGACGCCGGTCTCTCGGGCGGCAAGAACAACCCCTATTTCACGGCTTATGAGCAGCTCAACACGCTCGACCGCGACCGCATGTACGGCAATACGGCGCTGAACCTGCATCTCTACAAGGGCCTCGACCTGATGCTCCGCGGAGGTATCGACTTCTCGCGCGATCTGCGTTCGACCCGCCATCCGAAAAGTTCCTACTCCTACAAATACGGCATGTACAGCGAGCAGGAGCTCACTTCGTTGCAGCTCTCGACCGATTTCCTGCTGAAATACGACCGCAAGCTGGGCGCCGGATTCAACATCACGGCCAACCTGGGCGGCAGCATCATCAACCGCTCGTTCGTGCAGACCTCGAAGACCGCCGAGCAGCTCAAACAGCCGGGCGTCTATTCGCTGGCCAACTCGGTCAACCGCATCAAGACGGACAACTACTCCTACGAGCGTCAGACCAACAGCATCTACGGCCTCATCTCGCTCTCGTGGCGCGATGCCGTCTATCTCGACATCACGGGCCGCAACGACTGGTCTTCGACGCTGCCCGTCAGCAACAACTCCTATTTTTATCCGTCGGTTTCGGCCAGCGTGCTGCTCAACGAGCTGATCGACTTCGGCTCGGCGCGCAACGTCGTCAATCTGGTGAAACTGCGCGGCAGCTTCGCGCAGGTGGGCAACGACACGAAGCCTTACCGCACGTCGAACTACCTCACCTCGTCGGATTTCGCGGGCAATTTCCAGATTCCCCGCACGGCGGCCGACCTGAACCTCAAACCCGAGATCGTCAGCTCGTGGGAGGTCGGCGCCGACATCCGCCTGTTCCAGAGCCGCCTGAACCTCGACATCGCCTACTACGACAGCGAGTCGAAGAACCAGATCGTGAGCATGCCCGTCAGTCAGGCGTCGGGCGTCGGCAGCCGTTACAGCAACACGGGCCGCATCCGCAACTGGGGCTGGGAGGTTTCGGTCAACGGAACGATCGTCAAGAACAAGAAGGTGCAGTGGAAAGCCTATGTGAACTGGGCGCTCAACCGCAACCGGGTGCTCGAACTGGGCGACGGCGTCGATTCGTGGATCGTGGCCTCCTATTCGTCGCACGCCTACATGACGGCTTACGAGGGACAGTCGCTCTCGACGATGTATGGTCTGGGCTACAAGCGCGCCCCCGAGGGATCGTTCATCGTGGGCAAGGACGGTTCGCTGACCGATGTCAGCGGCCAGCTGGTGATCGACGAGAACGGTTACCCGCAGTATTCCGACGATTTGCAGCGCATCGGCGAGTGCATGCCCGACTGGAAGGGCGGCTTCGGTACGAGTGTCAAGTGGAACGGACTGACCCTTTCGGTGGCTTTCGACGGTCAGTTCGGCGGACATGTCTACTCCTACTCCAACGCCCTGCTGGGATCGCGCGGTAAGGGTACGGTTTCGCTTCCGGGCCGTTACGACGGACTGGTGCTCGACGGCGTCAACCAGCTGCCCGACGGCAACTACGTGAAGAACACCCACAAGACAGCCGACATCACCGAATACTACGGTCTGGCCTATGCGTTCCAGAACGCCGAGCAGAACTTCGTCAGCACGCAGTTCCTCAAACTGCGTGAGCTGCGCCTCGACTACGAGTTCCCGAAGAAATGGCTCTCGAAGACCCGCATCATCAAGGGGCTCGTGCTTTCGGTCTACGGCCGCGACCTGTTCTGCTGGACCGATTTCCCGGGCTGGGACCCCGAGGGCGCCTTCATGCGCGGCTCGTCGGTCGTTCCCGGCTTCGAGATCGCCCAGATGCCCGGAACCCGCGCCATCGGCGGCAGTATCAAGATCACTTTTTAACGCAGGAGGAACCGAAAAATGAAAAATACGATTATAAGACTGACTGCAACCCTCTCGTTCGGCGCGCTCGCCCTGTCGGGCTGCGACAATTTCGACGAGATGAACGTAAACAAGAATGCGTTGCAGACCACCAATGCCACGAGTTACGTGCAGCCGATCACGTTCGGTCTCGAATATGCGCTGCTGGAGCGTTCGTTCGACGTTAATTCGCAGCTCATGCAGTACACCGTGCAGGGGCAGACCTCGGCCGAGCGCATCTACAACTACCGTTTCAACAACTCGATCATCAACTACTTCTGGCAGAACATCTACCGCTGGGCCGGCAATGCCGAGACCATGCGCGTGCAGGCCGAGAAGGACAATGACAAGACGGGGCTGGCCATCGCCTATATCCTCAAAGTGCTGACGCTCTCGCACATCACCGACGTGTTCGGCGACGCGCCCTATTTTGAGGCCGGCAAGGGCTACACCGAGGGCAAGTTCTACCCGGCTTACGACAGCCAGAAGGAGATTTACCGCGACATGTTCGAAAAACTCGAACAGGCCAACACCCTGCTGGCCGAAGAGGGCGCGGATTTCGACATGCAGGAGGATTACATGTACGACGGCAAGGTCGCCCAGTGGCGCAAGTTCGGCAACTCGCTGTACGTCCGCCTGCTGATGCGCGTCGCGCTGAAGGACGAGAGCGAGCCGGCCGGCGAGCGTCTCGACGCCGTGTCGAAGCTCAACGAGATCTTCTCCTATCCGTCGGTCTATCCCGTTTTCGAGAGCCGTGCGGACGCCGCCAACGTGAAGTTCGACAAGAACGTCAACGCGCAGTACACGCCGTTCCACAACACCCGCGCGGGCCTTTGGAACAACAACATGATCTGCGAGCGGCTGATGAACGAGATGTACGATACGTCGGCCGGGCTGAAGGACCCGCGCGTGTCGCTCTATTTCGACAAGCTCGTGGGCGTGCCGACGCAGATCACCTACAACGAGCTGATGGAATATTTCGACGTGGCGGCCCACTACCGCCGCAGCGTGATTCAGGACCGCGACCATTTCCCGCTGATGAACTACTCGGAACTGTGGTTCATCCGGGCCGAGGCGGCCTACCGCGGCTGGATTTCGGGCACGCCGAAAGAGTATTACGTGAAGGCCGTTTCGGAAGCCGTTTTCGAGTGGACCGACGATCCGGATGCGGACCTGACATCGTTCCTTTCCAATCCGAAGGTGTCGATCGACGCGCTCGACGGCGAGGAGGTGCTCGAACGGATCATGACTCAGAAGTGGATTTCGAATTTCCTGGTCGGCATCGAGTCGTGGTGCGACTACCGCCGCACGGGGTATCCCGAGATGCCCGTCAAGCCGCTGGCCGCCAACGACGGCATCCTGCCCACGCGCCTGCGTTATCCCGCCGACGAGGAGTTCCGCAACCGCGACCACTATTTCGAGGCGGTGAACGGCTGGCTCGGAGGCACGAACAACATGACCACGAACGTTTGGTGGGCCGATCATACCAACAAACGCAAATAAAAGGAGATCAACGATATGAAAAAATATATTTTTCTGATATTTGCAGCGGCGACGGCCGTTTTCGCAGCCTGTTCGTCCGACGAAGGAACGTCGGCGTATCCCGATAAACTGGAAGTCGTGATGACCCCGGCGTGGGACGCCACCCGGGGCATGACCAGTTCGAGCCAAACCCGGACCGTGGCCGTGACGCTCAATGTGGAGAGCGTGCACTGGACGGTGGCGTCCGACAGCGACTGGTGCATCGTCGATGAGGAGGAGAACCACGTGGGCAGCGGCGAATTCACGGTCGAGGTGACGGCCAACGAGGATTTCAAGTCGCGCGACGCGGTCGTCACCCTTTCGGCGGGCGCTTTCACCTACCGGATGACCGTCGATCAGTCGGGCAACATCTTCATCCTCGACAAGGTCTACTCCGTGGTGGCCCCGAACGATTCCGAGGCCATCGAGGTCGTGGTCAAGACCCTTTCGGAATGGCAGCCGGTGGATTCGGAATGGATTCACGGCGAGGTCGTCGAGACCTCCGAGCCGGATGCCGAAGGCATGACCACCTCGACGCTCCGCATCCGCTGCGACGCCAACACGGGCGCTGCGGGGCGCTACGGCACGCTGACCATCGAACCGACCGACGGGGTGGGGTACAGCACCGAATACGCCGTTTATCAATTCGGAACGGATATGCCGTTCGACACCGACGGCAAGCTCGATCTCGCGGCCAAAGGCGAGGTGAAATTCGATGTGGTGGCTCCCGCCGAGGCGGTCGTAGGCGTGACCTGCCCGACGTGGGTTACCTATGTGTCCGAACCGGACGGGGAGCAGGCGACCTACACTTTCTCCGTTGCGGAGAATCCCAGCGATACGAAGACCGAGCGCGAGGGCGTGATCGGCTTCTCGATCAAGGACATCGAGGCGCAGACCGCTCTGCCCACCATCAGGCAGGCGTTCTATCCTGCGGGCGGCATCGTTTCGGGCGCGGGTCTGAAGATGTTCGCCGAGGCGTTCAATGTCGGGGAAGACACCTCCGACTGGATGTCGGGCGAAGACGGCAAGACCGTCGAGGTGCTGGGCGATGTCGATATGAAGGATGTCGAGTGGACCTCGATCGGTACGGCGGAGCGTCCGTTCGACGGCGTCATGGCCGGCAACGGGCACCTGCTCCGGAACTGGAACACGGCGCAGCCGCTTTTCGGCTATACGGCCGAGGGTTCGGAGATCCGCGAGCTGACGATCGACGCCACATCGAGAGTGACCGCCCGAAGCATCGCTGCGGGCGAATATGCCGCGGCGTTTGTCGGGGTCTGCAACGGTGCGCTGCGGAATTGCAGCAACATGGCCGCCGTGACGCTCGATGCCGCCGCCACGGTGGACGGAGCGTGCGGCGTAGGCGGTCTGGCCGGTCTGGTCGGGGCGACCGGACGTGTCGAGAACTGTTCGAACAGCGGGCTCGTCACGCTGGGCAGCCAGGTGGTTTGCAACGATCTTTCGATCGGCGGCGTCGTGGCCCGGACGGAACCCGGTGCCGTGATGACGGGGTGCGTCAACGACGGGTCGGTCGTTTCCAACGGCGCCACGGAAAAGGACAACAAGAAATACAGCCTCTACACGGGCGGCGTGGTCGGCTATGCCGGCGGCGCGGTCGAGAACTGCACGACCGAGGGCACCAAGTCGATCATGCTCGCAGTCACGGCGGCGTTTATGAGTTATACGGGAGGCATTGCCGGCTGGGCCGACGGTGCCGTTACGGGCTGTACCAACAAACAGCCGATTTCGCTTTCGGTCAACCGTGACGGCGATGCCTGCCGCTACGCTTATGCCGGCGGCATTGCCGGAAAAACGACCGGAGCGCTTTCCGACAGCAAGAACCGCGGCAATGTTTCGGCGGCTGCGATCTGCAAGTTCGTCATTATCGGCGGTATCGTCGGTTCGGCCGATGGCGCCGTGTCGAATGTCGTCAATGCGGCGGCGGTGTCGCTTCCCGGCAATCCCGGCGGAACTGCCGGCCCGCTGAAAGAGGGGTATATCGGTCCCCGATACGCCTATGTCGGCGGTATCGCAGGTCAGTTGATGGACGGCGGTTCGATCACCGGCAACGGCGACACGACCAATTCGGGCGCCGTTTCGATCGACCTGATGGAGCACAATTCGGGTGCGCAGGCTTGCGCCGGAGGAATCGTGGGGCAGCATCTCGGTAAAATCTCAGCCACGCTCAACGAGGGCGCCGTCTCGGTCGTAGCCGCTCCGGCATCGGGTACGGCGAACTGGAAAGCACGTTGCCTGGGCGGTATTGCCGGAATCGTGGGCGATCTGGATTATGACTATTCGGGTGCCTCCATTGCCGGTTCGAAGAATGCGGCGGGGCTGATTCACGACCGAATGGCATCGACTCGCGCCAATGCCATGCCCGTTTATATGGGAGGCATCGCCGGATATGTCTTCGAGCCGAACTGTACGATTTCGGATTGCACCAACAGCGGAGAGGTGAACAATGATTATTACAACAACAACATCGAATACGACGGGAATGCGAGCGGCAAGCGCGCTAATTGCGCGGGCGGTATCGTCGGAGCGCTCGTTTCCACGGGCGATCCCAATGTCGTTTCCTCCTGCGTCAATTCGGGTACGATGACCGTTTACCGCGGTATGGCGGGCGGTGTGGTCGGATATGCTTCGGTCGCACAGATCCGGGATTGTACGAATACCGGCGATTTCCCCACCGCCAACCGGAACGGCCGGTCGGGAGGTATCGCTGCCCAGGCAATGAACACGCAGATCGAGGGGTGTCTGAACCGTGCGACCGTTACGGCGGATGGAACGGGCGATGCGACGACCGTCAAGCTCGGCGGTGTCGTCGGCGATTTGTCCGAAGGTTCCTCCGTGCGGAGCTGCGATCATTACGGGATGCTCTATTCCCAGACCTACGGACAGGCCAAGTTCGTCGGCGGCGGCATTGCCGGCACTTCGGTTGCCGGCACTACGATCGACGACTGCCGTTTCGGCGGTCAGTTCAAGGGGTCGAGCGGCGATCCCGTGGCCTTGACGTCCGGCGATGTTTGCAGCGATAGCAATTTCACCGGCTCGGGAAACACCCTTTGGGACGGAAAATAAACGGTTAGTGGGTCGGGGACGGGGCGGATGCCTCCGTTCCGTCCCCGTTTTTTAGAACAACGATGCGACGCATGCTACGACAACTGATATTCGCTCTCCTGGCCGGGTGGCTGCTGGCCGCCTGCGGAGGCAACGACGCGCCCGGAGGGATCGGGCCGGGCCCGGACGCGGCCGTCAGCGGAACGGTCCTCGACCAGCGGGGGCTGCCCGTCGAAGGGGTGGTCGTGAGCGACGGACTGCTCACGACCCTGACCGACGAGTTTGGAAACTATACGCTCGACAGCGACCTTTCGAAGCGGAGGTTCGTGCAGGTGACCATCCCCGCGGCGTATGAGATTCCCGTGAAGGACGGCATCCCGCAGTTCTGGCAGCGTATTCCGGAGGGTTCTGCGAAGGTCCGGGCTGATTTCACGCTCACGGCCCGCCGCAAGGCGGCCTCGCGCTATACGATCCTGATGACGGCCGATCCGCAGATCCGTTCGCGCAATGCGCGTTACGACAACTTCGCGTTCCATTCGATCGACGTGTACGAGGAGATGTGCCGCGATTTGCAGGAGACGGCCGCGTCGATCACCGACCGCCCGGTTTACAGCATTTCGCTGGGCGACCTGGTCCACAACGATATGTCGCTCTATCCGACCTATTGCGCCGGGATCGCGGATTTCGATTTCCCGGTCTTCAACGTGATCGGCAACCACGATCATGTGCAGAACGTGGCGACCGACCGCGAGGCGGTGAAGAAGTTCGAGGAGTACCTCGGTCCGACCTGCTATTCGGTCGAGCTGGGCGAGCTGCATTTCATCTTCCTCGACAATATCATCATGAAGAACAACACGCTCGACCCGAACACTACGGGGGCGTATAACGACGGGCTTTCGGACGAGGTGTACAGCTGGCTGTGCAACGACCTGAAATACGTCGATAAGAACAAGATCGTCATGCTCTGCGCCCACAGTTCGATGTTCCGCAAACCTGACTCCGAACCCGCCGAGCGCGACAAGCACGGCCCCGACTACGCCTCGCGTCTGGCGCAGTACCGTTTCGTGCACTCCTGGGCGGGCCATTCGCACATCAATTTCAACTACGCCTATGCGGCCGAGGAGCCGGCGGCGAAATTCCCCAATGTCGAGTCGCACATTCTGGCCCGTTCGACCGGGGCGCTGTGGCTCAACGAGCGGATCTCGACCGACGGAACGCCGCGGGGTTATCTGGTCGTGGATGTCGATGGGGAGCAGATCAGCTGGTATTACAAACCCTTGGGGCTGGGGCGCGACCGTCAGATCCGGGCCTATGCTCCGGGCGTCTGGTACGACGACGGATACGTCTATGCCAACGTCTGGAACCACGACGCCCGGTGGGGCGAGGTCCGCTATACGGACAGCGGCAAGGACAAGGCCGAAATGAAGCGGGTCACCGCCTATGACGGGGCCTTCGTCCGGATGGCCGACTACTACAATTCGGCGCAGAGCACGGCGACGTTCGAGCCTTTCCGGACCTCGCACATGTTCCGCATCCTGCCCACGGCCGGAGCGACGCAGGCGACCATCGAGACGACGGACCGTTTCGGCGAACACTATACGACTACGTTGGAGTGGTAACAAACCTGAAAATTTAACCGAATTATGAAGAAATTGTCATTGACTCTTCTTGCCGTGGCGGTAACTTTGGCTGCTGCCGCGGGCGGCATCTCCTCCGCTGCGGACCTCGCGGCCTTCGCCGAGGCCGTCAATGCGGGCGGCGACATCGCCGCATGGCAGGACGAACGCGGCGAGGTGCACTTGAAAGCCGATATCGACATGGGCAAGGTAAAACGTTTCGCGCGGATCGGGACCTTCGAGGGCGTCTTCGACGGCGAGGGCCACGCGATCCTCAACTGGAAGACCGACGGCGGGCTGTTCCGGCTCGTCGCCGAGGGCAGTACCGTGCGCAACCTCGTGATCGCGGAGAGCTGTTCGATGAAGGTGTCGGACGACGGCGAGGATGCGCTTTATGCGGGTTTCGTGGCCGACGTGAACCACGGCACGCTGGAACGCTGCGAGAACTACGGCTCCATTGCGCACCGTTCGCCCCGGTCGCAGCACGACAATTACGTGGGCGGCGTCTGCGGCATGAACAAATACGTCGTCATCCGTTGCAAGAACGGCGGCGAAATCACCTCGACGGGCAACTGTCCGTCGCTGGCCCCGAACGCCGAACCGCGGATGTACCTGGGCGGCGTGCTGGGCGGAAGCCTCGGGCGTTCGCTGCCGGGGGCCTTCGTGGCTTATTGCGAGAACACCGGGCGCGTCAGCTATTCGGGCGCGTTCATCGTCTCGCACATCGGCGGCATCGTGGGTTACAACATGCGCGTAAAGACCAAGTTCTGCATCAACCGCGGCGAGATCGTCTCCGCGGCGCGCGGCGTCGAGGAGGGCAGCGACCGCTACTGTCAGGAGATGGCGGGCGGCATCTGCGGCATGGCCAAGGGCGACGTGATGTGCTGCGACAATTTCGGGGCCGTCACCACGCGCGGCTATGCGTACAGCCTCACGGCCGGCATCTGCGGTTCGGCCCACGAGTCGCTGACCGTCGGCGACTGCGACAATTTCGCACCCGTCACCTCGACGAGTTCCTATCAGGCTTCTGTCGGCGGCATCGTCGGACTGTCGGGGCGTCCCGTCGTCGTTTCGCACTGCCGCAACAAGGGGGCCGTGCGGTTCGACGGCGTGAGCGTGGACCGCCGTTCGACCGCCGGGGGTATCGTGGGCGACATCTATGCCAAGAAAGACGCCGTTTACGCCGCTTCGGTCCGCGACTGCCGCAACGAAGGCGATGTCTCCTGCGGGCTGGGCGAGAACACGCGCAACAGCGCGCGCGGCATCCAGGCGGCCGGCATCGTGGGCTTCGTCAACGGCAATGAGGCCGTGAGCGCCGACGTGCGCGACTGCGTGAATACGGGGCGGGTGCGTTCCGAATCGGGACGTGCGGCCGGCATCTGCGGCTTCGCCAGTTACTGCGATTTCGACGGCAACGAAAACCTCGGGACCGTCGAAGGAGGCGGTGCGCTGCTGGGCGGCATCGTCGCGGCGTTCGAAAACGGCTTCGTCAGAGGATGTACGAACCGCGGCGACGTGCTCGCCGGGCCGAAAGGTCAGGCGGGCGGTATCGCCGCGACGACGTGGAACGGCGGGAACTCCCGCATCGAGGCGTGCCGCAACGGCGGCGTGGTGAAGGGGATGTTCGGACTGGCCGGGTCGATCCTCGGCGAGGGCCGCACCGCCACCGACCGCATCGAAGCGTGCGGCGTAGGCGGCGGCGTGGGAACGTCGGCGCAGAGCCGCGATGCCGCGGCGAAGGCTTCGCCCGGGAATTTCGAACAGTTCGTCACCGGGCGCAACGTCGTGAAGAACAAGGCGGTCGTGGACCTCGCAAGCTGTTATTACTGGGACGGGAACAATTAAAAAACGCAAGCTATGAAACGTTTGATCATCTATATCTGGGCGGCGCTCCTCTGCTGCGCCGCCTATGCCCAGACTCCGAATGTGACGGGCCGCGTCGTGTCGAGCGGCGGACTGCCCGTTGAGGGCGTCGTGGTGAGCGACGGGCTCAACTGCACGCAGACCGACGCCGAGGGGCGCTATGCGCTGACGAGCGACCTTTCGCAGCGCCGCTTCGTCTTCATTTCGGTGCCGGCCGAATACGAAATCCCGGCGCGTCACGGATGCCCGCAGTTCTTCAAACGCATCGACCGCTTCCAGAAGGAGGTGAAGGCCGATTTCGTGCTCGAACCGCGCCTGACGCCCGCCGAGCACCATACGCTGCTCGTGCAGGGCGATCCCCAGATCAAGAACTACGGCGTCGATGGCTCGGCCGAGGCTTACCGCTCGGTGGTCATTCCCGACATGATCCGCATGCGCAGCACGATCGGGACCCCGTGCTACGGCATCAACCTCGGCGACCTGGTCTACAACGACATGAACGTCTACAACGCCTATATCGACAATACGGAGCGGGTGAACACGACGACCTTCAACGTCATCGGCAACCACGACCACGACCAGACGACCATCTTGAGCGATTCGCTGGGCACGGTCTATTTCGAGATGTACCTCGGTCCGACCTGCTATTCGGCCAATATCGGCAACATGCACTACGTCTTCGTGGACAACATCCTCTACGGACGCGAGGACGCCTCGAAATCCTACGAACTGGGGCTGAGCGACGAGATCGCCCACTGGCTCCGGCAGGACCTGAGCTACGTGCCCAAGGACAAGACGATCATGATCTGCGCCCATTCGCAGATGTTCAAGAAGTACAGCAGCTTCTCGACCCGCAACAGGAACTATGCGGTCTACCGCGACGAGCTGCTCAAGTTCAGGAACGTCTATTCGTGGGCCGGGCACAACCACCACACGTATATCTACAATTACAACCGTTCGGAACAGATGCCCATCGAGAACCTGACGGCCGTCACCGTCACCCGTTCGACGGGTTCGCTGCGCCTGAACAAGCATCTCAACAACGACGGCACGCCGCAGGGCTATATGATCGTCGATGTCGATGGCGACGACGTGTCGTGGTATTACCACTCCTGCGGCAAGGACCGCAGCCATCAGATGCGCCTTTATTCGCCCGTGCGGACCGGAAGCGACTACGTGCTGGCCAACGTCTGGACGTGGGACGACGCCTGGGGACCCGTCGAGTGGTGGGAGAACGGCGTGAAGATGGGCGAGATGGAGCCCTGCGAGGAGTTCGACCCCGATTATGTGGACCTGTACGCCACGGTGACCAATAAGACCACCCGCAAATACTGTCAGCCCGCGAAGTCGTTCCACATGTTCCGCATCAAGCCCTCGCCGGGCGTGAAGGCGGGCGAGGTCCGGGTGACCGACCGCTTCGGGACGACTTATACGGAGCATGTGAGCTGGTAAGGTACGGTTTTGGATACCGTTCAGCAGTCAGCTTGCCAGAGAGAAGATGTTTCATACCGGAGTTCCATATTTCGGATATACCGAACAGGAGGTAAAAGAGGTGTTTACGGCTCTTTATCCGCGGTTGTGCGCCTATATCGACGGCGTGACCGGCCGCGGGGACCTCGGCGACGACATCATTCAGGAGATTTTCTACAAGTTCCTTCGGCGCCGTCCCTGCCTGGACCGCGCCAAGGTGCCCTCCTACCTCTTCTCGATGGCCCACAACGAGTGCCTGAACTGGCTGCGGCGGAACAAGATACTTTACAACAGCGTTGATCTGAACAAGTTGCAGGAGTCCCGGGCGTGGGAGACGCTCGCCCTGTGCGATTTTCTCGACGCGCCCAACGACTCTCCGCTGGCGACGCTGCTGATCGAAGAGGTGCTGGCGCTGTGCGACCGCCTGCCGCCCCGGACCGCGCGGATTTTCCGGATGAGCCGCATCGACGGTCTGACCAACCGGGAGATCGCCGAACGGCTGCACATCGCGCAGCGCACGGTCGAAAAGCATATTTCCCTTTCGATCCGCTGGTTCCGCCGCTCGCCGCAGTTCAAGGACCGCTGGCCGGATTCGGAATGAAACGACTGACAAAACGAAAAAAACTGATATGAAGAAACTGTTCATCCTTTTTTGCGCCGCTGCGTCCGCAACGGCCTTCCCCGCCGCTGCGCAGACCTTCTCGACGGGAACCTACAACGTGCGGCAGCTCAACGCCGGGGACGACGCGAAAGGCAACGGCTGGCAACGACGCCTGCCGGTGATCGCGTCGCTCGTCCGCTTCCACGATTTCGACATTTTCGGGGCTCAGGAGGTGTTCCACAGCCAGTTGGAGGACCTTTTAGGGGCGCTGCCCGGCTACGGATACACCGGCGTCGGGCGCGACGACGGCGCCGAGGCGGGCGAATACTCGGTCGTGTTCTACAAGCGCGACCGTTTCGAACTGCTCGACTCGGGCCATTTCTGGCTCGCCGAGGACCCCTCGCGCCCGAACAAGGGCTGGGACGCCAAGTATGTCCGCATCTGCTGCTGGGGGCGTTTCCTCGACCGCGAGACCCGGGAACGGTTCTGGTTCTTCACCCTGCACACCGACCACAAGGGCGAACGGGCCCAGGTCGAAAGCTGCCGGCTGGTGCTGGACAAGATCCGGACGATGTGCCGCGGCGAACGCGCCGTGCTCACGGGCGATTTCAACGTCGGCGAGACGAGCGAGAGCTATGCCGTGCTGCGCGACTCGGGGCTGCTCTCCGATACCTACGACCTGGCCGAGATCAAATATGCCTGGACCGGGACGGAAAACGGCTTCGATCCCGACCGCAAGACCTTCCGCCATATCGACTACGTCTTCGTGACGCCCGGCTTCCGGGTCCTGCGCTACGGCATTCTGACCGACACCTACCGTTCGGAGGAGCCCGGGGGCAGCGCGAAACCCTTCCGCGCCCGCACGCCTTCGGACCACTTCCCGGTGCTGGTCGAGCTGGCTTTCGCCGAGTGAAATTCACCGTAACCTGAAACTATTCCCGAACAAACGAATGAGCATACTCTCTTTCTTTCGCAAAAGCGCGCCTTCGGCACCGTTCACGGGCGACGACGCAGCGCGCATGAAACTCTACAAGAAGCTGCGTTTCCAGAGCTTCATCGCCGGCACGGTCGGTTACAGCCTCTATTACGTCTGCCGCACGAGCCTCAATGTGGTCAAGAAGCCGATCCTCGAAAGCGGGGCTCTCGACGCCACGCAGCTGGGCATCATCGGCTCGGCGCTGCTGTTCGCCTACGCCATCGGCAAGTTCGTCAACGGATTCCTCTCCGATCACAGCAACATCAAGCGTTTCATGGCCGCGGGACTGTGCGTTTCGGCCGTCGCCAACCTGCTGGTCGGGGCGCTGGGCTTTGCCAACGGCGGGGGCATGGTCGGCAATATGACGCTTTTCATCGCCTTCGCCGTGATGTGGGGCGTCAACGGGTGGTCGCAGTCGATGGGCGCGCCCCCGGCGATCATTGCCCTCTCGCGCTGGTACCCTCTGAGCAAGCGCGGCACCTACTACGGATTTTTCAGCGCCAGCCACAACCTCGGCGAGTTCCTTTCGTTCCTCTTCGTCGGGGCCGTCGTCGGCATCTTCGGCTGGCAGTGGGGCTTCGTCGGGTCGTCGGTGGCCGGGGTGTTGGGCGTGCTGGTGATCGTTTTCCTGTTGCACGACACCCCCGAATCGAAGGGCCTGCCTCCGATCGAGGTACTGACCGGCGAGGAGTCCCCCGAACAAAGCCACGACCACGGGTCCACCTCCGAACTCCAGCGTTCGGTCATCCGCAACCCCTTCGTCTGGGTGCTGGCGTTGTCGAGCGCCTTCATGTACGTCTCGCGCTACGCCATCAACGGCTGGGGCGTGCTGTTCCTGCAAGAGGTCAAGGGATATTCGCTGGCCACGGCCACGCAGGTCATCTCGGTCAACGCCCTGTTGGGGATCGTCGGAACGGTCTTTTCGGGATGGTTGTCCGACACGCTGTTCCACGGCCGCCGCAACGTGCTGGCTTTCGGCTTCGGCGTGCTGAACACCGTCGCCCTGTGCCTGTTCCTCTACTCGGGCGACAGCATGTTCGTCAACTTGTTGAGCATGGTGTTATTCGGCATGGCCATCGGGGTGCTGATCTGCTTCCTGGGCGGGCTGATGGCCATCGACATCGTGCCGCGCGAAGCCACGGGCGCGGCCCTCGGGATCGTCGGAATGGCCAGCTACGTCGGCGCCGGGTTGCAGGACATCGTCAGCGGCTGGCTGATCAATTCGGGCAAGACGGTCACCGACGGTGTCACGACCTACGATTTCGATACGGCGATCATCTTCTGGATCGCGGCTTCGGCGCTGTCGTTCATCCTCGCGCTGTTCGTTTCGAAGAAATCACATGTGTAAAATCCGATTCAAAACCAATATGAAACCGATTCGACTTATCCTTGCTTTGTGCAGTCTCGCGGTTGCGGCGGCGGTATCCGCTCAGCCCGACACGCGATTCAACCGGGCGCCGCTTCAGCCGCGGCCCTATGCCGAATTGCCGATCGGCGCCGTGAAGCCTGCGGGCTGGCTCAACGAACAGCTCGTGCGGATGCGCGACGGCATGACCGGACACCTCGATTCGCTCTACCCGCAGGTCATGGGCCCGCGCAACGGCTGGCTCGGAGGCGACGGCGACGTGTGGGAGCGCGGTCCCTACTGGATCGACGGCCTGCTGCCGCTGGCCTACATTCTCGAAGACCGGCGGCTGATCGCCAAGGTGCAGCCGTGGATCGAATGGGCGCTGGCGTCGCAGACGGCCGACGGCAATTTCGGACCCGTGACCGACCGTCCGGCCGAACCGGGGTTGCAGCGCGACAAGGCTCGTGACTGGTGGCCCCGCATGGTGGTCCTCAAAGTGTTGCAGCAATACCATTCGGCGACGGGCGATCCGCGCGTCTTGGATTTCATGGGCCGCTATTTCCGCTACCAGCTGGCGCAGCTTCCCCGGACGCCCCTCGACAACTGGACCAAATGGGGGCGTGTCCGCGGCGGCGACAACCTCGCGGTGGTCTATTGGCTCTACAACCTCACGGGGGAGAAATTCCTGCTCGAACTGGGCGAGCTGATCCATAAGCAGACGTTCGACTGGACGGGGGCTTTCCTGCACGGCGACCACCTGAGCCGTCCGTACAGCCTCCATTGCGTCGATCTCGGCCAGGGTTTCAAGGAACCGGTGGTCTACTGGCAGCAGAGCGGCGATTCGCGCCACATCGAGGCCGTGGGCCGTGCCGTGGAGAAGATGCGCCATACCATCGGGCTTCCGACCGGGCTTTGGGCGGGCGACGAGAAGCTCCGTTTCGGCGATCCGACGCTCGGTTCCGAGCTGTGCACGGCGGTCGAGATGATGTTCTCGCTGGAGCAGATCCTCCAGATCACGGGAGGCCGCGAGTGGGGCGATTATCTCGAACGTGTGGCCTACAATGCCCTGCCGACCCAGACGACCGATGCGCAGGACGCCCGGCAGTATTACCAGCAGGTCAATCAGGTGGAAGTCACGCGCAAGGTGCGGCCCTTCTCGACGCCCCATGAGGATACCGACATCGTTTTCGGCCTTTACACGGGTTATCCGTGCTGTACGTCGAATCTCCATCAGGGGTGGCCCAAACTGGTGCAGAACCTCTGGTATGCGACCCGTGACGGCGGTCTGGCCGCTTTGGTTTACGCCCCTTCGAAGGTCGAGACCACGGTCGGCGGCCGGAGCGTCGTGATCGAGGAGCGCACCGATTATCCTTTCCACGAGCGGATCGCTTTCTGCGTGACGCTGCCCGGGGCCGGGAAACGGGCCACGGCGGCTTTTCCGCTCCACCTGCGCATTCCCGGCTGGTGTGCCGAGCCCGAGATCACGCTCAATGGCGAGAAGGTGGCCTTCCGCAGCGCGGGCGAAGGGATCGTCGTCGTGGAGCGCGAGTGGCGTTCGGGCGACTGTCTGAACCTCACCTTCCCGGCGCAGGTCGCCGTGAGCCGCTGGTACAACGAGGCGGCCGTCGTTGAGCGCGGACCGCTGGTCTACGCCCTGCGCATGAACGAGAAGTGGGAGCGTCACGCGATGGAACCGGAGAAACAGACCCTCTACGGCCCGTATTATTACGAGGTGACCTCGGATTCCCCGTGGAATTACTGCCTCCCGAAAGCGAATGTCCGGCCCGAGAAGGTCGCGGAGAGCTTCGTGGTGGAGGATGCGGGAGAAATGGCGCCTTATCCCTGGACGCCCGACGGCTCTCCGGTGAAAATCCGTACCCAGGCCCACCGCATCGGCGACTGGACGCTGCACGGCGGGTCGGCGGGGCCGATCGCCTTCGTCTCCTCGCAGCAGATGTACATGACGCCCGAAGCGGAGTGGATCGAACTGATTCCTTACGGCTGTACGACCCTGCGTGTTACGGAGTTCCCGGTGCGATAGACGAACGCTGCCGTATACGAAACGCCGCCCGACCGATCGGGCGGCGTTTTTCGGGACGGGCGGACATCGCCCGGGCCGTTCGTCGGACAGCGCGTCAGTCTGTCAGGCCCATCGCTTCGCGGACCCGTTCCGCCTCCTGCCGGCCCCGCTCGGTGGCGGAGCCGCGCACCACGGTGAAGAGCACCCGCAGGGTGGATTCGCGGTACCGGCTTTCGGTCATGGCGTTCTGCCAGAAGAGCTGTTCGAACACTTCGTAATAGACCTCGCCGAGCAGGTAGCCCTGTCCGACACCTTGCAGGAATAGCCTCTGCTGCCGCTCTTGCAGTTTTCGGCGGCTCTGGCCGATGGCGTCGATCACGGCGGGATAGGAGGGGGCATCCTCGGAGAACATCCAGCTCATCTGCCCGAAGGCGTCGCAGACCGCGACCGACGTGCGGATCAGCGCCTCGACGGGGCTTGCCGACGATGCCTCGGCGGCTTGCAGCGTCTCGTCGAGTTGTCGCAGTCCGTATTCGACACTCAGCTCCGCCAGTTCGCGCTTGTCGCCGAAACTGGCGTGCAGGTCGTGCCGGGTGACGCCGAGTCTGTCGGCGATTTTGTTGAGGCTCAGGTTTCGGATACCCTCGTGCAGGAAAAGCCCGCAGGCGGCTTTCAGCATCTCTTCTCGGTTCATGGTCGTATGTTTTTTTAAGTGTTATGCCCGTTTGCGGTAGGTCGCGGCGGCGAGCGTGTTGAAGGCGGCGGCGAAGACGGCCAGCAGGACGTAGTCGGACCACAGGTCGCCGATCAGCGAACCTTTGAGGTAGACGGCGCGCATGATCTCGACGAAGTAGCGGGGCGGCAGCAGGCGGGTGATCCACTGCGCCCATGCGGGCATCGACTCGACGGGGGTGATCAGGCCGCTCATCAGGATGAAGATCATCACGAAGAAGAACATCACGAACATCGTCTGCTGCATGGTTTCCGAACGGTTGGCGATCGCCACGCCGAGCCCCGACATGGTGAGGACGAAGAGCCCCGCGGCCAGGAAGATGGCCCCGATGCTTCCGGCCGGAGCCAGCCCGTAGACGATCCATGCCAGCAGCATGGCCGCACCCAGCACGGCCGTTCCGATCACCCAGTAGGGGATCAGCTTGGCCAGCGTGAAGGTCAGCCGGCTGACGGGCGTGACGTTGATCTGCTCGATGGTTCCGGTCTCCTTCTCGCTTACGAGGTTCAGCGCCGGCAGGAAGCCGCAGAGCATCACCAGCAGCATGATCATCAGCGCCGGGATCATGTAGTGGCGGTAGTCGAGCGTCGGGTTGTAGCGGTTCTCGACGACGACGGGATCGGCGGCCGGCGGCTGTCCCTGCTCGCTGCGCAGTTCCGCGAGGGTCTGCGTGACGGTCTGCACGAGATACTGCATTCCGAGGCTGCCCTTCACGGCGTTCACGCCGTTGGCCGCGATGTCGATCCGCTCGGGCTTCCCGGAGGCCAGCGAGCGTTCGAAATCGGCGGGAATCCCTACGATGACATCCGCATCGCCCGCTTCGAGGGCTTCGAGCGCATCGTCGTAGCGTTCCGGGATGCTTTGGAGGGTGAAGTAGTCCGAGGCGCCGATCTTCTGGATCAGCCTCCGCGATGCGGGCGAGCGGTCGCCGTCGATCACCGCGATGTTGACGTGGCGCACGTCCATCGTCGTCACCCACGGGATGACGAGCATCACCATCAGCGGGAACATCACGGCCATCTTCGGCAGAAACGGGTTGCGGAGGAACTGCCGCCATTCCTTGTCCAACAGGTAAAAAAGGGTACGCATTGTCAGGTAATTATAGCTGTTTACTGTGTCTGCCGCTTTCGGCCGCTGTCTTTGCCTCCTGCGGCGTCACCCGGCTAAGAGCCATCGGGGCTTGGTCCCGATTTTGCACTTCTATTTCTAAAAACCGTTTCTTGAACGGCCCTCGGGAGGGTGATGGCATGCGTTTCGCGCGGTCGGTCGTTATTCGAGTTTGTCGTTGAACTTCCGGAGCGCCGCGGCGATCAGCAGGGCGGTCATCGCCGCGAGGATCGAGAACTCCCGCAGCACGCCTCCGAACGGCAGTCCCTCGATCATCAGCTTCCGCACGGCGTCGATGTACCAGCGGGTCGGGATGATGCAGGAGATCGGCTGCAACACCTTCGGCATGTTCTCGATCGGGAACGCCAGCCCCGAGAACATGATGATCGGGAGCAGGATCAGCATGCCCGAGATGATCAGGGCCGTGGCCTGCCGGTCGGCGAAGGTGGAGATCAGCAGCCCGAAGGCGAGCGAGAGGGCGAGGTAGAGCATTGACACTCCGATGATCGCCCCGAGGTTGCCCGACAGAGGCACGTCGAGAACGAACCGTGCCAGCAGCAGGATCGACGCGAGGTTGAAGCACGAGAGCGCGAAGTAGGGGATCATCTTGGCCAGCACGACCTTCAGCGGCCGCACGGGCGACACGAGCAGCACCTCCATCGTTCCGGTCTCCTTTTCGCGGACGATCGACACCGAGGTCATCATGGCGCAGATCAGGATGAAGATCATGCCCATGATGCCCGGCACGAAGTTGTACGAACTCTTCATCTGCGGGTTGAACAGCAGGCGGGTCCCGGCGGCTGACACGCCCGGTGCGCCGGACAGCAGGACGCTGGTCAGATAGCCCGCTCCGGCCGACGCCGTGTTGGTGTTCGAGGCGTCGAAGACCAGCTGCACGGCCGGTTCCGCCGCGAGGCCCTGTTTCAGCGCCTCCGTCCGCCGGTCGTAGTCTTCGGCGAAGACCACCACGGCGTCGGCGTCGCCCCGGCGCAGCGTCCGGTCGATCTCCGTTGCCGCAATGCAGCCCCGGAACGTGAAATAGGGGTTGGCCGCGATCCGCTCGACGGCCCGGCGGACGGCCTCGGTCGGATGCGGGGCCACCACGGCCACTTCGATGTCGGTGACCTCAGTGTTCATGGCGAAGCCGAACAGCAGCACCTGCACCACGGGCATCAGCAGCACGATCAGCATCGTCCGCGGGTCGCGCACGATGTGGAGCGCCTCTTTTTTGACGAATGACAGGAAACCACCCATATTATTCGGTCCGTTTGGCGCCGCGGGCCAGCGTGCGGAACACCTCGTCCATCGACCCTGCGGTGAATTGTCTTTTCAGTTCGGCCGGGGCGCCCAGCGCCCGCACCTGTCCATCGACCATGATCGACACGCGCGAGCAGTATTCGGCCTCGTCCATGTAGTGCGTCGTGACGAAGACGGTGGTGCCTCCGGCGGCGGCTTCGTAGATCAGCTCCCAGAACTGGCGGCGCGTCACGGGATCGACGCCTCCCGTCGGCTCGTCGAGGAACACCACTTCGGGCCGGTGGAGCGTCGCCACCGAAAAGGCCAGCTTCTGTTTCCATCCCAACGGCAGGGAGCCTACCAACGTGCCGGCTTCGCGGCGGAACTGCAACCGGTCGAGCAGCGTCACGGCGCGCCGCAGCATCTCGCGGCGTCTCAGTCCGTAGATTCCCGCATAGAGGCGGATGTTTTCGAGCACGGTCAGATCGTCGTAGAGCGAAAACCGCTGGCTCATGTAGCCGATGCGGCGTTTGATCTGCTCGCCCTGGCGCATCACGTCGAATCCGGCGACGGTGCCGCTTCCCGACGTGGGGTAGCTCAGCCCGCAGAGCATCCGCATCGCCGTGGTCTTCCCGGCGCCGTTGGCCCCGAGGAATCCGAAGATCTCCCCGCGGGCCACGTCGAAGGTGATGCGATCGACGGCCACGAAGTCGCCGAACCGCTTGCTCAGCTTCCGGACGGATATGATCGGGTCATGGTTCATGGTGCATCAGTTTGATGAATACGTCTTCTATTCCCGCTTCGGCGGGGCGGATCACGGCGTCGGGGAAGCCCTGCCCGGCCAGCTCGCGGGCGAACGCCGCAGCATCGAACCCGTCGGCGGGGATCAGGTGGTGCGCCTCGCCGAAAGGGTAGCATTCGCGGACCCCTGACGAACGGCGGGCCGCCAGCAGCAGGCCGTACATGTCCCGGCCCGAGAGGGCGTAGAGCGGTCCGTCGAACCGTCCGACGATCCCCTGCGGGGTGTCGATGCCGAGGATCTTCCCTTCGTTGCAGAGCGCGATACGGTCGCAGCGGCGCGCCTCGTCCATGTAGGGCGTCGAGACGAGCATCGAGATGCCTTTCGACTTCAGCTCGGAGAGCATGTCCCAGAATTCGCTGCGCGACACGGCATCGACCCCCGTCGTGGGTTCGTCGAGCAGCAGCACCGAGGGGCGGTGGATCAGCGCGCAGCACAGCGCCAGCTTCTGTTTCATGCCGCCCGAGAGTTTCCCGGCGCGGCGCGTGCGGAAGGGTTCGATCTGGCGGTAGATCGGGGCGATCAGGTCGCGGTTGGCCGCGGCATCGACGCCGAACAGCGCGGCGAAGAAGTCGAGGTTCTCCTCGACCGAGAGGTCGGGGTAGAGCGAGAACCTCCCGGGCATGTAACCCACCCGCCTGCGGATTTCGCGGTACTCCCGCACGATGTCGCAGCCATCGACCGACGCCGTGCCTCCGTCGGGGTTTATCAGCGTCGTGAGCAGGCGGAACAGCGTGGTTTTGCCCGCGCCGTCGGGACCGATCAGCCCGAACAGTTCGCCCCGCGCGACTTCGAATGTCACGCTGTCGAGCGCCGTCAGCGCGCCGTAATGCTTGGTCAGACCGTTCGTTTCTATTGCGTTTCGTGCAGCCGCCATTTAATTTCTCATTTTTAATTGCGGAGCCTGACTTCGCCGTAAAGGCCGATTTTCAGCCGTCCGTCGTTCTCGACGGCGATCTTCGCGGCATAGACCAGGTTGGCCCGCGAATCGCGCGTCTGGATCGTCTTGGGGGTGAATTCGCTCTCCGAGGCGATCCACACGATGCGCCCCGAGTAGTCGATGCGGCTGTCGCCGCCGAAATCGGCCGTGACGGTCACCTCCTGCCCGAGTTTCAGCCCGGCCAGCTGGTCCGAGGTGAAGTAGGCCCGCAGGTAGATGCGGTCGAGGTCGGCGACCTTCATCAGCGGACGCCCCACCGACGCCAGTTCCCCGGCTTCGCTGTATTTGGCCAACACCGTCCCCGCGACGGGCGACGCGATGCGGCACTTCGCCAGCTGGTCCTCGATCCGGGCGATTTGCAGGTCGATGGACGAGGAGTTTTCGTCGATCGACGCGGCGTTGTTGCGGAGCGTCGAGAGCTGGGCCTCCAACTGTCCGTTCAGCACCTTGATCTGGGCGTCGATGTCGTCCAGCTGCTTGGTCGTGGCGGCGCCGTCCCGGAGGAGGTTTTCGACGCGGCGGCGTTCGGTCTGCTGCTTGGCGATCTGCTCGCGCAGCGATGCCGCCTGCTTGGCGATGTCGGGGCGGTTGCTGACGACCGAGGCCCGCTGGCGCTCCAGTTGCAGTTTTTGCAGGTAGAGCTGCACGGTGTCGATCGCGCCGACCTGCCGGCCGGCTTCCAGCACGTCGCCCTCTTCGGCGTCGAACCGGAGGATGCGCCCCGCGGCCTCGGCCGACACGACCACCTCCGTAGCCTCGAACGTTCCCGTGGCGTCGAAATCCCCGCTGCGGCCGCAGGCGGCTGTCAGGAGCGGCAGGGCGCAGTAGATGAATATCCGTTTCATAAGAGCTCTGTTTTTATCGGTTTATCGTGTGTTTGAGTTCATAGATGGTTTTCAGAAGTTCGATCTCGCGGGCCGAGCGCGCCGTGGCGGCCGCCGCCTCGTCGGTGATCTTCCGCAACAGATCGTCGGTGTCGATCACGCCGTTGCGGAGCTTCGACTCGGCGGCTTCGCGCACCGAGCGGCGCAGAGCCACGATGCGGTCGTCGTCGGCGAGGGCTTTGCGCAGACGGGCGATGTCGCCGCTCTCCTCGGCCGTCTGCAACCGCGTGTTGAAAAGGAATATCTCCCGCTGCACTTCGACCTGTTCTTTGGCCGTGCGCAGTTTGGCGAGCGAATTTTTCCGGGTGTAATAAGCCCCGAAATTCCACGACATCTTCACGCCCGCCATCGCGTTCCACGACCAGTCCGGCGACATCATGCTTTGGAAATAGTCCATCCCCGGATAGCCGTAATACCCCTGCGCGAAGAGTCCGAAGCGCGGGCGGGTCGCCGCTTTGACCAGCCGTTCCTGCGCCGTGAGCTTGTCGGCCGTGGCGTCGAACAGCGCCAGTTCGGGGCGTGACGACTCCATCGAGCGGGGCTCCGAGGCGTCGGGACGCTCCAGCTGCTCGCCGTCCAGCGGACGGCCGGTGAAGATCTCCAGCATCCGGCGGTAGCTGTCGCGCGAGGCCGTGACCTGCGTCAGCTGCTGGTTCACGGTCAGCAGTTCGGCTTCCACGGCGTCGGCGTCGCTCTGCATCGCCACGCCGTTCCGTTGCAGGGCCCGGACCTTTTCGAGGTTGCTGCGCAGCAGGTCGAGCGTCAGCCGGGTCTGCGCGATCCGCTCGTCGAGGAGCAGGATGCCGAAGAAGAGGTTGTCCACACGTCCTTGCAGCGCATAGAGGTCCACGTCCGTCGAGCGCGCCTGTTCGGCGGCCTCGGTCCGGGCGATGCGTTTGTCGGCCTCCGACTTGCCGCCGTCCCAGAGGGTCTGGTTCAGTTCCAGGGCTGCTTTGTATTGGTCTTTGTTCATCCCCGGCATGTCGATTCCCTGCTGGGCGAGCATGCCCGCGAGGGCGTTCGGGAACGAGGGGACTTCGGTCTGCCAGGTGGCCTGCGCCGCGAACGAGAGCTGCGGCAGCCATGCCCGGCGGGCGTTCGACAGGGTGTATTCCTCGGTCCGGCGCACGAGGTCGTATTGCCGGATTTCGGGGTAGTGCTCGCGGGCCAGCCGGCGGCACTCGTCGAGCGTCACTTGTGCGCCGGCCGAAAGTCCGGCCAGCAGGCATCCGCACAGAAGGGCGATTCGTTTCATGGGCTACGATTTTTTGAGTCGGCGCAGGATGATTTCCACGTTTTCGCTCCTGCGCAGTTTGAAGAAGCGGCTCCGGTCGCCGGAGAGGTCTCCGAGGATGGGCTCGACGACCGGAAAGGCGATGAACGGGAAGACGTTGAGCGAGATGATGTCGAGCATCAGCATCCGCACGTCGATCCGGTCCGTCTCGCCGCGGGCCGCCGATGCGTCCAGCTCCTGCTGGATGTCGTGCATCAGGACCTCTGCGATCTCCCGGATGCGCGTGCGCATCGTCTCGTAGCGCTCGGGCCGCGAGAAGACCTCGTTGACGATGAAGCGCGGCAGGTCGGGGTTGGCCGCGATGAAGTCGAAATGGCGTTCGACCCCGTTTCGCAGGCGTTCCGCCAGCGGGAGCCCCGGTTGTCCGAATGCGGTCAGCACCGATTGGCTCATCAGGCGCATCTTCTCGTCGAGGATGCGTTCGAAAAGTTGTTCCTTGGTCCGGAAATAGTAGTGCAGCATGGCGTGAGTCACACCCGCCGCCTCGGCGATCGAGGTCGTCCGCGCTCCTGCGAACCCCTTGTTGAGGAATTCCCGTTCGGCGGCTTCCAGAATCGTCTGCTCCTTGTTCTTGGCCGGTTTGGTCATGGCGTCGCGCTGTGTTAACAATTTGATTTAACAATTTTGTCAGTCGCAAATATACGATCGTTTTTCCGATTTGCAACGATTCCGGGAATTTTTTCTGTCGGCGGGGCGGAAAGTTTTGCCGGCCGGCTGCGATGCGGTTTTGCTCCTGCCCGGTTTTTTTATACCTTTGTCCGCTGGAATGAAAGCATCTTTCAAAAAGACATACGCCTCGCTGGATGCCGACCGGCTGGTGCTCCTGTGGCTTGCCGTGTGGTGGGTTTGCAACCTCTTGCAGGCCGGCCTGACGGAACTCGCCAACGACGAAGCCTATTACCACATGTTCGCCGAACGGCTCGCATGGGGCTATTTCGACCATCCGCCCGTGACGGCCCTGCTGGTCTGGGCCGGGGAACGCCTCTTCGGCGGCGAACTGGGCGTGCGGTTCTTTTTCACCGTGCTCCAGCCCCTCTACCTTTGGATACTGTGGCGCCTCGTCCGTCCCGCGGACGCCGACCGCAGGGACGCCGCGCTGTTCACGGTCGTTTCGGCTTCGACGCTGATGCTCCAGCTCTACGGCTTCATCGCCGTGCCCGACGGTCCGCTGATGCTCACCGCGGCGCTGTTCCTGCTGACGTTCAAGCGATTCACCGAAGGCCGCCGCATGGCGTGGCTGTGGATGGGCGTCGCTATGGCGCTGATGGCTTACAGCAAGTACCACGGGGCGCTGGTGGTCCTTTTCGCGCTGGCGGCAGCCCCCCCCCGCCAATTACTGCGTCCGTCGCTATATCTGAGCGGGGCCGTGGCCCTGCTGCTGCTCGTGCCGCACCTCGTGTGGCAGTACGACCACGACTGGGCGTCGTTCGCCTATCACCTCTCGGGCCGCAACTCGGTCTTCAAACCCGGCTACGTCGTCGAGTTTCTGGGCAACATGCTGGTCGTCTTCAACCCCTTCTTCGTGCCGTTGTACGTGCAGGCGTGGCGGAAGGTGAAGCCGCAGACGACGGTCGGACGGGCTCTGAAACTGCTGCCCGTGGCCTTCATCGGCTTCTTCCTGCTCTCGTCCCTGCGGGGATACGTGCAGCCCCAATGGGTGATCGTCTCCTGTTTCGGACTCGTTTACGTGCTGTTCGACTATGCGCGGCGCCATCCCCGCACGCGGCGTTACGTGATGCGGGCGGGCGGCGTGACCATTGCGCTGGTCGCGCTGGTGCGTATCGAGATGATCTTCAATCCGCTGGGCGTCCGCTTCGAGGTGTTCGACAACCGCGCGAGCTACGGCGCCATCGCCGAAGCGGCCGACGGCCGTCCGGTGATCTTCCGGCAGGGCTATGCCGTGGCGGCCAAATATGCTTTCTATACCGGCGGCGAGGCTTATTGCCAGCCCAATATCCGCTACCGCACGCATCAGTGGCAGTTCCGGGACGACGACTCCCGCTTCACGGGACGCGAGGTGCTCGTCGAGTGTCCGGCCGATATGGCCGACACGACCCGGGAGGTCCGGAGCCTCACGATGGCCAACGGCCGGCGGTTCACGTGGTTCGTAGACCGGAGTTTCCATCCGGTGCGGCTGGTGGACATCGCCGTCGCGGGACTGCCTGAGGAGGTGGCCGCGGGCGAGGAACTGCATCTGGAACTGACGATCACGAATCCCTATCCTTATGTCATTGCGGTCGGTGAAAAGGGCTTGCAGCTGACGATGCTGTGGAAACACGGGCGTTTCCGGGTCGAGGAGTTCCCGGTCGAAGCGCATTTCAAGATCCCGGCGGACGACGAGCTGACCCGGGAGGTGACCTTCACCGTGCCGCCGCAGCTGGCCGGGGAGCGATTCGACGTGGGGTTCGCCCTGCGCCGCGAAGGATATACGAATTGGTTTAACGGAAAAGCGGTCCCGACGAGAGTGGTCGGAAACTTATGATAGAACAATTTATAAAATTCTGCGTGGTCGGCGGTTCGGGTGTCTTCGTCGATTTCGGCGTCACCTATCTCTGCAAGGAGTTCCTGCGGCTGAACAAATACGTGGCCAACTCGCTGGGATTCCTCTGCGCATCGACCACGAATTATATACTGAACCGTGTCTGGACGTTCCACAACGAAAATCCCGACATCGCGGGCCAGTACTTGCGTTTCCTGGGCATCGCGGCGATCGGGCTGGTCATCAACAACGCCACGATCTACCTTCTGCACAACCGGTTCCGGCTGAATTTCTACCTGGCGAAACTCTTCGCCACGGGCGTGGTGACGTTCTGGAACTTCTTTATGAACTATTTCTTCACGTTTTAAGCGGCTTCGACCCGCTTCATCGGCTCCGGAATGCGGATGAATGCCGTCCAGCACATCCGCAGCCACAAGGCCAGCAGCAGCCACAGGTTAAGCTGCCATCCGTAGAAAAGCTGCATGACTTTCGGCGGGCACAGCACGTCCACCGGCATCACGACCACGATCACGAAGGTCGCCCAGTAGGCGATCTTGTCGGCAAGACGGATTTCCCCCCCCCCGGCGCATCGTCCAGTACCACATCTGGTAGCCGATCAGCATGATCACGTAGGTGTGCCCCTCGCTCGAATTGCTGAACAGAATGACATAGCCCATCAGGATGGCCAGGCAGGCGATCCGGAAGAAAGGCAGCCGCCAACTGCGCCAGTTCGCCAGCACGCCGACGGCCAGCAGCGCCAGTACACCGATCTGTATGTACATCCGGTAGGGCAGCAGTCCGAGCGGGCGCAGGTAGAAGACGTTCATCCACGTCCGGGTGTCGGGGTGTTCCGTCAGGGCGCCGACCCATTGGCCGTAGTAATCCGGCAGTTCCGCCAGTGGCATGTTGACGGCCGGAGCCAGCAGGCATGCGATGCCGATCAGCACGGCGTAGCCCATGTTGCGCCAGAAATGCGGATAGAACAGCAGCATCGCCAGCTGGAAGATGCCGTATATCTTCGTGAATCCCGAAACCATGATCAGCAGCACGGCCCAGAAACCCTTGTCGCGTTCCAGCAGCGAATAGGCGAACAGGAACATATAGCCTACGGCGACGTTGTACTGGAACGACAACTGCGTGCAGGCCAGGATCAGGAAGGTGAAAAGGAACGATTTGCACTTCTCCTCACGGGTGAATTTTCCGGGCAGGGTGAAGATCGCCGCGAACCACAGCGTGAAGTTGAAGACATTCCATGCGATCGGCCCCAGCCATGCGGGCAGGTAGGCGAACGGTGCGAAGAGGATGTTGAAAAGCGGCCCGTAGAGGAAATAGTCGAGCCGGATGGGGAATCCCGCGGGCGGCCAGTTGGCGCCGTAGGGGGCGATCTGCTGCCAGAAGAGCTTCGTCGATTCGGCGAAGATCATGAAATTTCTGTGCCTGGCGCGCGTGACCTCCGAAACCGAGAGCGCCAGCACCAGCAGCAGTCCGATGACGTAGAGGTTGCGGGGGTTGAGGAAAAACGCCCCGATGCGCCGCCAGACGGAACCCTCCGTCCCCGGCCGTGTGTTCAGCATTCCCTGCTCCATGTTCGTTTACCGGCGTTTGCGGATTTTGCGGAACGGGAGGCCCAGCACGCCGAAGAAGGCTTCGCGGAAGATGCCGCCGCTCATTTTCGACACTCCCTCGCGGCGTTCGACGAAGATGATCGACACCTCTTTGAGCTTCATCCCGAGCCGCCAGGCCGTGTATTTCATCTCGATCTGGAAGCCGTATCCCTTCATCCGGATGGCGTCGAGGTCGATGGTCTCCAGCGCCCGCCGCGAGTAGCAGACGAATCCCGCCGTGGCGTCGCGCAGCGGCAGGCGCGTGACGATGCGTACGTACATCGAGGCGAAGTAGGACATCAGCAGGCGCGACATCGGCCAGTTGACGACGTTGACGCCCTGCACGTAGCGCGAACCCACCACCACGTCGTTGCCCTCGGCGGCCGCTTCGTACAGCCGCACCAGATCGTCGGGGTTGTGCGAAAAGTCGCAGTCCATCTCGCAGATGTAGTCGAAACCCTGCTCCAGCCCCCAGCGGAATCCCGTGAGGTAGGCCGTTCCGAGCCCCTGCTTGCCCGAGCGTTCCAGCAGGTGAAGCGTCGCGGGGAACTCCTTCTGGCGTTCCCGGACGATCGCGGCGGTGCCGTCGGGCGATCCGTCGTCGATGACGAGCATTTCGAACGGTTCGGGCAGCGAGAAGACCTTGTCGATCATCGCCGATATGTTCTCCTTTTCGTTGTAGGTCGGAATGATTACGAGTTTGCGCATGGTGTGAATGTTTTTACAAAAAACAAAGGTAACAAAAAAACGGCCGGATGCAAAACCGTTGTTTTGCGCGGCGGCTCATCGTCCGTTCGGGCGCGGAACGCCGGTTTCCGGCGGCGGCGACGGGCAAAAGTACGCTTTTTTCACGGATCGCCCTAACGTTTCGCATAAAAAAGGTTATCTTTGCGGATATGGAACTTCGTGTGAAACAGGTGCGGGAAGTCACCGGTCCGCTGCTCGATGCGTTTGCGCGGCTCATGCCGCAGCTTTCGCCGCGGCTCGCCGCCCCCTCGGCCGCACGGCTGCGGGAGATCGCGGCGTCCCCTTCGGCGGCGCTCTTCGCCGCGGAGGCCGGCGGATGCGTCCGGGGATTGCTCACCCTCGTGTGGTACGACGTGCCGTCGGGCCGCAAGGCGTGGATCGAGGATGTCGTGGTCGATGCCGAAGTCCGCGGAACGGGGGCGGGGCGGGCCCTCGTGGCCGCCGCACTGGAACATGCGGCGGTTGTCGGGGCGGGCGAAGTCCTGCTGACCTCGAACCCCGCGCGGGAGGCCGCGCGGGTGCTCTATCGTAAAATGGGATTCGAAGAGGCCGCAACGACGGTCTTTGCTATTAAAACAGATGCGGAATGAAAAAGTTCGTGAAGATCGCGGCCATCGTGGTGGCCGTTATTCTGGCGGTCGCCCTGATCGTGCCGTTTGCGCTGCGGGGCAAAATCGCCGACATCGTGAAGCGCGAAGCCAATGAAATGCTCGCGGCGAAGCTCGATTTCGAGAAGCTCGACATCAGCCTGCTGCGCCATTTCCCGAACGCTTCGCTGGATTTGAAAGGGCTCACGCTGGTGGGCGTGGACCGCTTCGAGGGCGACACGATCGTCGCCGCGCAGCGGATTTCGGTGGTCGTCAACCTGATGTCGCTGTTCGGCGACAGCGGGTTCGAGGTGACCAAGGTGATCCTCTCGTCGCCGGCCGTGCATGCGCACAAGCTGGCCGACGGGGCCGTCAACTGGGACGTGATGAAGCCTTCGGACGAAGCCGCGGAAGAGACTCCCGCCGAAGAGTCGTCCGAACCCTCGTCGTTCCGGATGTCGGTGCGCGATTTCCGGATTTCGGACGCCGCGATCCGCTACGAGGACGATTCGACGAACATGCGTTTCTCGACCGCGCCCCTTTCGCTGCGGCTCCGGGGCAATATGTCGGCCGACCGCACCGACCTCGATCTGCGGCTCACGGCGCAGGAGATGCGCTTCGTCTCGGGCGGCATTCCGCTGCTGAGCGGCGCCGAGGCGGAACTCGTCGCGGTGATCGACGCCGACCTGGCGAACAACCGCTTCACCTTCTCGCGCAACACGCTGCGGCTGAACGCCATTTCGGTGGGTCTCGACGGCTGGGTCGAGCTGGGCGACGACGCTGTGGTCATGGACCTCACGGCCGGTTGCGACAAGGTGCAGTTCAAAGACGTGCTGTCGCTCATTCCGGCGTTCTACACCCGGGAGTTCAAAAACCTTACGGCGGGCGGCGAGCTCTCGATGGCGCTTTGGGCCAAGGGCGAGATGCGCGGTTCGGCGCTTCCGGCCTTCGAACTGAAAACCGAGGTCCGCGACGGCAGCTTCCAGTACTCCTCGCTCCCGAAGGCCGTGACTGGCATCAACATCGCCGCCAAGGTGGCGAATCCCGGGGGCGTGATGGACAAAATGGTCGTCGATCTTTCGAAATTCGGCCTTAAGATGGCAGGGAACTCCGTTTCGGCGACCTTCTACGCCACGAATCTCGTCAGCGACCCCGTATTCCGCGCCACGGCTGCCGGGCGTGTCGATCTGGGGGCCGTGAAGGAGGTTTACCCGTTGGAGAAGGGCGTCGAGCTGGGCGGCCAGATCACCGCGGATCTCAAAGTCTCGGGCCGCATGTCCGACATTGAGAAAAACCGCTACGAAAAACTCGGTGCGCAGGGCACCTTCACCGTCGAGGAGCTGGGGCTGACGCTTCCGAGTCTGCCGGCGGTGCATATCCGCCGCGCCGCGGCCACCATCACGCCCGCCGCAATGACCCTCGGCGAATTCGGGGTGACGGTCGGCAAGAGCGACCTCGCGGCCAACGGCCAGCTGACGGGTTACATCGGTTACCTGCTGCGGGGCGACATGCTTTCGGGACGCCTCTACGTGAAGTCCGAACTGCTCGACCTGAACGAGATCATGGAAGCCATGCCCGCGTCGTCCGAGCCGGCTGAAGGGGAAGCGGTTGCCGCCGAGCCGATGCAGGCCGTCGAGGTGCCGCGCAACCTGAATCTCTCGCTCAACACCGATCTGCGCAAAGTGCTCTTCGGGAAAATGACGGTCAGCGACATTTCGGGCGAGATGAGCGTTGCCGGCGGCGTGCTGTCGCTCGACCGGCTGAGGTTGGGCGTCTTCGGCGGCAAGGCCACCGCTTCGGGCAGCTACTCGACGGCGGCCGATCCGGCGAAACCCGCGCTGAAACTCAATGCCGACATTGCGGGCGCCTCGTTCCAGAAGACTTTCGAGGAGCTGGAGATGGTGCAGAAACTCGTGCCGATCTTCGCCAAGACCGGCGGCGATTATTCGCTGGCGCTCGACATGCGCACGTCGCTCGACTCTCAGATGTCGCCCGACCTGCAAACCCTCACCGCCACGGGCGAGATCAGGTCGGCCAATATCCATGTGCAGAATATCGAGGCGTTCGACGCGCTGGCCAAGGCGCTGAACAACGACGACCTGCGGAAGATCGAAGCCAAGGATGTCACGATCCGTTTCGCCATCCGGGACGGCCGCATCACCACGCAGCCTTTCGACCTGAAACTGGGCAGCGTCGGCATCAACCTTTCGGGCTCCACGGGGCTCGATCAGACCATCGACTATACGGCCAAGGTGGCCATTCCGGGTGGCAAGACGCTGCAATCTATCGGCGTGGACATCGGCGGCACCTTCTCGTCGCCCAAGATCACGCTCGGCGTGAAGGAGGCTGCCGAAGAGGCCGTGAAGAATATCGTCGATGAGCAGATTCAGAAGCTCACCGGCAGCGAGTCGCTCTCCGAGGAGATTCAGAAACAGGCCGAGAACCTGCGTGCGGAGGCGAAGCGGACCGGGGAGAAGCTCGTCGAGGCGGCCGAGAGCCAGCGGGCGAAACTCGTCGAGGAGGCTTCGAAGAAGGGCGCTCTGGCCAAGCTCGCCGCCGAAAAGGCCGGGGACAAACTGGTCTCCGAGGCTGAGAAGCAGGCCGCGAACCTCGAAGCCGAGGCCGAGCGGCAGATCGAAAAACTCACGGCGAAAAAGGAGTGACCGGAATGCTCGTAATCTTTGCCGTCATCATCGGAGGCATTGCAACGGGGCGCCTGCTTATCGGCCGGCGCCTCGCTTTCGTACCGCGCCTCATCACCGTCATCATCTGGGCCCTGTTGTTCCTGCTGGGGGTCGAGGTGGGCTCCGATCCTGCGGTCGTGGGTTCGCTGGCGACGCTCGGAGGGGCGGCGCTGGCGATCTTCGCCCTCTCCGTCGCGGGGAGCATCTTCGCCGCGTGGCTGTTGTGGCGGCGGATTCGCGGGCGCGCCGTGCCTGCCGACGACGGGGAGGCCGCCGCAGATGTCCCGGTCTCCGCATGGGCGGCCCTTTGCGGCAGTCTCGTGATCGTCGCCTTCTTCGTGGCGGGGTGTGTCGTAGGACTTTTCGCGCCGTTCGACCTGGCCGGATCGCGGGGCAGCGCCTACGTGCTCTATGCGCTGATGTTCTGCGTGGGGATCACGCTGGGCAACGACCGCACGCTGGCCGGACGGGTCCGGAGGCTCGATCCGCGGCTGGCGCTGCTGCCCGTCGCCACAGCCGTCGGGACGCTGGCCGGGGCTGCTTTGGCGGCTCCGCTGCTTGCCGAATGGTCGCTGACCGATTCGCTGGCCGTGGGCGCGGGTTTCGGTTATTATTCGTTGTCGAGCATCTTCATCGCCGATTTCCGGGGGCCCGAGCTGGCCACTATCGCCTTGTTGTGCAACGTCATGCGTGAGATTTTCACCTTGTTGGCCGCGCCGCTCGTCGCACGCTGGTGCGGGCCGTTGGCCGCCGTGTCGATCGGCGGTGCGACGACTTTCGACACGACGCTTCCGATCATCACGCAGGCCGCAGGCCGTCCCTATGCCGTGGTGTCGGTCTTTCACGGCTGCGTGCTCGATTTCAGCGTCCCGTTCCTGGTGACGTTCTTCTGTACCGTCTGAAAGAATAAGCGCCCTGAGGGACGCTTATTTTTTTATGTAGGATTGCAGGGCTTCGACGTATTCGGCAAAGGCATCGCGCCCGACCGTGGTGATGCGGCATACCGTGCAGGGCTTCTTTCCCCGAAAGGTCTTTTCGACCTCGATATAACCGGCTTTGTCGAGTTTGTCCAGTTGCACCGAGAGGTTTCCCGCCGTGGCTCCGGTCTGTTGCCGGATGAAGACGAAATCGGCGCTCTCGACTCCGATCAGGATCGAGACGACAGCCAGCCTCAGTTCGGAGTGCAACAGAGGATTCAGTTCTTTGAACATCGCATTATCGTTGCGGGCGGTTCGACGTATGGTTGAGGATGTGGCCCGGGATGATCATCATAACCACGAATCCCGCGATGAAGGGCAACGGCTGCCACATGTTGCCGGCAAGCAGCGTGCACGGGGCGAGGATGATGGTCGCGATACCTCCGACGATGGTGGGTGTGAAGCGGATGATGAGTCCCGTGACGGCGGTCCCCATGCCCATGATGAGCAGGATGATGAAGAGTATCGGCAGACGCATGGGCGTGAAGAGCGTCAGCAGGCTGACGAAGAAGGCTGTGGACCCCATGACGAACCAGACATTTCCGATCACGCGGTCAACGAACGTGCGGACCTCGCCCTCGGTGGGTTTTCCGCGTGTGAGCCACATCAACAGCCATCCCAGCACGGGCAGCAGCAGCCACAGGTAGTTCCAGCGCGGGTCCCGGAATCCGACTACGGCGGCCCATACGATGATTGTCGTGACGACGGTGGCATAGCCCCACGCCAGTAGCGGGCGTCCCGAGTTGCGAACGATGCGGCTACGGGTGTTTTCGATCATGCGGCCGATGAGCTCCAGGCTTTCGGCGGCCTCCAGTTTACGGTCTTCCATAGGTGTAATTTTTTAACGGTTTCGGCAATCGTCCTCGTCGTCCTGGTCGAACAGGTAGCGGATGAGCGAGAGCAGGATGCTCAGTCCCCACCCGGCGATAACCCAGACCACCCACCAGTAGTGGGGCGATGTGTACCAGTTGACGAAAGCTAAGAAGCCGCAAACCGCGAAACAGGTCGTGACGCGGCGGCTGAACCGGCGCGCGAAAAGGCGGCGTTTGTTGGTGTTGGCAGAGGTGATTTCCATCGTTTTCGGTTTTACGGCCGGGCCGGTTCTTAAATATGCTGTAAATATAAAGTAGTTTATAATATAAACCAAATTTCGAGCCGGAAATTTTTCAGAAAAATCGGATACATTCTATTTATGAAGGAGTGGGTCGGGTTGAATGCCGTATTTTGATCTGCGATTGCGTTTTTTGATCGACTTGGCTTTCGATGGCTTATTTTATCGTTTAAGTAAGGTGCTACTTCGGTGAGAAAATGCTAAATTTGCAGAAACCCGAACGAAAACCGACTATGAAAAAAATGCTTTTGCTCCTCTTCGGCCTTGCGGCGGCGTGGAGCGTTGCGGCGAAGGTCTCCCTTCCCGATGCCATCGGCAGCAACATGGTGTTGCAGCAGAATACGAATGTGAAACTCTGGGGCTGGGCCGATCCGCATGCGGCGGTGAAAGTCGTGGCCTCGTGGGGCGCGAAAGCCTCTGCGAAAAGCGACGGGGAAGGTCGCTGGGAGGTGACGCTGAAAACTCCCGCCGGTAGTTACGAGCCGCAGCGGATCACCGTTACGAGCGGCGACAAGCGGGTGTTGGACAACGTGTTGATCGGCGAGGTGTGGTTTTGCAGCGGTCAGAGCAATATGGACATGCCTCTCGGCGGCTATTGGAACGGTCTGGTCGAGGGTGGCAACGAGGCCATCGCCTGCGCCGATGCGCAGCGCGGCCGCATCCGCTTCCTGAAGGTGGCCTATTCGCAGGGCTATACGCCGCAGGAGCGTGTTCCGGGCGCCTGGAACGAATTCACGACGGCTACCGCCGCGCGGTGCAGCGCCACGGCCTATTTCTTCGCCGAAATGCTCTCGCGGGCGCTGGATGTCCCGGTCGGGGTCATCGACAGTTCGTGGGGCGGCAGCCGCATCGAGTGCTGGACCCCGCGCGAGGCGCTGGAGACCTATCCCGACATCGACCTTTCGGAGAAAGCCATTGCCGAACTGCCCGACTACATGCGTCCGATGGCGATGTACAACGCCATGGTGTACCCTCTGACCCGCTATACCGTCCGCGGATTCCTTTGGTATCAGGGCGAGTCGAACATCGGCCGTCACACGGAGTATGCTGCACGGATGGCTGATATGGTGGCCGGGTGGCGTGCGCAGTGGGGGCTGGGCGAACTGCCGTTCTATTTCGTCGAGATCGCGCCTTTCGGTTACGGCAACGGGCTGTCGCCCTATTTGCGCGAGGCGCAGTGCCGGGCGCAGAAGCTGATCCCCGGCAGCGGTATGGTTTCGACCAACGATCTGGTCCTCCCCTGCGAAGAGGGTAACATTCATCCCCGCGACAAGCGCAGCGTGGGCCGTCGGCTGGCATTCTGGGCTCTGAACCGTACTTACGGCAGGAAGGACGTGGCCTGCGAAAACATGCAGTTCCGCTCGATGGAAATCAAAGACGGCAAAGCCTGCCTTTCGTTCGACAACACTTTCGGCGGTTTCGGCCGGGCGTTCGATCTGAGGGGTTTTGAGATCTGCGGCGCCGACCGGGTGTTCCGCCCCGCGCAGGTGCATTTCGAAGGCAACGAACGGCTGATCGTTTTTCTGCCCGACATTCCCGAACCGGTGGCCGTGCGTTATGGATTCCGCGATTTTCAGCCGGGCAATGTCGTCAACACCCGCGAACTTCCCCTCGTACCGTTCCGCACCGACGATTTTTAACCTGAAACCATCAACCCGAATTCTATGAAACGAATATTGCTGTTAGCCGTTGCGCTTGCCGCGGCATGGACCGCCGCCGCGAAGATCACCCTTCCGGAGATCATCGGCGACAATATGGTGCTGCAACAAAATGCCGAGGCCAAACTCTGGGGCTGGGCCGAGCCGCATACGGCGGTGAAAGTCGCTGCTTCGTGGGGTGCTAAGGCTACCGCCCGGAGCGGCGCCGACGGCCGCTGGGAGGTGATGCTGAAAACCCCGGCGGGCGGTTACGACCCGCAGCGCATCACGATTGCCGGGGACGGCCGGGTCGAACTGAACGACATTCTGATCGGCGAAGTGTGGTTCGCCGCCGGGCAGAGCAATATGGAGATGGGTGTGCAGGGATTCCACAACTGTCCCGTAGCCCGCTCCAACGAGGTCATCGCCCGGGCCGATGCCCGGCGCGGTAAAATCCGCTATGTGAAGATTCCGAAAACGGCTTCCTATACCCCCGAAGAACGTGTCGCTGGCCGCTGGAACGAGTTTTCGACCGAGACGGCGCCGTTGTGCACGGCTGTCGGCTATTTCTTCGCCGAGATGCTCAACGACGTACTCGGTGTTCCTGTGGGCGTCATCGATTGTTCGTGGGGCGGCAGCCGCGTCGAGAGCTGGACCTCGCAGGAGATTTTGGAGACCTATCCCGACATCGATGTTTCCGAAAAGGGTATTGCGGCGGTTGACGAGTGGCTGCGGCCGTTGGTGATGTATAACGGCATGCTGCACCCCGTGGCGGGCTACACCGTTCGCGGATACCTCTGGTATCAGGGCGAATCCAATGTCGGAGCCCACGCGGTCTATGCCGAACGGCTGGCCAACATGGTGAAATTGTGGCGCGGCCTGTGGGGGCAGGGCGAACTGCCTTTCTATTTCGTCGAGATCGCTCCGTTCAACTACTGGGGCAGCGACCTTTCGGCCTTTCTGCGCGAAGCGCAGTGCCGGGCTCAGGATGTGATCCCGAACAGCGGCATGGTTTCGACGAACGATCTGGTCGAGCCTTACGAGTGGTGCAACATCCATCCGGCGAACAAGCACGACATCGGCTACCGGCTGGCCTGCATGGCTCTGAACCGGACCTACGGAAAGAAGGCCGTCCATTGCGACAGTCCCCGTTTCCGTTCTATGGAGATCGCTGAGGGCAAGGCGCTCGTTTCGCTGGACAATGCCGAATACGGGTTCAACCGTCTGGTGGGCATCGAGGGCTTCGAGATCTGCGGCTCCGACGGGGTGTTCCGTCCGGCCGATGTAGCTGTCGATGCACAGTTGAGGCTGGTCGTTTCGTCGAAGGAGGTTCCGGAACCCTCGGCTGTGCGCTACTGCTTCCGCAATTTTCAGATCGGCAACCTCGCCAACAGCTGGGGGCTGCCCGTCATTCCGTTCCGTACGGACGACTTCCAGCCCCGGCCCTGAGGCCCGGCATACTGAAAAGTTGAAGGGACCCTGTGCAGGGCCCCTTCATGCGTTTGTCAGCGCTTTGCCGATTCCGCGGTCCGCACCAGGTCCGCCCATTCGGGATGGCGCCGGATGTAGACCTCGACGAACGAACACTGCGGCACGACCCGCAACCCCTTGCTGCGGATGTCCTCCAAGGCGGCCAACACCAATTCCTTGCCGATGCCCTGACCCTCGTATGCGGGCGGAACCTCGGTGTGGGTCAGGACGACGAATCCGTCGCCCGTCGCGTATTCGATCAGCGCCATGTCGCCCTTTCCGAGGTCGAGTTCGTAGCGTTTCTCGGCGGCGTTGTCGATCACTGCGTGTTTCTTTTCCATAACGTCGGTGTTTTTGGTTGAACGTATTGCGATTTATCGTACTTTTGTCTCCGGTTATGAACTCCGTCGCCGACATACTCCTCGACTGGTACGCCCGCGAAGGGCGCGACCTGCCGTGGCGCCGCACGCGCGATCCCTACCGCATCTGGCTCTCGGAGGTGATTCTCCAGCAGACCCGCGTGGCGCAGGGAACGGAGTACTATCTCCGCTTCACGGAGCGGTTTCCCGATGTCGCGTCGCTCGCCGCCGCTCCCGAGGACGAGGTGCTGAAACTCTGGCAGGGACTCGGCTATTACAGCCGTGCCCGCAATCTCCATGCCGCCGCCCGGCAGGTCGTCGAACGCTTCGGCGGACGGTTCCCCGTCGCGTTGGAGGAGGTCCGCTCCCTGCGCGGCGTGGGCGATTATACCGCCGCGGCCATCTGTTCGGCGGCCTACGACGCTCCGTGCGCCGTGGTCGATGGCAATGTCTACCGGGTTCTCGCGCGGCTCTTCGACCTCGATGCGCCGATCGACTCCACGGCCGGAAAGCGCGCTTTCGCCGAACTGGCGCAGTCGCAGCTGGACACCGTGCATCCGGGACGCTACAATCAGGCGATCATGGATTTCGGGGCGCTTCGATGCACCCCTTCGTCACCCCGCTGCGAGGCGTGCCCGCTGGCCGGACGATGCCTCGCCCTTGCTGCCGGAACCGTCGCCGCGCGTCCCGTGAAGCAGTCGAAGACCAAGGTTCGTGACCGCTGGTTCAACTACCTCCACATCTCGTCGGGCGACCGGACCCTGCTGCGCCGCCGCGAGGGACGCGACATCTGGCAGGGGCTCTACGAATTTCCGCTCATCGAAACCGAAGGGCCCGCCGAACTGCCGGAGCTCGTGCGCCTGCCGCAGTTCCGCGAACTGTTGGGCGACGCTCCGTGGCACCTCGTGCGCAGCATCCCGCTGCCGAAGCACCAGCTCTCCCATCAGACTTTGCATGCGGTCGTCCACCGCATCGAAACCCCCTCGCTGACGCCTGCCGCTGCTGCGATGGCCGTGCCGACCGCTGTGCTGGGCGACTATGCCGTGCCGCGGCTGATCGACCGCTACCTGATCAAATACCAGATATAGACGGCGTAGATCGCCACGAACAACGCTCCCTCCCAGCGGTCGATGGCCTTGCGCTTGAACGTGAAGGCCGCGAGGAACACCACGACCGAACTCAGCAGGACCATCAGCAGGTCCCAAACCGTGATGCCGCCCATCGAGAGCGGATGGATCGTGGCGCTCACGCCCAGGATCAGCAGGATGTTGGCGATGTTCGATCCGATCACGTTGCCCAGCGCCATCTCCGCCTTGCCTTTGAACAGCGACACGAGCGACGAGGCCAGTTCGGGCAGCGACGTGCCGCCGGCCACGAGCGTGATGGCGATCACCGATTCGCTGACCCCCAGACTGCGGGCTATCGACGTGGCGCTGCGGAGGAACATCTCGCCGCCGAACACCAGCCCTGCGAGGCCCCCGACGATCATCACCGCCGTCAGCCACGCGGCCATCGGCGCTTTGGACCCTTCCGTCGGGGCCGTCGCTTCGGGACGCTTTGTCTTCCGGATCGTGTACCACATCAGCAGGATGTAGAGTGCGAGCATCGCCGCGCCGTCGAGACGCCCGATGCGGTCCGCCGCCCCTTTGCAGAGCAGCGAATCCTGGGCCAGCGCCAGCAGGAGCAGCGACACGAGCACCCCGAACGGAATGTCGCGGCGGATGTTTCCCGCCGTCAGCGGCACGGGGCGTATCAGGGCGCAGACGCCGAGGATGACGAAGACGTTGAAGATGTTCGATCCCACGACGTTGCCGATCGCCACGTCGCTCTGGCCTCCGATGGCCGAGAGCACCGACACGACCAGTTCGGGCGTCGAGGTGCCGACGGCCACCACCGTCAGTCCGATGATGAATTCCGGCACCCGGAAGCGCTGGGCCAGCGCTGCGGAGCCGTCCGTGAGAAAATTCGCGCCGGCGAGGATCAGCCCCAGCCCGACAATCAACAGAAGAATATCCAAAAACGTAAATTTTTAATTCTTAATTTTTCATTTTTAATTGTCTGATTATGCCAGCATGATCAGACTTACGGCCATCAGGGCCATGCCGGCCACCACGCCGTAGATGGAGATGTGCGCTTCGCCGTATTCGCGGGCCGCGGGAAGCAGTTCGTCGATCGAGATGAAGACCATGATGCCCGCCACGCCCGCGAGGATGCACCCCATCAGCGTCGGCGACATGAAGGGCATCAGCACCAGATAGGCCAGCAGGGCGCCCACCGGCTCGGCGAGGCCCGACAGCAGCGAAAGCCGGAAAGCCTTCCTGCGGTCGCCCGTGGCGTAGTAGACCGGAATCGACACGGCGATTCCCTCGGGAATGTTGTGGATGGCGATAGCCGCGGCGATGGCCACACCGAGGGCCATGTTATCCACGGCCGAGGTGAAGGTGGCGATTCCTTCGGGGAAGTTGTGGATGCCGATGGCCAGCGCCGTCATCACGCCCATGCGCATCAGCTTGGGATTGCGGGGCTGATGGTCCATCTCTTCGACGCTGTGGGCTTCGTGGGGGTTTTCGACCGAGGGCACCAGCCGGTCGATGACGCCGATCAGCAGGATGCCGGCGAAGAAGCTCGCCACGGTGACGACCGTGCCGAGATGCGCTCCCCACTCCGCCGAGAGGGTGGCGTCGGCCTGCTGGAACAGTTCGACGAACGAGACGTAGATCATCACGCCGCCCGACAGTCCCAGCGAGAACGACAGCAGCCGTTTGTTGGTTCGTTTGGCGAAGAATGCGATGGCGCTTCCGATGCCCGTCGCAAGACCTGCGCCGAGCGTCAGCAGCAGGGGGATCAGGATATTGGGTTCTTCCATACGATCATATATTATTAACAAAGGTACGAAAAAGCCGGATGGGGCCAAAACCGGATTGCGTGCAGTCTGGTAAACCTTCCGGCCTCTAAAAGTGTAGTTACGACACCAAAGACGGTGCAAGCCGAGGGCAGAGGCGAATTTATTCGACTATGCCGAGGCGCAGCCTTCTAAGCGGAGGTTCGTCTTCCGCAAAGATAGTGTATAAAACGAAATACCGAACCCGCAAGGGTTCGGTATTTGTAGGTAAAGAAAAGCGCAGGAAAGAGTAAATATCTTGTTTACAAGTATTTAATTCTCTGTTCTGCATCTGTTCTGAGCAATAAAATTGCAGAATCGGGCAGGTTTAACGGTGAGTTGTGTTACTTATCCGTTACCTGCCCGAAATGCTTTATTTTGCATTTAAGACAGTAGTTTTCAGCGTGTTGCATCGAATTTCCGCATAACAAATAACTTAACATTACGTTTAACCAATTCAAAAAGTTAAGTTATTATGCAACGCAGCACTTTCAAAGTCCTTTTCTATGTGAAAAGGTAGTCCGAGAAATCAGGTCAGGTTCCCGTCATGGGTCGTATCACGATCAACGGTACGATGTCGCAGTTCAGCTGCAAACTCACCGTTCGTTCCACTCTCTGGGATGCCAAAGCGAACAAAGCCGCAGGCAGAAGCCTCGAATCGCAGCGCATCAACGAAAAGCTGGAAAATATCAAGACCAATATCGGCAAACAATATCAACGTCTCTGCGACCGGGATTCATACGTTACGGCTGAAAAGGTTCGCAACGCCTTCCTCGGTATGGGCGACGATTGCCGCCTGCTGTTACAGACTTTCGACGAATACCTTGCAGACTTCCTCAAACGTGTGGGCAAAGACCGTACTTATTCGAGTTATAACGATTACCGCAAACGCCGTAACCGCCTTGCCTCTTTCCTCGAATACGAATACCGGGTAAAGGATATTCCTTTCAAAGAGCTGAAACGGGACTTTATCGAAAAGTTCGCCGTCTATCTCTCTTCGGTACAAGGTATGCGTTCCGCTACGGTTCATTCGACAGTCAAGAAACTGAAATTAATGACTTATACGGCGTATAAAAACGGCTGGATTCCTGCCGACCCTTTCGCCGGATTCTACGTCAAATCTGAGTGCGCCGAACGGCGCTATCTATCCGCTTCGGAATTGCAGGCCGTCATGGACGTAGAATTACCCAACTACAAAACGGGTATCAACCGGGATGCCTTCGTCTTCTGTGCCTTTACGGGCCTGAGCCATGCAGACGTGGTGAAACTTACCCATGCGGACATCCATACGGACGACAACGGGGATCATTGGATCATCGACAAGCGGCAAAAGACAGGTACACAGTTCCGTGTCAAACTCCTTCCCGTCGCCGAAATGCTCTACAAGCGTTATAAGGATACATACCGCACCGGGGAGAAGGTTTTTCCGCTTAAAGGCACTTATAAAACGCTGAACATGTCGCTAAGGCATGTTGCCAGACATGCCGGTCTGTCGTTCAACCCCACGATCCACATGGCTCGGCACACCTTCGCTACGACGGTCACGCTCACGCAGGGTGTACCGCTGGAGACAGTCAGCAAGATGCTGGGACATAAACATATCACCACGACCCAAATCTACGCCAAAATCACCAATGACAAGATCGGACGGGATATGGCGGTGTTGAGCGAGAAACTCGACAGCGTCTTCAAGGTCGCACGGTAATGGCCTCCTATCTTAAAGCTAATTCGATTCCCGATCTTACTTCGTCAATAGCAGGGTAATTTTCGATGTAAGTTTTCCCGCCGGCAGGGAATTAAACGCCGGAGCTGAAAATCCGCAAGGCCATGCGAATCGCCCGAAGGGCGAGCCTTGCGTATTTCCATCTTCGGCGTTTTGCTGGTCGCTACCGTCGGAAAAGGCGACATTCTGCGGCTCTTGACGATCTGGTTCTGATGTTTAGCCGCGATCGGCCTGCCCGTTCGACGGGATTTCACCCCGTCCTGCTATCTGTCGTCGAAATACCTCCGCTTTTTCAAAACGGTCGTCTGTTGTTCTTTTTTTCGTGGAGATAATTCAGCTCGTCGCTGTAAATTCCGATTACAAAGCGCAGCATATTGTCGACCAAGGCCGTTAATCTTATATTATCGTTTCCCAGCAAGTGGAGTATTTCCGATACTTTGTGCTTGGTTCGGGTACTGACATAGATCGCCGATCGGTTACGGCAATCCACCGGCGCGAAGAATGTGCGTTCGAAATCCGGCAACGTAATCTTTTTACGCCGGAATCCGGCCGACTCCTTTCCAGTAGTCGTTTGGGTGCCGACGTCTGTTTTTTCAGTAGTCGGTGCCGATACTCCGGATACCGTTTCCGATGTGTTTCCCTCAGGAGTGTCCGTATCTTCCTCTTCCGGTTCGGGAATCCTGCGGACGACTTTCGAATCCAAAGGGGCCTGTCCGGCGATCATCTGACGCATCAGCTCCTCGTCGACTTCGATACGGGGATGTTTAGAAGGATTGGGTGCAGGTTTGTCTGTTTCTTTCAATGAATCCATGGTGCAACGTTTTTGAGATTGATTGTTAGCTATACTGTCGTAAAGCGTGTATGTCCGGTTTTATGTTTTAAACCATTCAAAATACCGTTTTCCGTTTCATGCGGTTTATATCGGGATAATGAACGGAATAAGAAAACTTGCCTTTCATGCTGCAAGATACAACCGACAGAAATACCTCGATTCCGATGTCCGCTCACGACCGCTCCAGTCCGTTCGGCGGGCTTTTTTTTCGTACCGGACGGTTGTAATATTGCACCGGGAACAGCCCCAGTCCCGGAAGCCGTAGCGGAGGAGTTTTCAAACTTTCGATAGCAGTTCTCCGGCGCGGCTTTTTCCCATCGCCAGATGGGAGCGAGCTGTGTTTTTGTCCGACAAACTTGGGTTTGTCCGACAAAAACGCCCGCTCTGCGAGGCTGTGGTCGCTCCCGAGTCGCGACCCTTTTTTTAGCTATCTATGGATACCAACCGAAAACAGACAGACATGACCGGAAAGAAGCCCCGAACGCCGAGTTATAAATACTCTTTCCGGCTCAATGAAGAGCAGCATATTCGCTTCAACGAACTGCTCTCAAAAGCTGGATCGGGGCATAACCGCAGCCGTTTTATCGTCAAAAGAATCTTCGCCGAGGAGTTCGTCGTCGTTAAACGCGACCCCTCGAAGGTGCAGTTCTTCGCCCGGCTGAACGATTTTTATTTCCAGTGCATTGTTGGTTTTCGGCAGTCCGGTCTCGTGACAATCGTAAAATGTCCATAGCAATGGCATATTCCGCTTTACGCTCAAGTATGCGTAGCCTCGGACGCCATATATGGCGGAGTCTTGCGCTTTATCCTCTTGTCATGGACCCTCTCGTTAATGACATCCTTGTACTTTTCATACCAATCCTCGAATGCACTTGTGAAACTATCCTTGTCCATCTTCGTCATGTCGTTGACCAGAGCGAGCAACGCGCGGAAACATCTAAATCAGGCTTCCGGGTAAGATAGCGACAGACAATCAGCATCTGGTGGAACTGGCACATCTGTTCAGTTCTTGTGACAATACTTCGTCAAATTAAAATTTAACGAAGTATTGTACTCAAAGAACTACGAAAAAAATAAACTTAACCAGGTTTGAACCTAAAATTTAATAGTTTCCAACACTTTACCGGCTGTATCCTTAACTATGATTTTCATAGATTTTTCAGTAATCCAGACTTGGACAATCTGCTTTCGTCCGTTTATCAATATGGGGAAATTACATTCATCTGCATCGGAAACATAATAATAACGGTGAAGATGCCCGGAAATCATCAGATTCACCCCAGCTTGATTCAATAGAGGAACGAAAATTTCTTTAGCCCTAACTGCACCATACCACATATTTTGGGTCGGTGGAATATGCATTAAAACGATTTTAAAAACTGCTGTTTTAAATTGCTCTGTTTCTATGATTCTTTTCAACCATTGGGCCTGTTCCTCTCTATATTCGTCCCAAACGCCAAGCCCAAAATACTGAATATCACTGTCTGGCTTATCTTCCCCAGCATCAAGCACAACAAAATAAGCCGGACCGTATCTGAATCCATAATACGGCATTCCGGATGGGGTTTTGAAATAACGCATATATTCACGAGCAAAGATCCCGCGTGTTTCATGGTTTCCCCGTACGAAATAGAATTGCTGCCCCGAGGCGAACGACTTGACGGCTGGGGAAAGGACCCTATCCAATATTTGTTTCTCTGACTCAACGTGATTGACCATATCGCCATTGAATACAATAAAATCGGTCTTTTCCAAATCAGTTTGACACAATAGATCATTGAGCAGACCAGTATCTTCGTGAATATCGTTCACGACAGCAAACGCCACTTCATGAGTCGCAGGGTCAAGCGTTTTGAACCCATAAGGTTCGGCCTTGAATACCCGGCTTGAAGCCGTCTTTCCAAAATTGGTATAACCGTAATTATTTTCGAGTACCTCTTGAGAAAAAATACGATACCGATACCGAGTATTCCCATCCAATCCTTTCAATGTGATCCTATGTAACATGCCAATCTGCTTATGTCCAGCGAAATGGTCGTAGAATCGGGGACGTTCCGCGGCATAGAAATGGCTACCGTCATTGGGGGCCAGTTCCACCCACGAAACGGCATTTCTGTTTGTTATCCATACTATGGTCGCTTCGTTTTCAGTCACATTTTGCAAATACGGCCCACAGACTATTTCTATCTTCTCCTGCCCAAATAAAGGTATTGAGTATACGAGCAGCAATAATAACTGTATAACACCTTTCATATCACAACTCATTTATTCGGCCTTCAAAAAATAGACCCCACTATCGTAAACTTTACTTAAATGGGGATTGATACCCTCGTTTATCAGATATTCACCGCTGAACATTTTTCCATCTCCCCAAAATTTCGACTCTTCGACATTCAGCTCTTTCAAATAATAATGTTCATCAGGATTCAAACCATTAAGTAGGAATCGAGGTGTAAGAGCGCGGCCTTGATATTTCAAATTGTATGCAAATATCACGGCCTGTTTTTTATCTTTTGTAACATACATCAACGAATACCATCCGCTATCATCGTATGGTGAAGATATCCGGTAAAGGTCTCCATATAATACAATGTCTCTTATGATAGATTTATAGATAAGTATCGTCTTTTTTGACAACTCTTTCTCTTCAGAAGAAAGAGTCGCAGGTTGTAACTCCATTCCCATGCGACCACTCATTGCCATATCAAGGCGAAATTTCAGTGGAGACACATTGTTGGTCTGATGACTCGGAACTTTAGATACATGGGATCCAATTACCAAAGCAGGATAAATCATGCTGGTTCCATATTGAATACGGGCCCGGGATACAGCATCGCTGTTATCGCTGGTCCACACTTCATTATTATATTTCAATGCTCCGTATTCCACACGGCCCCCCCCCGACGCACAGGCCTGTATGATCACATTCGGATATTTGGCGCGAATTCGTTCATACACATTGTACAGACCTTTCGTATATTCCGTCCAGAAATGCGATTGAAGATCCGCCTGTAAATAAGGCGAGAAAGCCCCTTCTACATGCCGGTTAGCATCCCATTTGATATAATTGATATTAGGCGACATCTGCATTACTTGGTCGAAAATCCCGAACACAAAATCCTGTACTTCGGGATTGCATAGATCCAACAGCCATTGGTTACGCATAGTAATTTGTTCTCGGCCGTTATTAGCCCCAACAATCCAGTCTGGGTGCTTTTCAGCCAACTCACTTTTCGGACTGACCATCTCCGGCTCAATCCATAATCCGAACTGTAACCCCTTTCCCGCAGCGTAATCCGCAAGGGCACCAATGCCCGTAGGCAACTTTCGACGATTTACCTGCCAGTCTCCGAGTCCTTGCTTTGTATTATCGCGTGGATATTTATTCCCAAACCATCCGTCATCGAGTACAAACATCTCTAAACCCATTTCGGCGGCATCGTCAATCATCCTCATCAGTTTTTTCTGATCAAAATCAAAATACACCCCTTCCCAACTATTGAGCAAAGTAGGCCGCGGAGTTTTTGGAGACCATATCCGATATGCTCTGGCCCAATCATGTAAATTCCGACTGGCTTGACCGGCTCCTTCCGCGCTATAAGTATAGACCATTTCCGGGGTTGCGAAACTTTCCCCGGGAGCAAGATACCACTCCGCGGAAAATGGGTTGATTCCGGCCGTTATGCCTAAAATATTCCATTCATCGATCTGAAAATTGATCTTGTAATTTCCTGACCATGCAAGGGCTCCGGCGATGACTCGCCCGCTCCTTTCATTGAGAGGGACATCAAGAGAAAGCATGAATGACGGATTTTCCGTATGGGTCGTACGGACGCCTTTCTTTGTTTCTATTGTTGTGATTCCGTGATTGAGTCGGGTTTCTTCGACGGTCATTTCCCGAGCCCACGAACCGTAAAAATGAGTCAGATAATAATTCCCGGCTTTCAATGGCAAGAACGAACTGTAATAGTTTCCAAGGGTAACTCTGCCTTTTTCATAGTTGGTTATAATCGAATTACAAACTATGACATCTTCATCCCTATAAGCCCTGTACCTAAGCTCAACTTCGAAAGGATATTTCGTGTCTGTCAAAATGAGTCGCGTTTCTGTATAATTATCATGATCTATTGCATAATGCTTTCTGTACCTCAATTCGGTGTTGATATCTCCACCATCATGTGTGACACTCAGAGCCGGCTCTATATAATTGCGCCCGCCTTGCGCCGGATAAACATTTGGGTCAGTTCCAAGATCCGATCTGCGATAGCTCTTCTTATCGAAGAAAGGCAATTGATCATTTATACGGCTTCCGTAATATTGGAATAATACTTCACCGTCGCTCGTTATATGAAATATCATGGAAGTTTTCTTCGTAGATATGTCTATGAGCTGCGGAGTTCCCGCTTCTGACTTAAATGGGAACAACACAATAAATGTCAACAGTATGATAAATCGACCGTTTTTTTGCAACATGGTCTATTAACTTATTTAATAAATTTACCCTGCCAATCGAATGCGGGACGAGCTGGTTTGGAATTTTTCTTCATAAAAGCAGCTAATCGGCTTACAACCTCCGGATTAGTCCGGGCGACATTCGTACTTTCACTTATATCTTTCGACAAATCATACAATTCGATATCAGGGTCTGTTTCTGCTGTTACACTTCTTATCATTTTCCATTTGCCCCAACGAACAGCCTGCATATATATCCCTTTCTGACTTATTTCCCAATAAAGCATACGATCCTTTTCATACTCCGCGCCTCCCATTAAAGCCGACATCAAATCAATGCCGTCAAGTCCCTGCGGAACAGAAACACCAACCAGCCGACACATCGTCGGGAACATGTCATATAGCACGTAAGGTTTATCCGTTTCCGTTCCAGCAGGAATCACACTAGGCCATCGGGCAATAAACGGCTCTCTGATACCACCTTCATGCAAACTACGTTTGAATCCGGAAAATGGTCCATTGCTATCAAAATCCTCATAATGAATGCCGCCTTCCATATGAGGACCATTATCGCTGGTAAAAATCACCAACGTGTTTTCTTCAAGCCCCAGCTCTGCAAGTTCATCGAGAATTCGCCCGACATCTTTATCTAGTTTCGTTACCATCGAAGCATAGACTGCTTTCGGCTTATCCTGAGGAACGTAATTTGCTTTGCCGGCAAACGGAGTTTCTTCAAAAATGCTATTCCCATCCTCATCTACATATTTCAAATCTTCATTCGGAATCTCCATCCCGGCATGAGGAATCGTAAAGGGCAGATAAAGAAAAAATGGATTATCTTTATTATTTCGGATAAACTCCAACGTTTTCTTCATAAAAAGGTCGTGTGAATAAGTCCCTTCGGGAATATTAATGTCAACCGATTTGCCATTGATGATCTCAACAAGCGAATCAGGATAATATTTGTGGGCTTTGCTTTGGGACAAATATCCTAAAAAGTTATCGAATCCTTTCTTTTCGGGAGCACCCTGAGAATTTTTACTGCCCAATCCCCATTTGCCATACATCCCAGTCACATAACCATTTTCCTTAAACATTTCTGCCATAGTATAATCCTCTTTCCATAACATGGCATCCTTACTTGGACCTGCGTTCATTCGGACTCCGCAATGCCCGGTATGCAGTCCGGTCATCAAAACGCAACGGGAAGGGGCACTAACTGTACTTCCAGCATAGAAATCATTGAATTTCATTCCCTCTTTGGCCATTCGATCGAGACATGGGGTTCGAATCGTTTGTTGACCATAACACCCAAGATCGCCATAACCGAGATCATCAGCAAGGATAAAAATGACATTGGGTTTAGAAGGAACCGTCGCCCCCTTTACACCGGCATCGCCACTTGCTTGACACAGCATGGGAACTATTGCCAATGAAGTCATTGTAAGATTCTTTTTCATAAATATTTGAATGTTTTGTTATTGATATACTGATTTACCAATTCACGCTTTTTTCATATTTGTTGCCGAATCGATCAAAAGCTTTAACGGTTCCCATTCGCATCCCAGGCGAAGGTGTCACCGAAAACATATGCCATACGTAAAACGGGGATGTTTGGGCAACACCGGTACAAGTCCTATATTCAGCATCGTAATTTGGATCAAAATAATCACTTGTACGCATCATATTACTCACTTTCTGGCCATTCTCCCACCATTCGACATTCCCCCAGGCCGTATCGTAATTCCATACGTTGGCCAAAACCTGATTCGACGACCCTATACCCGGAGGAAACACCGTCATTTGATAAGTTTGAGGAGTTCGGTTTCCAACTGCCTTGTAATACCATGAAATATCTTCACCTTTCACTTCTACTACAAGATAACCAGACGGAGTGCCATCATGACAAAAATCACCATTTATATGGAGATGGCCTCCGGTCCGTGCGACCTGATGCATCTCCATTTTAGCCGGACGGTCATAAATATAATTATCCGTAGCGTGCCGATGGCCAGCAAAAACCTGTACATCATATTTTTCGAGCAATGCCATCATACCTTCGAAATTCCGAAAGTTTGTGCTGTTATTAGATCCTAAATTGCTGTCAAGTGGCGCGATATGACAATTCAAAATTATTTTTGCACCTTTTTCCAAATAGGAAAGGTCTTTCCGCAGCCATTCCAAAACCTCATCAGTCAATCCTCTTTCATAAGGTGTGCCAGCATTCCCCGTATAGATGACATCATCAAGAACTATATAATGAATTTTTCCGATACTGAAGGAATAATTCAGAGGGCCGAAATTATCTTGGAATATATAAGTCGTTTCCACATCTCCTTTTTTACTCTTATCATGGTCATGATTACCTATGACATTAAAAATAGGGACTCCGGCATCGCCAATTATCGCCCTATATTGAGGATAAAAATCCACTTCATTATTTACAAGATCACCTAAATTCATCAAATAACATGGAGAGGAAAGCGTGCGTTGGTGAGCAGCAATATCCGGAATTATCTTATTTTCAAAATTGGGGATAGAGTTATCATCTGAACGCACCTGAGTATCCCCCACCATTATCATTGTATGATTATCTGCGGGGGCACCCAGTTTATCAAGGCTGAAGTATTTTTCATTCACTACCCCCGAGGTCAATTTTTGATAAAAGGTCACCTGATTCTCCTTGTTATAAGGAATAGCATATTCAGCAGGAACGGAGAGATATACAAAACGGCTTTTATCAAGATCCGTAGGCAAATAATAACGTCCATATTCGTCACTTACCACGAAATTGAATCCATCGGTAACAACAATTCCCTTAATCCCCTTTCCGTTTTGATCTCTTACAATTCCTTTGACAGTCATACCCGGTTTATCCGGCAGTTCCACGGCCACAATGCCGCCTGGTTTCGGAATTTCGTTCCGATCATTTCTACTGCACGAATAAAATTGCAATAAAAATGCAACGATTATTAATATTTTAAACTTGTCTTTTCGCATACCTTAAAAATATCTACTTGAGAAAGGTCATTCCTATGACAAAACGTTCGGGTGAATTCTCTAATTCGCCCAATTATTATTCAACATGCGGTAAGCCGATAAGTTGAGGCAATTTATAAGTTGAAGTCGCCGAGATCTCCCATATTGCCGTATCCCAACCCGAATAAGTTTCCCACATCTCTAACTCATTCTTTGTTTTCGATATTGCGATTCCTGTCCCATCCGGGTCATCCCCAATCCCAGTCAGACCTTCAGCCTCAAGAAAATAGGAATTATTCACTTTAATTCCGGATTTATTATACAAACCCAATATTCCGCCTTTTGTTGATAAAGTGGAAATGGTACCTATATTATAGCAGAAGCTAATTGTCCCTGTTGTAATATCCTTGAAATAAGAAACTATGCCACCTCCTTTGGCTGTAGCCCCTGCCGCCACAAGGTCTCCCGTGTTGTAACAATTCGTTACTACCGCATTCACATCAGCAATTAGGCCTGTAATACCTCCAATATTCGAGTTTTTCATCCCTTTGGCCTCAATTTTGCCGGTATTATAACAGGCTTCGATGCGACAACCGCCAGGTGCGGACTTTTCTATACGTCCGGCAATGCCAGCTGCGGTGATATCTTCAGCAGTGGCATCATTTAAACATGTTATATGCCCCGTATTGTAACAATATCGAATAGTGCTTCCACCGCTCTGACTTCCTGCAATTCCACCGGCATATTTATCTCCCGTTATATCGGCTGTATTGAAACAATGTTCAATAACTCCACCTCCACAAACACCGGCAATGCCACCCAGATTGCGGCCCTCAATGGGTATAGTGTTACTGCAGTGCCTGATAATTACATTAGCATTCGATTTACCAATAATACCTCCAAGTTGCTGGCATATAATAGGGGCTTTAATGTATCCATTTCCAGATGTTTTGCAATGTTCAATAAGAAGAGGTGCAATTCCATCAGTTGTTCCAACAAACGGAGAGGAGGGACATGGGAAACCAGAAGTTCCACTGCCTGTCAGTTCGATTACAGGATTGACAGACTCTACATAAGAAATGGATGATTCTTCCGTTCCGACAATCATGCCGAATATAGCCTGTAAATCACCCTTAACCGTATTAGGATTCACAATTTTCAAGTTGCTAATTTTACTCATACCTCCTAAATTAGTCTTACCTGTATAAACGCCTGTAAACTGAGGTATTGTCGTAAAATTACCGTTAGTTTCATCATCGTCAGAATCATAACCAGATAAATCAATATCTGTTGTCTGCTGATAATATTTATATGCATTCCCGGTAATTCTGATGTTATCAAGATGTCGTGGCGATGCGATCAAATATGCGTTATTTGCATCAGATCCATCTCCAGACCCCTGCGCAAAAAGTGTATGAACATCAAATGTTTCATTTGAAACAGATGAGATTTCCGGATCTTCAGAAATAGCCATCACCGATAGTTGCATAGAAGCTATTTGATTACCAACGTCAGCATAAAGTTTTTTAAGATCATAAACGTAATTCTCCACTTCCTCTCCTCCAAAACCATATTCTGGTGCCAACATGATTTCACAGGGTTGGCCATTCTCCGGCGTTGCAATAATAACATAATGAGAAGCTCCCTGTATTGTTGGCCATGAAAGAGAGAACGTTTTATTTTCATCCTTCAAAACGGCCTCCGGTTGGGGGAAAATTCCAGATTGAATGACCGTAACAGTTTCCTCTTCATTTCCACATGTAATTTTCACAATCGCCCGACGCTCCTGATCCGTCATGTTGGATTCAACTTGTATCTTATTTTCAAAATAATTTTCTCCCGAACCTTGATAAAGGGTACACCATTCGGCATCGTCACCAAGAACTTCTGCCGTCCATGAACCAAGGCCATTAATTGGCATTAAATATTCACTATGGGGTTTTCCCGCTTGAATTTCCAGTATATCTACAAGTCTCGCGCCTTGCTGAGTTACGGTAATTACTTTATAAACTTCATCCGTGGCTTTAACAGTTATCTTTGCGTCTCGGCCTCCTATGCTTGTGTATTTTTCCGGGACTGTGATGACAATCGTGCCATCTCCAAAAGCTGATATAGGACTCACATCGCACCATTCTTGATCACACTCTACAGTCCAACTAGTATTCGATGTTACCGTTATTCGCGCTTGACTATCTTCTCGCTTAACAAAAACTTTATCATCTACAGCTGAAAGAAGTAGTATCGGGTCTTCTGTATTTCCAGAGAACTTATCCTCATTTACAAAATGTTCTTCTTCACACGAAGGAAATAGTATGGCTGTAACGGTCATAGCCGACAGCAAACAAACTAATCTTAAAATATAATGTTTCATATGAGTAATTTCAAAAATTAATATTTTCTACAATCACGCTCCCTCATTGACGTCGTCATCCTCGATGGCAACGGCGACCCACCCTGGATTCTGTTTATAATCCGGATTAGATACGATATTCATCTCCGATTGAGGAATCGGGAGTAAAATATGGTACGGTTGTAAGTTTATATCAAACCGTTGATTGGTAATATCACTCTTGATGGCATTTTTCGATAAAACACCACTTGTATCGCCATACAAAGAACTTAACTCCCGGTCGATACGCTCCATTTGTTTAATCGCTTTATGCAAACGGGCAGTACGCAATAGATCTTGCCTGCGCTGACCTTCAAAACAAAGTTCACGCATGCGTTCATCAAGCACAGCATCAAGGAATTCATACTCATTTTTAAAACTTGCAACAGAATAATCCTTTAAATACTCAGGATCCGTTCCATTTCTCCGGGCCCGGGCCCTGACCTTATTAATTCCATAATAAGCCTCCGGATCATTTAAGTTAAGCATCCCCGCTGCTTCGGAATGAATAAGCAGAACTTCTGCAAACCGTAAAATCGGCTGATTCATCGGAGTATTATTCCAAGTGAATCCATCCATAGCAGCTTGTTTTAGGGAGAATTTATATGCCTCCCAAAAAGTCGGATCCTTACGAACATCTCCCCAGGTACGGTTGCCTTGTGCATCAACACGTTCCAATTGATAGGGAACAATATTGTTCTCAAACCGTATGTCATCCGATTGTGCGGCCATCAACGAGCCATCGACTACACTATGTTCATTCCCATAAATATACAATGACAAATACGCCGTCGGACGAACATAAGATCGGCCTACTTCACCGTAATTTTGGAATTTATATTCATCAGAAGCCGTAGCTTTTTTACCGGGTCCTCCTAATTTTCCCCAAATTGAAGTAGGGCCACCTACCGCGAAATTAGCTTCGAACAGGATTTCACGATTATGCTTGTTGTGAATAGAAAAAATTTGGGAATAATCAGACAATAACATCGGAGCATTACCAACATGCAACCGATCATATACGACAATATCCGCTTCTTCCTTAGCCTGACTATAATACTGAATAGAATCAAATTCATCATAGCCAGCTACTCCAAAACGCGCCCCAGATGCCATGGTAAGATAGACTTTCGACAACATACCATAGGCCGAATATTTAGTTACACGCCCTGCATAACTGGCACTCCATGCATCTGGCAACCATTCTTTTGCAAAATTAAGATCTTCAATAATCTGTTCATATATCTTTTTGACAGAAGCCCGTGTGACATTTGTATTTAATGCATTCGTCTTATTAGGCTCTTCTGTAGTCAAACGTGCGGGTCCCCATAATTGTACAATAATGAAATAATAATATCCTCGCAAAAATGACACTTCTGCCTGCAATTGATTCTTCTGTTCACGAGAAATATTGGTCATTCTTTCCACCTTATGAAAAACATCATTTGCGGACGCAATCCCCTTATAAAGATTATTCCACATAGATGTAATGGGTACATCTGCCGCACTATGCGAATAATTGGATATTCGATAAAAATAGCCGTTTACACTCGCATTAGTCGCAAAATAACAGCGCGCTTCATCTGTACCATAAGAACATATCGCCTGAATGGCCAAGCCATAACCATTCCGAGTAGTTAAACTGGAATAAACACCTTGAACAGCCATATCTGCATTCTCATAGTCCTGAAACATTTGCTCTGCTTCTATACTGGAATATATTTTCTCATCCAGAAACTCGCTACAAGATGCAAATCCTAATATTGCAAGAACTAATAAGATTTTTATTTTCATTTTATTCACTTTTTATCAGGTCAATACCCAATCAATTTAAAATGTAAAACTCATGCCGAACGTAAACATCCGAGTACGTGGATAAGCATCGTAATCATAACCAGCTATGATATTACCATAACCATGAGGGTCAATATTAACTTCAGGATCAGGACCAGAATAATTTGTCCATAAAAATAAATTCTGCGCACTCACATAGAAACGCAAATCACGCATTCCAAGTTTTTTTCGGAAATTCGGATACCAAGACAATGTGATATTGCTTAAACGCAAATAGGATCCATCTTCCAAAAAACTGTCTTGCAATGCCCAACTTTGTTCATAACCGGCTCTTGGTTGGGTGTTCGACGGATTTCCGGAACCGGGTATTGCAATAGGATCATTATTATTATCAAGAATTACATTGTTGTTGCTATCTGTTTCCCAATCCGGACCTACCCAACGATTGAGAACTGTACGCATCTTATTATAGTCACTACCTGAATCTTCACCCTCCATACGATTGGCATTGAAAATCTTAGAACCGTAACTATATTCAAATGCTACCCGTAAATCGAATCTCTTATATCGTAATGTCGTGGCAAATCCGCCATAAAAAAGAGGCATAGCAGACCCAAGAACTTCTCGATCCAATTCGTCGATACGTCCGTCCTTGTTTTTATCCACATATTTCCAATCGCCGGCGGCCGGCACCTTACCTTGAACAGTTGTAAATTTGTCTAAATCAGGATCCTTGTATTGAAAAATACCATTAGTCCGATACCCATACCACGATCCTAATGATTCTCCCACACGAACAATGACTTGTTCTCGGCCAGAGCGGAAAGTCAAGTCTCTCATAAATTCATTGGCAGTTCCGAGTGAGAGCACCGTATTTTCATTATGGGCAAAATTAAGATCAAAATCCCACCCAAGCTTATTGCTGCGACGGTTTCCACTTTTAAGGATTACGGCATTCAAGGACACTTCATAGCCAATATTACGTACCATACCAATATTTTGCATCATTTTGGTATTAATACCGGCCAATACTGGTACGTCCAATAATAAATCTTTCGTAATTTTATAATAATAGTCAAATGATACAGAAAGACGATTCCCTAAAAATGACATGTCTACTCCTGCGTCCATTTGTCGAGTCGTTTCCCAAGTTAACGTTTCATTTCCAACGTTATTCATAATGAGTCCCCGTTGTACACCTGAGCCAAATGCCAGTTTGGTTGGCGTATAAGTTTGTTTTGAACGATAAAGGCCAATCTCCTGATTGCCCGAAATGCCGTAGCTGACCCTAAACTTCAAATTATCAAATACTTCGAGTTTTTTGATGAAAGGTTCTTCGGAAAGTCTCCAAGAAACAGCTATCGACGGGAAATATCCCCATTTATAACCGGGGGCAAAACGGGTCGCACCATCGGCCCGAAAACTTGCCGTAAGCAAATAACGGTCTTTAAAAACATAATTTATTCGAGCTAATACCGACATCAAAGACCATTCTGAAACGCTGGAAGAAGGAGCTATAAGGGTACTGCCCAAACCTATATTGTCGGCTCCCATTCCTTCATAGCCGAAATCCTGCGCATTTGCGACAAATGAAGATTGGCGTTGCCGTTCAAATGATAATCCAGCCATAACCGTTAAGTTATGATCGGCTCCAAAACGATCATTATAGGTCAAAATATTATCATTCATCAGATTTGTTTGGTTGATACTACCTAAACGCGCAGAGCCTCCTGTATTTTGCCCCTGTCCCGTATTTTTCGGATAGTACATATTTTGTTTGATATTGCCAATTTTTGCTGAAAATGAACTTTGCAATCGTAATTTCGGCATCAAATTGATTGTAAATACATTATTTGTACTAAACCGATTGGCGTGTTTTTCATTGGTTACTGAGTTCACAAGTGTCAACGGATTAGAAACATCATTAACCACATCTCCGGCTCCCTCTCCTTCATCATCGCTATCTATGGAATGAAGGCTCTTGAGAGGGCTATATCGTAGCGTTTTAATAAAGACACCAGCGGTTGATTGCGCCCCAGTTGCTTGAGTCAGTCCATTATTAAGCGTATACGAATAACTGTCAATACTCTTGAATGACAACCATTTATTAATTTGGGCGACCACTGTCATTTTGCCAGATGCCCGAAGAAAATCAGAATTGTTTACAATACCTTGTACTTTGTTTACATCTCCGGAGAAAATGAATTTGAATTTGTCATTTCCACCAGTAATTGATATTTGATGCTTATGGGCATATCCAATTCTAAACACTTCGTCCTGCCAGTTCGTATTCGTGACTTTATTCCAATTCACTGCATTGAGACTGTCTGCTTTGATACGATAGGTAGCCCAATTATCTGAACTATAAATTTTGTTGCCGTTAGGTGATGAATTATAACGGAATTTTGCTTCATTTAAATAAGTGGTGAGCTCTCTTGAATCTAACAGAGGAATTTCTTTCGGTTTCATTGAAACACCGGCATAACCAGAATATGAGACTTTTATTTGACCTGCTTCTGGAGATTTTGTTGTTACTATAACTACACCATTAGCACCTCGGCTTCCATAAATTGCAGTGGCAGATGCATCTTTCAGAATGTCTATGCTCTCTATATCTTCAGGGTTAAGGTCAGCCATCGGATTTGTTGGCGTCCCTCCGCCAAGCGATGTTATCGAAGAACCGCTCGGATCCGAAATCATCGGTATCCCATCTATTACATATAGAGGCTCTGAACTTGCATTAATTGATGTGCCGCCGCGAATCTTTATACTTATACCAGCACCCGGACTACCATCCGCAGAAGTAACTTGAACGCCGGCAATACGGCCTTTAAGCAGCTCGTCGAAACTCACAACAGGGCGGCCCTCCATATCCCGACGACCAAGGCTCGCAACCGCGCCTGTCAAATCAGAACGCTTAACATGCCCATAACCAATAGCTACCACCTCATCTAACACGGTCGTAGATTCATCCAAATAAGCATCCAAGACTGTCCGTGTCCCCACAGGAATAGTTATGGGCAAATAACCCATAAATGTAAATTCTAATTCCGGATTTTTAATACTATCAGGTATAATAATAGTATAAGTTCCTGAAAAATTGGCCGTCGTCCCTCGATTTGTCCCTTTTACGATCACATTGGCGCCGGGCAGAGGCGATCTATCTGCTTTCGAATAGACAGAACCTGAAACTTTCCGCTGTTGCGCACAAACATCGGGCACAATCAAGATTAGAAATACCGACGCAAATAGAAATAAAAAATGTCTTGTTTTTTCATTCATAATATAGGTTAATTTAAGTTAGGATATAGTTGTTAGTGAATCTTTAATACAAAGGAAGCAATTAAATACATTGCTCATGGAATACAAAGTTTACCAATGTGGGGGAATTTTATAACATTGGAACAATAAATAATGGGGTAATATGCAATATTTAAATAAAAAGTAGTAATTTCATTTCGCCAACCTTAATAGCGATGAGAAAAATAACGAATATATTTTTATTCCTAATTTCAGGAATCCATATAGCATATGCATTAGAAGGAGCAAGCCCTATATTCGAAAAAATATCCATTGAAGATGGAATGTCGCAAAGCGATATAACGGATATCATACAAGATAATGTAGGATTCATGTGGTTTGCAACCAACAACGGACTAAACAGATATGACGGTTATAGTTTTTCTGTATTCAAACAGAGCCAGAATCGAGAATGCGGTCTATCCAGCAATATCACAAATTGCCTGTATACAGACAAAAAGGGCCATTTATGGGTTGGAACTCAAAATGGGGTGGACTGTTATGTTCCTGCTTTAAACAAGTTTCATAACTATACCCAAATGTATGCTTCCGATGGCAAGGACTCCTTGGGGATTTTACGGGTGCAAGCCATTGCGGAAGATGGAGATTCTGACATCTGGATTACTTCTGCTGAATATTTGGGCCGACTTGACACAACTACTGATAAATTCATCTATTATCGACTTTCCGATCTCGCTCAGGATCAGGCAATCGCGCACATTGACGATATTGCCGTAACCAAGAACGGAGCTGTGCTACTCGGAACTAACCGTGGACTATATATGCTCAATAAAAAAACGATGAACGTTCACCGGTTATTTTCTCCACACCATATACATCATGATACTACGGTAAGGATATATGACATCCATCCGGATGAAACCGAAAACTGTATTTATCTATGTACAGAAGCAGGTGTTTTTGTACTGGATTCAGACGGAAATTATCTATATGAGATACTACATAAAGGCCACAGCATTGCCAAAGCGACATGTATCGCCAAGGATTATTCGAAGAATAAATGGATTGGCACTGCGGATAAAGGCATCTATTGTGTACACCAAAATACGGTTTATCATTATATCAAGGATTCACGCATAAATACGTCGTTAAGCAGCAACGAAATATTATCTATCTATCACGACAAGTCAGGCATACTCTGGATTGGCACCTCTACTGGAGGAGTAAACAAATTTCCATTGCTCAAAAAACCATTCCATAATATCAACCACGATCCATTCAATGAAAACAGCCTCAGTCATAATACCATACGAGGCCTTGTCATTGATAATAACAATATCTTATGGGCTGGAATGCGAACAAACTGCATTAATCGAATAGATCTGAAACATAATTCAGTAACACATCATTATATTCAAGACTATCCGGACATAATCATATCCTGCCTGACAAAACGTAACACGCGGGAGCTTTGGGCAGGCACCAGTTTTGGACTTTTCACATTCGATATGCCTACGGGAAATTTCCGCTATTTTCCAGTGGACGGAATTCCCCAGCACATGACTATCATAAATATGGTGACAGACACCCTCGGACGTTTATGGTGCGGAACTAGCTCCGGAATTTTCATTCTCGCAAACGGGAAACTCGTAGATGTCGGATCTCCGACACAGCGGCTTCTTCCCAACAAACATATCAGAACCCTCTATAAAGACCGCAAGGGCAATATTTGGGTGGGAACACGAGATAGCGGAGCATACTGCTTCAACATGGGGACCGACAGTTCCTTCATCCCATCCATTCATTATATGTCGCACCTCGACAACCCTTTTTCAATCAGCCATAACGATATTTCAATATTCTTTGAAGATTGGCAGGGACGATTATGGATCGGCACCTGGGGAGGGGGATTAAACCGATTAGTTGATAGACAAACCGGATCCTTCACGCATTATACAGAAGAGGACGGACTTAGCGACAATGTCATATTTTCCATTCATGAAGATCTTTCCGGAGCATTATGGTTAGCCACATACAATGGTCTGAGTTATTTCGAGCCGGAAACCGGAGTTTTCAAAGTCTATACATCACAAGACGGATTACTGAGTAATGAGTTTGCGGTCAAAGCTTCAGCACAATCACAAGACGGAATCATCTATCTCGGAAGCATCCATGGTATTACCTATTTTGATCCTGAAAAGATAAAGACTTATGTTTCTCCCATGGCAGAAGCTGCAATCACATCTCTGCGTATTTTCAATAATGAAATAATGCCAGGTACGGTCTACCGTGACAGAATCATATTGCCCAAAGCCATATTTGCTTTAGACAAAATCAAGCTTTCTTATCTCGACAAATTATTTTCTTTCGATTTTGCATCGTTTTCCTATATCGCCCCTGAACGCAATCAATTTGCCTATATGTTGGAAGGGCTGGATACAGAATGGAACTATGTCAAATCAAAACATTCTGCAAGTTACTCCAACCTCAAGCCTGGGAAATATCGTTTTCTGTTGAAAAGTAGCAACTCCGACGGAGTATGGAACGAAATACCCAATGTGCTCTCAATAGAGATAACCCCGCCTTTTTGGCAAACTATATTTGCTTATATACTTTACGTAGTAATCTGTTTATTGATATTGGTCTATTTTTTCTACCGTTTCAAAAAACGAATGATCGCGAAAAGCCGAAGTTTAGTCCAAAAAGTACGCAAAGATAGTGAGGTGCAACTTTACGATGAAAAAATGAAGTTTTACATAAACATATCGCATGATCTTCGAAACTCCTCTTACGCTCATTATTGGATTAATAAACAGAGTGGATGCGATATTGGGCGAGAATAGCCCTGTAAAAAAACAGCTCAACGTTATGCACCGCAATGCAGAACTACTATTACGGCTCATAACAGAATTGCTCGACCTCCGGAAAATAGAAACCGGGAATATGGAGGTTAAAAAAACATCGGGGGATATCATTCCGTTTACAAAAAACATATTCTCGATTTTTGAAGAAAGTGCTCGATCCCAAGGCATTTCATTTTTATTCAGAAGTGAAATAGACTCTTTGCTGGTAACTGCCGATTTTGACAAAACAGAGAAAATCATCTACAATCTATTGTCAAATGCTGTTAAGTTTACCAAAAACAATATCGAAGTCGGCATATATACTCTCCAAAAGGGGACTGAAAACAATGTTGTCATATACGTACGTGATAATGGTAAAGGAATCTCTCCGCGCGAAATAGACAATATTTTCCAGCGCTTTTACCAAAGCAAGAACTCTTCTGGCAATACAGGTTCGGGCATAGGCCTTAACATCGCTTTAGAAATGGCGCGGCTACAAGGTGGAGATCTGACCGTATCGAGTACTGAAGGAGAAGGAACGACCTTCTATCTGCATATTCCAGCTAATGAAGAAAAACTGAGTTTACGGCAACTGTCCGGGGATAGCGATCAAATAAACAAATCTTTGGTACTCGTAATCGACGATAATGAAGATATGCGTTATTATATTGGGGAAATTCTTCGAACCGACTTTCGAATCCGTGAAGCAGCCAACGGCGAGGAGGGAATAAAACTCGTACACGAATTGAATCCCGATCTCGTGATCTCTGACGTGATGATGCCCGGAATGTCTGGCCTTGAATTATGTGAAAAGCTGAAAAAGGATCCACATACTATGGAGATCCCAATTATACTTATAACTGCTAAAAATTCGGATAAAGAACGTGTGTCGGGCTTGGGGAAAGGAGCCGACGCCTACCTCATCAAGCCCTTTGCAGAAGAGCATCTGACTGTTCAGGTAGAAAACTTGATAAAAAGGCGTAAAGCCGTTTATCGCCAGTTCAAAATAGAACAGCTATCAACCCCCAAGCAAATAACGGTAACTTCTGCTGAAGAAAAAATGCTCCTAAAAGTCGTATCGCTCATCGAAACGCATATTTCCGATGAGAGATACACAATCGAAGCACTCTGCAGTGATTTAAAAATAAGTCCGATGCAATTGCACCGTCAAATGAAACGTACCATCGGAGATTCTCCAGGAAAATTCATCCAAAACTTTCGGCTGTCCCGTGCTGCTGATCTATTACAACTACATAAAATGAATGTAAGCGAGGTCGCATTTGCAGTGGGCTTTTCTGATCCCAAATATTTTCGCCAATGTTTCAAAAGAAAGTATGGGAAAACCCCTCTTCAATACATCCATGATGCTGAAAATAAACCAGACTCAATGGGATAGACTGGTAATTGAAAATCAATAAGAAAGAAGTTGTTTACTACATTGATATCTATCATATTGATGGCGGCAGACGACTATATATTTGCAGCAGAAAGCAACGCATGGCACATACTATATTAAAAACTCTATATTGACACAGATGACCATCTGAAGTTAGTGGATTGGAATGTTATCTGAAAGTTCCATTTTGAAGGAATTCAAGTAAGATTCGCAGCCGAAAGCATTATACAAATCCAGCGCAAATTATCCAGAAACAGTTTGCCATTCATCTCTGAAGCGGAATTTAGCGAGTTTTAGACGTCATCGTTCAGATCCCAGCCTTCATGTGTAATGTAGTGATAGTATAAGTATAAAAGTTTCGTAGCAATTCGGAGTATGCTCCGAAATCAGCGTTTCGGGGATATTCGGAAGATCTTCCCTTCTGCAAAAGTCGCCCACAGAGAGCCGTCGGGGGCCGGAACAATGAAGTTCGCCGCCGAGTTACAGCACTTGACGCACCATAGCGGCGTGCCGTCTTCGCGCACGGCGGCGACATTACCCGAGCGGTCGGCAAGGTAGGCTATGCCGTCGCTCACGGTCACTGGACATGATGTATTGTCGTAGCCAAAGCCCGTAGGGACGATCCACAGTCGGCGGAAGGTATCCGGAGCCGTATCGATAGCCAGCAGTTCGCCGTCCATGGTTTTAACATAGAAACGCTTGCCGTCGGTACTCATACCCGATGCTTCGCGGGCCTTGTAGTCGGTACAGCGCCATACGACGTTTCCCGAAACGAGGTCGAGGCAGGTAATGGCGCGATCGGGCGCGTTGATGAACACGCGGTCTTTGACGATTCGGGGAACGATGTTACCCGGGGAGCGGAAAAAGCTTTTCAAACCGTTAGTCCATTTCCAGCAGAGTTTTCCCGTTGTAGCGTCGAGACAATAGAGATACCGATTCCAGGCTCCGAATACCAGCTTTCCGTCCGCTAATGCGGGTTGCCCCTGTGACTGGCCACGGCCGTAGTCGTAACGCCACAGAATCCGCCCATCGCATACCGCGATTTTGGCCATCGTACCGTTGCCCAGCCCGATGTAAAGTGCGGCATCGCGGCCGCGGCCGTCGACGAGTCCCTGCCCAACGATCGGTGTCGGGGTATCAATGTGCCACCGTTCGCAGCCCGTGCGGGCGTCGTAGGCGCGCAGTCCGTCGGTCGTCGTGCCCGCGATGACCAGTCCTTCGGCTACGAGAGGCGTGGTGTAGAGCGCCCCACCGAAACGTTTCCACCATACCGCGCAGTTGCGGCGCGTGTCGTAAGCCCGTAGCACGCCCTGCGTCGTGCCGTAATAGAGTAGGTTTCCGTGGAACGCCGCCCCGGTATATACCGTAGCGCTATCCTGCAGGATGAGCTGCGCACGGGACCTATAGTCAGGCATATCGGGCATCGGGTCAGAGGCGAGGGCTAACGTTTGTGGGTCGTTCTGCATACAAATCGTAACGCGGGTGCGCGGAGTTGCGCCCAGCACCTTTTCGCGCACACGGACCGAGTCGCCCCAGAAGTCGAGCAGTGTGTAGCCCGCATTGGAATCGTTCTTGCCCCGCAGGGCGCGTCCCTGAATGCCCGCTATAGAGTCGAAGTTGAATAGCGAAGGAGTGCGGTGATAGTGGCCGAACAGCGTGAGCGGGATGCCCAGCTGCCGGAGCGTTGCCGTCACCTCTGTGCGGTTTGTGAGGTCGTTGTTCAGCGGATAGTGACAGAGGCTCACGATACGTTCATCGGGCCGGGCCTTGGCGGCTTCCGTAGCCAGCCACGCAAGATCCTCGGTGCGCACAGCACCTTTGGCCATCTTCATGAACGGTCCCGAAGCATAGCCCAGAAAGAGGTAGCCGCCGACGCGGAAAGCAATACGCCCATCGTGGCCGAAGATCCGAGCAAAGGTTGTGCAGGCACTCTCGGACCACGTGGTTTCGTGGTTGCCCGGCACAGCGTACCATGTTTTTTTGAGCCGTGAGATCAGTCCGTGAACGTGTTCCAATTCGGCATCGCTACCCAGGTTGGTGAGGTCGCCGCCGAAGATCACGATATCACACGGCGAGGCATTGACTTCGTCCACTGCGACGCGGAACAGTGAGTCCTGCACGTTGCCGGGTGTCACGTGGATGTCCGTAAAGAATGCGACGCGGAGCGTGTCGCAGGGAGCCGGAGATGCCGGCAAGGCCCACAACACGCCAAAGTACAGCAGGATTTTGGAGTATCTCATTGGGTTGTGTAGTTTTGTCGTTTCAAGATACGAATTTATTTTTTATTACTTGTTGGTTGAATTAAATTAGCGAATATTTTATCTGCCCAATCGGGCGATGATTAACGTAATCGACATATTGCAAGAAAGTCATAGCGGCTATTTTACCAGTCAATCGGGTGAAAAGTCCGCAGGATTGTTTTGCGTAATTGCGTATCATCAAAAGATTGTCGTTGAGTTGAGAGAATACAGTTTCTATACGTTTTCTGAAGCGTTTATAAACCCAGGACGGCGGTCTCCGGTTCTTTTGGCTCAACCCAACATCGAAAAGATTCTGCTGTACCTGAGCACTGAAATATCCTTTATCTCCAAGCATCATGCAATCATGATACTCCCATTTCACATCTTTGAGATAATGGAGGTCATGAACACTGGCTACGGTCATATCGCAGGAATGAATTACACCTCGTATACCACAGACAGCGTGATGTTTATATCCATAATAATGCAATCCCTGCGATGCGCAGTAGCCCCAATCGGGAGCTGCATCAGGATTGTCTTGCCCCATGACGCAACGTTTGGCTCTTGCGTTCTGGCAGACCTTGACCGGTTTAGAGTCTACACAGAAAGCATCCTCGGCTCCATCAATAGCCATTGCCACATCCTTGCGGATTTTCTCTGCAAGTCGGGCCGTCAACTTACGACGGGCATTGAACTGCCGCCGACTAACCAAGTGTGGCAAATCGTCCTTACACTCATTATGCAGACGATGGAACAGAAGATTTTCGCTGTCGAAGCCCAAAGCCTCTGCCGTTATGCCAAGAGCAATGACTTCGAGGTCGGAAAAATTGGGAACAACACCACTTCGGGGTACATTCCCGAACTCGTTAACACGATTTTGGGCGAATTCCTTGCAGATTTCGAGTATTTTGGCGAATTTTGCTATGGAGTTGCGCATAAGCAGAGTAATAGTATTCAACGGTTTAAACGTCATTGAATTACTAAATATCAGCAATATGTGCAACTTTTCCCCACGTAAATCATTACAACTTTAATTCAACCAACGGGTAAAGTATTCATTTAAACAACAGGTTTTTTAGGGGTATTATTGAATGTTTTCAAGGGGATAGAATCGCTTGTTTTAGGGGCATCTTACACTGTTTTCCATATTGGCTCTACAAGAAATATAGAACAATTCCTACCTCAAGACTGAATCAGATTTCCAATAAAATGCAAACATGCCTGAAATAATTTTTCGGGCGCGTGTTTTTATTACGATCTTCGACAAAAATAAATTTGCTAATCTCAAAAATTCTTCATACCTTATAATAGGTTGTTTGAAATGCGGTATTTGAGCGCAATAGGCTGAAAATAAACCGTTACCTTTTCGTTACCTATTATCCTATATAAAAATGTAACGATCCGAATTGTCGAATCGTTACATCACTTTAATCCCGGTCCGGAGCGATTCGGTATTTTTCGATAGGACTATCGGTATGACTTATCGGACTTTTGTGCGTAGTCATGCGTGCGCTTCGCGGAGCAGTTTGCCCAATACCTCGATGCTGTCGGCCGTGATGTGGGGCTGCGGGTCGGCCTTGTCCGCCACGTCGAGCGTCGTCTCGCCCGAAAGGACCAGCACGCCCATCGCTCCGGCGTTGTGGGCCATCTGCACGTCGGTGTAGATGCGGTCGCCGACCATGACGATCTCCGACGGTTGCAGTCCGTGGCGCGCGAGGATGCCCGAGAGCATGTTGGGATCGGGTTTCCCGAGCGTGATGTCCGGACGGCGTCCGGTGGCGTGCTCGATGCAGGCGCAGATCGAACCGCAGTCTACGAGCACCGTCGGCAGGTCGGTGGGGCATACCCGGTCGGGATTGGTGGCGATGTAGGGCACGCCTTGCTTGACCCACCATGCCGCGCGGCACAGTCGGTCATATTGCAGCGTCATGTCGAACGCCGCCACGACAACGTCGGGCACGTCGTCCGCCGAGTCGGCGCAGGACTCGAAGCCCGCGGCCTCGAACTCCGAGATCATCGAGGGCGTTCCCAGCAGAAAGAGCCTGCGGGCGGCGGGGTAGCGGGCCTTGATGTAGTCGATCGTGGCCAGCGCCGTGGTGTACATCTCGTCGCGCGTGGCCTCGATGCCCAGCTTGGCGAGTTTGTGCAGGTAGTCGTCGATGCACTTCGAGGGGTTGTTCGTCAGGAACGAGTAGCCGATGCCCTGTTCGCGGAGTCCGTGCAGGAAAGCCTGCGTGTAGGGGAAGAGCGACATGCCCATGTAGATCGTGCCGTCCATGTCGAGCGCCACGTGGCGGATGTGGCGCAGGCGCTCCATCAGTTCGCCGTGCTCCCAGACGGAGCGGTATTCGTGAAAGTTTTCCATTGTCGTTATTTTTTGTCGATGCGGTGTCGTTCGATGACGGTGCCCGAGGTGTCGATCACTTTCAGGTCGATGCCTTTCGGGTCGGCCGACACGCGGAGACAGTCGTTGTTCGAGTTGACGAGGATCGGGAAATCGACCCCGCGGCTGCCGTCGTCGATCCATTGGTAGCGGTGATAATGGCCGCAGAGCATCAGGTCGATGCCTTTCCCGACCAGCTCCGGGACGAACAGCCGGCGGATTTGCTGTTCGCCGTACCAGCTCGCTTCGCCTCCGGGAATCATGTGGATCAGGACGATGCGCACGGGCGCCGTGCGGAACTCCTCGCTCCGGACGACCTCTTTCAGCCATGCGGCCTCCCGCTGGCGGTAGGCGTCCCAGTCGCCCAGCCCGTAGTAGCGGATGTCGCTGTCGGGCTTGTCCTCGCAGCCGTCGAGCACGAGGAAGAAGACCGGGCTCCGGCGGAACGTGTAGTAGGTCTCTCCGGTCGGTGAGGGGAAGAAGTCGGACCAGCATCCCGAGCAGACGCCGCGGTTCTCGTGGTTGCCGCGCACGGCGGCCAGCGGAATGCCCGCGGGGGTGAGAATCTCCGACGCCGACGCGAGGCAAGCGTCCCAGAGCGTCTCCGGGGTCTCGATCTGGGTGGCCAGGTCGCCGTTCAGACAGACGAAATCGGGCTTCTCCTTCGGAGCGCTGCGGATCAGCAGGCGGAAGACCGAGTCGCGCGAATGGATGTCGTTGACGACCCAGAAATCGACCTTCTCCTGCGCCGGATCGAGCGTCGTGACGGTGTAGGGCTTGTGTTTGAGGATGTCGCTGCCGAATCCCTCGTCGAGGATGACGCGCTTGTTGCCTTCGTTGAGGACGACGCCCCGCTGCATGATGCGGTAACGGTAGGTCGTGCCGGGTTTCAGTCCGCTGACGCGCACGCTGTGCATGCGCCCGATGCGCTGGCGTCCGAGGTGCGAATCGCGGAATTTCGGACGTTCGGCGGCGTAGAAGTGCGAACCGTCGTCCGGGGCCAGTTCCACCCATCCGGCGGCATCTGCCGTCGAACTCCATACGACGGTGAAGCCTTCGTCGGTCACGTTCAGCAGATAGGGGCCGTGCTCCACGCGGATGCGGGGCTGTGCGGCAGCTGCGGCCGTCGTCAGGAGGAGGCCCAGCAGCAGGATCGTTCGTTTCATAGCGAAAGAGGTTTCGTTCGGGGTTCAAAGGTATGTTTTTATTTTCTTTTTTCCAATTATGAACTCGAAAAACCCGAAATAGAAACGAAATAGATGTCGAAAAGAAATAAATTTTATTGCTTTTTATTGTTAAAAGGAAAATAATTCCTATATTTGCCTTTGCTTTGTAAACACTCCGGTTGTTCCGGCGATGTTCCGTTTATGTAATATGCTATTATGAATAAAGTAGAGAGCGCCCTTCGGCGCACGACCGACACCAAAGCGCTGGTGATCGGCGTCGATACCCTTCCGCAGACCGCGGAGATGTTCAAAAGCCTGTTCCCCGCCCGCCGCGCCCTCGTGGTCGCGGACCTCAATACGTGGCGGGTGGCCGGGGAGGAGGTGCACCGCATCCTCGCCGAAGCGGGCATCGCGCAGGACGAACCGCACATTTTCACCGATCCGAAACTCTATGCCGAGTGGACGTTCGTCGAGGAGCTGGACGGCGTGCTGGCCGCGACCGACGCCGTGCCCGTCGCCGTGGGTTCGGGCGTTATCAACGACCTGACGAAGCTCTGTTCCCACCACAACGGCCGCCGTTACATGGTGGTCGGCACGGCCGCTTCGATGGACGGCTATACGGCCTACGGCGCCTCGATCACCAAGGACGGCAACAAGCAGACCTTCGACTGCCCTGCGCCGCTGGGCATGGTGCTCGACCCGTCGATCTCCGCCGCGGCGCCCGCCTGCATGTCCGCTTCGGGATACGCCGATCTGATCGCCAAGATCCCCGCCGGCGCCGACTGGATGCTGGCCGACGCCGTGGGGGCCGACAAGATGGACGACTTCGCCTTCGGGCTGGTGCAGGAGGGGCTGAAAGAGGCTCTTTGCGATCCCGCAGGGGTGCATGCCGGCAATGTGGCGAAGGTCGAACAGCTGGCCGAGGGGCTGTTGCTGAGCGGCTTCGCCATGCAGGCCACGCAGTCGAGCCGCCCGGCTTCGGGTGCCGAGCATCAGTTCAGCCATCTGTGGGATATGGAACACCTGCGGTTCCGGGGCGCTTCGGTGTCGCACGGCTTCAAGGTCGGCATCGGCACGCTCGCCTCGACGGCCTTCCTGGAGATGTTGCTCGACGCTCCCGTGGAGCAGCTGGATGTCGAAAAATGCGTCGCCGCGTGGAAATCGTGGGAGGAGACCGAGCGGGACATCCGCGCCGTTTTCGACAATGATCCCGAGTTCGTGGCCCGCGGCTTGACGGAGACCCGCGGCAAATACGTCGATAAGGAGGGGCTGCGCGAACAGCTCGTGCGGCTGAAGCAGGCGTGGCCCGGGCTGCGCGGCCGAATACGCGACCAGATCATCCCCTTCGGCGAGGTTCACCGCCGGCTGGAACTGGTCGGGGCTCCCTGCGAACCGGAGCAGATCGGCGTGTCGCGCGCGCATTTCCGGGCTTCGTTCGAGAAGATTCCTTACATGCGCAGCCGTTATACGGTCGTCGATGTGGCTTTCCGCTGCGGCTGGATGGAGGAGTGGCTCGACCGGCTGTTCGGCAAAGGCGGCGTCTGGCAGGTCGAAGACCGGTAGCGGAACGGCCGGGGCATGCCGTTCCGGCCGCTTCGGGCATGTGGGACGGTGCGATTTCCGGGGGTGAAACGAAAATTTCACCGGAATAATGTAGGTTATCTCTCCGAAAGTCGTATCTTTGGAATCTGAAACTGCTAACTTTCATTTCGAAATGACCTCTGAACAATCCAAGCGCTTCAAGTATTGGCAGATGCGCACGATCATCGCCACGATGATCGGCTATGCGCTCTTCTATTTCGTGCGCAAAAACTTCTCGCTGGCCATGCCCGGCCTCGAAGCCGACCTCGGCATTTCGAAGACGAGCCTCGGCGTCTTCCTCACCCTGAACGGCCTGATCTACGGCTTCTCGCGCTTCGCCAACGGCATTCTGGCCGACCGGATGAACGCCCGCTGGTACATGGCCGTGGGTCTTGCGCTGTGCGCCCTGGCCAACTTCGCGTTCGGCTTCGGCGAGGACATCTCCTACTGGATCACGGGACAGCACGACGGCAGCCAGTTCACCAACACGCTGATTCTCTTCATGGGCGTCATGTGGGTCGTCAACGGCCTGTTGCAGGGAACGGGATTCCCGCCCTGCGCGCGTCTGCTGACCCACTGGATTCCGCCCACGGAGCTGGCGACCAAGATGTCGGTGTGGAATACCTCGCATTCGATCGGTGCGGGCCTCGTGGTGATCCTCTGCGGCTATGTCATGGGGACGCTGGGAACCGATATGACGGCCGATCCCGACGCCGTGGCGTCCATCGCCGCCAACCTGGGCGTGGCGCCCGACGATGCCGCGGGGATGGAGCGGGTGATGGTCTCCGCCGCGCACGTCGGCGCGTGGAAATGGTGCTTTTGGATTCCTTCGGCCATCGCTTTCGCCGGAGCCATCGGGCTGGTCGTCTTCCTGCGTGACACGCCGACCTCGGTGGGGCTTCCCGAGCTGGAGGGCACCGAGACCGCCAAGGTGAAAACCGGGAAGAAGGGCGCCGAACACAAGGCGTTCCTGATGAAATACGTCTTCAGGAACCCGCTGATCTGGATTCTGGGCTTCGCCAATTTCTTCGTCTACATCGTCCGCTTCTCGGTGCTCGACTGGGGGCCGTCGCTGCTGAGCCAGTCGAAAGGCGTCTCGATGTCGCACGCCGGATGGCTCGTGGCGATGTTCGAGATCGCCGGAATCCTCGGCATGCTCTTCGCCGGATGGGCGACCGACAAGTGGCTCAAAGGCCGCGCCCACCGCACCTGCGTCTTCTGCATGGCCGGCTCCGCGCTCTTCGTCTTCCTCTTCTGGCAGCTTCCCGCCGACGCGCCTATCTGGCTGCTCTTCGCCACGCTCTGCGCCGCAGGGTTCTGCATCTACGGTCCGCAGGCGCTCATCGGCATCGCCGCGGCGAACCAGGCCACGAAACGGGCCGCCGCCACGGCCAACGGCCTCACGGGGTTGTTCGGCTACGCCTCGACGCTCGTTTCGGGCGTGGGCTTGGGCTTCGTCGCCCAGCACTACGGCTGGAACTGGGCCTATGTCGGCATCATCGGCATGGCCGTCGTGGGCATGCTGGTCTTCCTGCTGATGTGGGGCGCCCGGGCCGACGGCTACGAGGCCGAAACCGAATGACGGAAAATGTTTTGTTTTCAGATGATACGGACTGTGGTCCGGAAGGGTCCGGCCCGCGGCGGGTTGTGGACCCTTTTTTGCGATATATGAAAAGTTTTCTTATCTTTGCTTTTGTGATACATTAAATCTTCGACCGATATGCTGAGCATCGCCGAACGGCACAAATACATCCTCGACAACCTGAACAAATACGGGTTCGTCCGGATCACGGACGTGGCCAATGAACTGGGCGTTACGAAGGTGACGATCCGCAAGGACATCAAGATTCTCGAAAGCAAGGGCTTATTATATAAGGTGCACGGCAGCGCCCGCCCGGCCAATCCCCATGTCGCGGACCTCGACGTGCACGTGAAGGACAACATCAACCGTGACGCCAAGCGGCTCATCGCGCAGCGGGCGGTGGAGATGCTCGGCGACGCCGATTCGATCATCGTGGCCTCGGGCTCCACGGTCTACGCCTTCGCCGAGGAGATCAAGATGCGCGCGTGGCACCACCTGAACATCGTCACGCCGTTCCTGCGGCTGGGCGTGCTGCTCAACGAGGCGGAGAACGTCGCCGTCGTGCAGCTGGGCGGCACGGTCCACAAGAAGTCGCTTTCGGTGCTGGGCGAGGAGGCCGCGCGCGAGCTGGACGACTGCATCTGCTCGAAGGTCTTCTTCGGGGTGGACGGCATCGACCTCGAACACGGCATCACGACCTCGACGATCGACGAGGCGAAGCTCACGCGGCGGATGATGCGCGCGGCGTCGCAGGTGGTCGTGCTGGCCGACTCGTCGAAGTTCGGGCAGCGGGGCTTCGGCCGCATCTGCGCGCTGGAGGACATCGACGTGATCGTCACCGACGAGCGCATTTCCGAGCAGATGGTTTCGATCATCGAGGAGGCGGGCGTCGATCTGATCATTGCGAAGTAGGGGAGGGCTTCCGCCGGACTCGCCTGTAGCCCCTTTCGGCGTTTTCGATGGCCGCAGTCGCGGCATTCCGCCGCGTTTGCGAATCGGACCCCACCTCAAACCCCTGTTCGCTTTTGGAACTCTCTTTCGCGTTGTTCCCTGTCGGGGCGGGGCGAATGGCTGTGGACGGATTGTTGAAAAATTTTTCCGGAAAAGTTTTGCAGGGGCGGCGAAAAACCTCTATCTTTGTACACAATTACAGCGACACCTGAGTCCTATGAATTGTAAACCCAACATAGCATCGGCGCAAGCATTCTGGCAGCAGGATTACTGGTCGGGTTTCCAGTCTCCGACGGATTCGGGCATTATTGTTTTATTAGGGTAACTGTTTCGGTTGCCCTATTTTTTTGTGTCCCTGACAAGATGAAAACGTATTATACCAACGCGACGATCTACCGCGGGGGACGGTTCGAAACGGGCTGTCTCGCCGTCGAGGACGGTCGTGTGGTGACGGCCGGGGAGCCTCGGCCGGGCGACCGGGTCGTGGACCTCGGGGGGCTGTGCCTCGTGCCGGGGCTGGTCGATGTCCACGTCCACCTGCGCGAGCCGGGTTTCCCGCAGAAGGAGACCATAGCCACCGGTACGGCCGCGGCGGCCCGCGGGGGTTACACCACGGTCTGTTCGATGCCCAACCTCTGCCCCGCACCCGATACGCCTGCGACGCTCGGCGAGCAGCTGGCGATCATCCGCCGCGACGCCGCGGTGCGCGTGAAGCCTTACGGCACGATCACGATGGGGCAGCGCGGCTGCGGCGAGCTGGTCGATTTCGCGGCCCTGGCCCCGGAGGTGGTCGGATTCTCCGACGACGGCCGCGGCGTGCAGTCGGACGAGCTGATGGAGGAGGCGATGCGCCGTGCGGCGGCCGTCGGCAAACCCATCGTGGCCCACTGCGAGGTCGATGAACTGCTGCGCGGGGGGTATATCCACGACGGGGACTACTGCCGCGAGCACGGACACCGGGGCATCTGCTCCGAGAGCGAGTGGCGGCAGGTGGAGCGCGACATTACGTTGGCCGAAAAGACCGGCTGCCAGTACCACGTCTGCCACGTCTCCACGAAGGAGAGCGTCGAGCTGGTGCGGCGGGCGAAGGCGCGGGGACTGCGGGTGAGCTGCGAGACGGCGCCGCACTACCTGCTGCTGTGCGACGAGGATTTGCAGGAGGAGGGGCGTTTCAAGATGAATCCGCCGCTCCGGAGCCGCGCCGACCGCGAGGCGCTTGTCGCAGGCATCGCGGACGGCACGATCGAGGTCGTGGCCACGGACCACGCGCCCCACACCGCCGAAGAGAAGTCGCGCGGGCTGGCTGGCAGCGCCATGGGCATCGTGGGGCTGGAAACCGCCTTCCCGCTGCTGTACAAGTATCTGGTGCTTCCGGGAACGATCTCCCTCGAACGGCTCTTCGACCTGATGTCGAAGAATCCCCGGCGCATCTTCGGGCTCGAGGGAGGCGTGGAGGCGGGCGACCCGGCCGATTTCACGGTGCTGGACCTCGGGGCGCAGTACCGGGTCGATCCCGAAACGTTCCTTTCGAAGGGCCGCGCCACGCCCTTCGCCGGATGGGAGGTGCAGGGCCGCGCCGTGCTGACGGTGGTGGGCGGCAAAGAGGTTTACGATGAGATGAAAGCTGAAGACTAAAAGTTTTTCCCGTCATTCCGAGCGAACGAAAGTGAGCGCGGGAATCTGATGGAGACGCTGTAAGGTTACAACTTCCGGGCAGATTGCCACGTCGCTACGCTCCTCGCAATGACGGGGGAGGGTTGAAAGATGAAATGGAATGGTGGATGGATTTCCTGCCCGATAAACACGCAACTACGAAATCAAACAGATAAGGATGAAAGCATTTACGAAAAAAATTGTCTTGGAGAACGGCCGTGAATTTTACGGATACGGTTTCGGCGCCGACCGCGAGGCCATCAACGAGATCGTCTTCAATACCTCGATGGTGGGGTATCAGGAGATCATGTCCGATCCGTCGTACACCGATCAGATGGTGGTGATGACCTACCCGCTGATCGGCAACTACGGCATGACCGACGAGGATTACGAGACCAAAACGCCGACCATCGGCGGCATGATCGTCCGCGAGTACAACGACTCGCCGTCGAACTTCCGCTATACGAAGACGTTGAACGAGGTTTTCGAGGAGCATGACATTCCGGCTATCTGGGGCGTCGATACCCGCGCCCTGACGCGCATCATCCGCGACGAGGGGACCCAGAAGGTGATCGTCACCGACGCCGCGACGCCCCGCGAAGAGGCCCTGCGCAAATTGCAGGAGTACGTCATGCCGCACGACATGGTTGCGCGCGTGAGCTGCAAGAAGCGCTGGATGTCGCGCGTCCCCAACCACAAATACGACGTGGTGGCCGTTGACTGCGGCATCAAGTACAATATCATCCGTCTGCTGAACCGCGTGGGCTGCAACGTGACGGTCATGCCCTACAACTCCACCGTGGAGGAGATCATGGCCTTCCATCCCGACGGCCTCGTGCTGTCGAACGGCCCCGGCAACCCGGAGGACGTGGCTCCGGTGATCGAGCTGGTGAAACAGCTCCGGGGCAAGCTGCCGATCTTCGGTATCTGCATGGGACATCAGTTGATTTCGCTGGCCTACGGCGCCAAGACCTTCAAGATGAAGTTCGGCCACCGCGGCGCCAACCATCCGGTGAAGAACCTCCTGACGGGCAAGCTCGAAATCACGAGCCAGAACCACAGCTATGCCGTGGATATCGATTCGCTGGAGGGCACGGGGCTTACGCTGACGCACGTCAATCTGCTCGACGGCACGGCCGAGGGCGTGGAGTGCGTCGCCGACCGGGTCTTCTCGATGCAGTACCACCCCGAGAGCGCTTCGGGACCGCAGGACAGCGCCTATTTGTTCAAGAAGTTCACTAAAATAATGGAGGATCACAAAAATGCCTAAGAGAAAGGATATCAAGAAGGTAATGGTCATCGGGTCGGGCCCGATCGTCATCGGACAGGCCGCAGAGTTCGACTACGCGGGCACGCAGGCGTGTCTGGCGCTCAAAGAGGAGGGATACGAGGTGATTCTCGTCAACTCGAACCCCGCCACGATCATGACCGATACGCATATCGCCGACAAGGTCTACATGGAGCCCCTGACGCTGGAGTACGTCGCCAAGATCATCCGCTACGAGCGCCCCGACGCCATCGTTCCGGGACTGGGTGGACAGACGGGCCTGAACCTCGCCGTGCAGCTGGCCAAGAAGGGGATTCTCCAGGAGTGCCAGGTCGAGATTCTGGGCACCTCGTTCGAGTCGATCGAGCGTGCCGAGGACCGCGAGCTGTTCAAGGAGTTGTGCGAATCGCTGGGCGAGCCGGTCATCGAGTCGCAGATCGCCATGTCGGTCGAAGAGGCGGCCGAGGTGGCTCACCGGATCGGTTATCCGGTGGTGCTGCGTCCGGCTTTCACGCTGGGCGGCACGGGCGGCGGCTTCGCCGACGACGAAGCCGAGCTGCGCGAGCTGATGCGCAACGCACTCGCCGTTTCGCCCGTGCATCAGGTGCTCATCGAAAAAAGCATCAAGGGCTACAAGGAGATTGAGTTCGAGGTGATGCGCGACCACAACGACACGGCCATCTGCATCTGCTGCATGGAGAACATCGACCCCGTGGGCGTCCATACCGGCGACTCGATCGTCGTGGCTCCGAGCCAGACGCTCACCAACAAGGAGTTCCAGATGTTGCGCGACTCGGCGCTGAAGCTCATCCGCGCGCTGAAGATCGAGGGCGGCTGCAACGTGCAGTTCGCACTGGACCCCCTCTCGTTCAAATACTACCTGATCGAGGTCAACCCCCGCGTGTCGCGCTCCTCGGCTCTGGCGTCGAAGGCTTCGGGCTATCCGATCGCCCGCGTCAGCGCGAAGATCGCCGTGGGTCTGACGCTCGACGAGATCCGCATCGCCAACACGCCGGCATCGTTCGAACCGACGCTGGACTACGTGGTGACGAAGGTCGCCCGCTTCCCCTTCGACAAGTTCTCCGACGCTTCGAACAAGCTCGGCACGCAGATGAAGGCCACGGGCGAGGTGATGTCGATCGGCCGTACGATGGAGGAGTCGCTGCTGAAAGCCGTGCGTTCGCTCGAGACGGGCGTCTGCCATATCTACCACAAGAAATTCGACAACTGGTCGAACGACGACCTGCTGGCCTATATCAAGGAGGGCACCGACGACCGGCTTTACGCCATCGCGCAGCTGATCCGCAACGGCGTCGATCTGGCGCTGATCTATAACAACACGAAGATCGACATGTTCTTCCTCGAGAAGTTCAAGAACATCATCGAATTCGAGGCGGTCGTCCGCGCCAACCCGATGGATGTCGAGACGCTCCGCGCCGCCAAGCGCATGGGATTCAGCGACAAGTTCATCGGCCAGCTGTGGGGCGTCTCGCAGCACGACATGTATCTTCTGCGCGAGAAGAACGGCATCTTCCCGGTCTACAAGATGATCGACACCTGCGCCAGCGAGTTCGCCTCCTACGTGCCCTATTTCTACTCGACCTACGAGGAGGAGAACGAATCGGTGGTGAGCCCGAAGGAGAAGATCATCGTGCTGGGTTCGGGCCCGATCCGCATCGGACAGGGCGTCGAGTTCGACTACTCGACGGTGCACGCCATCTGGTCGATCCGCGCCGCGGGCTACGAGGCGATCATCATCAACAACAACCCCGAAACCGTTTCGACGGACTACACCACCAGCGACAAGCTCTACTTCGAGCCGCTGACGGTGGAGGACGTGATGAACGTCGTGCACCTCGAAAAGCCGAAGGCCATCGTCGTGTCGCTCGGCGGACAGACCGCCATCAACCTCGCCGAGCCCCTTTCGAAGCTGGGCGTGCCCATCATCGGCACCGACACCGAGGCGATCAGGAACGCCGAGGACCGCGGCTGCTTCGAGAAGATCATGGAGGAGTTGCAGATTCCGCAGCCCGAAGCCGAGGCCGTGACGAACATCGAGGCGGGCGTGAAGGCCGCGGCCCGCATCGGTTATCCGGTGCTGGTGCGTCCGAGCTACGTGCTGGGCGGCCGCGCCATGCAGATCGTCTCGAACGAAGAGCGCCTGCGCCACTACCTGCAAACCGCCGTGGAGATCGACGTGGACCAGCCGGTGCTGGTCGATCGCTACATCATGGGCAAGGAGCTGGAGGTGGACGCCATCTGCGACGGCAAGGATGTCTTCATCCCCGGCATCATGGAGCATGTCGAGCACACGGGTATCCACTCGGGCGACTCGATCAGCGTCTATCCGACCTTCAGCGTGAGCCAGAAAGCCAAGGACAAGATCATCGACTATACGGTGAAACTGGGTCTGCGCATCGGCATCGTCGGTCTGTACAACATCCAGTTCATCGTCGCCGGCGACGACGACGTTTATGTCATCGAGGTCAACCCGCGTTCGTCGCGCACGGTACCCTTCCTCTCGAAATCGACGGGCGTGCCGATGGCGCACATCGCCACGCAGGTCATCCTGGGCAAGTCGCTGCGCGAGCAGGGCATCACCGAGGTTTGCGGCAAGGAGAAGGAGCGCTGGTACGTCAAGGCCCCGGCCTTCTCGTTCGCCAAGATCCGCGGCATGGATTCCTACCTCTCGCCGGAGATGAAATCGACGGGCGAGGCGATCGGCTACGACGACAAGATCACGCGGGCGCTCTACAAGGCCCTGCAAGCTACGGGCATGCACGTCTCGAACTACGGAACGATCTTCGTCACCATCGCCGACGACGACAAGCCGCAGGCGCTGCCGCTGGTGAAGCGGTTCTACGACCTGGGCTTCAACATCGAGGCGACCACCGGTACGGCGGAGTTCCTGCGTGCGCACGGCATCCGCACCCGCACGCGCCGCAAGCTCAACGAGGGCAGCAACGAGATCATCGACGCATTGCGTCAGGGACATGTCAGCTACGTCATCAACACGATCGACATCAACCAGCACAACACGCGCCTCGACGGTTACGAAATCCGCCGCACGGCCGTCGAGAACAACGTGACGGTCTTCACGGCGCTGGAAACGGTGAAGGTGCTGCTCGACGTGCTGGAGGAGATCACGCTGCGCGTTTCGACCATAGATTCAAAATAATTTCGATTTCATGCGGCACCTTTCGTCCTTCCTTGCTTGCCGCGAATGGGCAGTACCTCGTGTACAGCCCATCCGCGTCAACCTTCGGTCAGGCCGAAATCTGCTCGCCTGAAATCAAAATTCCGGGTGAAGTGCTCTTATAATTCCGGCAAAACGCCGAAGTTATCCACAGATTGTGGCATCTGAGTTCCGCATTATCGTTCGGAGCGGAAAAGGAGCGGCGGCGGCATCGAGCGCCCGGAACGGGAAAGAGTAAAGGTCCGATCTTACTCTGCCCGTTCAGCGAAATGCCGGCGGCGATCCCGCGGAGAACGACATGCGGAGGGTTTTGGTACTTTTGCCCTCAAAAGTACGGAAAGGAAAATTTATGTATAAGAAAGGTATATATAGGATTCTCACGAACGAGCCGCTGACCGACGCGGTGTGGCGGATGACGCTCGCCGGCGACACGCAGTGGATCACGGCGCCCGGGCAGTTCGTCAACATCGCGCTGGAGGGCCGGTATTTGCGCCGTCCCATCTCGGTCTGCGATTTCGACGAACGTTCGATCACGCTGATCTACAAGGTCGTGGGCGGAGGCACCGAACAGATGAGCCGGATGCGGGCGGGCGGGGAGCTCGACCTGTTGACGGGTCTGGGCAACGGCTTCTCGACGAAGAACGACGCCCGGCGGCCTCTGTTGGTCGGGGGCGGCGTGGGCGTGCCGCCGCTCTACAACCTGGCGAAGCGGCTCCTGGCCGAAGGCAAACCGGTACAGGTGGTGCTGGGTTTCAACACCGCCGCGGAGGTCTTCTACGAGGAGGAGTTCCGCGCGCTGGGATGCGAGGTCACCGTCTCGACGGTCGATGGTTCGCGGGGTGTCGAAGGGTTCGTCACCACGGCCATCGCCGAACGGGGGCTGGATTTCGATTACTTTTACGCCTGCGGCCCGCTGCCGATGCTCCATGCGCTGTACAGCGCCACGGAGTGCGACGGGCAGCTGTCGTTCGAGGAGCGCATGGGGTGCGGATTCGGCGCCTGCATGGGCTGTTCGTGCAAAACCAAATACGGCAACAAGCGCATCTGCAAGGAGGGGCCGGTATTGGAGAAAGGAGAGATCATATGGTAGACACATCGGTTGAACTGTGCGGCCTGAGGCTGGACAATCCGGTCGTTCCGGCCAGCGGAACTTTCGGCTACGGCAACGAATTCCGGGAGTTCTACGACATCAACGTCCTCGGATCGTTCTCGTTCAAAGGCACCACGCGGGAGCCGCGCTTCGGCAACCCCACGCCCCGCATCGCCGAGTGCGAAGCCGGGATGATCAACGCCGTGGGGTTGCAGAACCCCGGTATCGACGCCGTGATCCGCGAGGAACTGCCGCGGCTGAAAACCTTTTTCCGGAAACCCGTCATCGCCAATATCTCGGGATTCTCGGTCGAGGAGTACGCCTACTGCTGCGAGCGGATCGACAAGCAGGAGCAGGTCGGACTGATCGAGGTCAACGTCTCGTGCCCCAACGTGCGGCACGGCGGTATGTCGTTCGGCACCTGCCCGGATGCCGCCGCCGAGGTGACGCGCGCCGTGAAGGCGGTGACGACGAAGCCCGTGTTCATCAAGCTCTCGCCCAACGTCACGGACATCGTTTCGATCGCCCGGGCGTGCGAGGAGGCGGGGGCCGACGGCATCTGCCTGATAAACACCCTGCTGGGCATGCGCATCGACATTGCCCGCCGCCGTCCGGTCATCGCCAACACGATGGGCGGATTCTCGGGCGCCGCGGTCTTCCCCGTGGCCGTGCGGATGGTTTATCAGGTCGCCAAAGCGTGCCGGATTCCCGTCATGGGATGCGGCGGCGTCACGACGGCCCGCGACGTGATCGAGATGATGATGGCCGGGGCCACGGCCGTGCAGGTCGGGGCCGCCAACCTGGTGAATCCCTACGCTTCGAAAGAGATCGTCGAGGCCCTGCCCGGCGAGATGGAGCGGCTGGGTATTGAAAAATTGTCAGATATAATAGGAATAGTATAATGCAACGCGACGTAATCATAGCCTGCGACTTCAAGTCGGCAGAGGACACTTTCCGCTTCCTCGACCTTTTCAAAGACGAGGAACGCAAACCTTTTTTGAAGATCGGCATGGAGCTCTTCTACGCCGAGGGACCCTCGATCGTGCGCGAGATCAAGCGCCGGGGGCACAAGATCTTCCTCGATCTGAAGCTCCACGACATTCCCAACACCGTCAAGAAGGCGATGGCCGTCTTGTCGCGGCTGGACGTGGACATGTGTAACGTCCATGCGGCGGGTACGATCGAGATGATGAAGGCCGCCCTCGAAGGGCTCACCCGTGCCGACGGCACGCGGCCGCTGCTGATCGCCGTGACGCAGCTGACCTCGACGAGCGAGGAGCGCATGCGCCGCGAGCTGCTGATCGACGCTTCGATCAACGACACGATCGTGAAATATGCGCAGAACACCCGCGAAGCCGGGCTGGACGGCGTGGTCTGCTCGCCGCTGGAGGCCGGCATGGTGCATGAGGCGTGCGGCGCAGGGTTCCTCACGATTACGCCCGGCGTGCGATTTGCAGACGGGGACGTAGCGGACCAGGTGCGCGTCACGACCCCTGCCCGTGCCCGGGAGATCGGCTCCGACTTCATCGTCGTGGGACGCCCGATCACGGCTGCGGAGGACCCCGTGGCGGCTTACCGCCGGTGCGTGGCCGAGTTCGTCGGATAACGGACAAAACTTATAGGAACGAGGAGAATATGAAACCTGTAAAACTTTTCTACCTGCGCACGTGCCCCTTCTGCAAGAAGGCGTTGCGCTATATCGAAGAGGCGAAGGCCGCCCACCCGGAGCTGGCCGCCGTGGAGATCGAGATGATCGAAGAGTCGGAACGGCCCGACGTGGCCGACGCGTTCGACTACTACTATGTGCCGACGTTCTATGTGGACGGCGTGAAGGTCCACGAGGGCGGCATCTATCCCGAGGAGGTGGAGAAGATTTTGCGGCGGGCCCTCGAATAACCCGAAAAACGGAAAACACGATAAAAATGGAGAAATCAATCGCAAAAGACTTGCTGTCGATCGGCGCGGTGTTCCTGCGCCCCGAACAGCCTTTTACCTGGGCGAGCGGTATCAAAAGCCCGATCTACTGCGACAACCGGCTGACGCTCACGGCCCCCGTCGTCCGCGGACACGTCGAGGCGGGGTTAGCCGAGATCGTCCGCACGAAATTCCCCGAAGCCGAGGTGCTGATGGGGACCTCGACGGCCGGCATCGCCCATGCGGCCATCACGGCCACGATCCTCGACCTGCCGATGGGCTACGTGCGCTCGGGATCGAAAGACCACGGACGCGGCAACCAGATCGAGGGCAAATTGGAAAAGGGTCAGAAGGTCGTGGTGATCGAGGACCTCATCTCGACGGGCGGTTCGTGCATCGAGGTGGTGAACGCCCTGCGTGAGGCGGGCGCCGAGGTGCTGGGCGTGGCTTCGATCTTCACCTACGGGATGAAGAAGGGCCTCGACCGCATGAAGGAGGCGAACGTCGTGAATTACAGCCTTTCGAACCTCGACGCACTCGTGGAGGTGGCCGCCGAGGAGGGGTATATCGAACCCGGGGACAAGGCGCGGCTGCTGAAGTTCCGCGATAATCCGTCGGACGAGAGCTGGATGAATAAATAGTCCGGATTATGAGACATTTGATTGATCCTACCGACCTCACGGTCCGGGAGACCGAGCAGATCGTAGCCCTGGCGGAGGACATCATCGCCAACCGCGCCAAGTACAGCGAGTCGTGCAAGGGCAAGAAGCTGGCCACGCTGTTTTACGAACCTTCGACCCGCACGCGGCTGAGTTTCACGGCGGCGATGCTCGAACTGGGCGGGCAGGTCATCGGCTTCTCCGACGCCAACTCCTCGTCGGTCTCCAAGGGCGAGACCGTGGCCGACACCGTGCGCGTGATCCGCTGTTTCGCGGACATCATCGCCATGCGCCACTTCAAGGAGGGGGCGCCGCTCGTGGCTTCGCAGTATGCGGGCGTTCCGGTCATCAACGCCGGCGACGGCAGCCATTCGCACCCGACGCAGACCCTCACGGACCTGCTGACGATCAAGCGCGAAAAGGGGCGTTTCGACAACATGACCATCGGCTTCTGCGGCGACCTGAAATTCGGCCGCACGGTGCATTCGCTCATCAAGGCCCTGTCGCGTTATTCGGGGATCAAGGTGATCCTCATCTCGCCCGAGGAGCTGCGCCTTCCGGACTACATGCTGCACGAGATGAGCGCCAATTCGAAACTCGAATTCCGCGAGGTGCGCACGATGGAGGAGGTGATGCCCGAGCTGGACATCCTCTACATGACGCGCGTGCAGAAGGAGCGCTTCCTCGACGAGGAGGAGTTCGACCGCGTGAAGAACAGCTTCGTGCTCGATCCCGGCAAGCTGACGACGGCCAAGAAGGATATGATCATCCTTCACCCGCTGCCGCGCGTCAACGAGATCACGCGGGCCGTGGACAACGATCCCCGCGCGGCCTATTTCCGGCAGGTCGAGAACGGCAAGTTCGTGCGCATGGCGCTGATCTACACGCTGCTGCGCTGGGCCGACGAGAACAAGCCCTTCGAGCGGACCCCGGTTTTCGGCGAGGAGTACATCGTGAACGAGTACGAGTGCACGAACCGCCGCTGCATCTCCGCCACGGAGGATGTGGATCGGCTTTTCCGCCGCCAGTCCGACGGGACCTGCCGCTGCGCCTACTGCGAGGCGAAGGCCCGGCAGGAGTGATGCTGCGAATGTGGATAAATTGTCGATAGAATCTGTCCGGGAATTTTGAAAGTCCGCCGGAAAGCGTTACTTTTGTAACGTTGTTTTAACGACAGTTTAGGTTAATTCCGATGATTCCCATTTGCAATATCGACCAGCGCGAACGAAAGAAACGACAGGGGCAGGCCGCTGTCTTCCATTCGTCGGCGTGTCGGCAAATGCAGCCCGCACACTCCCCGAAGCGGCAGATGCCTGCTCGTGGACTGCTCGGATAGATACAAGACCGCCACGGCAGGAATGTCGTGGCGGTTTCCCGTCTAAGAGCCGCCCGCCTAAGAGGCGGGTTTTAGGGGCGATGGCCGGTTGTCGGGTTTCTGGGGCGGGTTTTGCGCTTCCTCCGTCTGAGAGGCGGGTTTTGAACGATATGAATTAAAACGAATTTATATGAAAGTAGGCGTGATTATGGGCTCTGTGAGCGATTACGAGGTGATGTCCGAGGCGGTTTCGACGCTCGAGGCGTTCGGCGTGGATTTCGAGAAACGGGTGGTCAGCGCCCACCGTACGCCCGATCTGCTGTGCGAATACGCCAAGACGGCCCGCGAACGCGGCATCGGCGTGATCATCGCCGGGGCCGGAGGCGCCGCGCACCTGCCGGGCATGGTGGCCTCGATGACCCCGCTGCCCGTGGTGGGCGTTCCCGTGAAGTCGCGGGCCCTGAACGGACTGGACTCGCTGCTGTCGATCGTGCAGATGCCCGCAGGCGTTCCCGTGGCCACGACGGCCATCAACGGGGCGAAGAACGCCGCGCTGATCGCCGTGTCGATCCTCGCGTTGCAGGATGCCGGGCTGGCCGCGAAACTCGACGCTTTCCGCGCCAAACAGACCGTCGACGTACTCAAAGCCGAATTGTAATGAAGACGGTGGGCATTATCGGGGGCGGCCAGCTGGGGCTGATGATCGCGGAGCAGGCGCGGGAGTTGGGCGTGCGCACCATAAGCCTCGACCCGGCGCCGGACGCTCCGGCGTTCAGGGTCTGCGACGATCATATCGTGGCGGCCTACGACGATGCCGCGGCGCTCGAGGAGCTGTGCCGCCGCAGCGACGCGGTGACCTACGAATTCGAGAACGTGCCGGGAGAGATTCTGATCCCGCTGTGCGAGAAATACAACATCCCGCAGGGTTACAAACCCCTGTACGATTCGCAGGACCGCCTGCGCGAGAAGACCAACGCCCGCGACCACGGGCTTCGCACGCCTGGTTTCGCCGCCGTGGACGACGAAGCGTCGCTGCGGGCCGCCGTGAAGGAACTGGGACTGCCCGCCGTGCTGAAAACCCGCACGCTGGGGTACGACGGACACGGACAGCTGGTGTTGAAGACCGAGGCCGACATCGAACGGGCCCTGCCGCTGCTGGCGGTGCCCTGCATCCTGGAGGAGTTCGTGCGTTTCGACTTCGAGGCCAGCATCGTGATGGTCGCCGACGCCGAACGGGTGGTGAGCTTTCCGGTGGGGCGCAACATCCACCGCGACGGAATCCTCGACCTCTGCATCGTGCCCGCCGAGACCGATCCGCAGGTGTTGGAACGGATGAAAGCCGAGAGCGAACGCTTCATGCGCGACTGCGGCTACCGGGGGATTCTGGCCATCGAGTATTTCATCAGGGGCGGTGAGATCTATTTCAACGAGATGGCTCCGCGGCCCCACAATTCGGGACACTACACCATCGAGGGTTCGACCACGAACCAGTTCCGCGAGCTGGTGCGTTACCTCGTCGGGGAGCCCTTGCAGGAACCGCGGCCGGTGGCGCCCACGGTGATGAAGAACATCCTCGGACAGGACCTCGGGGCGGCCGAAAAGGTCGCTGCGGAGAACCTGCCGGGCGTTTACGTGCATCTTTACGGCAAGACGGAGTGCCGGCCCAAACGCAAGATGGGCCACATCACGTTCGTCGGGATGACCGCCGGGGAGTATGAACGCGACTGGGCCGCAAGATTTGTGTAAAAAGGAATGAAAAAGATAATGAAGAATTACCGTATTTTTGTCGAGAAATTACCCCGCTTCCGGGTCGAGGCCGAGAGCCTGCGCCGCGAGCTGAACGCAAACCTGAATCTCGCATTGGGCGAAGTGCGCCTGCTGAACGTCTACGACCTGTTCGGCTTCACGCCGGAGCTGCTGGAAAAGAGCCGTTATTCGGTTTTCGGCGAGGTGGTGACCGACTCCGTGACCGATGCCTGCGACCTCGCGGGACGCAAATATATCGCCGTGGAGTATCTGCCCGGACAGTTCGACCAGCGCGCCGCGTCGGCCGTCGATTGCGTGCGGCTGATCGACCCGCAGGCGCAGGTCAACATCCGTTCGTCGAAACTGCTGTTGTTCGACGACAAGGTGACCGACGCTGAGCTGGCCAAAATCCGCCATTACTACATCAATGCCGTGGAGTCGCGCGAGAAGAACCTCGCGGTGCTGAGCGACATGGAGCAGGCCGAGGTGAAACCCGTGGAGGTGCTCGACGGTTTCCGGGAAATGACGGATTCCGAATTGGAGCCCTACTGCAAGAAGATGGGGCTGGCGATGAACGACGACGACCTGCGCGAGGTGGTGAAATACTTCCGCGCCGAGGGCCGCGATCCCTATGAAACCGAACTGCGCATCCTCGACACCTATTGGAGCGACCATTGCCGCCACACGACCTTCACGACCGAGCTGGAGGGCATCACCGTCGAGGAATCGTTCGTCAAGGAAGAGATCGAAGATTCGCTGGCGCTCTACCTGCGCATCCGCCGCGAACTGGGCCGCGAGCACAAGAGCCTTTGCCTGATGGACATGGCGACGATCGGCGCCCGCTACCTGAAGCAGAAAGGGCTGTTGGACGACATGGAGGTCTCGGAGGAGAACAACGCCTGCTCGGTCTATATCGACGTGGATGTCGATGGGCAGACCGAGAAATGGCTCCTGCAATTCAAGAACGAAACCCATAACCACCCCACGGAAATCGAACCTTTCGGCGGGGCTTCGACCTGTCTGGGCGGCGCCATCCGCGACCCGCTGTCGGGCCGCAGCTACGTCTACCAGGCGATGCGCGTGACGGGTGCCGGAAATATCTACCTGCCTGTTTCCGAGACTCTTCCGGGCAAACTGCCCCAGAGCGTCATTTCGAAGAAGGCCGCGGCCGGTTATTCGAGCTACGGCAACCAGATCGGTCTGGCCACGACCCACGTGCGGGAGATTTACCACGACGACTACGTGGCCAAGCGCCTCGAGGTGGGTGCCGTGGTGGGTGCCGTGAAGGCGGCGAACGTGCGCCGCGAGCGTCCCGCCCCGGGCGACAGGATCATCATGTTCGGCGGCCGCACGGGCCGCGACGGCATCGGCGGGGCCACGGGTTCGTCGAAGGAGCACAACGCCAAGTCGCTCGAAACGTGCGGCAGCGAGGTGCAGAAGGGCAACGCCCCCGAGGAACGCAAGCTGGAACGGCTGTTCCGCCGTCCCGAGGTGACGCGCCTCATCAAGAAATCGAACGACTTCGGCGCCGGCGGCGTCAGCGTCGCCATCGGCGAGCTGGCCGACGGACTGGACATCTACCTCGACCGCGTGAAGACCAAGTACAGCGGTCTGAACTCCACGGAGCTGGCTATCAGCGAGTCGCAGGAGCGCATGTCGGTGGTCATCGAGGCCAAGGACATGGAGGAGTTCATGGGTTACTGCCGCGAGGAGAACATCGAGGCGGTGCACGTGGCCGACGTGACGGACACGGCGCGGATGCGGATGTTCAACGGCGACCGGAAGGTCGTGGACCTCAGCCGCGAATTCATCGACAGCGCCGGCGCGAAGCACTACGCCGAGGCGAAGATCGGCGAGGTCGAGAACCGCGATCCTTTCCTCCGCGAGGTGGCGGGGGAGACGCTCGCCGAGCGTTTCGCCAATAATCTGAAAGACAATAACGTCCTCTCGCAGCGGGGGCTGATCGAGATGTTCGACTCGACGATCGGCCGTTCCACGGTGCTGATGCCCTTCGGCGGCCGCACGCAGCGCAGCGAGACGCAGGTCTCGGTGCAGAAGCTCCCGACCGACGGATATACCGACACGGCCAGCGTCATGGCCTTCGGCTACAACCCCTATCTGGCTTCGTGGAGCCCCTACCACGGGGCGGCCTATGCCGTCGTGGAGGCCGCCGCGAAGGTCGTGGCCGCCGGTGCGCGGTATGACCGGATGCGCTACTCCTATCAGGAGTATTTCGAGCGCATGACCAAGAATCCCGAGTCGTGGGGCAAACCGCTGAGCGCGCTGCTGGGCGCCCTGAAGATGCAGGTCGAGCTGGGGCTTCCCTCGATCGGAGGCAAGGACTCGATGTCGGGAACTTTCCAGGAGATCGACGTGCCGCCGATGCTGATGGCTTTCGGCATCACCACGGTCGATGCGCGGACGGTCATCTCGACCGACCTCAAAGGCGCCGGACACCGCATCTACCTCGTTCGCCATACGCCGCTGGAGAGCCGGATGCCCGACACGGCGCAGCTGAAGGAGAATTTCACGTTCGTCAGCTCGCAGATCGAGGCCGGAAAGATTCTCTCGGCGTGGTCCGTCGGTTTCGGCGGCGTCGGAGAGGGGCTGGCCAAGATGGCTTTCGGCAACGGCGTCGGCGCTGAGGTGACGATGGACGAGGCGAAGCTCTATGAATACGCCTACGGTTCGATTCTCGTCGAGTGCGAGGGCACGTTGGAATATCCGCACGCCGAGCTGCTGGGCTTCACCGTCGCCGACGAGGCGCTGACGGTCAACGGAGTCAGAATGCCGCTCGACGAACTTTATAAGGCCAATACGGAGAAATTCGCGGCGGTCTACCCGGACAAGGGCCGGAACACCGCGACGGTGATGACCTCCGCACCCGCTCCGAAGACGTTCGTCTATCCGGGCGAGGCGGTGGAGCATCCGTTGGTCTACATTCCGGTGTTCCCCGGCACGAACTGCGACTACGACACCGCCAAGGCGTTCCGCAAGGCGGGCGCCGAGGTCGAGATGAGCGTGCTGTGCAACATCGGCGGCGACGACATCCTGCGTTCGATCGCCGAGATGAAGGAGCATATCCGCCGGGCGCACATCTTCGTGCTGAGCGGTGGCTTCTCGTCGGGCGACGAACCCGACGGAAGCGCGAAATTCATCGTGAACGTGTTGAACAACAAGGATATTCGTGAGGAGATTCACGCGCTGATCGACCGCGGCGGACTGATTCTCGGCATCTGCAACGGTTTCCAGGCGCTGGTGAAATCGGGACTGCTGCCCTACGGACGTTTGGGCATGGTGACCAAGGATTCGCCGACGTTGTTCCGCAACGACATCAACCGCCATATCTCGCAGATCGTCACGACGCGCGTCGCCACGACGGCGTCGCCGTGGCTCGCGGGATTCCGGCTGGGCGACCTGCATTCGATCGCCGTCAGCCACGGCGAGGGCAAGTTCGTGGTGAGCGAGGAGCTGGCCGAAGAGCTCTTCGCCAACGGGCAGGTGGCCTTCCAGTACGCCGACGCCGCGGGCAACCCGACGGCCGAGGCGCCGTTCAATCCCAACGGTTCGCAGTACGCCATCGAGGGCCTCGTCTCGCGCAACGGACAGATTCTGGGCAAGATGGGCCATACGGAGCGTTACGAACCGAATCTGTTCAAGAACATCGCCGGCGAGAAGGAACAGTCGCTGTTCGGCAACGCCGTCGCTTATTTCCGGAGAAAGTAATACAATATAAACTCAAAACACCAAACACACCATGAAACAGCTCGAAATGCTCTACGAGGGCAAGGCAAAACAGGTTTTCCGCACCGACGATCCCGATAAGATCATCATCCACTACAAGGATGCGGCTACGGCTTTCAACAACATCAAGAAGGCCACGATCGAGGGAAAGGGCGTGTTGAACAATGCCATTTCGACGATTATTTTCAAGGAGCTCCAGAAGGCGGGCGTCAAGACCCACTACGTCGAGACGATCAACGACCGCGACCAGATCTGCCGCAAGGTGACGATCATTCCGCTGGAGGTGATCGTGCGCAACGTCATCGCCGGTTCGATGGCCCAGCGCCTCGGCATCGAGGAGGGCACGCAGCCTTCAAACGTCATTTTCGACATCTGCTACAAGAAGGACGAGCTGGGCGACCCGCTGATCAACGACCATCACGCCGTGGCGCTCGGCGCCGCCACCTACGAGGAGCTGAACGAGATGTACGCCATGACGGCCAAGATCAACGAGGTGCTGAAAGGGCTGTTCCTGAAGATGAACATCAAGTTGGTGGACTTCAAGATCGAGTTCGGCAAGACGCTCGACGGCGAGATCGTGCTGGCCGACGAGGTGTCGCCCGACACCTGCCGCCTGTGGGACGCCACGACCAACGAGAAACTCGACAAGGACCGTTTCCGCCGCGATCTGGGCAAGGTCCGCGAGGCTTACGAAGAGATTCTGGCACGTCTGAAAAAAATTACCGCCTAAGATGATGGAAGTGATCCGCGACCGCGAATTGCACGAGGAGTGCGGGGTGTTCGGCATCTACGGGGTGCCGGACGCCGCGTCGCTGACTTACTACGGCCTCCACGCCCTGCAACACCGCGGGCAGGAGGGTGCCGGCATCGTTTCGGTGGATGAGAACGGCGCTTTCCGCCGCATCAAGGGCGAGGGACTGGTGACCGAGGTTTTCAACGAAGAGAAGCTGGCGACCCTGAAAGGTTCGATGGCCATCGGCCACGTGCGTTACACCACGGCCGGAGGCGGCGGCGTTGAGAACGTCCAGCCGTTCCTTTTCCGTCACAACACGGGCGATTTCGCGCTGGCGCACAACGGCAACATCGTCAATTCGGAGCTGCTGCGCCGCCACCTCGAAAACAAAGGCAGTCTGTTCCAATCCACCTCCGACAGCGAGATCCTGGCCCACCTGATCAAGAAGGAGACGCGCTACCACGACCGGCCGCGCATCTTCTCGATCATCGACGCGCTGAACATGCTCGAAGGGGCCTTCGCGTTCCTCATCATGACGGCCAACCGCATCTACGCCTGCCGCGACAAGTACGGATTGCGTCCGCTGGCGATCGGACGGCTGGGCGACGGCTGGGTGGTGTCGAGCGAGACCTGCGCCTTCGACGTGCTGGGTGCGGAGTTCGTGCGCGACGTGGAGCCGGGCGAGATCGTGACGATCGACAGGCAGGGCATCCGCAGCCGCGACTACTCGATGTACAAGCGTCACGAGATGTGTGCGATGGAGTACATCTACTTCGCCCGTCCGGACAGCGACATCGACGGCCGCAACGTCCACGCCTACCGCAAGGAGTCGGGACGCCTGCTCTACAAGGAGGCGCCCGCCGAGGCGGACATCGTGGTCGGCGTGCCCGATTCGAGCCTCAGCGCCGCGATGGGTTATGCCGAGGCGAGCGGCCTGCCCTATGAAATGGGACTTATCAAGAACAAGTATATCGGCCGCACCTTCATCCAGCCGACTCAGGAGTTGCGCGAGAAGGGTGTGCGGATGAAACTCTCGGCCGTGCGTTCGATCGTCAGGGGCAAGCGCGTGGTGCTGGTCGATGACTCGATCGTGCGCGGCACGACTTCGCGGCGCATCGTCACGATGCTCAAGGAGGCGGGAGCCACCGAGGTGCACGTGCGCATCGCCAGCCCTCCGATGATCAGCCCCTGTTTCTACGGCGTGGACACTTCGACCTATGACGAACTGATCTCGGCCCGCAAGAATCCCGAGGGCGTGTGCAGGGAGATCGGCGCCGATTCGCTGGTATTCCTCTCGCCCGCGTCGTTGCTGGAGGCCGGCGGCTGCAAGGAGCTTTGCATGGCCTGCTTCACGGGACGCTATCCCACGGCGCTGTACCAGTCGCCCGAGGAGGCCAACAAAGACGTAAAATGTTAGGGGACGCGAAGCGGTCATTGCGAGGAGGACGCAGGTCCGACGCGGCAATCTGAACCGGTGTTGTGACGTTACGGCATTTTTCCCGGATTGCCACGGCATCTGGCGATGCCTCGCAATGACGGGCCCGGAGAATGGGGATAAAAACAGGGAATTTAAATTATTTTAAACCATATATTACTATGGCTCAAAGTTATGAAAAGGCCGGCGTGAATCTCGAAGCCGGGTATGAAGTGGTGCGGCGCATCAAGAAGCACGTGGCTTCGACCTCGCGTCCGGGTGTGATGGGCAACATCGGCGCTTTCGGCGGGATGTTCGACCTCTCGGCCCTGAATGTGAAGGAGCCGGTGCTCGTAAGCGGCACCGACGGCGTGGGCACCAAGCTCAAGCTGGCCTTCGAGATGGACAAGCACGATACGATCGGCATTGACGCCGTGGCCATGTGCGTCAACGACGTGCTGGCGCAGGGCGCCGAGCCGCTGGAGTTCCTCGACTACGTGGCCGTGGGCCGCAACGAACCCCAGAAGGTCGAAGCCATCGTCGCCGGCGTCGCCGACGGCTGCCGGCAGGCCGGTTGTGCGCTGGTGGGCGGCGAGACTGCCGAGATGCCGGGCATGTACGCCGAGGGCGAATACGACATCGCCGGATTCACGGTGGGCGTCGTGGAGAAGTCGCAGTTGATCGACGGCTCGAAGGTCAAGGCGGGCGACGTGCTCGTGGGCATCGCTTCGAGCGGCGTGCACTCCAACGGCTTCAGCCTCGTGCGCAAGATCGTCGCGGACAACTGCCTGAACCTGCGCGAATCCTATCCCGAGCTGTCGAACAAGCTGCTCGGCGAGGTGCTGCTCACGCCGACGAAAATCTATGTGAAGCAGGTGTTGGAGGTGATCCGCAACTGCGACGTGCACGGCATCAGCCACATCACGGGCGGCGGTTTCGACGAGAACATCCCCCGCATCCTGCACGAGGGGCAGGGCATCGAGATCGAGGAGGGTACGTGGGAGATTCTGCCCGTGTTCCGCTTCCTCGAAAAGTACGGCCGGGTGGCTCACCGCGAGATGTTCAACATCTTCAACATGGGTATCGGCATGGTCATCGCCCTCGACGCGGGCGAGGCGCAGAAGGCCATCGACATCCTCACGAAGCAGGGCGAGCGGGCTTCGGTCATCGGACGCGTAACCGACACCGAGGGTGTCGTCATCCGATAGCGCGATGCGGCGCCTTGCGGTTTTCGCCAGCGGCAGCGGCACCAATTTCGAAGCCATCGTCCGGGCCTGCGAACAGGGCGTACTGGATGCCGAAGTGGTGCTGATGGTCTGCGACAAGCCCGGTGCGAAGGTGGTCGAAAGGGCCGCGGAGCACGGGGTCGAGGCATTCGTATTCGCCCCGAAGGAGTACGCTTCGAAGGCCGCATACGAACGGGAGATCGTCGCACGGTTGGATGCCGCGGGCGTGGAACTGGTCTGCCTGGCGGGCTACATGCGCATCATCGGCGACGAACTGCTGGGGGCCTACGGGGGACGGATCATCAACATCCATCCGTCGCTGCTGCCGGCTTTCCGGGGGGCGCATGCCATCGAACAGGCGCTGGAATACGGCGTCAAGGTCTTCGGCGTGACGATCCATTACGTCGATTCCGAACTCGACGGCGGGCGCATCATCGCCCAGCGGGCCTTCCCCTACGAGGGCAGCGACATCGAGGAGCTGGAACCGATGATTCACGCCGTGGAATATCCGTTATACATTGAAACTATTAAAAAACTGATCGAATAATGCGAGCATTAATAAGCGTAAGCGACAAAACCGGTGTCGTGGAGTTCGCCAAAGGGCTGCGGGCCCTGGGCTGGGAGGTGATCGCCACGGGCGGTACGATGAAGCTGCTGGCCGACAGCGGCGTGGAGGTGATCAACATCAGCGACGTTACGGGATTTCCCGAGATCTGCGACGGCCGCGTGAAGACCCTGCACCCGAACGTGCACGGCGGCCTGCTGGCCCGCCGCGACGACCCGGAGCACCTGAAAGCCTTGAAAGACAATCATATCGAGTTCATCGACATGGTCTGCGTGAACCTCTATCCGTTCCGTCAGACGATCGAGAAGCCCGGCGTGAAGATGGAGGACGCCATCGAGAACATCGACATCGGCGGTCCTTCGATGCTGCGTTCGGCGGCCAAGAACTGGGCCGACGTGACGGTCGTGTGCGACCCCGCGGACTATGCGCAGATCCTCGCCGAGATCGGGGCCGGCGGCAATACCGAAAAGGCCACGCGCCTGAAACTCTCGGCGAAAGCCTACACGCACACCGCCGAATACGATGCGATGATCGCCACCTACATGCGCGCTCAGGCGGGTCTGAACGAAAAGCTGTTCCTTGAGTTCGACCTCGTGCAGTCGCTGCGCTACGGCGAGAACCCCCACCAGTCGGCCAAGTTCTACCGCGAGGAGAAGGAGGTGCCCTACTCGCTGGCGTTCGCCAAACAGCTCAACGGCAAGGAGCTGTCGTACAACAATATCCAGGACGCCAACGCCGCGCTGTGCATCGTGCGCGAGTTCGACGAGCCGTTCTGCGTGGGTCTGAAACACATGAATCCCTGCGGCGCGGCTACGGGAAAGGATGTCGTGGAGGCGTGGACCAAGGCTTACGAGGCCGACAAGGTGTCGATCTTCGGCGGTATCGTGGCCACGAACCGCACGGTGACGAAGGAGGCCGCCGAGCTGATGAAGCCGATCTTCCTCGAAATCATCATGGCCCCGAAATTCGACGAGGGCGCTCTCGAAGTGCTCACGACGAAAAAGAACCTGCGTCTGCTCGAAGTCAACATGGAGAAGGGCGCCGTCGATCCCAAACAGTATGTGAGCGTCAACGGCGGTCTGCTGGTGCAGGACCTCGACGTGGCGACGAAGGCCGTGACGGCGGATATGTGCGTGACGAAGGCGAAGCCCGCCCCGGAGCAGATGGCGGACATGAACTTCGGCTGGCACATCGTCAAGCATGTGAAGTCGAACGCCATCGTGGCGGTGAAGGACGGCCGGACGCTGGGCGTCGGCGCCGGGCAGATGAACCGCATCGGCTCGGCGGAGATCGCCCTGAAACAGGCGCATGCCGCAGGCGTCACCGAGGGTCTGGTGCTGGCATCGGACGGTTTCTTCCCCTTCGACGACTGCGTGACGCTGGCCGCCGAATACGGCGTGACGGCGATCGTGCAGCCCGGCGGATCGGTCCGCGACGAGGATTCGATCCGCAAGGCCGACGAGAAGGGCATTGCGATGGTATTCACCGGTGAACGTCACTTCAAACATTAGACCTATGAAAGTATTGGTTATCGGCGGCGGCGGCCGCGAACACGCCATTGTCGATGCGCTGACGCGCTCGCCGCAGGTCGCAAAGATCTACTGCGCTCCCGGCAACGCGGGCATCGCCCGGCAGGCCGAGTGCGTGTCGATCCGCGAGACCGAGGTGGAGCGCCTGCGCGATTTCGCCGCGGAGCAGGGCGTCGGACTTACGGTCGTGGGACCCGAGGTGGCGTTGGCGGCGGGAGTCGTCGATTGCTTCAAGGCGGCCGGACTGCGCATCTTCGGCCCCACGAAGGCTGCGGCACGCATCGAGTCCTCGAAGGAGTTCGCCAAGGAGCTGATGGCCAAATACGGCGTTCCGACGGCGGGGTTCCGCGCGTTCACCGATTACGCCGGGGCGTTGGCCTACGTGCAGGGGCGTCCCCTGCCCGCGGTGCTGAAATACGACGGACTGGCCGCCGGCAAGGGCGTGGTGATCGCCCGGACGATGGCCGAGGCCGAAGCGGCGCTGCGGGACATGCTGCTCGACGACAAGTTCGGCGAGGGCAAGGTGGTCGTCGAGGATTACCTCGAAGGCCCCGAGTTTTCGTTCATGTGCTTCGTTTCGGGACACCAGGTGTGGCCGATGGTGCTGGCGCAGGACCACAAGCGGGCCTACGACGGCGACGAAGGTCCCAATACGGGCGGTATGGGCGCCTATTCGCCACTGCCGTTCATCACGGCCGAGGACGAACGCTTTGCGATGGAGAAGATTATGCAGCCCGTTGCCGACGCGATGGTCGCCGAGGGGTGTCCCTTCGAAGGGGTGCTTTACGGCGGGCTGATGAAGACCGCACGGGGCATCGAGGTCATCGAGTTCAACGCCCGTTTCGGCGATCCCGAGACCGAAGTGGTGCTGCCGCGCCTGAAGAGCGACATCGTTGACATCTTCTGCGCCGTGGCCGAGGGCCGCGACACGCAGTTGGAGTGGCACGACTTCGCGGCGCTGGGCATCGTGCTGGCCTCGAAAGGCTATCCGGGCGACTACGAAAAGGGGCACGAGATCGAGGGCCTCGACCGCGTTGGGGGGACCGTTTACCACATGGGCACCAAGGCCGACGGCGGACGGATTCTCACCAACGGGGGCCGTGTGCTGTTCGTCGTGGGCACGGGCCGCTATCTGGCCGAGGCGCGGAAGAATGCGCTGGCCGACGTAGCCCGCATCGACTGCGACAATCTGTTCCACCGCACCGACATCGGTCACTGGGCTCTCGACGATTGATGCCTCTTCCGAGCCTTGTCCGCCGCGAGTGGCACGTCGTTTATCAGTTTCCGCTGGCCGTGGGGCTGATTACCGCGCTGAATCTCGCTGTGACGGTCTGGTGGGATTGGAGCGGCGTGGAGGGAGCGTTTGCTTTCGCGCTCAATACGGCGTGGATGCTGTTGCTGACCGTCGTGACGGTCGGCGTGCTGGGGATCGTGGGGTTGCCTTTGCGGTTCGTCTACCGGTTGAATGACCGGTGGCGCCGGAGGTGGTGGCTGGCTCCCTGCGGGATTCTGGCCGGATTGGCAATGTGCGCTTCGTCGTTCCATATCGGTGCGGAGGATCTCTGCGTCGAAGAGGGACCGACGCTCGCAGTCCCCAATCAAGCCTTGAGTATGGGCGGATTGTGGCTTGTAGGATTCTGCACCCTGCATTTTTATATACCTTTCGAAAAGATAATACGAGCGATATATGGCAAAAATCATTAGCGGAAAAGAACTCTCAGCGAAACTGAAACTCGAAATGGCGGACGAGGTGAAGACCTTCCCCGCGAAATACGGACGTGTGCCCCATCTGGTGGTGATCCTCGTGGGCGAGGACCCCGGCAGCGTGAGCTATGTGACGGGCAAGGCCAAGGCTTCGGCCGAGGTGGGCATCCGCAACACCACGATCCGCAAGCCGGAGTCGGTCACCGAGGCCGAATTGCTGGACATCATCGCGGCGCTGAACCTCGACGACGAGGTGGACGGCATTCTGGTCCAGCTGCCCCTGCCCAAGCACATCGACGAGGACAAGGTGATCGCCGCCATCGACAAGTCGAAGGACGTTGACGGCTTCCATCCCCTGAACGTCGCGGCGCTGTGGCAGAAACAGCCCTGCACGCTTCCCTGCACCCCGAAAGGCATCCTCAAGATGCTGCGGACCGCCGGGGTGGAGATCGCCGGCAAGCGCGCTGTGGTGATCGGCCGCAGTAATATCGTGGGGCTTCCCGTCTCGAAGCTGCTGCTCGACGCGAATGCCACGGTGACGATGGCCCACAGCCGCACGCGCGACCTGGCCGAAGTGACGCGCGGGGCGGAGATTCTGGTGGTGGCTATCGGGCGTCCGAAATTCGTCACCGCTGACATGGTTTCCGAGGGCACCGTGGTGATCGACGTGGGTGTCAACCGCGACCCGGAGACGGGCAAGTTGTGCGGCGATGTCGATTTCGCGGCCGTTGAGCCCAAGGCTTCGGTCATCACCCCCGTTCCGGGCGGTGTCGGGCCGATGACGATCTGTTGTCTGATGGAGAACACGATCGAGTGCTTCTTAAATAAAAAGAACCGGAGTTAAGCTCCGGTTCTTTTTTATTTGCGGTAGGTTGCCGTCAGTTTTTCGGGCAGCGGGGCCGACGGGTCGCGCCGCCAGACCATCGCCAGGTCGGTCGCCGTGTCGCCCGTCCCGAAGTCGAATCCGTCCGGGGTGACGAACTCCGTCGGCACGGCCCCGTCGAATCCGAAACGGCCGTAAAATCCGTGCAGCCACTCCTGGCCGGGCGTCGGGATGAGGAACGCCGCGTCGTCGCCGCGCTCCGCGACCGCCTGCATCGCTTCGCGCATCAGCTGCGACGCCAGCCCGCGGCCCCGGAATGCGGGGTCCGTCGCCACGGCGTAGATATAGGTCGTGCGCCCCAGCTCCGTGTCGAACGGCACGAGGTGGAGCATCGCCGCCGTGCGGCCTTCGATCTCCGCCGTCAGCATCCGTTCCCGCGAATAGTAACGCATGATGAACGAGTCGGCGAACTGCTCTTCGTCGCCGAAAGATTTCATCCACAGATCCTTGCAGGCCAGCTCGTCGGGGTGCAGGCAGATCGCCGTGAACTTGTGCTGGAGGAATGCCGGGTGGTAGGAGAGTTTGGCTTGCCGCAGGCCTTCCAGTCCGAGGTCCTCCTCGCGGTTGATGAGCGTGAAACGCTCGGGGAGGTGCTGGGCGAAGAGCTTGTTGATGATCGTGAAGGCGCCGTCGAACTCCGTGTCGGCCTTTTCGACATGGGTGTCGAAGGTGTGGTCGTTGACCGCCGAGCCGTAGGTGAAGGCCGCCAGCCGGTCGCCGACGTAGATGCAGCCGCCGATCAGTCCCAGTTCCCCGAAATGCCTGAAGGCCCGCTGCATGGCCCGCTGTTCGGCGCACAGTTCCGAGGTGTGCCCCTCGTGTTCCCGCCGCCAGGCGCGTTCGAGGGCCATGCAGGCTTCGAAACGGTCGGGTGTCAGCTCCTCGTAGCGATAGTCGGGGTATTCAGCCTCGAAACGGTTGATGTGGTTGCGCTTGGGCTGGTAGCGGCGTCCGGCGAGGTTGCGCAGGTCGTCGGCGTTGTAGACGTAATCTTCCAGCGCGCGGTCCGATTCGAAGGCGAAGCGGCAGGGGTGCACCCGGGCGATCGTTTCGCGGCCCTCGTCCGTCAGTCCGATGATCCGCAGCCGCTGTCCGTGGGCGTGGGCGTCCTCGCGCAGGCTGGGGATGATGGCTCCCAGGTCGCCCGTTCCGACGGGCTGCATGTAGCCGATGCGCTCGCCGCCGTCGATCTGGAAGCGGATGACGAGGAATCCGTCGATCTCGGCCCACGCGCTGTGGAACACCTCCTGCCAGCAGTACATGTTGGCGAAGGCGAGGTCGCAGTTGCAGATGCCCGACGGCATGGTATAGCGCTCGATGACCGCCCGGTCCTCGAGGCGCACGGGTTTGAATTCAATCATTGGGGGTGTAACTCTTGCGTTCGATATGGCTGTAATATTGCTGGATCAGCGCCCGGAACGACTGCGTCAGGCTGTCGGCGGCGGGCGTCGCCGGGCACTCCTGCACCTCGGTGCCCGAATCGTCGAGCACGACGGCTCCGTCGTCCGTCAGCGCGCGGAATTTCCCGTCGTACGACACCGACCATTGGGGCCGCTGCGGCTCGTTCAGCACGTCGCGTCCGAAGGCGAAATAGGGTTCCGTGTTGCCCGTGAGGCCCAGCACCGTGGGCATGATGTCCAGCTGCTGCGTGACCTCCCGCACCTCGCCTTGCAGGGCGCCGTCGGGGGTGTGGATGAATCCCACGATGTGCATGTTCCCCGGGTAGGAGCGCGTTTTTTCGGCGAATTTCTCCGACGAAACGTGGTCGGCGACGAATACGAAGATCGTGCGGCGGAACCACTCCTCGCCGCCGAAGCGGTGGAAGAAGCGGCGGAACGCCTGATCGTCGTAGGCTACGCCCTTGTGAATCCGGGTGTATCCGTCGGGCAGCGTGGCGGCGTACTGCTCGGGTACGACGAACGGATGGTGCGACGAGAGGGTGAACAGCGTGGCGAAGAAGGGTTCAGGCGTAGCCGCGAGCTCCTCGCCCATGAATTGCAGGAACGGTTCGTCCCAGATGCCCCAGTACCCGTCGAAATCTCCCGTGCCGTGGCGGGCTTCGTAGTCCTCGCGGCTCACCAGCCGCTCGACGCCCGCCGAGCGGGCGTAGGCGCCGAATCCCATCGAGCCGTGTTCCGAACCGCAGAAGAAGAGCGTCGCATATCCCTTGTCCGCCAGCATGGCAGGCAGCTGGCGGCTCTCGCCCAGCGACTGGGGCATCAGCACGAAAGGCGTGCGGAACGACGGGAGGCTGCCCAACACCGAGGGCATGGCCTGGATCGATCGCGTGCCGTTGGCATACATCCGTTTGAACACCAGTCCGTTCTGCATCAGCGAGTCGAGGAAGGGCGTGAATCCTTTCACCTCCCGCTCGGCGTAGACCTCCGGACAGAGGTAGGCCGAGTGTTCGGCCGACATGCTCTCCATGATGAAGACCACGACGTTGCGGCCCGCGAGGTTCACGGCCGCGCTGTCCGCAGGCTGGTGCACGGGCGTGAAGCGCCGCGCCAGCTCCTCCGGGGCGAAGTGTTTCTTGTATTTGACGCTCCCCGCGCTGCCGATGGTGCGCAGGATGCAGAACGGATTGCTCAGGATGAGGTTGGCCTTGCCGCTGTCGGCGGTGTAGAGCGTGGCGTTCGACAGGGTGATCGGGCGCGTCATGCGGGTCATGCCGCCGCGCATCCCGGCGACGCTCAGCCCCGCGGCCGCCGCGAAGATCACCGTGTTGCCGATGTAATAGGCCCATCCGCGGCTGAAAATGCTCTCTTCCCGCACCCTGCGGCGGTAGCCCCACGCCAGCAGGGCGGTCAGGGCGATCCACAGAAGCACCAGATACCAGTTCTCGGCCATGAATTTCCCGACCAGCTGCAACGAGTTGTCGTTGTCGGCGAAGAAGATTTCGTCGGCCGTGAAACGCTTCTGCGTGTAGCGGAAATAGACCGTGTCGGCAAGGTTCGTCGCCGCGACCAGCACGGCGTTGACCGCGACATAATACCAGAACAGTACGGCCCGGTACCAGCGTCGTTCGCGCAGGCGCAGCGGCAGCAGCGACAGCAGGATGAACACCCCATCGGCGTAGACGACCGAGGCGGTGTCGAATTTCAGCGCTCCGGCCAGCAGCGTCCACGCCTCGGCCCACGTCAGGGGGCCGAGCACGGCGGCGTTGTAGAGGTAGAACGCCGTGCGGCAGAGCATCAGCACCGCGTAGAGCAGCACGATGCGCCACATGAGCAGCGCCAACGGGGTATGGAGCAGACGTTTCATCCGGAATGGGTTATTCGCAGGCTTTGAGCGACATGTCGAGCGACTTGATCTGGTGCGTCAGCGCGCCCACCGAGATGAAATCGACGCCGCACTCGGCATAGTCGCGCATCGTTTCGAGGGTGATGCCGCCGCTCGACTCGGTTTCGCAGCGTCCGGCGACCTTCTCGACCGCCTTGCGGGTCATCTCGGGGGTGAAGTTGTCGAACATGATGCGATCGACGCCTCCCGCGGCGAACACCTCGTCGATGTCCTCCAGCGAGCGGACCTCGCATTCGATCGGGATGTTCTTGCCCTTGGCCGCGAGGTATTCGCGCACGCCCGCGATCGCCGGACGGATGCCGCCCGCGAAGTCGATGTGGTTGTCCTTCAGCAGAACCATGTCGAAGAGCCCCATGCGGTGGTTCTCGCCGCCGCCGATCTTCACGGCCATCTTGTCCAGCACACGCATGCCGGGCGTGGTCTTGCGGGTGTCGAGGACCTTGGTGTGCAGTCCTTCGAGGCGTTTGACATAGACGGCGGTCTGGGTCGCCACGCCGCTCATGCGCTGCATGATGTTCAGCAGGATGCGTTCGGCCTGCAACAGCGAGCGCAGGCGTCCCGAGACATAGAACGCCACGTCTCCGGGCGCGACGCGGTCGCCGTCGCGGAGCACCTGTTCGAATTTCATTTCGGGATCGAGGCGTTGCAGCACCAGTTGGGCGATCTCGATGCCGGCGATCGTGCCCTCCTGCTTGCACAGCAGGCGCATGCGTCCGTGTTCGTCGGCGGGGATGCACGCCAGCGACGTGTGGTCGCCGTCGCCGATGTCCTCTTTGATGCAGAGTTCGATCAGTTCGTCTACGAAAGGTTTGTATTCGGGTTTCATGGCTTGTGGATATTTGGTTGTTATTTTTTGATGATCAGCCGGCCTTCGTATTCCATCCGGTAGGTTCCCAGTCTGGGGACGTTGCAGGTGAAGCTGACGCGGCAGTTGACGCCGTCGATCGACCCTTCGACCTCGGTGAGCGTGTAGGAGGGCAGGGGCTGGTAGCCGTCCTGACCGGGCAGGATTGCTTCGGGAACGATGCTTTCCTCGGAGAAAGCGATCGAATTGTCCATGCCGGTGTAGCGCGTGTGCGGTATTTTCATTTCGAAGGGCGGCATGCCGGCTGCGAAGCGGGTCTTGTGCATGTAGAGGGAGAAGTATTCCGAATCGCCCGAGGGGCCTCCGGCGAATTCGAACAGCGCTTCGTCGTCGGTGTAGGCGTTGCCCGCGTCGTCCGTAGCGACCGCGCTGCCGTAAAAGAACATGTTGATGCCCTGGAGATGTCCGTCGATGATGCCGTCGTTGGTCGAGGCGTAGCGGATCTTGGGTGCGCCGTCGTCGTCGTTGCAGGCCGCGAAAGCCGCGGCGGCGAACAGGAGGAAGAGGAGTTTTTTCATGTGTCGGTATTGTTATATGTTTATGTTCAGGGTGATGCCGAAGGTCCGGGGGCGTCCGCGCTGGACGAACTCGTTGCCGATCGACTTGAAATAGAATACGTCGTAGCCCGTTCCTGCGAGGTTGCGGCCCCAGAAGTCGAGCGAGTAGTGTTTGTGTTCGATCCGCACCGAGGCATCCGTCAGCGCGTAGAACGGCTGCGAGAGCGTGTTCTCCTCGTTCCACCAGATGCGCCCGGCGCAGCGGACCCCGGCTTGCAGCACCAGGTCGCCGAGCCACTTCACGCCCGTCGGGAGGGTCCATGCGACCCCGGCCGAAAAGGTGTGCTGCGGAGCGTAGGGGATATGGTTGTCCTTGAAATCCCCGATGCCGTTGTCGTAACGCACGAAACGGGCGTCGGTGTATCCGTAGGCGGTGTTTATCTCCAGCGACTGCCACGGCGCGAATTGCAGGGCGGCTTCGGCCCCGACGCTGCGCGTGCGGCCCGCGTTGGTCATCATGCGCCCCGTGGCCGTCCCTGCGGGAAAGACCGTGAGCTGCTGGTCGCGGACGTCGATCCAGAACACCGCGAAATCGCCCCGCACGGCGCCGTCCATGCACGAGAAATGGCCGCCCAGTTCGTAGTTCCAGCTGTATTCGGGTTCGTAGGACATCAGGTCGGGTTCCTCATAGGGGATTCCCGAGGCCATTTGCCATTTGATCTTTTCCTGGAGGATGTCCGAGAACATCTGCGTGTTGAATCCTCCGGCCTTGTAGCCCCGGGCCACGGAGACGTAGAGGTTGCGCACCTCGTCGAAGCAGTACATGACCGAGAATTTCGGGAGTATCTCGGTGTAGGAATGGGCGATCTCGTTCGTCTCGTCGATGTCGATCCGGATGGGGGCCGGCGCTCCGCCGTTGACGCTCAGGGAGCAGTCCATGCCGGCTTTGCTGTGGTAGCGCAGCCGGGTGCACTCGTAATCGGCGCGGATGCCGGCCGTGATCCGCCAATGCCCCAGCGTGAAGCGGGATTCGTGGTAGAGCGCCGCGCCGTACGAGGGCATGCGGAAATCGGAACAGAGCGGCAGTTCGTCCGCATCCATCGTGTAGTGCAAGTCCGGGGAGGTGTTGGCGTTTTCGAGGATCAGCTTCTCGATGCCCGTGCGCTTGAAATGCACCGGCGCCTCCATCGTGCCGCGGCGGTAGAACCCGAACGCCCCGAACAGCCACCCGTAGCGGCGTCCGTCGCGCGAGCGGAACACCACGTCTTCGGTGACGGTGTGTTCGCGCCGGGCCTGTTTGAGCGTGAAATAGCTCAGGGGCGTGAAATCCTGATCGAGGATCATCGCATCGTCGGAGTATTGGTAGGAGGTGATCGACGAAACGGCGAATTTTTCGGCGTCGTAGCGCACCGTGAGTCCGTCGCTGACGGTCGTCCGGCGGTAGGAGCAGGGATCGTTGTAGCTGATCTCCCCCTTGCGGATGACGACCTGCCCGTCGTGCACGATCTCTTCGCCGACGTAGGCGTAGGGATAGCCGCCCTGGTCCAGGACCGAGAACGAAAGGGTGTTGTCGATGCGCAGTCCTTTGCGGTTGCGCCATTGGAGCTTCCAGCGGCCCCCGCCCAGCTGTTCCCGGTCGCATTTTTCACCCGTGTACAGATTGTCGAAAAAGCCGCCCGTGCGGGTGTAGTAGCCCGTCACGGCCATCCCGAGGTCGGGCGATAGCTTGCAGTAGGACGACGCCCGGAAGCGGTAGGAATCCCCGCTGCCGTATTCGGCCGTCAGCTGCACCCCCTGATACGCCAGCGGCGAGAGGGTGTAGACGTTCACCACGCCGCCCATCGTGTTGCGGCCGTAGAGCGTCGATTGGGGACCGCGCAGCACCTCGATGCGTTCGGCGTCGGCCAGCTCCGTGTCGAAATTGTCCTTGTTGAGCACGGGTACGTTGTCGATGTTGAGGCCGATCACCGGCTGGTCGATGCGCGCCCCGAGGCCCCGCACGTAGATCGACGAAGTCATGCGCGACCCGTAGTCCGGGGCGTGGAAGTTGGGAACCGTCTGCGAGAGCTCCTTCAGCGCCCCGATGCGGCTGCGCCCGATGGCGCGGCTGCCGACGATCGACGCCGCGACGGGCTGCGACCGCAGGACGAGCCCCTGCTTGATGGCCGTCACCTGCACCTTGTCCACCACGATCACCGTATCGGCCGCCTCGTTCTCCTCCCCGCCGGCGGTACGGCCCGCGGCCGCGGAGGCCAGCAGCAGGAGCGGTATGGCTATCAGTTTACGGTGCATGGCTGAACGGGAATTTGTCGAGAGTGCAAAGTAACGGATTTATTTCGAACGGTGCAATCCTAATTTATGAGGAGCGGCCTACATTCCGTCCGGATCGGCATAGCCTGCGGCCAGCGCGTAGACCACCAGTCCCGCCACCGATCGGATGCCGAGTTTCTCCATGATGTTGCGGCGGTGGGAGATGACCGTCGTCAGCCCGATGCCCAGCCGGTCGGCGATCTGCTTGTTGATGAGCCCCCGGGCGACGAGCGCCAGCACCTCGGCTTCGCGGTCCGAGAGCGGCTGCCCGGTCGGCGGCGGGGCGGGCAGGGTGTGTTCCGGACGGCGGACGCTGTGCTGCATCTGCACCAGCGCGCGCACGAATTCCTCCTCGTCGGTCTGTACGTCGATGCAGTGCATTCCGGCATGGGATTGTCCGGCGGTGAGCAGGATGGTCTTGTGCTGCCGGGCGCGGAAGTAGGCGTTGTGGGCCGCGAAGGTCTGCGCCGCGACGAAGTAGTGGATGAACCGCTCCGGCTCCGCCTCGGCGAACTCCTGGAAATCGCGGAACAGCTCGATGGAGGCGTGCGGAATCACCTTTTCCAGAATGGAGCGGAGCCCCGCGCCTACGAGGATGTTGGGGGTCAGGACGGCTATGGCGGGGCGCTGCTGCATTATTCGTGGTGGTAGGGTTCGTTGTTGAGGATGGTGAAGGCGCGGTAGATCTGTTCGGCGAAGATCGCCCGCACGATCTGGTGCGAGAAGGTCATGCGCGAGAGCGACAGTTTTGCGTCGGCGCGGGCGTAGACCTCCTCCGAGAATCCGTAGGGTCCGCCGATCACCATGACGAGGCGTTTCACGCCGCTGTTCAGGCGTTTCTGGACCCACAGCGCGAATTCCACCGAGCGGAACTCCGTGCCCCGTTCGTCGAGCAGCGCCACGAAATCGCCGTCGGTCAGCTGGCGCAGGATGGCTTCGCCCTCGGCCGTGCGCTGCTGCTTGACGGTCATGCTCTTGGTGTTGCGCACGTCGGGCAGGGTCGTGACCGCGAATTTGCAATAGAAATTCACGCGCCGGGCATACTGTTCCACCAGCGCGGCGACCTCCTTCGAATCGGTCTTGCCTATGACGATCAGTTCGATGTTCACGTTTTCCGGTTTTCTATTTCGTTTATGGGAACTATGCGCCAGCCGGATTCCGTATGCCGGACCTCCCAGCCGGGGAGGAGCGTGAGGGTGTAGTCCGCCCCCGTGATCCGGTTGCCTTTCGTGAGTTGCGGGGCCGCTGCGAGAAAGGCCGACCAGTCGTTCATACGGACGAGTCCCTGTTTTACCACGAGCGTACCCCATTTTCCGCGCAGGGTGACATTGCGCAAGACCACGGCCCGGTCCGCGAGCGGAATAACGCGGTCATTGGGGTTGAATGAGATGTGGATGCCGTCGTTGGGGATGCGGAGCACATTGGCGTCGGATGCAAGCCATCCGGTATAACGCGACGAGTCGCCCGCCGTTTTGCGTTCGGCTTTCAGATAGCGGGCGTAGCTGTCGCTGCGGGTAGCTTCCATCCGTTTTTTCGCGGTGGGGGAGGAGGAATCCTTGTTTGTTTTGGTTTCCGATAAGGCATCGGCCGCGGCTTCGGAAAGCCCTTCCGCTGTTGCGATGCCGCTCCGCCAGGCAGGGTTTATCCGGTCGAGCAGCAGGGCATAGGCCGGACCTGTGGCGTATGCGAACGAGTTGACATAACCTTTTTTCGCCTCATAGCGCAGTCTTCGGATCGCCATGTGCCGGATCGTCCGGTCCTTGGTATAGGCGATACGCAGTCCCGTATATTGGGCCGTTCCTTCGTGCTTTTCGAACGTGGATTCGTTGTTGTCGGGAAACATCCGGCGACGCTCTTCCCGGATTTGCAGGGCGGTTTTCAGTGCGCGGCGGGACCCGCGCAGCGCCCGTCGCAGGGCATCGAACTCCATGTGCAGCAGGGCGCGGCCCTGCGGGGTATCCAGATGCGAATTTTGCGACGTAACGGCCTCGATGCCGAGGCTGTCTTGGTAAAAATGGAACGATTCGTGAGCTGTCAGTTCCAATAGCGCCTCCGCATTACGCTTGTCGAACCAGTCGCTTACGAGTGTCACGTAACGTCGTCCCCGGTAGTTGGTGACCGAGTTGGCTATGGGAATGTCCGTCGGCAGCGCTGTCGTGTCGCATGCGGACATCGTTCCGCCGTACCGGACGATGACCATCCGCTGCGAGGCGGGACTGAGCAGAAGCAGGTCGGGCTCGAACCGGATACCCCACAAGCGTGCGGATCTGTCCGCTGTTTGTTCCGTGGCTCTCCGTATCGGGGACGACTGTCCGATTGCCGTACAGACCGGAAGGAAAAGCAGCGGAAGGAGTGAAAGCAGTTGTTTCATGCCGTACCGTTTCGTTACAGATCCGTATTCCACTCCCCGTCGGCATCGGCGTAGATCACCGGACGGGACTTTTCGACCGACTTCAGCCATTGGTAGGCTTTGTACATGTTGTATCCGTTGCCCGAGGGGCCTCCCAGCGAGTAGGCGACGACGCAGGTGAAGTTGCGCGAACGGTAATACATCGCTTTCACGCGCTCCAGATATTCGTCCGCGAACGCCGGGTCGTTCGACGGCGTGCCCCCGACCGTGCGGTCGCCGCTGCGCTCCGGGGCGTCGATGTTCGCCCGGTCGATGACGTAGAGCCCCAGCTCGTCGCACAGTTCGTAGAACCACGCCGGCTGCGGATAGTCCGGGCAAATCGTATTCTTGCCTTTGGCCTTCAGGGCTTTGAGCTCTGCGAGGGCGGTCTTGCGGTCGGCCGCGGCGTTGTAGCGGGCCTTTTCGAGTTTGAGCTCCTTGCCCAGCCGCATGATGCGTCCGTCGATGAGTTCGGTCTTGCCGAACCCGATCTTCATCGGCATGTACTCCTTGTAAACGCCGTTGCGGCGCGTGAAGAGCATCACCTTGTAGAGCGGCGGCGTCTTGCTTCCGGCCTCCCACTTGTTGTCGTAGGTGTGGTAGATGAACGGCGAGAAGCGCACCGTGTCGGTCGAGCGGCCCGGAATGGTGATCTCGGTCATGTTGAATTCGAGCAGCTTGCCCTGCGGCGAGTAGATGTCGTAGCCCACGGTGACGGGTTCGTCGTAGTTGAACGCGTTCTGCGCCACGATCCGCAGGTCCAGCATCCCGAAGTCGCGCCCCAGCGTGTCGGGCACAAGCCCGATCTCGAAATCGGCGATCGAACGCTTGTTCTGATAATAGAGGTAGCTGTTTTCGAACGGTTTGCGGGCGGCGGGGGCCTCGGCGTCGAGTTGCCGGGCGGGGTTGTCGCTGCGCATCAGCAGTTTGAAATCGTTGACGCCCTCGCGGATATAGGGGGTCAGGTCGAATTCCGCGGGCGTCAGCGGGTCGCTGACCTCGGCTACCTGACGGTCGTTGAGCCAGAGCGAGTAGGCCGAACCGGGGTTCTCCGCGTGCAGGTAGACCACGCCGTCGGTCCAGGCGAACGGGATTTCGATCTCCTGTCCGAGAACGGCATAAAGAGGGCCTTCGGTCGTAATCGTCACCTCGGGGCTGAAGGCTTTCCAGTAGCCTCCGGCTTCGCGGTTGCGGGCATCGGCGTCGTGGCGGGCATCGTAGGGTACGACCTCCGTGCGGTAGATGCGGCCTCCGCGCGAGGTCATCGGAACGGGGTTCCGTTCTTCCTGGGCCTGGGCCGCCAGCGTGCAGGCTGCCAGCGCAGCCGTCAGTATCGTTCGTTTCATCGTATACGGAATATGATTCGGACAAAGATACGAATAAGCCGAGAGAAAAAAGCAAGCTCGCTTGCATTTTTTCCGAGGCGGAGTATCTTCGGCGCAGTCAAAGTGCGAATAAGCGAGGGCAATGTCAATTTATTTGAGCATTGCCGGGCGGGAGTATCCGAAGTACGAATGGACCGAATCGCATGCGCTCCGGTAATACATTCCGACTTATGGAAGTGCCGTTACGACACCGGAGGTAATTTTTTTTGCCAAATCGCAAATAATAGCTAACTTTGTCAATTAGGAAAACGAGTGAAGAACAAACTATGAAAACGCAAAGAATCGTAGAGATTTTGAAGTCGGGCGTCGTGGACACCGACATCGTCGTCAAAGGTTGGGTGCGCACCAAGCGCGGAAACAAGAACGTGGCGTTCATCGCCCTGAACGACGGGTCGTGCGTAAATAATATACAGGTGGTGGTCGATCTGGCGAAGATCGCCGAGGAGGAGCTCAAACCCGTCACCACGGGTGCCTGCATCCGCGTCGATGGCCGTCTGGTCGCATCGCCGGGCGCGGGGCAGGGCGTCGAGGTGCAGGCCGAAAAGATCGAGATCTACGGCACGGCCGATCCCGAGAGCTATCCCCTGCAAAAGAAGGGACATTCACTGGAGTTCCTGCGCGACATCGCCTACCTGCGTCCGCGTACGAACACGTTCGGTGCGGTGCTCCGCATCCGTCACGCCATGGCCTATGCCATCCACGAGTATTTCAACAACCACGGTTTCTACTATTTCCATACTCCGATCATCACGGCTTCGGACTGCGAGGGCGCCGGTGCGATGTTCCAGGTGACGACGCTCGATCTGAACGACCTGCCGCGGACCGAGGAGGGCGCGGTCGATTATTCGCAGGATTTCTTCGGCAAATCGTGCAACCTCACCGTGTCGGGCCAGCTCGAAGGCGAGCTGGGTGCGCTGTCGCTGGGCCGCATCTACACGTTCGGTCCCACGTTCCGTGCCGAAAACTCCAATACTCCGCGCCATGCGTCGGAGTTCTGGATGATCGAGCCCGAAGCGGCGTTCTACGATCTGGAAGACAACATGGAACTGGCCGAGGACTTCCTCAAATACCTCATCCGCTATGCGCTGGATCATTGCATGGAGGACCTCGAATTCATGAACAAGATGTGGGACAAGGGGCTGTTGGAGCGGCTGCATTTCGTCCTGGAGCACGATTTCAAACGCCTGGACTACACCGAGGGCATCGAGATTCTGAAAGCCTCGGGCCGCAAGTTCGAATTCCCCTGCGACTGGGGCTGCGACTTGCAGTCGGAGCACGAGCGTTACCTCGTGGAGGAGCATTTCAAGCGTCCGGTCATCCTGATCAACTACCCGAAGGACATCAAGGCGTTCTACATGAAGCAGAACGACGACGGCAAGACCGTGCGCGCGATGGACGTGCTGTTCCCCGGCATCGGCGAGATCATCGGCGGTTCGGAGCGCGAGGCCGACTATACGAAGCTGCACAACCGCGTGACCGAGCTCGGCATGAGCGAACGCGAGCTGTGGTGGTACCTCGACACCCGCCGCTGGGGGTCGGCGCCCCACTCGGGCTTCGGGCTGGGCTTCGACCGTCTGCTGCTCTTCGTGACCGGCATGACGAACATCCGCGATGTGCAGCCGTTCCCCCGGACGCCGCAGCACGCCGACTTCTGACCGCTTGAGAAGCGGCTTTCAGGGGCGATGGCAGGCTTTCGGGCTGCTGAATCCCGTCTGCGTTCCCGCCCGTTTTACACCGGAAGCCGTCCTGAACGACTTTCGCAACACCCGAACCCGATAAATAAATGAAGAGACCAAATTCGGAATGCTGATAAATTCTTAATTTGGACCCTATATGGCTATCAATCAGAAACAGGTACTTTCGCTTCAACAGAAGCTCTCTCCGCAGCAGATTCAGATGATCAAGTTGCTGGAGCTCCCCGCCGTGCAGCTCGAACAGCGCATCAAACAGGAGATCGAGGACAACATCGTTCTGGAAGAGGAGGAACGCTCTTCCGAGGACGACGAGCAGCCCCAGCAGATCTCCGTTGACGAATACCTGCACGACGACGACACGCCGTCGTACAAAAGCCGCATCAACAACTTTTCGAAAGACGACAAACAGCGTCCGGTCTATCTGACCGAGGGGCGTTCGTTGCAGGAGTATCTGATCGAACAGCTGCGCTACCGGAATCTTCCCGAGCGGGATATGCGGCTGGCCGTCTACCTGGTCGGGAGCATCGACGAGGACGGCTACCTGCGCCGCGACCTGGAATCCGTGGCCGACGACATCGCCTTTACGGTGGGGGTCGAGACCACGGCCGGAGAGTTGGAACGCCTGTTGAACGTCATTCACGAGCTGGAGCCTGCCGGCATCGGCGCCCGCGACCTGCGGGAATGCCTGCTGTTGCAGATGGCGCAGATGCCGATCAACACCCGCCCGCGGCGGCTGGCCCGCAAGATTCTGACCAACTATTTCGACGAGTTCGTCAAGAAGCACTACGAGAAGCTGATGGCGCGCTTGCAGATCTCCGAGGACGATTTCCGCGAGGCGATCGCCGAGATCCGCCGGCTGTCGCCCAAACCCGGCAACCTCTACGCCGAGGGCGGTACGGACACCACGCCCTACATCATTCCGGATTTCCTCCTCGATTATCAGGACGGGCGTTTCACCCTGTCGCTGAACTCCTACAACGTTCCCGAGGTGCGCGTCAACCGCCGCTATATGGAGATGATCCGCGAGATGGTGGGTTCGGACGGCCGCGTCCGGGAGAAGGACAAGGAGGCGATCCAGTTCGTGAAGAGCAAGATCGACTCGGCGAAATGGTTCATCTCGGCCATCAAGCAGCGCCACGATACGCTGATGCGCACGATGCAGACCATTCTGGACTATCAGGAGGAGTATTTCAAGGACGGCGACAAGTCGAAGCTCCGGCCGATGATCCTCAAGGACATCGCCGACCGCACGGGGCTCGACGTTTCGACCATCTCGCGCGTGGTGAACAGTAAATACGTGCAGACGCAGTTCGGGATCATCCTCCTGAAATCGCTCTTCTCGGAGGCCATGCAGACCGATTCGGGCGAGGAGGTGTCGAGTTACGAGATCAAGAACATCCTTCAGGAGTGCATCGACGAGGAGGACAAGCGCCGTCCGCTGACCGACGAGACGCTGATGGACATCCTCAATTCGAAAGGCTACCGCATCGCCCGCCGCACCGTGGCCAAGTACCGCGAAATGCTCGGCATTCCGGTGGCGAGGCTGCGGAAACAGATATAGCCCGCTTGAGAAGCGGGATTTAAGGGCGGCGGCAGGCTTTCGGATATCGGATTCGGGGCTGCGCTGCCTGCCTTGAAAAACGTTTTTTTAGGCGGGCGGGTCATTGCGAGCGAATGCAATGCGCGTGGCAATCCGATGGATAGCCGGGAGGTTTCGGCATGATCCGCAGATCGCCGCGTCGGACCGAAAGTCCTCCTCGCAACGACACCCGTCCGAACGGCGGGCATTAAAGAACTGGAAATGAACTATAAAAAAATCTCCACCGGCATCTCCTGGGTCCTGCACCCGTTCCTGCTGCCGATCTATATGATGGCCCTGCTGCTGACGATGACGACCTTCGCCCATTATTCCCCGAACGTGAAGTTCTATCTGCTGTGGGTGGTGGCGCTCTATGCCGTCATCATCCCTGTGTTGTCGCTCGGGGTGCTGCGGTCGCTGGGCCGCATTTCGGACTACCGTGTCGATGACCGGCGCGAACGGATGCTGCCGCTGCTGATCGGGGCACTCTGCTACATCCTTTGCGCCGTCACCGTTGCGAAGATTCCTTCGGCGGTGTTCCTGCGCAAGTTCATGCTCGCCGCGGCCTGCTGCGAGCTGCTGTGCCTCGGGGTGTCGTTCTACTGGAAAATAAGCCTTCATCTGACGGGCATGGGCGCCGTCGTGGCGCTGCTGGTGGTGATGAACGTCGTGGGCGTGGGCAATATGATGGTGCCGCTCGTGGCGGCTGTCCTCTGCGCCGGGGCGCTGGCTTCGGCGCGCCTCTATCTGGGGTGCCACAACGGACGGCAGGTGCTGGCCGGATTCTGCGGCGGTTTCGCCGTTTCGGTACTCGCCGTACTCTTCTTGTAAGGCGTCTTGCGCCCGATGGCACGGACGGGGCGGAAAAGCCTCCTGACCTGCTGTTGTTTCTAAAACAGGCGTCTTACGCCTGCCCCTCGGGGACGGATTTTTCGATCCGTCCCTTTTTTCGTCGCTCCTGTCGCTTCGGGCGGGATGTGTGCGCACACATCCTGTAAAAATGTATGATTGTTTCAATCAGATGTACGCAAGTTTCAGTCTTCCCCGATGCCTCATTCTAAATTTGCACTACCAGGAGGTTGCAGTTATTAAAAAAATCGAATAATGACGAGCTAACACAAGACGAATAACCTAAACCAATCAACATGAGTAAATCTACAAAGTATGCAATTTCCGGAACCGGGCGATGGGGCGCGCTGCGCTTCGCCGTGTTGGTTCTGGCGCTGTGTCTGCTGCAAGCGCCGGGGATTCTCGCTGCGCCCGCTGCGGCGGCGCAGGCCGGGAATGCCGCCGCGAAACACCGTGTTCAGGGTACGGTGGTCGATCAGGCCGGTGCGCCGGTGATCGGAGCCAACGTGATCGTCGAGGGCACGACGACCGGCACGACGACCGATGCGAAGGGTGCTTTCTCGCTGGAGGTTCCCGCCAAGGGCCGCTTGCTGATCTCCTACCTGGGTTATGAAACCCAGCAGGTGACGCTGACCTCGCAGACGCAGTATATGGTGACGCTGCGGGAGAATACGGCGGCCATTGCCGATGTCGTGGTCGTGGGCTACGGCGTGCAGCGCAAGGAGAGCGTCGTGGGCGCCATCTCGCAGGTCAAGGGCGACGCCCTCGTGGATTCGGGCGTGTCGAACATCACCAACGCCCTCGCGGGCAAGCTCTCGGGCGTCACGACGCTCCAGACCTCGGGACAGCCGGGTCAGAACGACGCCGAAATCCTGATCCGCGGCGTGTCGAGCTTCAGCAACTCCAACCCGCTGGTGCTGGTGGACGGCGTGGAGCGCGATTTCTCGACCATCGACCCCAACGAGGTGGCCAACATCTCGGTCCTGAAAGACGCTTCGGCGACGGCTGTGTTCGGCGCCAAGGGTGCCAACGGTGTCATCATCGTCACGACCAAAAGCGGTCAGGAGGGCAAGCCGAAGATGGACTTTTCGTTCTCGACGGGTTTCGCCATGCCGATCAACACCCCGAAGCATATCGACTCCTACCGGACGATGTCGCTGATGAACGTGGCCAAGATGAACGACCAGCTCTTCGATTCGCTCACCTCGCAGGCGGACCTCGCCGAGTACCGCCGCCCCTCGTCGCGCCTCAACGCGCTGCGCTATCCCGACGTGAACTGGCTCGACGAGATGACCGACTCGTTCGCCTCGACGATCAACGCCAACTTCAACATCCAGGGCGGTACGCGCTTCGTGAAGTATTTCGCCTCGGTGGGCTATGCGCACGAAGGCTCCATATTCAAAGGCGTGAACGACGGCAAGATCGACTCGCGCTACTATTACAACCGCTTCAACTTTCGCACCAACGTCGATTTCAACGTTACCCCGACGACCGTCGTGTCGTTCAAGCTGGGCGGCAACGTCGGCATCAAGAACAAGCCCCAGCCGCAGGACGGCGACGACGGCATGTGGAAATACATCTTCGGCAGCTCGACGGCCAAATATCCGATGTATTACCCCTCGTGGGTGCTCGAAGAGGTTCCCGACCTGGACTATCCGGGCGTCGTGGAGGACCGCCTTATCAGCGAGGCCGACCAGACCACGGGAAACCCCTATTACCAGATGATGCGCGGCCGCTTCATCCAGCTCACCGATTCCAAACTCTTCTCGGACATCATTCTCAACCAGAAGCTCGACTTCATCACCAAGGGACTTTCGGTGCAGGGCAAGGTGTCGCTGAGCACCTATTATAAATATACGACCCTGCGCACCGAGTACGACCGTCCGGCGTGGTACCTCGATTTCTCGAAGATCGGCTCCGGCGAGAATCCGTGGCGCCGGACGGGCGACAACGGTTATCTCTACGTGCCCAATCCGGTCTACACGACGGCCGGCAACGCATTGCAGGACGGCTACTACCTCGACCTCTACTACGATCTTTCGCTCAATTACAACCGCACCTTCGGCCGCCACAACGTGACGGGTCTGGTGCTCTTCAACCGGCAGGAGCAGGACAAGGGGTCGGATTTCCCCTACTACAACGAAGCGATCGTGGCGCGCGCCACCTACGATTTCGCCCACAAGTACCTCGTCGAGGTCAACATGGGTTACACCGGTTCGGAGCGTTTCGCCCCGGGCAACCGCTTCGGGTTCTTCCCCTCGGGCGCCGTGGGGTGGGTGGTCTCGGAGGAACGTTTCTTCGAGCCGCTGAAACCGTGGTTCAGCAAGCTGAAACTCCGCTATTCGCAGGGCCTGGTCGGCAGCGACTACGCCAACAACCGCTGGCTCTACATGAGCGAATTCTCGAAGGACGGCAACGGACACATCGTCGAGGACAAGATCGCCAACAGTTCGGTGCAGTGGGAGCAGGCCATGAAGCGCGACCTCGGTATCGAGATGGGTTTTCTGAACGACGAACTCCACCTGAGCGTGGACCTCTTCGACGAGAAGCGCGACAAGATGCTGATTTCGGTGGACAACACGACTCCGATGTGGATCGGCAACACCTCGAAGGAGCTCAACAAGGGTAAGATCAAGAAACACGGCATCGAGCTGGAGCTCTCTTACCGCAAGCAGCTGAACAAGGACTGGACGGTCTTCCTGGGCGGCAACTTCTCGTTCAACGAGAACCGCATTCTCTACGCCGACGACGCCCTCTACGCTCTCGCGCATCAGCGCAAGGTCGGCACGGCCCTCGGCGCGCAGCTCAGCGGCGCCTACCTCGTGGGCAACGGCTATCTGACCTCGGTGGACGACATCCACAGCAACTTCCTGCCCGTCAAGGTCAGCGACGTGGTGGTCGGCGACTACAAGTTCCTCGACTTCACGGGCGACGGCGTGATCGACAAGGACGACCTCGCACGCATGGAGGGTTCGCTCAATCCTCCGATCGCCTACGCCTTCAACGCGGGCTTCAAGTGGAAGGGCCTTGACGTGAACGTCCTCTTCCAGGGCTATGCCAAGAAATGGGTCAATTTCGACCAGATGTACGAGTGGGAGTTCTACAAGGGCAACTACCGCACGCACCTCTCGTCGCTCGACTACTGGTCGCCGTCGAATCCGGGCGGCAACCACGGAGCCGTGCACTACACCGCCTCGTCGCAGGTCAACATGAACTGGTCGGGCTACAACGAGAGCGCCACGACGGGCGGTTACAACGCCAAGATCGCCGGCCGCTCGTGGCGCCGCGCCGATTACCTGCGTCTGAAAGAGGTTTCGGTCGGCTACACGTGGAGCGGCCCGAAGATCAGGCAGGCGCTGGGCGTGCGTGCCCTGAAGGTGTACGCCACGGGTAACAACCTGCTGACCTTCACCGACCTGCTGGAGGGCGATCCCGAAAACAAGTACCTCGTGTGGGGGCAGTATCCGCAGATGATGACCGTCAAACTGGGCATTCAGGTGTCGTTCTGATCCCAAAAACGCAAACAGACCATGAAACATATATTGACAAGGGTATTGAGCTGGGCGGTGCTGGCGGCAGCCGCCGCAGGCAGCACTTCGTGCCTGAACGAATATCTCGACAAGGCGCCCGACGCAGGACTGGACGAAAAGGAGGTTTTCTCGAAGTACGCCAACTTCAAGAGCTATTTCTACGCAGTCTACAACGGGGCCAACTTCAACATCAAGGCGCACTATCCGCAGTGGTTCGCGGGCAACAACCAGAAATTCACGATGGAGGGGCTTACGGACATGTGCGACATGACCCGCATCCAGCGCTGCCAGCCCGGCAAGCAGGGCGACGGTTCGACGGTGATCTACGCCGTGGGCTACAACTCCGACGCTTCGTCGAAGACCGCGAAGGTTCCCTATTCGTGGAAGTCGATCCGCGTGGCCAACATGACCATCCGAAACATCGACATGTTGCAGGACGCCACCGACCGTGAGAAAAAGGACCTGCTGGCACAGGCTTATTTCGTGCGCGCCTACTGCCATTTCGAACTCTTCCGCCTCTACGGATCGCTGCCCTACATCGACAAGGTGATGGGTTCCGAGGACGAATGGGACCTGCCGCGACTGTCGGATTACGACATGTTGCAGCGCATCGCCGCCGATTTCCAGACCGCGGCCGATATTTTCGATCAGGCGGGGCTGATGCGCCGCGATCCGGCTTCGGGTTCGGGGCACCTCGCGGCCACGGATCAGGACAAACCCAACGGCGTGACGGCGCTGGCCATGAAGGGCCGCGCGCTGCTCTACTCCGCCAGTCCGCTGAGCAATCCCGGAAACGACATCTCCCGCTGGGAGGAGGCTGCCGAGGCCAACTGGACGGCGCTGAAGAGCGCCCTCGACCACGGCTATCTTCTGCTCGCCAAGGAGAAGTACACCGATAACTTCTACGGCACGAAATACACCAACGAGCAACTGTGGGCCTATACGAGCGGCAGCACGACCAACTACAACAACGACCGCGTGCAGGCTTTCGTGCCCTATTGCTTCTCGAACAACGCTTTCAGCTCGGGACAGTGCCCGACGCAGAATTTCGTCGATAAGTTCGAGACCGCCGGCGGCTATCCGCTCAACACCCCCGAGGAGCGCGCCGCGGCGACCGCTGCCGGGCAGTACGACGAGCAGAACCCCTACGTCAACCGCGACCCGCGTTTCGATGTCGTGGTGATCTACAACCAGAAGCCCGTGCAGGGCTACGGCAACGCCTCGATCTATGTCAACGAGGACGGCAGCCTGCCTTCGGGGTCGCTGATTCAGAAGCGCAGCGGCAGCGAGGACGGAGTTTCCGAGACCTTCTACTACGAGCAGAAGCGCACGGGGGCCCTCTCGAACAAGGGTGTGCAGAACCTGCTGCTGACCGACCCGATCATCCGCCTGGCGGAGCTCTACCTCAACTACGCCGAGGCGGCCAACGAGGCTTACGGTCCCGACGGACAGGCTCCCGGTGCTGCGATGACGGCCCTTGAGGCGCTGAACACGGTCCGCAGCCGGGTGGGGATGCCCGCCGTGCTCGACGCCTACACGACCGACAGGGACGCCCTGCGCCCGCGCATCAAGAACGAGCGCGCGGTCGAGCTCTGCTTCGAAGGCTACCACTATTACTGCGATATCCGCCGCTGGAAGGACGCCCCCTCGATCCACCGCACGCGGCTGACGGGCATGCGCGTCACCAAACTCAAGGCGGGTGCCACGGCGCAGTATCCCACGGGATTCCGTTACGAGCGGTTCGAGCTGCCTTCGAACCGTCAGATCGCCTGGAAGAACGACGGCATGTACTACGTGCAGTTCCAGACGAGCGACCTGCTCAAAATGAAGAACTACGTACCCAACGAGGCGTGGTAGTGTTAATCGCATAATGAGAAAATCCATGAAACATACTCTGTTTTCACAGTCCAAATACGCTGCGCTGCTGTGCATGCTGCTGATCCTCCCGGCGTGGTTCAGCCCGGCTGCGGCGCAGGCGCGCAAGGCGCAGCCCCGGCGGGTCGATGTCTCCGTCGCGGTGGTCACGCCCGACGGGAAGCCGGTCCCGAACGCCGATCTCACCGTGGGCGAGGGTGCGCGGCACCTGAGAGCCGACGAGGCGGGCCGCATCGTCTTTTCCGTCGCACCCCGCGATCTGGTGACGGTTTCGGCCGAGGGCTTCACACCCGTTCGGGCTCTGGGCAGCGCCCTGGCCGAATCGTCGCAGGTGACGCTGACCCCTGCGGTCCTGCTGGCCGGCGAGGGCGACGACGTTCCGCTGCCCTATACCTCGCTCAAGAAACGCTGGTCGGTGGGCAGTTCGGTCGTCATCCGCGGCGAGGAGCTCGAAAAATACTCCTCGACCGACATCCGCAATGCCCTGACGGGGCTGGCCGGCGGTGTCGAGGTTGCCGAGAAGTTCGGCGGTCCCGGCGTCAATCCGCTGGAGCACATCGGCCAGTACGGCGCCTCGACGCGCATCAGCGTCACCGCCCGCGGCAGGCAGATGATGTACATGGTCGATGACATCCCCGTGCAGATCGACGAGACGCCGCTCGATCCCCAGCAGATCGAGTCGATCACCATCGTCCGCGACGTGCTCGAAAAGAGCCTCTACGGCCCCTCGGCCGCCAACGGCATCGTCTACATCCGGACCAAGCGCGGCCGCTACAACGACCGTTACCTCACGGTGGACGTCGAGGGCGGCGTGAACACCGTCGATCGCATGCCCGAATATGTCAGCGGCGCCGATTATGCCCGGCTGAACAACATCGCCCGCAACAACAGCGGTCTGGAGATGCTCTATTCGCGCGACGACGTGGCGGCCTATGCCAAGAACGATCCTTACGACATGTGGCATCCGAGCGTCGATTTCCGCGACATGATGCTCAAGAATACGATGTATTACACCAAGGCCAACGTTTCGTCGGGCGGCGGCAACGATCTGGTGCGCTACTTCGCTTTCCTGGGGTACGCCGGCGAGGACGACATCTACAAGATCGGTCCCGCGGCGAACTACAACCGCGTGAACATCAACGCTAATCTCGACATCAAGCTGCACCGCTACATCCGGGCGCGCTTCGGGCTGGTCTCGACCATGGGCATCCGCAAGTCGTCCAACTACGGTTACAGCTCGAACTATTCGAGCGAGGACGCCTCGTCGAACACCACGCTCGGCGTGACCGAGTTCCCCGACATCATCAGCGACATCAACACCACGCCGGGCATCTCGTTCCCGATCTACGCCAACAACGATCCCGATCTGGAATCGCCGTGGTATGCCGTCTCGTCGCTCTACAAGCAGAACCCCGTGGCCAACATCCTCGAAAACGGCGCCTATACCGAGACTATCCGCAAGGGCCTGATCAACGTGGGCGTTGACATCGATTTCTCGTTCCTCACCCCGGGCCTCACGTCGATGACCTACGGGGCCTACGACGCCACGAACCTCGTGCGGCTGGGTACGGCCGAGGACTATGCGGCCTACATCCTGAACAAGGGCATCGACGAGAACGGCTACGATGCGATGATCCCCGAGCAGAGCAGCAGCCACAGCGTGAAGGCGATGGCCAACAAGACCCGGTTGCTCGACTACTTCTCCAACCGCTTCTATTTCGTGCAGAAGTTCGCCTACGACCGCACCTTCGGCCGCCATGCCGTCGCCGCGTCGGCCTCCTATATGATCACCAAGCGTTCGCAGAAGTTCATCACCGAGCACCGCCGCGAGATGACCTTCGGCTTCGGCGCCCGCTATGCCTACGACGGCCGTTACCTCGTGCAGGCGGCTTGCAGCTATCAGGGAACCTATGCGCTGCTGAACAACCGCTGGTCGGCGTCGCCGTCGGTGGGGCTGGGCTGGATCGTCTCCGAGGAGAATTTCATGAAGAACCTCCGCGGCATCGACTTCCTGAAACTGCGCGCCGAGGGCGGCATCCTCTACTTCGACGGTTCGATGTCGGCCAACCGCGATGTCGATAACTACAAGTGGGACAACAGCGGCCAGAAATTCGGCCCCCATACGAACAACCAGTGGTTCGGAAGCACCACGAGCAACGCCGTCGATCGGCTCTACGCGCAGATGCTGGGCAACCCGAATCTGCGTTTCGAGAAGCGCCGTGAATTCACGGTCGGCATCGAGGGACTTGCCCTCCGCCGCCGGCTGAGTTTCGAACTCAACTACTACAACACGCTCTCCGACGGTCCCGTCGCCGAGATGAAGAACGTCCTGCCGCTGCTGGCCGGCATCTCGTCGGGATCGCTCTGGATGAATTACGAGAAGACCCGCTATCAGGGCTATGAACTGGCGCTGGGCTGGCGCGACCGTGCCGGCGACTTCTCCTATTCGGTCAACGGCTGGGCGACGTTCCAGGCTTCGAAGGTGCTCCGCGCCGACGAGCTCGACTACAAGGACGCCTACCGTTCGAAAGTCGGCTATTCGGCCTCCTCGATCTGGGGCCTGCGCTGCATCGGGCAGTTCCAAAGCGATGAGGAGACGCTCGCCGTGCCGCAGCTCTTCGACGACAAGCTGCAAAAGGGCGATCTCAAATACGAGGACATGAACGGCGACGGGCAGATCGACGACAACGACTTCTGCGTCATCGGCAACTCGACGCCCAAGATGATCTACGGCGTGAACGTCAACCTCCGTTACCGCGATTTCGACCTGACGGTGGTGGGCACCGGGCGCGCCTTCTACGACCTGGCGCTGACGAACGACTACTTCTGGAACGGCTGGGGCGACGGCAACTATTCGAAGTACACGCTTCGCAACGCCGGCAATCCCGACCATCCGCGCCTGACCTACAACAAGGTCAACAACAACTACAAGACCTCGACCTTCTGGCTGGAGGACGGCGGGTTCTTCAAGATCCAGACCGTCGAGCTGGGCTACGAACTGCCCGTGCACCGGCTGGGCATCACCTCGATCCGCCGCATGCGGGTCTATGTGCGCGGCAACAACCTCTGCACCGTTTCGAAGATCAAGGATGTCGATCCCGAGGCCATCGGCTCCGGACTCACGAACTATCCGCTGATGCGCACCTTCGTGGCAGGCGTTAAGTTAACCTTCTAATTGAGACGACGATGAAAAGAACCTTATTTCAGATATTGGCTGTGGCCGCAGTCGGTGCGATGTGTTCGTGCAGCGATTTCCTCGATCCCTATCCCAGCGCGATCCGCTCGGAGGAGTACATCCTGACCAACCCGACGACGATGCAGGGCCTCATCGGCAAGTGCTACGACTACATGGCCCAGAACTACAACGACAACGAGGGCGCCTACCTCGACTGCGCCACGGACAACGCCGTGCGCACTTCGACGACCGATGTCCTGCGGCGTTTCGCCGTCGGCGTCACGAGCCCCACGAACGACCCGTTCGAAACCTACTGGGACCGCGACTACAAGGGTATCTACAACGTCAATATGTTCCTCAAGGACGACCGCGGCCTGAACATGCGCTATATGCTCGACGAGCACCTCGACGAGCTGCTCCGCAACCGCCTCTGGGGCGAAGCCTACGCCCTGCGCGCCTGGTTCCAGTGGGACCTGCTGCAAAAGTTCGGCGGACGCGGCACGGACGGCCGCTTGTTGGGGTATCCCATCCTGCTCGAACCCGTGCGCGTCTGGGAGATGTCGCCCGAGGAGATGCGCGGCCTGCGCTTCGAGCGCAACACCTACGACGAGTGCGTGGCGCAGATCCTGCGCGACTGCGATTCGGCCTACAAGTACCTGCCGATCGCGCACCGCGACTTCCTGGTGCCGAACGCCGACGACCGCCGCGTGCTGGGGGCCCAGAACTGGGGCCGTCTCGACGGCATCAGCGCCGTGGCCATCAAGGCGCTGGTCTACCTCACGTGGGCCAGCCCGCGGTTCAATCCCGACGGCGACGTAGAACGCTGGCGCAAGGCCGCCGAATGCGCCAAGGAGGTGATGGATTTCAAGATGACGGTGGACAACGTCTCCGGAGGCTTCTCCGTCGGACGGCAGGTCGATTGGTGCGACCCCAACAACCCCGAAATCGTTTACGCCTCGCGCTACAAATCCTCGAACGACGACATGGAACGCGCCTTCTATCCGGGCGGCTTTCAGGGCAACGGCACGATGGGCGCCACGCAGGAGCTGGTCGATGCTTTCGGCATGGCCGACGGCTATCCGATCGGCGAGTCGCCCGAGTACGCCTACGACCCCGCGAATCCCTACCTCAACCGGGACCCGCGCTTTTACAGCGTGATCTTCTACAACGGCCGTTCGGTGGTTACGGGGCAGACGAGCAAGACCTACACTTTCGAGAACTGGTCCAACGGCGGCAAGGATGCGGCCGGAACCAGTTCGAAGAACTCGCTGACGAACTACCACATCAAAAAGTTCGTCTACATGGGCCTCAACTGGTCCGAGACCTCGGTCAACAAGATGCCGCATTCGAAATTCTTCATCCGCTGGGCCCACATGGTGCTGGCCTTCGCCGAGGCGGCCAACCGCGTCGGCGGCCCCAACGCCCCGATCGACGGCCTGACGGCCCGCGAGGCTATCGCCTGGCTGCGCAGCCGCACGACCTACGACGGTGCCGAGGGCATCAAGTCGGACCCCTATCTGGAGCAGGTGTCGCTGGCCGGCAAGGAGGCTTTCGACAAGTTCCTGCGCAACGAGCGCCGCATCGAAACCTGCTTCGAGGGCACGTGGTTTTTCGACCTGCGCCGCTGGACGACGACGCTCGGCGAGCTGAACCGCGAGGTGCACGGCGTGCAGGTGACCCGCAAACAGAACGGCGACTTCGAGTACGACTTCGACCACGTGGTCGAAAAGCGCTCGTTCACGTCGGCTTACCTCCCGATTCCCTACAAGGAGATGCTCAACGTCGAGGGCCTCGTGCAGAACGAAGGCTGGGAGAACTGGCAGTAAATCATAACCCGGAAAAACCGCAAAAACATGAAAAAATACCTGTTCATATTGGCCGCAACCGCCGCGCTGACATCGTGCTACGACGATTATGTGAAGGACAACGACACGCAGGCCGTGGGTTTCGCCAATCAGACCGATGTCCGGTCGGTCATCGTGGGCGAGGGCATGAAGTTCTCCACGGGCGTGGCGCTGGGCGGCACGATCGAGAATTCCGTGGACCGTCCGATCAGCTTCGAGATCGACTATTCGCTGGTCAGCGACGCTACGTTGCAGGCGATGAAGACCCACGTTTTCTCCTACATCCAGAACCTCACCAGACCGCTCGGCTCGCTCGAAGCGCTGTCGGCCGAGGAGTATAAGCTGCTGCCCGAGGGCGGCACCGACGGCCGCGTGACGATCCGCCGGGGTTCGCACCTGGGGCAGATCGTCATCAAGATCGACTCCGCGAAGTTCCTCGCCGACGCTTCGCGCACGCTGCCCAAGTTTGTGATCCCCCTGCGTCTGACCGACGGCAACGGCACCGATCTGATCGCCGGCAAGGAGACTTCGGTGATAGGCGTGCGCTATGAGAACATGCTCTTCGGCAACTACTGGCACGGCGGCGAGACCGTCGTGACGGACGCTTCGGGCGCCGAGGTCAACCGCATCGCCTATTATACGACCGTCCCGCAGTCCGAGACGCGCGTCTGGACGCTGACCACCGTCGCGCCGTTCTCGCTGACGGCCAACGCCGTGGGCGGCGAGCTGAACGGTTCGAAGGCCCAGCTCAAGCTGACGCAGGGCGCGGACGGGGCGATTACGGTGAGCGCTGCGGACGGTGCCGACTATGCGGTCGAGGCCGACGGCGAGTGCTCGTTCAACCGTGCGAAGCTGTTGCAGAACCGCCGGATCTATCTCAAATACAAGTACGAGAAGGATGGCCTGATCTACCACGCCACCGATACGCTGACGTTCCGCAACCGCGTGCGCGACGGCGTGAACGAGTGGCAGGACGAGAATCCCGCTAACTACGAATAGCCGCATGAAACGACTTTTGAACAGACTGACGCTTCTGGCGGCCGCTGTGCTGGCCGCCGGGAGCCTCGCGGCCAAGGCCCCGGAGTACCGCCGGGTCGAGGCCCGGGAGAACGCGCAGAAACCCGAATGGAAGAGCTACGAGGCGAAGACCGTCGATCGCCTTCCGGGTTTCAACTGCCGGAAAAGCGATCCCAAACAGAGCGTCTACGGCGGCTGGATGGTTGACCGGCAGGAGGCCACCGGATTCTTCCGCACGCAGAAGATCGGCGGCCGCTGGTGGCTGATCGACCCCGAGGGATGGCCTTTCATCCACAAGGCCGTGGCTGTTTTCACGACGGGCGGTTCGGACCGTCAGAAGAAGGCCCTCGAAGAGAAGTTCGGGACACGTGCCGCATGGGCCGCCGACCAGCAGGAGATGCTGCGCCGCTACGGGTTCAACGGGCTGGGCGCCTGGTCGGACGTGAAGACGGTCCGCGAGTCGGAGCGCCCGATGCCCTATACCGTGATCGTGAGTCCGATGGGCATGTACCGCTCGCAGCACCGCAGGCACTTCGGCGGCAAGTACAAGCAGGCCGGATGGCAGGGCTACCGCTTCGACCTGGCGATGGTTTTCGATCCCGGGTTCGACGCCGTGATCGACCGGGCCGTCAGCCCCGTCGCCGAGTACCGCGACGACAAATACCTGCTGGGCTATTTCACCGACAACGAGCTGCCGTGGGTCAACGATGCGCTGGACCGTCACCTGACGCTGCTGGCGCACGACGAGGATGCCTACATCGCCGTCCGCAAGTGGTACGACGAGCGCAAGGGCGTGAAAGACGCTCCGGCGGCGGAGATCACCGACGCCGACCGCAAGGCGTTCCAGACCTTCTATTTCGACACCTACATGCGCAAGGTCACCGAGGCGCTCCGCAAGTACGATCCCAACCACCTCTATCTGGGCTGCCGTTTCAACCAGCATCATCAGGAGATGTCCAGTCCGGAGATCTTCGCCGTGGCCGGCAGGTATATGGACGTGATCTCGATCAACCACTACCGGCTGTGGGAACCCGACGCCGCGTGGATGGCGAACTGGGAAAAGTGGTCGGGCAAGCCCTTCATCATCACTGAGTTCTACACCAAGGGCGAGGACTCGGGGCTGCCGAACAACACCGGCGCCGGATGGAACGTGCGGACGCAGGCCGACCGCGGCTGGTTCTACCAGAATTTCGTGACAGAGCTGCTGCGCAGCGGCAACTGCGTGGGATGGCATTGGTTCACCTACATGGACAACGATCCCCAGAATCTGAAAACCGACCCTTCGAACCGCGATTCGAACAAGGGCGTCGTGGCCTGGAACTTCGAGCCCTACACCGTACTGTTGGACGAGATGAAGCAGTTGAACGACTGCACCTACCGGCTGATCCGCCATTTGGATGCGGAGAAGGCCGAAGCAAACCGAAAAACGACCGATAACCATGAATAAATCGCTGAAATACCTGCTTTTGACTGCCTCCGCCGCGCTTCTGGCCGCCGGATGTGCGGAAGACAAGACCTATGCGCTGCCCGAGGTCTATCCCTCCGGCGGCGACACGCCCTCGGACGTGGAGCCGCCGCATCAGGTGCGCGCCCGCAAAAACAAGACCTCGGCGTGGGGCGACTACCTCGCCTACACGGTCGATCGCATCCACGGCTTCACGCCCGGCGAGGACCCCGCCACCGACAAGTACGGCGGCTGGAAAGTCTCGTCGCTGACGGCGACCGGATTCTTCCGCACGCAGCAGATCGGCGGACGCTGGTGGATGATAACCCCCGAAGGCAACCTCTACATCTGCAAGGGCGTGGCCGTGTTCAGCGCCGGCGGTTCGGACCGCCAGCAGGCCAAGTTGCAGGAGAAATTCGGATCGACCTCGGAGTGGGCCCGTCAGGAGACCTCGATGCTCAAGGCCCGCGGGTTCAACGGGCTGGGGGCGTGGTCGAACGTCGAGACCGTGCGCAAGCTCACCGAGCCGATGCCCTACACGGTGATCGTCAGCCCGATGGGCAAGCTCAACAGCTACATCAAGTCCTCGGGCGAGGAGGCCGACGCGAGCTGGTCGGGCTGGGAGGGCTATCCCAACGACTTCGCTATGGTCTTCCACCCCAAGTTCGACGAGTACGTCGAGAGCGAGATCAAGACCATCTCCAAGTACAAGGACGATCCCTACTGCATCGGTTATTTCACCGACAACGAGATTCCGTGGAAGGACTACGCGCTGGACCGCTGTCTGGAGAAGTGGCCCGAGACGCACATCAACCACCGGAAGGCCCAGGAGTGGCTCGACCTGCGCAAGGGCAAGACCGGAGCGAAGCTCTCCGAGGCCACGGACGCCGACCGCCGCGCCTTCATCGCCTACTGTCTGGACATCTATCTGGAGAAGGTGACCGCGGCGATTAAAAAATACGATCCCAATCACCTTTATCTGGGCTGCCGCTTCAACCAATGGAACTACGAGCTGGTGAACGACGAGATATTCAAGACCGCCGGCAAGTACATGGACATCGTTTCGATCAACCACTATCAGAAGTGGGAGCCCGACGCGCAGGCCGTGCAGAACTGGGGCGCGTGGTCCGGAAAGCCGTTCTTCGTGACGGAGTTCTACACCAAGGGCGAGGATTCGGAGCTGCCGAACAACACCGGGGCCGGATGGAACGTCCGCACGCAGGCCGAGCGCGGCTATTTCTACCAGAATTTTGCGCTGAAACTCATCGAGAGCAAGGTGTGCGTCGGCTGGCATTGGTTCACCTATCAGGACAACGACCCCGAGAACGAGAACACCGACCCCTCGAACCGCGATTCGAACAAGGGCATGGTGACCTGGGATTTCCAGTACTATACGCCCCTGCTGGACAATATGGAGGCGCTGAACGGCAACGTCTATCAGCTGACCCGCTTTTACGATGCGCAATAAAACCGACCGATTATGAAAACCCTATTGAAGACAAACGTGATTCTGCTGCTGGGGATCGTGGCGCTGTGGGGCTGCGAGGAGGATGTGACCCCGTTGCAGCATACGGCGCCGCAGGTGACGTTCCCGGTGCAGGAAACCTCGCTGACGGCCGTCGTCGGCGATCCGGTGGAGTTCCGGGCCGACATCGAGAGCGGCGACAAACTCACCTGCGGATGGTATGTCGATGGAACGCTCGAAGCCTCGACCGCAGAGATGACCTATACGTTTAGCGCCCCGGGCGACTACGAAGTGCGCTTCGAAGCCCGCAACGGCGCCGGAAAAGTGGAGAAAAGCTATGCCGTGAAGGTCGCCGACGTGCTGAAAATGCACCTTTCGGTGGGCGACTCGACGCGCATCGTGCGCCGTCAGCTGGATGTCCTGAAAGTGATGGCCGTCGTCGATGCCGGGTCGGATGTCGTCCACGAATGGAAGGTGGACGGCGAGGTGAAGTCGGATAAAGCCTATTTCGACACGTTCGACCTGCCCGAAGCCCGGGTCTACACCGTGGCCTATGCGGGGACGAATGCCGCCGGGACTTTCCGGAAGAGTTTCGAGGTGCAGGCCACGGAGCGTCCGCTGGAGATCGGTTTCTCGAACAACGACGCGACGATCGCCTGCAAGGACGGCGCCGTCGTGGAGATCATCGCCACGGTGAAGTACGGCGGCACGGGCGTGCAGCACGAATGGAAGGTGGGCGGCGAGACGGTCTCGACCGACGCCGTGTTCAGCCGCGCTTTCGACGGCAAGGGACCCTATACGATCGCCTACCACGCCGTGAATTCCAAGCAGGAGACCGTGGACCGCACGTGGACCGTGACGATGGTTCCGTCGGGAGCGCTCTTCGAGCATTTCGAGGACTACACCGAGTTGCCCAAGTGGTGGACCCTGAAGGAAAATCAGCCGGGAATCGAACTGGCCGACAACCCCAAGCCCGAGGGGATCAACACCAGTCGGAAAGTGCTTCGGGACAATGTTTCCGGCGAGCATAGTACGTCCGGTTATTTTAACCTGAAGCTGAAGGATATTCCGGCCGATAAGATCGACGTGACGAAGTACACGGGCATCCGGTTCAAAATCTACTTGGGCAAGAACAAGTATTACCCTCGTGTGGAGTATGCCGGAACCAAGTATGCTTCGGTAAGCAAGCCGCAGTTCAAGGACGAGTGGGAGGTGCTGGAGTACCGGTTCGGTGCGAACCTCGACGCGACGAAGAATCTGACATTCCGTCCGTTGCTGAAAGAGAACGGCAATAATATCGACAAAGGGCCTGTGACCGAAACCAACACCCGCACGGTGTATATCGATGATATCGAGTTTTTGGAGTAAACTGAAAAGCGAATGACGATGAAAAAGATAATTTGGATGCAGGCGGTCTTGCTGACGGGACTGGCTGCGATGTGGGGATGCGGCGGCGACGACACGACGGACGAACAGCCGGCCGTCATGCCGCAGGTGACATTCCCCGTCACGGAATCCGCCGTGTCGGCCTATGTTGACGACGCCGTGCGTTTCGAGGCGGTGATCGAGAGCCCCGGACCGCTCAGTTGCGGCTGGTTCGTCGATGGGAAACTGGCGGCCTCGACAGCTTCGATGACCTATGTTTTCAAGGCCAAAGGCACCTATGACGTGCGTTTCGAGGCTTCGAACACGGCCGGAAAGGTCGGGAAGGACTATTCGGTGACGGTCGAGGGATCGCCCCTGAAAGTGGAGTTCTCGAACGAGGAGGAGACCGTCTCCTGCCTGCCGGGCGAGGAGGTGCTCATCACGGCGACGGTCGTGGCCGGCGACAAGGAGGTCGTGCACGAATGGAAAGTCGGCGACGAGGTGGTTTCGACCACCGCGGAGTTCAAGCATACCTTCGACGAGATGGGCTTCTATACGGTGACTTACCGCGGCGTGAATGCCGACGAAGTGTCGGTGAACCGCACGTGGACCGTGATGGTAGACGAACTGCCGCTGGAGATCGAATTCTCGGTGACCGATGCGACGATTTCCTGCGTGCAGGGGAACGAGGTGGCCATCACGGCGACGGTGAAGAACGGCGGAACGGGCCTTGTGCACGCATGGAAGGTCGGCGACGAGGTGGTTTCGACGACCGCGGAGTTCAAGCGCACGTTCGACGAAGCGGGGACTTTCACGGTTTCGTATCGAGGCGTCAACGGCAAGGGCGAGGAAAAGACCTCGTCGTGGACGGTCGGGGTCGAGGAGAAACCGTTGGAGATCGAGTTTTCGAAAGCCGACGGCTCGACGCTCCGGAGTGCCGCGGGTGACGAGGTGGTCATCACGGCGACGGTGAAGGGCGGCGCCACGGGCCTCGTGCACGCATGGAAGGTCGGCGGCGACGCGGTGTCGGCGACCGCGGAGTTCCGGCATACGTTCGATGCTGCCGGAACCTATGCGGTGACCTACGAGGGCGTCAACGCCAAGGGCGAGAAGAAGAACGCTTCGTGGACGGTCGAGGTGAGCGAGGATGCCGTGGGGTACATGTTCGAGAATTTCGAATCGCGCGATGCCCTGCCCGGGCATTTTATCAACGGAAATGCCGCGATCGAAGGTACGACCTTGCAGGAGAATCCCTACAAAACGGCGGTCAACCCCAGCAACAAGGTGCTCAGGGATCTGCTGTTGAAGGAGAGCGGTACTTCCGGATACTTCGATATGGGCTTCTCGCATCTGACCGACCGGTCGAAATACCGTGCCATTCGTGTGAAGGTTTATCTCGGAAAGAACCTTTACTATCCGCGGATGCAGATCAATGTCCTGCCTGACGGTAAGAAGAACAAGCTGCCGAGCAAAATCAACGGGCGGCCGTTCACGAGCTCGATGAAGGAAGCCGATTGGAAAGCGCTGATCAAGACCGATGACTGGAATGTCTTCGTTTACGACCTGATCGACTGCGGATACCAGAATGCCGACGGCAGTGCCGTGACGAATTTCGGAGATATTACGGCCGTGCAATTCCGTCCGCTCTCGAATTTCACCGGCGGCAGCATGAGCGGCCGTGACGAGGAGACCAACAACCGAACGGTCTATTACGACGATTTCGAGTTCCTCGAATAACCGGGAACGCAGACATACCCTGCGGCCTCCGTCCTGCGACGGGCGGAGGCCGTTTTATGACTCAACAAAAAAAGCACATTGGTTACGATGAACAGAAAAGCAATCGCCCTGTGGCTGCTCGTGGCGGCGGCGGGTCTGGCGGGATGTTCCGGCCGGGAGGTCTACAAGGACCCCGCGGCGGAGGTGGAAGACCGCGTGGAGGACCTGTTGGGACGCATGACGCTCGAAGAGAAGGTGATGCAGGTCACGCAGTGGACCTATGGAAAGAACATGAACGTCAACAACGTCGAAAGCGAGACGAAGGCTGTGAGCCCGATGATCGGTTCGCTGCTCTACCGCAGCACCAGTCCGGCGTATTACAACCGGATTCAGCGCAAGGCCGTCGAGGAGTCGCGGCTCGGGATTCCGATCCTGTGCGGTTTCGACGTGATCCACGGCTACCGTACGATTTTCCCGATTCCGCTGGGACAGGCTTGTTCGTGGAACGAGGCGCTGGTCGGGGAGTCGTGCCGCATCGCGGCGCGCGAGTCGCGGCTTTCGGGCGTGCATTGGACCTTCTCGCCGATGGTCGATGTGGCGCGCGACGCCCGCTGGGGCCGCGTGTCCGAAGGTTACGGCGAAGATCCCTATCTGAACGGAATGATGGGCGTCGCCGCGGTGAAGGGCTATCAGGGCGACGATCTGACGGCGGACGGTGCGATCGCCGCCTGTCTGAAACATTTCGTGGGCTATGCCTATTCCGACGGCGGCCGCGATTACCACTACACCGAAATCTCTCCGCAGACGCTGTGGGATACGGCGCTTCCGCCGTTCGAAATGGGGGTGAAGGCCGGCGCCGCGACGGTGATGAGCGCCTTCAACGACATTTCGGGCGTACCCGCGTCGGCCAACCGCTATACGATGACCGACATCCTGCGCGGCATGTGGGGATTCGACGGTCTGGTGGTCTCGGACTGGGACGCCGTGAAACAGCTCGTCGCGCAGGGCGTGGCCGCCGACCGGGCCGAGGCTGCGGCCAAGGCGATCACGGCGGGGCTGGACATGGATATGGTGGACGACGTTTACCGGGAGAATCTGGAAGCGCTGGTCGAAAGCGGACGGGTGCCGGAAAAGGTGCTGGACGAAGCCGTGCGGCGCATCCTGCGCGTGAAGTTCCGGCTGGGACTGTTCGAGAGACCCTATATCGAGGAGCTGCCCGACGAGCAGCGCTACCTGTCGATCGAGGCGCGTGCCGCGGCGCGGGAGCTGGCGGCCGAGAGCATGGTATTGCTGAAAAACAGCGGTGCGACGCTGCCTGTCGCCGGTGACGTGCGGCGCATCGCGCTGATGGGGCCGATGGCCGACAACCGCGCGGACCTGATGGGTTCGTGGTGGGGTCAGGGCGAGGCCGGCGACGTGGTGACGATCCTCGAAGGCGTGAAGGCCGAGTTCGCCGGAAAGGCCCGGATCGACTATGTGAAAGGGTGCGATTTCGACGGCGAGGACCGTTCGGAATTCGCACGTGCCGCGGCGGTTGCGCGTGCCGCCGATCTGGTGGTGCTCTGCGTGGGCGAGAAGCGCGGCTGGAGCGGCGAGAACGCTTCGCGGGCCAGCCTCGCGCTGCCGTCGATCCAGGAGGAGTTCGTGCGCGAAATGGCCCGCACGGGGCGGCCCGTCGTGGTGCTGCTCTCGTCGGGGCGTCCCGTGGACGTGCGCGGCATCGAGCCCGCGGCCGACGCGCTGGTCGAGATCTGGCAGCCGGGAACCGAGGGAGGCAGCGCCGTTGCGCAGCTGCTTTCGGGCAAGGTCAACCCCTCGGGGCGTCTGGCCATCACCTTTCCGGTCTGCGCCGAGCAGCAGCCCGTCTACTACAACCAGCGGCAGGCCGCGCGTCCCAAGTCGGGGCGTTACCAGAATCTCCGGCACGAACCGATGTACCCGTTCGGCTACGGACTGAGCTACACGACCTTCGAATACGGGACGGTGCGGCTCGACCGCGAGACTCTGCGCCGCGGCGAACGGCTGACGGCCGAGGTGGAGGTGTCGAACTGCGGGGCGATGGACGGCAAGGAGACCGTGATGTGGTTCGTCTCGGACCCGACGGCCTCCATTTCGCGTCCGGTGCGCGAGCTGAAGCATTTCGAGAAGCAGTTCATTCCGGCGGGCGAAAGCCGCGTGTTCCGCTTCGAGATCGACCCCGTGCGCGATCTGTCGTTCCCCGACCACACGGGAAAGCGGCTGTTGGAGAACGGCGCGTTCTATCTGCACGTGAACGGCCAGAAAGTGAAATTCGAACTGATTTGATTGGATTTTTATGAAGAACATACGATTCATACTGGCGCTGACGGGATGCTGTGCGGCGCTGTCCGCGGCGGCGGGGGAGGAGGCTCCCGCACCGCAGATCGTCAACGTCGCCGGCCGGGAGACCGTGTCGCTCGACGGGCTCTGGAAGACGATCGTCGATCCTTACGAAAACGGTTACTACGACTATCGCCGCAAACCGTTGAAGGACAATATGTCCTACTTCGCGGACGACGATTTCGACAAGGACCGCACGAAGCTCTTCGAGTACAATTTCAACACCGACCGCACGTTGCTGGTGCCGGGCGACTGGAACACCCAGCGGCCCCAGTTGTACTATTACGAGGGTACGGTCTGGTACCGCAATCTGTTCGACTACGAGCCCCGGGCCGACCGCCGCACGTTCCTCTACTTCGGGGCTGCGAACTACGAAACGATCGTGGGGCTGAACGGCCGCAAGATCGGCAAACACGTCGGCGGCTACACGCCCTTCAACTTCGAGATCACCGGCAAGGTGCGCGAGGGGCGGAACTCGCTGGTGGTGAAAGTCGATAACAAACGGTTGGCCGAGGGCGTCCCGACGCTCAATTCCGACTGGTGGAACTACGGCGGGCTGACGCGCAGCGTTATGATCGTCGAAACGCCGCTGACCTTCATCCGCGACTACTCGGTGCAGCTGAAGAAGGGCGAGCCGCAGGTGATCGCCGGCTGGGTGCAGCTGGACGGCGCCGAGGCCGAACAGACCGTGACGGTGGAGATTCCCGAACTGAAAATATCGAAAAAGGTCACGACCGACGCCGACGGCTATGCCGCGTTCGAGGTGAAGGCCAAACCGGTCTATTGGTCGCCCGAGAATCCGAAGCTCTACGCCGTGCGGATCGCCGCCGAGACCGACTCGGTGGAGGACCGCATCGGCTTCCGCACGATCGAGACCCGGGGCACGAAAATCCTGCTCAACGGCCGGGAGGTCTTTTGCCGCGGCGTGTCGATCCACGAGGAGATGCCCTACGGCATGAGCGGCCGCGCCTTTTCCGCGGAGCATGCCCGCATTCTGCTGGGGTGGGCCAAGGAGATGGGATGCAATTTCGTGCGGCTGGCGCACTATCCCCACAACGAAGCGATGGTCCGCGCGGCCGAGGAGATGGGGTTGATGGTGTGGTCGGAGATTCCGGTCTACTGGACGATCCAGTGGGAGAATCCCGCGACCTATGCCAATGCCGAAGCGCAGCTGGCGGACATGATCACGCGCGACAGGAACCGCGCCAACGTGGTGGTCTGGTCCGTGGCCAACGAGACCCCGCACGGCGAAGCGCGCCTGAAATTCCTGCGGTCGCTCATCGCCAAGGCCCGCAGCATGGACGGCACCCGGCTGGTGAGCGCCGCTATGGAGAAGACCCGACTGAAACCCGACCTGCTGACGGTGAAGGACGACCTGGCCGATCTGGTGGACCTCATCAGTTTCAACCAGTATGTCGGCTGGTACGACGGCGAGTCGGAGAAGTGCGACCGCGTGAACTGGACCTTCGACCTCGAAAAGCCGGTTTTCATCTCGGAGTTCGGCGGCGGGGCGGTCTACGGCCGTCACGGCGCGCGGACGGAGCGTTTCACCGAGGAGTACATGGAGGACCTCTACGAACGCAGCGTCAACATGTTCAGGCGGATGCCCGGGCTGGCCGGGACGACGCCTTGGGTGCTGAAGGATTTCCGCTCGCCGCGCCGCCAGATGGTCGGCATTCAGGACGATTTCAACCGCAAGGGCCTCATCTCGGACCAGGGCGGCAAGAAGAAAGCCTATTTCGTCATGCAGCGTTGGTATGACGAGCTGGAAAAACGGTATCGGTAGCGCGATTTTGCCGGAGAATACGCTTCGCCGCCCGGTGATTGCCGGGCGGTTTTTTCGGTTCCGGTTGCGGAATTCTCCCGAAATTTCGTATCTTGTCGGATGGATAGAGAAACCGAGTATGCGTAAATTGATTCTCTTTTTGCTGTTTCTGGGCTGGAATTACCCCCCCCCCGGCAGTCGGCGCCGCACCTCCCGCCCAGATGGTGTTCAAACACTTAGGCATCAGCGAGGGATTCAACCAGACCAACGTGACCACGCTTTATCAGGACGAAAACGGCACGATATGGGCCGCGGGCGTCGGCGGCGTGGTCCGCTATCGCGGATTGCAGACCGAGGAGCCGCTCATGCCGGAGCGTGCCGCGGAACTCTTCCGCCCGATGAACGTCAAGGGCATCTACGGCGAGCAGAACGGACTGATCTATTTTTACCAGCTTCGCAACATCGTCGAATACGACCTGCGGCGGGAGACTTTCCGGCCGCTCTTCACCGATTCTTTGCTCGACAGCCGTTCGATCTCGGCCGCGACGGTCCGCAGAGGCCGGGTCTATGCCGCTGCCGGGGACCGCATCGTGATCGCCGCGCCCGACGGGAAGTGCAGCCAGCTGCTGCTGCCCCCGATGAGCGAGGTCTCGGCGCTGGCCTGCACGGCCGGGGGTGTGCTCTATGTCGGGACGCTTCATTCGGGGCTCTACCGACTCGACGAACGCGGTGCGGCGGAGTGCATCCTGCCGACGGCTTCGAAGATCAGCAGCCTGTTCGAGGACAGCCGCGGCGATTTGTGGGTCTGCACCCGCAGCGAGGGGCTCTACCGTCTCGACGCCGGGGGCGGCGTGCGGCGTTTCGTCCACGATCCCCGGCACCCCGAGGGGCTGGCTGACAACTACGTGCGCTGTATTTGCGAGGACGACGAGGGCCGGTTGTGGATCGGCATGATGTTCGGGCTGGACTGCTACGACCCCGCGTCGGACCGCTTCTACCACTTCGGACGTTCGGACAACCCGCTTTACGGCATGCGCAACCTCACGGTGGAGTGCATCATGCGCGACCGCCGGGGTGCGATCTGGTTCGGGTCGTTCTATACGGGAATCTCCTATTTCCATCCCCACGAAGCGCTGTTCCGCGTGGTCCCGATCGAGGGCGGGGACACGACGTGGACCATCGTCGCCGACGTGACGCTCGACCGCCGCGGCGACGTTTGGGCCGGGACCTCGGACAAGGGACTCTACTTCTATGACCGCACGCGCCGCCGGGGCCGCTTCTTCAACATGGGCAACAGCGGCATCCCGAGCAACAACGTCAAGAGCATCCGCTACGACGCCGGACGCGACCAGTTGTGGCTGGGGATGTTCATGGGCGGCGTCTGCGTCTACGACATCCCTTCGGGGCGTTTCGAACGGCTGAAAATCGCCGACCAGGGCGGCGGATCGGAGAACATCGAGATCGTCCACAGCCTTTCGCGCGAAGGCGATGCGATCTATGCCGGGACTTACGCCGGAGTTTACCGGATCGACATGCGGACGCGCCGCGCGGAACGCATCCTGAACCAGCAGCGGGTGTTCAACGTGCTGAGCGGCGGCGACGGATGGCTCTACGTGGTGACGGGGCAGGTGAATTTCCGGGTTTACCGCCGCGACGAGGCGGGCGTTTACCAGCTCTATTTCAACCGCGTGGTGCAGCAGGACATGGTGACTTCGCTGTTCCGCGACGACCGCGGGCGGGCGTGGGTCGGAACGACCCGCAGCGGGGCGCTGCTGTTCGACCGCGAGCGGAAGGAGTTCGTGGCCTACGACCGGGCCGCGTGCGGCATTGCGAGCGACTACGTGAGCGCCATTTCGCAGACCCCTTCGGGGCTGATGGTCTTCGGAACCAACGCCGGATTGTCGGTCGTCGATGCGGACAGCCTCCGCAGCGAGAATTTCAACATCCGCAACGGATTCCCGCTGCTGTCGCTCGAAAACGGCTGTCTGTGGCGCGGCGGGGGCGACGAGATGCTGGCGGGCGGCGTCGATGGCATCGTGTCGTTCGCCGGGCGGGACCTGATCCGTACCGGACGTGCGCCGCAGCTCTTCTTCGCGGCGCTCTCGGTGAACGAGCGGCCCGTGCGGGCCGGCGACCGGACCGGTATTCTGGACCGGGCGATGCCCTACGCGAAGTCGATCTCGCTGGGGCACAGATACAGCATCGTGGACATCGCTTTCGGGACCGACAACGCCGTGGATTTCAACCTCGGCGACTATCAGTACAAACTGATCGGCTACGACGAGGCGTGGCGTCCGCTGCCGGGGAGCATCATCCGCTACATGAACCTCCCGCCGGGGCACTACCGGCTGGCCGTGCAGAGCCGTCCGACCAAACTGCTCGACGGCGGAGGGCGTATCGAACTCGGCATCCGGGTCTATCCGCCGTTCTATGCCAGCATCCCGGCCTACATTCTCTACGTGCTGCTGATCATGCTCATCACGGCGTGGGTCGTCCGCTACTACTATACGAAAAAGCAGCTGGAACAGTCGCTGGCGATGGAGCGCATGGCCCGCGAACAGCAGGAGCGCATCACGCAGTGGAAGCTGGTCTTCTTCACCAACATCTCGCACGAATTCCGCACGCCGCTGACGCTTATTCAGGGCCAGCTGGACCTGCTGGCGCGGCAGGAGATGCCGGGGGTGCTCAAAGGCTATCTGATGAGCGTCCGCCGCAACGCCCTGCGGCTGCGCGATCTGGTCAACGAACTGATCGACTTCCGCAAGCAGGAGCAGGGATACATGTCCCTGAAAGTGAGCCGGCAGGATCTGGTGGCCTATCTGGCCGACGTGTGCGGCACCTTCGAGGAGTACGGCCGCATCCGCGAGGTGGAGCTGCGCTACGAACCCGGGATGGAGCGGCTGGAAGTGCCGTTCGACTCGGTGCAGTTGCAGAAAGTCTTTTACAATCTGATAAGCAACGCTTTCAAACACACCGACCGGGGCGGGCGGATCACGGTGACGCTCTCGGCGGACGATGCGCAGGCCGTGGTGAAGGTGGCCGATACGGGCCACGGCATCGAGGAGAAATTCTTCACGACGATTTTCGAACGCTTCTACCACCACGAGGCCGACACGCAGGACGCCGGGGTCGGCATCGGACTGGCCCTTTCGAAAGGCATCGTCGAACTGCACGGCGGGCGGATCGGCGTCGAGAGCGAGGTGGGAGTGGGTTCGACCTTCACGGTGACGCTCCTGCTGAATCCCGATTTCAGCGGCAATGCCAACGTCGAGGTGGTCGGGACGCAGGAGCATGTCCGTCCGGCGCCCGTGGCCGATTACCTGCCCGCGCCCGAACGGATTCCGGGATCGGAGGAGCTGCCGCGCCTGCTGGTCGTCGAGGACGACGACGAGCTGCGGAGCATGTTCGGCACCATCTTCGCGCAGCATTACCGGGTGACGCTGGCTGCGGACGGCACCGAGGGGCTGCGGCTGGCGCGCGAGGAGCAGCCCGACCTGATCGTGAGCGACGTGCTGATGCCCGGGATGTCGGGAACGGAGCTGTGCGCGGCGGTCAAGCGCGAATTCGGGACGTGCCATATCCCGGTGATCCTGCTCACGGCCCTCTCGTCGCCCGAACAGCGCATCTCGGGACTCGAAAGCGGCGCCGACGACTACGTTTCGAAGCCCTTCGACATGGACGTGCTGATGGCCAAGTGCAACGGCATGGTGCGCAACCGCCGGCTGTTGCAGCGCAAGTTCCTCGAAGGGAGCTCCGAACCCGCGTCGGAGGTGCTTTCGGGCAATCCGATGGACGAGGCTTTCGTGCGCAAGACGCTGGCGCTGATCGGCGGCCATCTCGACAGCGAATCGCTGGGAGTCGGGATGCTGAGCCGCGAACTGGCCCTGAGCCGCACGGCGCTGTTCGCCAAGATCAAGGGCGTCTTCGGGCAGACCCCCACGGAACTGATCCAGGGCATCCGCCTGCGCGAAGCCGCGCGGATGCTGGCCGAGTGTCCCGAGCTGAAAATCGCCGAGATCGCCGATAGGGTGGGGATCAATTCGCTGCAATATTTCGGCAAATTGTTCAAGGCGCGCTACGGCTGTACGCCCTCGGAGTACCGCACGGCGCCCGGGGAGAGGCGCGAGGGCGCCTGACGTGATACGCCCCGCTCCGGACAGACCGGAGCGGGGCGTTTTCAGTATGGGGCTGCGTCGCGGTCCGGCCTGCGGGCGCTCTTGAGGCAGACGTCTTACGCTGAACCCGCAGCAGTTGGGTCCGGACGCGTTTCGATCTGCGGTTGCTCTTGAAATAGGTGTCTTACGCCTGGGAGCACGGATGGAGATCGGAAGCCGGCAGACCTGGGGTTGCCCCTAAGACAGGCGTCTTACGCCTGCATGGCTTGGGCGATGCCTTCGGCGATCTGGTCGATGGCGCCCTGCAATTTGCCGCCGACCATCATCTTCATCATCATGTTCAGCTCGATGTGCAGGACCAGCCGCATGCGCGTGTCGGTCTCCGAAACCTTGTGCAGCTGAATCCAGAAGGCGAAGTCCATCGGAATTCCCCCGTCGTCGCCCACGATCTTGACGTGTTTGGGCTCCTCGCGCTCCGCCATGCGGAGTTTGACGGTGAAGCCCTTGGCTTTGAACGAGCAGGTCTCCTCGGTGGCCTGCCACTCCTCGACCCGGTCGGCGAGGGCCGGCGTGAGGTTGTCGAAGCGGCTGATGACGGCGTAAATCTGTTCTGCGGGACGCAGAATCCGGTGTTGTTTCGATATGTACTCTTGCATTTTCAAGGATTGTGACGGTTGGGTGTCAGTCTATTTCGAACGTGCGGGCCGTGTCGCTGTCAACGGTGATGCGCACCGTCATCACATTGTCGGGCAGCAGCGGTTCGATCTTCTCGGGCCACTCCACCAGGCAGAGGTCGCCCGAATAGAAATACTCTTCGTACCCGAAGTCGAACGCCTCGCGCAGGTCGTCGATGCGGTAGAAGTCGAAGTGGTGGATGCGGCGGTTGCCGTCGCCCTTGTATTGGTTGACGATGGCGAACGTGGGGCTGGTGACGGTGTCTTTGGCTCCGAGTTCGGCCGCGATTTCGCGGATGAGCGTGGTCTTGCCGGCGCCCATTTCGCCGCGGAAGGCGACCACCGTGCGGCGGCCCAGCGAGCGGATGACCGCCTCGGCGACCTGCGGAAGCTCGTCCTGCGAGGTGATGTGGATGGTTCTCATTTATTTCTTGGGCTTTAGAACGATATACGGAACGATCATCTCCTCCATCGAGATGCCGCCGTGCTGGAACGTGTTGCGGTAGTAGCGGATGTGGCGGTTGGCGTCGTTGTTGTAAACCAGGAAATCTGTGTTGTAGGCGAAGATGTAGCTCGACGTGAGGTTGCTCGACGGCAGCTGCACGTCCTCGGGCTTGAGGATTTCGTACACCTCGCGGGAGTTGTACGCCAGATTGCGGCCCGTCTTGTAGCGCAGGTTGGCCGAGGTCTCGCGGTCGCCCGTGACCTTCACGGGATTGTCTACGCGGATGGTGCCGTGGTCCGAGGTGATGACCACCGTGTGGCCCCGTTCGGACAGGAGGCGCAGGATGGTGTAGAGGTCCGAATGCTCGAACCACGAGCGCGTCAGCGAACGGAACGCCGCCTCGTCCTCGGTCAGCTCGCGGATGATGTCGGTCTCGGTGCGCGCGTGCGAGAGGATGTCGAGGAAGTTGTAGACGATCACCGAGAAGTCGGCGTCGTAGACCTTTTGTATATTGTCCACCAGCTTGCGGCCCTGCTCCGGGCGCACGAGCTTGTCGAAGGAGAATTTCCACGACTTGCCGTTCTGGCTCATCAGCCGCTTCAGGAACTCCTCCTCGTATTGGTTCTTGCCGCCCTCTTCGTTGTCGTTGAGCCACTTGTTGGGCATCAGCTTGTCGATGGCCAGCGGCATCAGCCCCGCGAAGACCGCGTTGCGGGCGTACTGCGTGGCCGTGGGCAGGATGGCGCAGTAGAAATCGTCCTGCGCAACGTCGTAATAGCCCCGCAGCAGCGACGAGATCGACCGCCACTGGTCGTAGCGGAAATTGTCGATCAGCAGCAGCGTGGTCTTGGGGTTCTCGTCTACAACGGGGAAGATCTTGGTGCGCATGAGCGTATGCGACATCACGGGGGTGTCGTCCGCGCGTTTGTTGATCCAGTTGTAGTAGTTGCGGCGCACGAACTTGCAGAACTCCTGATTGGCCTCGGTCTTCTGGTAGGCCAGCACCTCCTTGATGCTCTGGTCGGTGGATTCCCCCAATTCGATCTCCCAGTTGGCCAGCTTGCGGTAGAGCGAGCACCAGTCCTGGAACGTGTCGGCCATTTGCAGCGACGAGGAGATGCGTCCGAACTCCGAACGGTAGTCGGCGGTGGTCTGCTCGGTCACGAGCTGCTGCTGGTGGACGTTCTTCTTGATCGACAGCAGCACCTGATTGGGGTTGACGGGTTTGATGAGGTAGTCGGCGATCTTCGAACCCACGGCCTTGTCCATGATGTTCTCCTCCTCGCTTTTGGTGACCATGATCACGGGGGTCGTGGGGCGCACCTCCTTGATCTGGGGGAGGGTTTCGAGTCCCGTCATGCCGGGCATCATCTCGTCGAGGATGATCAGGTCGTAGGAGCCTTCGGCGGCCATGTCGATCGCGTCGTATCCGTTGTTGCAGGTGTCCACCTCGTACCCTTTCCCTTGCAGGAACAGCACGTGGGGCTTCAGCAGTTCGACTTCGTCATCGACCCATAATATTTTGACCATACGGTTGTCGGAATTAGAATTGCAAAATTAACGATTTTATTATCAAACGCAAAATGCGTACGGTTTATTGGGTCGGTTCCGATTTTTGTGAATATTGCGGTTGTTTTTTTGCTTGAACGGAATATTGTTCGTATATTTGCGAACAACAATGACGGATATGACGAAGAGAGCCTATACGGACCGGGAGGAGCGGATCGCCCGTTTTGCCAAAGCGATGGGGCATCCGGCGCGAATGGCCATCCTGCGCTTCCTTGCCGCGCAGGAGAGCTGCTTTTTCGGGGACATTCACGAAGTGCTGCCGATCGCAAAGGCGACCGTGTCGCAGCACCTCAAGGAGCTGAAGGATGCCGGATTGATACAGGGCGAGATCGAGACCCCGAAAGTCCGCTACTGCATCGACCGGGCGAATTGGGCGGTTGCGCGCGACCTCTTTGCCGATTTCTTCCGCGATTGCCGGGAGAAGGATTCCTGCTGCGGGTGAGCGGCTTTTTTTTGCGGATATTGTTCGTTGTTCGCCGAACTACATTTAATAAAAAATGAATGAATATGGAGATCAAAGTATTGGGAACGGGGTGCGCCGGATGCAAGGCGCTCTGCGAAACGGTGAGACAGGCCGTGGCCGAATCGGGATTGGATGCAACGGTCGTAAAGGAAGAGGACATCGTGAAAATCATGTCCTATGACGTGATGACTCTGCCCGCGTTGGTCGTGGACGGGCGGGTCGTGGCCCAAGGCCGGAAATTGTCGCTTGCAGAGGTTCGGGGATTGCTGACGAAATGATCCGCCATGAAAAGATTATTGTTGTTTGCGGCTGCCGCCGCGTTTGTCGCCTGCGGGCAAGGGCCTGCGGGAAAAACCGCTGCCGACAGGCCGCAGGACGATTGTGTCGAAGTGCTTTGTTTCCACGGGGCAAAACGCTGCGCGACTTGCATGGCGATTGAAACCGGTGTGAAAGAGGTCCTCGAAACCGATTTCGCCGGACAGATCGGGGCCGGGGAGGTGGCTTTCGCATTATCGACGTTGCAAAGCCGGAAAACGGAGCGTTGGCCGACAGGTATGAGGTGACGTGGTCGGCGCTGTTGCTGAATAAATGGCGGGACGGAAAAGAAACCGTGACTGATCTGACGCTGTTCGCCTTCGCCAACGCCCGCACGAACCCGGAGAGATTCAAGGCGGAGCTCTGCACCGAAATCCGGAAACAACTGGACATGTAGCTATGGAGTATTTGCAAAACCTGTCGGACGGTTCGGCCATTCCGATTCTGACGGCCTTTCTGCTCGGTCTGCTGACCGCCCTGAGCCCCTGTCCGCTGGCGACCAACATCGCTGCGGTGGGTTATATCTCGAAGGATCTGGAAAACCGTCGCCGCGTCTTCTTCAACGGCTTGCTTTACACGCTCGGGCGTGTCGCCGCCTACACCTTGCTGGGGGCGGTGCTGATTGCCGTGCTGCGTGGAGGGGCGGGCGTTTTCGCCATTCAGAAGGTAATCGGCAAATGGGGCGAAATGCTGATCGGCCCGGTGCTTGTTCTGATCGGATCGTTCATGCTCTTCGGACATCGGCTCGACCTGCCGAAATTCGGGTTTTCGGGTCGCGGCGGGCAGGTGGGACGGCGCGGCGGATGGGGTGCGTTTCTGCTCGGGGTTCTTTTTTCGCTGGCGTTCTGTCCGACGAGCGGGGTTTTCTATTTCGGGATGCTGATTCCGATGTCGGCCGCCGAAACGGGCGGCTATCTCCTGCCTGCCGTGTTCGCTGCCGCTACGGGGCTCCCCGTGGCGGTCGTCGCATGGATCTTGGCATACGGCGTCGCCGGGCTGGGGACCTTCTGCAACCGGATGCAGACCGTTCAAAAATGGCTTGCACGGATCGTGGGCCTGCTTTTTATAGCCGTAGGTATTTATTATGGTGTAATTTATTTCTGTTAAAACGATGATTCAACGATTTGCCGATTGGCTCGTCTACGGCGTGTTCGGGATGAGCGTCGAAACGCATGCGGGAAACGCCGTCGATTTCTTTGTCTACGACAGCGTCAAGATCCTGCTCTTGCTGTTTTCGATCAGTCTGATCATGGGCGTTGTCAATGCCTATTTTCCCATCGACGAACTGCGCCGCTGCCTTGCCGCCCGGAAATTGTACGGGTTTCAATACCTTTTCGCATCGTTGTTCGGGGCGGTCACGCCCTTCTGCTCCTGCTCGTCGATTCCGCTGTTCATCGGGTTCGTCAAGGGCGGCATTCCGCTGGGGGTGACATTGGCATTTCTGATCACCTCGCCGCTCGTGAACGAAGTCGCCGTGGCGATGTTCCTCGGTTCGTTCGGACTGCGGGCGACGATGATCTATGTCGTGAGCGGCATCCTGCTCGGCACGGCCGGCGGGTTCCTCCTCGGCCGCTTCGAATTGGAACGCTACCTCTCGCCGTGGGTGCGGCGGTTGCAGACGCAGTCCGATACGGAATCCGAAGCGTGGGCGGAAAGGCGCACGCCCTTTGCGGATCGGTTTCCCGTCATCGTGCGCGATGCGTGGGGCGTCGTGCGGAGCGTGTTGCCGTACGTGCTGGCCGGCATCGGCGTGGGTGCGGCGATGCACGGGTATGTGCCCGAAGGATTTTTCGAACAATATATGTTGAGAGATAATTGGTTCGCCGTGCCGCTGGCGGTCATCTGCGCCGTGCCGATGTATGCCAACGCCGCCGGAATCGTCCCGGTGATTCAGGTTTTCGTGGCCAAAGGCATTCCGCTGGGAACGGCCGTCGCCTTTATGATGGGTGTCGTCGGACTGTCGCTTCCGGAAGCCGCGATGCTGAAAAAAGTGATGACATGGCGGCTGATCGGGATCTTCTTCGCCGTGATGACCTCGTTTTTTATTCTGTCGGGGTATGTGTTTAATATGCTTCTGTAATACAGCTGTTTAGCCTCGGACGGGCGCTTGCGCCGGGACTTCGGATCAACCGCCGATGCAGAATCTTTCGATTTTGGTCCGGGATTTGCCCGGTATTTGTTATCGTGTTGTAAGCGTGCGGACTACGGTGCCGCAAAAAAAATGAAAAAATAATGCGGTTTGTTGGCGGATATGCAAATAAAACGTATATTTGCAGTCCGAATTGGGTTGAACTTAATTAATTTAACTAATCAAAGATATGACAAAGGCAGATATCGTAAGCGAAATCGCTAAGAGCACCGGTGTTGAGAAGGTGCAGGTACAGGCTATCGTCGAGGCTTTCATGGACAGCATCAAGACATCGCTCACACAGAAGAACAACGTGTATCTCCGCGGATTCGGCAGCTTCATCGTGAAGAAACGCGCCAAGAAGGTCGCCCGCAACATCTCGAAGAACACGACCATCACCATCCCCGAGCACAACATCCCCGCTTTCAAGCCCGCCAAGAGCTTCGCAGCGAAGGTGAAATAATTCACGATAAATAAAGAACCTCTAAAAACTAAAGGACTATGCCAAACGGAAAGAAGCATAAGCGTCACAAGATGGCTACCCACAAGCGGAAAAAACGTCTTCGCAAGAACCGCCATAAGAAAAAGTAGCAGGGTAGCACCTTTGTGCTAGACGATAGATAAAGCTAAAGGGACCCAGGGGTTCTTTTAGCTTTACCTGTTTTTTCGGGATTTTCAATTTTCAGGGTGTTTTACCGCGTCCGCGCCCTCCGCCGGACGCTCTCCGATACCCGCCTCGGCCGGGATTCCCGGCATCCGTTTTTCCCCATTGGAGTTCGCCGCCACTTCATGCCAAAATGCGGTCCAGTACTAATTTCACACTCCGCGCCCGGACTCCCGGTGCGCGACACAAGATAGATGAACAGAGAATTAATCGTCAACGTAAACCCGACCGAAATATCCATTGCGCTGTGCGAGGACAAGGTCCTCGTCGAGCTCAACAAGGAGCAGTGCCAGACGGGATTCGCCGTGGGGGACATCTACCTCGGGAAGGTGCGCAAGATCATGCCGGGTCTGAACGCGGCATTCGTCAACATAGGACACGAAAAGGATGCTTTCATCCACTACCTCGATCTGGGGCCGCAGTTCCCCTCGCTGCAAAAGCTCGTCGCTTCGCAGCAGCCCGGAAAACGGGGCCTGCGGGTCGAGGGAATGAAACTCGAACCGCCCGTCGAGAAGACCGGGAAGATCGGCGAATACCTCCAGGTGGGGCAGCAGATCATGGTCCAGGTGGCCAAGGAGGCCATTTCGACCAAGGGACCCCGCCTGACGGCCGACATTTCGCTGGCCGGCCGCAACGTGGTGCTGGTGCCCTTCACCTCGAAGGTGTTCCTCTCGCAGAAGATCCGTTCGGCGGACGAGAAAAAGCGTCTGAAACGCATCGCCGCGGCGGTGCTGCCCAAGAACTTCGGCGTCATCATCCGCACGGCGGCCATGGAGGCCCGGGACGAGGACATCGAGCACGACATCCAGACCCAGATCGACCGCTGGCGCAAGACCTGCGCGGCGATCAAGAAGAACGTGGCGTCGGCTCCGGCGCAGCTGATGAGCGAGATGAACCGCGCCAATACGATCATCCGTGACTCGCTGAACGGCTCCTTTTCGCAGATCGCCGTCGATGACGAGGCGATGTTCAACGAGATCCGCAACTACATCCGGCAGATCGAGCCCGAGAAGGAGAAGATCGTCAAACTGTACAAGGGCAACGTGCCCATCTTCGACAATTTCGACATCTCGAAGCAGATCAAGTCGTTGTTCGCCAAGTACGTGTCGCTGAAGCGCGGCGCCTACCTCATCATCGAGCGCACGGAGGCCATGAACGTCATCGACGTCAATTCGGGCAACCGCACCAAGGCCGAGGACAACCAGGAGCAGACCGTGATGGACGTGAACCTCGCGGCGGCGAAGGAGATCGCCCGGCAGCTGCGCCTGCGCGACCTCGGGGGAATCGTCATCATCGACTTCATCGACCTGCACAAGGCGCAGAACAAGCAGGCGTTGTTCGACGAGATGGTCAAGCTGATGGCCACCGACAAGGCCAAGCACACGGTGCTGCCGCTGACGAAATTCGGCCTGATGCAGATCACCCGCCAGCGGGTGCGTCCGGTGGCCGTGGAGAGCGTCTCGGACGTTTGTCCGACGTGCAACGGATCGGGTAAGATCGAGCCTACGGTGCTGTTGGACAAGAAGATCGAGAATCAGATCTCGTTCCTCACGCAGGACCGCGGGCACAAATTCATCAAGCTGGTCGTGAGCCCCTATGTGGCGGCATTCCTCCGGAAGGGATTCTGGTCGCTGCGCCGCCGCTGGGAGTGGAAATACAAGGTGCGCCTCGAAATCGCCGAGGACCAGAGCGTCGGCATCGTGGAGGTGCATTACCACGACAAAAAGGATAACGACCTGATTCAGAAATAAGGTATGGCAACTGCCCGCGAGCAGCTGGCGCAGTTTGCCGGCGGGTCGAAGACCCTCGGCAAGCTGTGCCGCGAGTATAAGAACAGGAGTGCTACCGTCCACCTCGAAGAGCTGGTCGGCGGTGCTCTTTCGTTTTATGCCGCGGCTGCCGTGGCGAAGAGCGGCGGGGTGCACCTCTTCGTGGCCGAGGACCGCGACGCCGCGGCCTATCTGATGAACGACTTCTACAACCTGCTCGACGAGGAGCGGGTATGCTTCTTCCCCTCGTCGTGGAAGCGTTCGGCAGTCTACGGCGCTGAGGACGCGCAGGGCGTGGTGCAGCGCACGGCGACGATGAATGCCCTGCGGGGATTCCCGGGAAAGGGTTACCTGGTCGTCTGCACCTATCCGGAGGCTCTCGCCGAGCGGGTCGCCGATGCCGATACGCTCCGTAAGGGGACGATCTCCGTGCGCGTGGGCGACAAAATCTCGATCGAGGTGCTGGAGCAGGAGCTTGTCGATGCCGCCTTCACGCGGGTGGATTTCGTCTACGAGCCGGGGCAGTATTCGGTGCGCGGCGGCATCGTAGATGTCTTTTCCTACTCCGAGAGCAAGCCCTACCGACTGGATTTCTTCGGCGACGAGGTCGATTCGATCCGGCGGTTCAACATTTCGAGCCAGTTGTCATCGGACAAGCTGGACCGTGTGGAGATCATCCCCGACCTGAATGCCGGGGTGCCGGCCGCGGCGAAGGTTTCGTTGGCGCGTTTCGCCGGTGCGGATGCCGCCTGGTGGTTCTACGACGCCGATTTCGTGTTCCGGCGGGTCAACGACGTGCGCCGCAAGACGCTGGCGGACATGGAGCGTCCCGAGGAGATCGACTCGCTGCTCACGAGCCGCAACGGACTGCTGGCCGATTTGGCCGGATGCCGGATTTTCGCCCTGCGGGACAATCTGCCCGAGCGTCCGGCGGAGGCGAGCGTGAAGTTCTCGACGGCTCCCCAGCCGAAATTCAACAAGAACTTCGAGATGCTGGCGGACGACATGATCCGCAACGCCCTGCGGGGATACGACACCTATATTCTTTCGGAGAACAAGGCGCAGGTCGAGCGTCTGGAGAACATCTTCCACCAGATCGGCCGCGGGCAGGCCGTCGTGCGGTCGCTGTCGGTGACCCTGCACGAGGGTTTCGTGGACAACGACCTGAAGCTGTGCCTCTACACCGACCATCAGATTTTCGACCGCTACCAGCGTTATCGCATCAACGGCGAGATCCGGCGCGACGAGCAGATGACCGTCGCCGAGCTGAACCAGCTCCGCCCGGGCGACTACGTGGTGCACATCGACCACGGCGTAGGGCGTTTCGACGGGCTGGTGAAGATCGCCGCGGGCGACGGACGCATGCAGGAGGCGATCAAGTTGGTCTACAAGGACGGCGACGTGCTCTTCGTCAACGTCCACTCGCTGCACCGCATCTCGCGTTACAAGTCGGGCGACGGCGAGCCGCCGAAAGTCTACAAACTGGGTAACGGCGCCTGGCAAAAGCTGAAAAACGCCACCAAGAAGGCCGTCAAGGATATTTCGCGCGAGCTGATCGCCCTCTACGCCAAGCGCAAGGCTTCCAAAGGATTCGCTTTCTCGCCGGACAGCTATTTGCAGCACGAGCTGGAGGCTTCGTTCAAATGGGAGGACACGCCCGACCAGCAGTCGGCGACGGCCGCCGTCAAGAAGGACATGGAGTCGGATCAGCCGATGGACCGGCTGGTGTGCGGCGACGTGGGCTTCGGCAAGACCGAGGTGGCGATCCGTGCGGCGTTCAAAGCGGCCGTCGATGGCAAGCAGGTCGCCGTGTTGGTACCGACGACGATCCTCGCCTTGCAGCACTACCGTTCGTTCACCGAGCGTCTGCGCAACTTCCCGGTGCGCGTGGAGTATCTGAACCGCACGAAGTCGGCCAAAGAGGTCAGCCAGATCCGCGAGGACCTCGCGGCGGGCAAGATCGACATTCTGATCGGCACGCACAAGATACTGGGCAAGCAGATCGTTTTCCGCGACCTGGGGCTGCTTATCATCGACGAGGAGCAGAAATTCGGCGTTGCGGCCAAGGAGAAGCTGACGCAGATGAGCGTCTCGGTCGATACGCTGACGCTCACCGCCACGCCTATTCCCCGCACGCTGCAATTCTCCCTGATGGGTTCCCGCGACCTGTCGGTCATCTCGACGCCGCCGCCCAACCGCCAGCCGATCCTCACCGAGTCGCACGTCTTTTCGGAGGAGATCGTCCGCGACGCCATCGAGGCGGAGCTCGCGCGCGGCGGGCAGGTCTATTTCGTCCACAACCGCGTCGAGGACCTGCCGGTCCTGCAAGGGCTCATCACGCGCCTCTGCCCGAAGGCCCGGGTGGCCGTGGGGCACGGCAAGATGCCCGCCGAGCAGTTGGAAAAACTCATCATGGACTTCATCTACGGGGAGTTCGACGTGCTGGTCTCGACGACCATCGTCGAGAACGGCATCGACATCCCCAACGCCAATACGATCATCGTCAATAATGCCCAGAACTTCGGTCTGAGCGACCTCCACCAGCTGCGCGGCCGCGTGGGGCGTTCGAACCAGAAGGCATACTGCTACCTGCTCTCGCCGCCCGACGAGCTGCTGTCGGCCGACGCACGGCGGCGTCTGCGGGCCATCGAGGAGTTCTCCGACCTGGGCTCGGGGTTCAATATCGCCATGCAGGACCTCGACATCCGAGGTGCGGGCAATCTGCTGGGGGCCGAGCAGAGCGGGTTCGTCGCCGACATCGGTTTCGAGACCTACCAGAAGATCATGAACGAGGCCGTCGCCGAACTGCGCGCCGAGGGGCTGAACGTCCCGGGCCTGAGCGACGGCGAGCAGGGGGTGGTCGAACAGATGCGCTTCATCGACGACGCGCACATCGACATCGAGGTCGAGGCGGCGCTGCCGGACGCCTACGTCTCCCAGCAGGCCGAGCGTCTGAAGCTCTACCGCGAACTCGACTCGACGAAGGACGAGGAGGCTTTGCAGGCTTTCGAAAGCCGTCTGGCGGACTGTTTCGGACCCCTGCCGCGCGCCGCGAAGGAGCTGCTGAACGTCGTGCGGCTCCGCTGGGAGGCCATCCGCCTGGGCATGGAGCGCGTGAAGGTCAAGAACGGGCTGATGATCGTGCATTTCGTGGGCGAGGAGAATTCGCCCTATTACAAGAGCGAAACCTTCATGGCGTTGTTGCAGCGGGTTACCCGGCACCCCGACCGATTTGTGCTCAAACAGCACAATAATCGGCTGGCGATGACCGTTAGGAATGTCAAAGACGTTGAGGACGCTTATAAAACGCTGCAACAACTTTGAATCTGGTCGTGGACATAGGCAATACCCTTGTCAAACTCGCCGTTTTCGACGACGGACGGCTCGTTGCACAGCGTTGTGCGGAACGGCTGCTGCCGTCCATGCTCGACGATCTGCTGTCGGGCCGCAGGGCCGCGAAAGCCGTGGTGGCTTCGACGCGCGGCGTGACCGGCGATGCGGCGGAGACGGTGAGGCCCTTTGCGGATTACCTGCTGGAGTTCACCCCGCAGACCCCCGTGCCGATCGGCAACGCCTACCGCACGCCCGAGACGCTGGGCCGCGACCGGCTGGCCGCCGCCGTGGGCGCCGCGACGCTCTACCCGGGACGCAATGTGCTGATCGTGGACTTCGGGACGGCGGTGACGATCGACCTGGTGACGGCCGACAACACCTTCCGCGGGGGATGTATCTCGCCGGGGATGACGATGCGTTTCAGGGCGCTGCACGACTACACGGCCGCACTGCCGCTGTGCGGGCCCGCCGAAGACGAGCGGTTGCAGGGACTCGCCACCGAAGATGCCGTCCGGCTGGGGGTGATGAACTCGCTGACCTTCGAAATCGAGGGGTATATCGCCCGCATGCGGGAAAAAATCGACGATTTATGCGTTATTTTTACCGGCGGGGATGCGAAATACTTTGCGAAAAGAATTAAAAACACGATATTTGCAAATTGTAATCTCGTCTTTTGCGGATTGGATAGAATATTAGAGTATAATGCAAGTGAAGAACACCTTGATTAAACTGATTGTCGCGGCCGTGGCGATGGTCCCGACTGCCGTCGCAGCCCAGACAAGCAGTATTAACGCATTCTCGCCCTATACGATGTACGGCATCGGCGAACAGAACACACCCGGTACGCTGTCGATGCGCTCGATGGGCGGTGCGGGTGTGGCCATGCGTTCGCCGGGGACGCTCAACCTGCTCAATCCCGCGGCTTACAGCGCGGCCCAGCAAAAGACCTTCCTCTTCAACTTCGGGCTGGAGGGACAGAACTACTACAATTCGCAGAAAGTCGCCGGAGAGTCCAAGAACACGGCCTACAATACGTTCAACTTCCACGACATCGCCTTTCAGATGCCGCTGGCCAGGAAACTGGGGCTGGGTTTCAGCCTGACGCCTTACAGTTCGGTGGGGTACCGGACCAAGTACTATCACGAGTACGATCCGACGGACCCCGTGTACGGCAACGTGGGTAACGTCCAGTACAACTATCAGGGCGAGGGCGACGTGACGGAGGTCAAGCTGGGCATCGGCTGGGAGGTCTTCAAGAACTTCTCGATCGGCGTGGCTGCCCAGTACTACTGGGGCGACATCGACCGCACGTTCGTGATGACCCCGACGGCGATCACGGGCGAAGGAAACTTTACCTCGACGGTGGGAGCGGACAATTACAGCATTTCGAGCGTCAAGGGACAGGTCGGAGTGCAGTGGAGGGCGATCCAGAACCAAAAACGCCTGCTGACGTTCGGCGCCGCCTACGATTTCGGCGGGGACCTGAATCCGGAGGTGACCAAGCGGCTCTACATCGGCGACCTCTACAACACCATCGTCAAGGGCGACACGACGCACCTCAAGCTGGTGCTGCCGAGCCAGCTGGCCGTGGGCGTCACCTACGAGACCCCGAAACTGATCATCAGCGCGGATTACGTCTACCAGAACTGGGGCGGCCGCAACAAGGGCTATGAGATGACGGGCGTGAGCGGCAAGGACAAGACCTCCTACAAGGTCGAGTACACCAATACGAGCACGTTCAAGGTGGGCGTGGAGTACACCCCGAACCGATACGACATCCGCCATTTCCTGAAACGCTGGTCCTACCGTGCGGGCTTCCGCTACGGCAGCTACAACCAGACGTTCAACGGCGACCGGCTCGCGCAGTACGCCGTGACGGCGGGCATCGGGATTCCGGTGAAGCTGTGGGCCGTCTCCGGAATCGACGTGGGCGTCGAGTACGGACGCCGCGGCTACAACGTGGCCGACCGGCTGGGACTGGTCCGGCAGCAGTATTTCAAATTCGCGGTCGGCTTCACGCTCTTCGCGGGCCAGGAGAACGGCGAATACTGGTTCATGCGTCCCAAATACGAATAAGACAGGCAAACAACACAAAACAAAAATTAATCTGACCGATGAAAAACGTTAAATTCCTGCTTTCCGCTGCCTGCGCGCTTTTTGCAGTCGCGGCGATGGCTCAACAAGATTTCAGCGACCCGAAGTATGCGGTCTGGGGCGATACGCCTGAGGCGCGTCAGCAGAACATCCTGAACAGCAACTTCCTGAAGGAGTCGTGCGACAACAAGGATTACAACGCCGCCGCTCACTACCTCAAAGAGCTGCTCGACAAGTGCCCAAAGGCTTCGGAGAACACCTTCGTGCGCGGCACCACGCTCTATAAGAACAAGATCAACCGGGCCAAAAGTCTCGCCGAGAAAAACGTGTACATCGACTCGCTGATGCTGCTCTACGACCTGCGCAACGAGTATTTCGGAGACCATCCGAAGCGCGGCACGGCCTATATCCTCGACCGGAAGGCCCGTGAGTACCTGACCTACAAGCCTTCGGACCGCAAGGGCATCCGGGAGGCGTTCCGCGCGGCTATCGAGGCCGGCGGCGACAACACCGATCCCGAGACCGTCGTGGCTTATTTCTCGAATCTCTGCGACGACTACAAGAACACCGACGAGGTGATGCCCGACGAGATCATCGCCGAGTACGACCGTCTGACGCCGTTCTTCGAGAAGAATCCCGAGGCCGGCGAGTACAAGGGCCAGTTCGACGCTGCGTTCGGACTGAGCGGCGCCGCCAGCTGCGAGAACCTCGAAAAGCTCTTCCGCGGTAAGCTGGAGGCCGCTCCCAACGACGAGGCTCTGTTGGCACAGGCCGTGGCACTGATGTCGCGCGCCAAATGCGACGGCGAATTCTACTTTTCGATCGCCGAGAAATACTATCAGGTGAAACCCTCGTCGGAGACCGCGATGTTCCTGGCGCAGGCTTTCCAGAACAAGGGCGACTATCCGAAGGCCAAGACCTATCTGAACGAGGCGCTGGCTGTTGAGCAGGACCCCGCCGAGCGTCAGAAACTGCTCGTGCGCATTGCGCTGGTGGGTCTCGTTTCCAACGACATCCAGGGCGCTGCCGCCGCTGCGCGTCAGGCCCGCGACCTGAATCCCGAGGACGGCGTTCCCTATTTCGTGCTGGGACAGTGCTACGCTTCGTCGGCCGGGGCTTGCGGCGGGTTCGCCGGACAGGCCACCTACTGGGCCGCTTACGACACGATGGCCAAGGCCATCGAGCTGCTGCCGAGCGATTCGGAATACCTCGAACACGCCAAGACTTCGCTCAGCGCTTTCCGCAGCCGTTTCCCGAGCTCGGAGGAGTGCTTCTTCAACGAGCTTCAGGAGGGCGCACGCTACACGGTGAACTGCGGTACCGCTGCCGGTATCTCGACCACCGTACGTGCCCGCTAAAATCTTTCCGACGGGTTTCCGATGGGAAAACGCACTGCAAGATATCTCAGGGTAGCACTCTCCGCAGCGGGGAGTGCTATCTTGCTATTCTCGTGCGGGGAGCGGCAGGGCGAGGGCGCTTCGGGTTCCGGGGAGACGATGATGACCGAATACAGCGAGAATCTCTCGGTGGTCATGTCGCAGAACGGACGGCGTTCGTACCATTTCGTCACGCCGCTGCTCGAAGGCTATTCGCAGGCCCGAGAACCCTATCGTGAATTCCGCAAGGGGGTGAAGATCACCACCTACCAGAACGATTCGCTGTCGGAGGTCGATGCCGTGCTGACGGCCAATTACGCCATTTATTACGTCAACCGCGAACTGTGGGAGGCCAAGGGAAATGTCGTGGTCGAGAAATCCGACGGCAAGACCCTCTATACCCAGCAGCTGTTCTGGAACTCGCGGACCAAGAAGATCTATTCGAACGTCGATTCGAAGATCGTGCAGAACAACGGCCGCGATGTCTTTATCGGCGAAGGCTTCGAGTCGGACGAGGAGTTCAAGGACTGGCGCTTCCGCCGGATGAAGGGCCGCATGGAGGTCGAAATGAAGCAGCGCGCCGATTCCGCGGCGACGGATTCCGCGGCCGCGCGGCCGGCGGGGGAGCGGGAACGGCGTGAACCCCTGCCCGCGGACTCCCTGCCGAAACCTCGCAAGGAACCGCTTCCGGAGAACGGGCGGTCCGGAAAACCCTAAATCAGAAACGATGCTATCCACTGTCATCCTGATCGTCGTGATGCTCCTGCTGTCGGCCTTTTTCTCGGGGATGGAGATTGCCTTTACGAGCAAGAACCGTCTCAAATTGGAGATCGACCGCAAGCAGAGCCGCCTGTTCGACCGGATCGCCGCGGTTTTCGCCCGCCACCCGGGACAGTACATCACCACGATCCTCGTGGGCAACAACATCGCGCTGGTCGTCTATTCGCTCGCAATGTCGCTGCTTCTGCGCACCCTTTACGGCGCCCTGGGCTGGGACCGGCTCGCGCAGAGCGGTTCGGTGGTGGCGGATACGGCCATATCGACCGTCATCATCATCTTCTGCGCCGAGTTCCTGCCCAAATCGGTCTTCCGCAACAACCCCAACTTCTATTACCGGGCGCTGGCGCCGGTGATCTACTTTTTCTACATCCTGCTTTACCCGGTCGCGCGTTTCACGACGCTGCTTTCGCACGGCATCCTGCGCCTGATGGGGCGCCGCGTCGAGGAGAAGGACATCACGCCGAGTTTCGACCGCGAGGACCTCGCGGCGCTGCTCGACACGAACAATTCGGAGCCGCACTCCGAGCCCGACAACGAACTGAAACTGTTCCAGAACGCGCTGGATTTCGCCGACCTGCGGGTGAGGGACTGCATGGTCCCGCGCGTGGACATCGAGTCGGTGGACGTTGACGACACCACGATCGAACAGTTGACGGCACGGTTCGTCGATTCGAAGTATTCGCGCATCTTCGTCTGGCGCAAGTCGGTTGACAACATCATCGGTTATGTCAATTCGAAGAGCCTTTTCACGCGCCCGGCGCAGATCGCCGACGTGATGATGGAGGTCAACTTCGTGCCCGAGACCATGCCTCTGCAATCGATGCTCGAAAATTTCATCAAGCACCGCTCGAACATCGCCGTCGTGATCGACGAGTTCGGCGGTACGGCGGGCGTCATCTCGCTGGAGGACGTGCTGGAGCAGATATTCGGCGAGATCGAGGACGAACACGACATTCCGGACCTTACGGAAAAACAGGTCGGGCCCGACGAGTATGTGCTCTCGTGCCGTCTGGAGGTGAAGTATCTCAACGAGAAATACAACCTGGGAATCGAGGAGAGCAAGGAGTACGACACGCTGGCCGGGCTGATCATCTTCAACTACGAAGGCATCCCCACCGCCGGGGAGACGATTTTCATCGACGGCCTGCAACTCCGGATTCTCCGCACGACGCGTTCGCGCATCGAACTGGCAAGGGTGAAAAAATTATAGCGGCAGCCAGACCTCGGGGCATTCCGGGCTCCACGCTGAAAGTCCCCGCCGGGGCTGTAAACACGGCGGTACGCCGTGAGTATTTTTTATTATTATTCTGTTATTTTTACAATAATTTTACTACCTTTGGCTGATAATTCGAAACAAACGAATAATTAACAATTTATATGGCAAGTCTAAACACCTTACGAACCAAGTTCGGCATCGTGCTTTCGATCATTATCGCACTGGCCCTCTTGGCATTCATCCTCTCTCTGAAGACCGAAATGGGCTTTTCGGGCAACGATCCCCGTGTCGGCGTGATCGACGGCAAGAAGATCAACTATTCGGAATACTACGACCAGTACGAGCAGATCAAGCAGCAGAACAACGTGCAGGAGAACGACGAGCAGCAGTCGGCCATGCTGGCCAACGCCGTCTGGCAGACGCTGATCGCCAAGTACGTGATGACGCCCGGTTTCGACCGGATGGGTCTCCGCGTCACGGAGCCCGAGCGTCTGGCGATGGTCAGCGGACAGACGCCCTCGCAGGCTTTCTACAATGCTTTCGCCGATCCCCGCACGGGTCACTACGACGTGGCGGCCGTCAGCCAGTTCCTCGCGCATGCCGAGACCAACCCCCAGGCCGCAGACGCCTGGGCGCAGATCAACGAACAGGCCCGTCTGGAACGTGAAGTGCAGAAATACCTCGGTCTGGTGAAGGGCGGCGTCTACGTCAACTCGCTGGAGGTCGCCGAGGGTGTCAAGGCCGCCAACAACACCTTCGCAGGCAAATGGGCCGGCAAGAAATATTCGGCCGTTCCCGATTCGCTCTTCAAAGTGTCGTCGAGCGACCTGAAAGCCTATTACAACAGCCACAAGGATATGTTCAAGCAGAGCCCGTCGCGCACGATCTCCTATGTCGTGTTCGAGGTGGCTCCCACGGACGACGACCTGTTGGCGCTCGAAAAGAGCGTCGCCGAGGTGGGCCGCGAGTTCGCTGCCGCCGGCGAGGTGAAGAGCTTCGTGCGCGGCAACCGCAACGGCAAGATCGCCGACAGCTTCGTTTCGGCCGCACAGCTTCCCGACGAGGAGGCCAAGGCGCTGATGGCCGGCGAGATGTACGGTCCCGTGCTGAAAAACAACGAATGGACGATGGCCCGTGTGCTCGATTCGAAGATGGCTCCCGACTCGGTGGGCATTCGTCACATCGTGCTGCCCTATACGCAGGAGGCGCTGGCCGACAGCCTGCTGACGACGCTGCGCAACGGCGCCGATTTCGCACAGACCGCCCGCAACTACTCGGTTTACGACGCTACGGCTGCTAACGGCGGCGAGGTGGGCGTGATGCCTTTCTCGGCTTTCTCGGGTGAGTTCGCCGCAGCGCTTGCCGACGCCAAGAAGGGCGACATCGTGAAGATCTCCGCAGGCGACGCCATCCAGCTCATGCAGGTGTACCGTGCCGACAAACCCTCGAAGCACATTCAGATCGCCTCGATCACCTATCCCGTGGAGGCTTCGGCCGCTACGCGCCGCGATGTGCACAACCAGGCCGGCTCCTTCATGGTGGCCGCCAAGGGCGGTTCGACGGGCGCCTTTGCCGACGCCGCTTCGGCTGCTGCCGTGACGCCCCGTGTGGCTGGTATCGCACAGGGGGACCGCACGGTCCGCGGTCTGGACGATTCGCGCGAGGTGGCCCGCTGGGCTTACGGTGCGGAGAAGGGCGACGTTTCGGACATCTTCAACGTGGGCAAGGACTATGTGATTGCGATGGTGACCGAGATCGACGACAACGAGTACGCTTCGCTGGAGAAGGTTTCGGCGCAGGTTCGCTCGCAGGTGCTCCGCGACAAGAAATACGACTATATCGTCAAGGAACTTTCGGGCGCAACGCTCGCCGAGCAGGCCGCCAGCCTCGGTTCGGAGGTGGAGGAGTTCTCCGATGTGACTTTCGGGTCGTTCTATGTGAACGGCGTGGGTGTCGAACCCCGTCTGGTCGGTGCCATCGCATCGGCTGAGAAGGGTGCGCTCTCCGCTCCCGTGAAGGGCATGTCGGGCGTCTATGTCTTCGAAGTGGAGGACGTTCAGACCGCCGACAAGCAGAATTCCGAGGGCGAAAAGGTCCGTGCGCAGGCTATGGCCGAGGGTATGGCCCAGCAGTTCTCGATCCCGGCCATTCAGCAGATGGCCAAGATTCAGGACCTGCGCGGCCGTTATTTCTAAATTCCCGATTTTGCAGGGCCTTCGCTCTGCCCCTTGTTCGCCCCGAATGGGAATACGCCGGTATATCCCATCCGGGGCGAATTTCGTTGGAATGAAACCTGTTTTTCTGGAACCGAAACCGGTTATTGATTATCTTTGTATGGAATAAAACAGATATTCGCCATGAACAATTTCATCTATCACAATCCTACCGAGCTGGTTTTCGGCAAGGGGCAGATCGCCCGCCTGCCGAAACTCATTCCCGCCGACAAGCGGATCATGGTCACTTTCGGCGGCGGCAGCGTCAAACGCAACGGCGTCTACGACCAGGTGGTCCGGGCGCTCGAAGGACGCGATTTTATCGAGTTCTGGGGCATCGAGGCGAATCCCTCGGTCGAGACCCTGCGCAAGGCCATCGCGCTGGGCAAGGAGCGGAAGGTCGATTTCCTGCTGGCCGTGGGCGGCGGTTCGGTGATCGACGGCACGAAACTCATCGCTGCGGGACTGCTCTACGACGGCGACGCCTGGGAGATCGTGCTTCGGGGACGTGCCGAAAAGAGCGTGCCTCTGGCGACGGTGCTGACCATTTCGGCGACGGGCTCCGAGATGAACTCCGGAGCTGTGATCTCGCGTTATGAAACCAAGGAGAAATATCCCTTTTCGGGCGATTACCCGCTCTTCTCGATCCTCGATCCCGGGGTGCTCTATTCGCTTCCGAAGCGGCAGATCGCCTGCGGGCTTGCGGATACCTTCGTGCATGTGCTGGAGCAGTACCTCACCGCGCCCGGGCAGTCGCGCCTGATGGACCGCTGGGCCGAGGGCATCCTGCACACCGTCTCCGAGATCGCGCCCGAGGCGCTCTCCGACAATCCCGATTACGACGTGATGTCGGAATATATGCTTTCGGCGACGCTGGCGCTGAACGACATGATCCGCATGGGCGTCCGGGAGGACTGGGCGACGCACATGATCGGTCACGAAATCACGGCATTGCACGGCCTGACGCACGGTGCGACGCTGGCTATCGTCATCAACGGTACGCTGCGCGTCTTGCGGGAGCAGAAGCGCGGCAAGCTGCTGCAATACGGCGAGCGTATCTGGGGCATCGCCGGGGGCACGGAGGAGGAGCGCATCGACCGTACGATCGCGGCCAACGAGGCGTTTTTCCGTTCGCTGGGGCTTTCGACGCGGCTTTCGGAGGAGGGTATCGGCGAGGAGACCGTTGCCGAGATCGAACGGCGCTTCAACGCCGGGGGCTGGAAATACGGCGAGGAGGGGAATGTCGATGGCGTCATGGCCCGGCGGATTCTCGAAGCCTGCCTCTGACGGCGCTATATCGCATAAGAAAAATCCCCGCGACCTTTTCGGTTGCGGGGATTTTTGTCTGCGGGACGGAATGTTTATTCGATGGCGAAGGTCGAGACGATAGTCCCTTTTTCGTCGAGACTGTTCGGGTTGCTGACTGTGATGCCGTATTCCCCGGCGGGTTTATCTATCAGTGTCAGCAGATAGGATTTCTCGCCGTATTTCTCAGCCGAAAAGCGGAGACGTTCCAGTTTGTTGGACTTTACACTGCCGAAAGTGCTGACCGAGGCGAGTTCGGCAAGGCGTTTCTTTTTGTTGGTTTCGAACCGAAAAATGTTGATGATTGAGATCGGGTCGGTGGCATTGTCTACGGCCTTGACGATAAAGCGGATGTCATCATCGCCTTTGAGGCGGACGGCGGCTTCGGGTGTGTCGATGATGAGTTTCGTCTTGGCCTTGCCGATGCCGAAGATTTGGGCGCTGGCGTTTGCACGCGTACGCAGCAGGACGGTCTCCTTTTCGAGTTTGGACGTTTTGCCGTCGGGCAGGACGGTGACGACCTCTCCGATGAAATCGGGTTCGGGGATTTGAGGCGTTTGCGCGAAAGCGCCGCCGACGAAGAGCCCGAAAAGGGCCGTGCAGAAAAGTTTTTTCATATAAAAAAGGCGTTTAGTCTTGCAAATATAAAAATTGCCTGTTTTTATGACAACTTTTTCGACAATTTTTCGGACTAAATACGCAAAAAAAGTCTCCCGGCTATCCGGCCAGGAGACCTTGAGGATGAAGTTATTCGTATTTTATAGCTGGATCTCCGGAATTGTCATAGGTAACGTGTGTCATGCGTCCGGCCTGAATCTGAAAATATTTGCTACGGCTATTATTGAATCCCCCTGAAAAAATGGCGTAGTTGCCGGGATTCAGATCGATCGAAAACTTACTTCTGGGATTGAGTTGTGAATAGATTTCATTTCCGGCTTCTGTATCAATGCTGACCAAATTTGCTTTCGCCCCTTTATATTCGACTTCCAGTCGACCGATAACGGGTGTTTCATCTTTATCGCAGGCGGCAAATCCTGCGGCCAGCAGCAGGCATAAAGCGATCTTCAAAAATGTTTTCATGCGAATGATTTTTAAGAGAGGGGTGAGGTTTTGCCAAATATACGGATTTTTTCGCCGATCGGAGCCTTTTTGGAATAAAAAAGCCTCTGCATTTGCAGAGGCTTTTCCGATTTGTCGCCGGAAATTAGTCGGCGAGCAGGATTTCGAGGATCTTGATGGCTGCCGTGGCGATCGGCGTGCCGGGGCCGAAGATGGCAGCGGCGCCGTCGCGGTACAACTCGTCGTAGTCCTGATGGGGAATCACGCCGCCCACGATGACGATGATGTCCTCGCGGCCGAGCTTTTTCAGCTCGGCGATGATCTGCGGCACGAGCGTCAGGTGACCGGCGGCCAGCGACGATACGCCGACCACGTGCACGTCGTTCTCGACGGCCTGCTTGGCGGCCTCCTCGGGGGTCTGGAACAGCGGGCCCATATCAACGTCGAAGCCGATGTCGGCGTAACCCGTGGCGACCACCTTGGCACCGCGGTCGTGTCCGTCCTGACCCAGCTTGGCGATCATGACGCGCGGCTGACGGCCCTCTTTCTTGGCGAATTCGGCGCACAGCTCCTTGGCGCGCTCGAAGGATTTGTCGTTTTTCACTTCTGAAGAATATACACCTGAAATGGAACGGATAACTGCTTTGTAGCGGCCTACGACGACCTCGCAGGCGTCGGAGATCTCACCCAGCGATGCGCGGACCTTGGCGGCCTCGACGGCCAGCTCCAGCAGGTTGCCCTGCTTGGTCTTCACGCACTCGGTGATGGCGGCCAGCGCCTTCTGCACGGCTGCTTCGTCGCGGTTGGCGCGCAGCTCCTTCAGACGCTTGATCTGGCTCTCGCGCACGGCCGTGTTGTCCACGGCGAGGATGTCGATCGGGGCCTCCTTTTCCAGACGGTATTCGTTCACGCCGATGATCTTCTCCTCGCCGGAGTCGATGCGGGCCTGCTTGCGGGCCGCGGCCTCCTCGATACGCATCTTCGGAATGCCGGTCTCGATGGCCTTGGCCATACCGCCCAGCTTCTCGACCTCCTGAATACGCTCCCAGGCTTTGTGTGCGATCTCGTTGGTCAGCGTCTCCACGTAGTAGGAGCCTGCCCACGGATCGACCTCGCGGCAGACGTTGGTCTCCTCCTGAATGTAGATCTGCGTGTTACGCGCAATACGCGCCGAGAAGTCCGTCGGCAGGGCGATAGCCTCGTCCAGCGCGTTGGTGTGCAGCGACTGGGTGTGTCCCAGGGCGGCGCCCATGGCCTCGATGGCCGTGCGGGCCACGTTGTTGAACGGGTCCTGCTCGGTGAGCGACCATCCCGAGGTCTGCGAGTGGGTGCGCAGGGCCAGCGACTTGGGGTTCTTGGGGTCGAACTGCTTCACGATCTTGGCCCACAGCATACGCGCGGCGCGCATCTTGGCGATCTCCATGAAGTGGTTCATGCCGATCGCCCAGAAGAACGACAGACGCGGCGCGAAAGCATCCACCGACATGCCGGCGTTGATACCTGCACGCAAGTACTCCAGACCGTCGGCCAGCGTGTAGGCCAGCTCGATGTCGGCCGTGGCGCCCGCCTCCTGCATGTGGTAACCCGAAATCGAGATCGAGTTGAATTTGGGCATGTTCTTCGAGGTGTACTCGAAGATGTCGGCGATGATGCGCATCGAGAACTCGGGGGGATAGATATAGGTGTTGCGCACCATGAACTCCTTGAGGATGTCGTTCTGGATCGTACCTGCCAGCTGGTCGAGCGTGCAGCCCTGCTCCAGACCGGCTACGATGTAGAAGGCCAGCACGGGCAGCACGGCGCCGTTCATGGTCATCGATACCGACATCTTGTCGAGGGGAATGCCGTTGAAGAGGACCTTCATGTCCTCCACCGAGCAGATCGACACGCCGGCCTTGCCCACGTCGCCCACCACGCGCGGGTGGTCGGCGTCGTAGCCGCGGTGCGTGGCGAGGTCGAAGGCCACCGACAGACCCTTCTGTCCGGCCGCGAGGTTGCGGCGGTAAAAGGCGTTGGACTCCTCGGCGGTCGAGAAGCCGGCATACTGGCGGATGGTCCACGGACGCATCACGTACATCGTCGAATAGGGGCCGCGCAGGAACGGGGCGATACCCGCCGCATAGTTCAGGTGCTCCATGCCTTCGAGATCCTCGGCCGTATAGGAGCCCTTGACGGGAATTCCCTCGGCCGTCAGCCACGGTTCTACCTGGCCGCAGCCCTTCGAGGCGCAGCAGCTTTTCTGTGCGCCCGCTTCGTATTTCAATTCAGAAAAATTCGGTCTCATAATTGTAGTGCGATAAGATTGTTAGGGCATCAGCTCACTTCGGAAAGTTCCCCTATCGGATAACGCTCATGCCCATAAAAAGCACTCGGTGCTTAGATTCCCATCTCTTTAAGGTAAAACTTCAGGGTTTCCAGGACATTCGATTTCACGTTGATGAAGTTCGTGATGCCCTGTGCCTCCAGTTCGGGCATGCAGGCGGGAGCTCCGGCGACCACGAGGATCGCCTTGCCTCCGAGCAGCTCCTTGACCTTCGGAGCGGCCTCGGCGTAGTCGTCGTCGGCGGCGCATACCACCACGATCTCGGCTTTCGATTCGAGGGCGGCTTTCGCACCCTCCTCGATCGACTTGAAGAAGGTGTTGTCCTGCACACGGATGCCGGCGCAGCCGAAGAAGTTGCACGAGAACTGGGCGCGGGCGCGGGCCATTGCCAGGCTTCCGCAGGTGAGCATGAACGCCTTGGGCTGCTTGCCCGAGCGATCGACGTGCAAACGCATCTCTTCGAAGGCCATGGCGCCGCGGTAGGGTGCCAGCGTGTTGCCCTCGGCCTGCTTGCGCGTCACGGCCTCGGCGGTGATCGCCTTGTCGGCGACCTCCGTGAAGTTGGGATATTGGTTGGCGCCGAGCAGCGTCTGGCGGCGCGTCGCAATGGCTTTGTCCTTGGCGGCGGCCGACGCGGCGATGCGCTCCTTGACGAAGCCGGCCTTGTAAGCCGCGGTGTAGCCGCCCTTCTCCTCGATTTCGAGGAAGAGCTTCCACGCCTCGGCGGCGATCGACTGCGTGAGGTTCTCGACGTAGTACGAACCGCCGGCGGGGTCTACCACCTGGTCGAAGTGCGACTCGTTCTTGAGCAGCAGTTCGACGTTGCGGGCGATGCGCTTCGAGAACTCCGTGGGGTTTTCGAATGCGGCGTCGAACGGCGTCACTTCCAGCGAGTGCACGCCGGCGATCGTGGCCGACATGGCCTCGGTCGTGCCGCGGAGCATGTTCACGTAGGGGTCGTATACGGTCTGGTTCCAGTCCGCGGTGCGGGCGTGGATCATCATCTTGCAGGCGCAGTTCTTCGCGGGGGCGTAGCCCTTGACGATGTTGGCCCAGAGCATGCGCGCGGCGCGGAACTTGGCGATCTCCATGAAGTAGTTGGAGGTCACCGAGAACGAGAAGCGCAGTTTGCGGGCAGCCGTGTCGGCATCGACGCCGGCGTCGGTCAGGCGGGCGAGGTAGTCGTTACCGGCCGAGAGGGCGAATGCCAGCTCCTCGACGATGGTCGATCCGGCGTTCGAGAAGATGCCGGCCGAGACGGTCACGATGCGGATGTGTTTGTACTCGCGGGTTCGTTCGATCAGCGACACGATCTTCGCAAAGCACTTTTCGCCGTCGGGCGAGCAGAAGTCGCCCTTCTGCGAGAGGCCCTTCACCAGCGGGTCGATGCAGAACGCAACGTGCGCATCGGCCATGAGGCCCTCTTTTTCGAGTTTGTCGAGCACCAGTCCGGCGACGTTGCCCGTCTGCATGCCGCAGAAGGTCAGTTCGACGGCCGGGATCGAGATTTCGCGGAGCAGTTCGTCGAGGTCGGCGGCCGTGAAGCCCTCCTTGGCGATCGAGAAGCCCAGCGAATCGACGCCCGAGTTGAGGAGTTTCAACGCCTCGGCGTTGGCCTCCTTCGGGCACTCGACCGCTACGGTCTGATGTACGTGCCAGCGGTTGTGGGTGCGCGTACCTCTCACGAACGGGAACTCGCCTGCCTGCGAGCCCAGGAACTGAATGCCTTCGAGGTTCTCGGCGCGGTAGTAGGGGCGGACATTGAAGCCTTCGCCCGTGCGCCACACCAGTTTGCGCTCGTAGTCGGCACCTTTCAGGTCGGCTGTTATGACCTCCTCCCACTTCTCGGTCGGGACCGGCGGGAATTCGGTGAACAGCTTTTCACGTTTGGTAATTGCCATGATTATTTAGAGATTAGTATGAGTGATGTTTCTTTTTGTTTCGAAATAGCGCATAAAGGTACAAATTAATTACCGAATTGTAACAAGAAATTGTTAGAAAAATAACAGTATTCCGGGGATTTTGTGGATTTTGCCGGCGGCGGCGTTTTCGGCGCTCCGGTGCCGGGAATCCGTCGGTTGTGGAAT
>CDYH01006146.1_pt1 | contig 177394 bp, 109 predicted proteins | sample 557561 | NCBI WGS metagenome assembly CDYH01 (sample SAMEA3182056, study PRJEB8094) | gut metagenome | biome: human; feature: gut; material: Stool; isolation source: human stools | place: Canada | collected 2012-10-31 | reverse complement strand
GTCCTCTCGATGGTCCTGTTCGGAATAGCCATCGGAGTGCTGATCTGTTTCCTCGGAGGACTCATGGCCGTGGACATCGTGCCGAGAAAGGCGACGGGGGCCGCGCTGGGAGTGGTGGGGATAGCCTCCTACTGTGCTGCGGGAATTCAGGATGTCGCGTCGGGATGGCTCATAGATGCGAACATTACCGTAACGGCAGATGGCGCCAAACACTACGACTTCGGACCTGTGGCCGTATTCTGGATTACAGCGTCAATAATATCGTTTCTGCTACCGCTGATGAACCGAAAACAAAAGACAGAAGCATGAAAAAACGGATATACGTGATCCTCGGTCTGCTGATCCCGGCGATGGCCGTGGCGGAGAACACGCCGGTGAAATATGCGGATGCGGCAAATCTCACGATCGTTAACAAAGCCCAACCGGGAGGTTCGGCGTTCCAGCGTATCGAGGTGGCCCGCTACCCCGAGCTGACCCCGACGGTCACGCGATATTACCGCTACTCCACGGGGCTGGCCGTGGTGTTCCGCACCGACAGCCGCAACATCCGCGCCCGGTGGACCACCGTCAACCAACTCCCCGGAGCCAATTCGACGCTCATCGCACAGCGCGGGCTCGACCTCTACATCCGCCGCGACGGCAAATGGGTCTTCGCCGGAGTCGGTGTGCCGAGCAAATCCGGAACGCAGCACGAAGCCCCCGTCGTCGAACACATGGATACGACGATGAAGGAGTGCCTGCTCTACCTCCCGCTGCACGACGAAATCGCCGCCCTCGAGATCGGAACCGACGAAGGTGCGCGGCTGGAAGCCGCTCCCGACCCCTTCCGTCACCGGATCGTGGTGATCGGGTCGAGCATCACGCACGGCACCTCGGCGAGCCGTCCGGGAATGGCCTACGCCGCACGACTGGGCCGCGCGCTGGGATTCGGATTCGTCAACCTCGGGGCCAGCGGACAATGCAAGCTCGACACGTTCTTCGCGCGCATCGCCGCGGAGACCCGGGCCGACGCCTTCGTGTTCGACGTTTTTTCGAATCCGTCGCCGCAGCAGATCGAAGAGCGTCTGGAGGGATTCGTCCGGCGCATCCGCGAAAGCCACCCCGCGACGCCGCTGATCTTCCTCCAAACGGAGGTGCGCGAAAGCGGGAACTTCGACCTGAAAAAACGCGCTTTCGAAGCCGACAAGCGCGAAGCCGCCCGGAAAGGGATGGAGAAACTCCTCGAAAGGGACGAAAACATCTATTTCATAGACCCCGGCATGGATCTGGGAGACGATCACGAGGCGACCGTCGATGGCATACACCCCACGGACCTCGGGTTCGAACGGATGCTGGACGCGCTGACGCCCCGCATCGCCCGCATACTCCGGAAATACGGCATCGAGTAGTCCGGGCGACGGAGAACGGCGGCAAAAAAATCGTATCTTTGTCTTGGAATCCAAAATCGGACAGCTATGATCGAACCCCTCTATCAGCCGTCGCCGTCGCGTTACGAAAACGGCATGATTTTCCGCCGCGCCGGGCGCAGCGGCGTGCAGCTGCCGGCCCTGTCGCTGGGCATGTGGCACAATTTCGGCAGCGAGCAGACCTTCTCCAAAGTGCAGGAGATGGCCCACTACGCCTTCGACCGCGGGATCGTGCACTTCGATCTGGCGAACAACTACGGCCCGGCCTACGGAACCGCCGAGGAGAATTTCGGACGCCTGATGGAGCGGTCGTTCCGCCCCTACCGCGACGAGATGTTCATCGCCACTAAGGCCGGATACGACATGTGGCCGGGGCCCTACGGCAACTGGGGTTCGCGCAAATACCTCATGGCGAGCCTCGACCAGAGCCTGCGGCGCATGAAGCTCGACTATGCGGACGTTTTCTATTCGCACCGCTACGATCCCGAAACGCCGCTCGAAGAGACGCTTCAGACCCTGGTGGACATCGTGCGCAGCGGCAAGGCGCTGTACGCCGGGCTGTCGCGCTACCCGCTCGCGGCGGAGCGTTTCGCATTCCGCTACCTGGCCGAGCGCGACGTGCCGTGCCTGCTGTTTCAGGACAAATACAACATTTTCAACCGCGAGCCCGCGACATCGGGCGTACTGTCGCTGGCCGCCGAGTCGGGCGCAGGGTTCGCGGCCTTCTCGCCGCTGGCGCAGGGGCTTCTGACCGGGCGCTACCTCAACGGCATTCCGCAGGATTCGCGCATGGCCGAGGGGCGTTCGCTGCGGCGCGACGTGCTGACCGACGCGATGCTGACCCGCATCCGCGGCCTCGACGACCTCGCCCGGCAGCGCGGGCAGACGCTGGCCGAAATGGCGCTGGCGTGGCTGCTGCACGACAACCGCGTGACGACGGTCATCATCGGAGCCAGCTCGACGGCCCAGATAGCAGACAACCTGCGGGCGTTGGAGAACACGGCCTTTTCCGACGAGGAACTGGCGCGGATCGACGCGCTCTCGCGGGAATGACCCCGGCATGGAAAAGAGAGGTCTGCTTTCCGATGAAAGCGGACCTTTTCGCGTTACGGCGGGAGGATTACTTTTCGGGTTTCTGCCCGATGTAGAAAACATATCCGTAATCCGTTCCGTGAGCGCGGTAGTGTTCGATCTCCTCCCGTATCAGCGAGGCCATGCGGACCGCAGCCGGACTGTGGCCCTGCTCTTCCAGAAAGTCGGGGATGCGCGCAGCCACCGCAGCGTAGTAATTCTGCATCCAGCAATGCTGCGGCAGCACGAAATGCGCCAACGGAACGTATCCGGCCTTTTCGAGGATGCGCACCTTGGCCGCAGGGGTGCCGATGTCCGGGAAATTCTCCCGGATGTACGCCGTCTCCGGCAACCGCGAGGGCGCGAGCCACGAGCACTCGGTGACGGCGATCACGCCCCCGGGTTTGAGGAACCGCCGCCACTCGGTGAGCCCCCTCTCGAAGCCGATGTTGTAGATCGACCCCTCGGCCCAGATGAGGTCCAGCTCTTCGTCACCGAAGGGCAGTTCGTCCATCGACCCGACGAGGGCCGTGACCTTTTCGCTCAGCCCCGTGCGCTTCATCCGTGCGCGAAGCTCCTCGATCATTCCGGGCAGCAGGTCCACGGCCGTGATCGTGCCGTCGAGGTGCCGGGCGAGCACTTCGGTCTGCCGCCCCGTACCGCAGCCGATGTCGGCGACGCGGAGTCCGGGACCAGTCGCCGGGAGGAACCCCAAAGCCCGGATGGTTTGTTCGTCGCCGCCGGGGCCCTGCCGGTCGAGGGCGCGGAAAAAATCGGCGATGAGGGTCAAATCGAATTCGAAGATCGGTTCTTTGTTTTCGTTGTTCATAATCGGGGCTATTCGGGCCGTCCGTCGGACGGCTGAAACAATGTTTCGGTCCCGCAAGATAGTTCTTCGAGACGGAACCGCCAAATCCGTCCGCACGAAAACGCCGGACCTTCGTACAAGGCCCGGCGCTTCCGGTGAGGCGTCACCCGACGGGTGTCAGAACGAGATGCCGACACGTATGCCGAAATTGTTGATGTTGTTGATCGAGTAGGTCAGCACATCGCCGCTGTTGGTGGCGTAGCTGTAATAGAGCGCCACGTGGAAACCCAGCCGGTAGTCGGGGCGCGGGAAGATCGACACGCCGATCTCCGGCGACATGAAGAATCCCCATGTGTCGGTGTACTGCTTGACGACATAGTAGTAAGACGACATTTCGGCGTAGCTGGCGCCCAGCTTCAGGCCGGCATAGGGCTGGAATACGCTGTCGGTAAGCCAGTTGTAACGTCCCGTAACGCCGAACGGCAGTTGGAACAGGGCGTGTTTCTGGTTGGTGGTCAGCGCCGAGCCGCCGCCCAGGTCGAGCGTCTGACGCGAAATGCTTTGCAGATTGGTCTGGTAGGAGATGAACGGACCCACGGTGATGGCCGGCGTCACGAAGTAACCGCCTTCGAAGTTCATGCCCCAGCCCGAGGTCTTGTCGGCGAAATCGGCGCCCAGAGGCACGCCCACCTGCCAGTCGATATTGATGTAGGTCTTGGGGAACAACTGCGCCTTGCCCGGCAGGGCCGCGGCAAGCATAACGGCGCAGATAGCGATGGTTTTGAAGTATTTCGATGTTTTCATAATCGGACGAATTTTTTGCTGTTAAACTATTTTGCCAGATAAGGCGACTGCTCGAAAGCCTGCTCCACGCCGGCGATCGTGCGCTGCCGGTTGAGTTCCGCATCGGAAGTCAGCAGACCACCGATGAAGCTGTCCCACACGACGGGCAGTTTCTTGTTGCTCTCCCGATCGGCTTCGAGGTCCAGCATCTCCAACAGCAGCGAACCGGCCGTGTATCCGTAATAAACGCTGTAAGGGTAGTGCCAGCCGACCCAGTCGCCCCAGTATCCGGGAGCCCAGTAGTAGGGGTAGTACCACCACCAGTAGGGATAGTCGTAGCCTACGAAGTAGGTCACTTTCCGGACGTAGCTGAGCTGGATGCCCACATTGGCGGCATCCTTGTCGTCGGTGCGGGTGTATCCGGCGGCATTCATCTTGCCGGCGACCGTGCCGATGATCTCCAGGGCGTCGGCGTCTTTCCAGTATTCGGTTTTGTCGCTGTTCCCGATCACCAGAATACTGTCGGGGAGGTAGTAAGTGTCGATGGCGGCGAAATCGGTGTCGGTGTCGTGGGCTGTGTAGACCAGATAATCCCGGTGAAGGTCCGATGTCGAAGGCTCCTTCTGACACGCGCAGAACGCAACTGCAATGAGTGCGAACGCAAAGTAACGTAATTTTTTGACGTTCATGGTTGTTTAATTTTTTTGGTTTGCTGTCCCGACCATCGTTTCAAATTCCGTTCCCCGCGCGCGGGTTTCCCGGCGCAGGGCCCGAATCGCGCATAAAGAAACCGTTTTCGAAGCACGAAAAACCGGGACTCCCGTCGTGGGAGCCCCGGTCGTTCCGGCGGCGAATATCTCTCAGAACCCGAACGTCTTGCAAGGCAATCAGGGATTCAACCCCAATGCAGCGACATACGTGTCATTCGGACGGCAGTTCGCAAATTTGCAGTTCTCGAGGTAAATATCGAGCACGCGGCGCATCTCGGACTGGTCCGGACGAGCTTCACGGATGAATCCGTATTCAGAACGGTCGGCCGCCAGGAAATCGCAGATCTTCTGCCAGCCTTCGGGCATCGGCACGCTCACGAACGACGGCCGGGCATCGAGCCGCTTGTAAGTCCAGAAAGTCCACCCGATGTTCATCTCGTCGAGCGCCCTGCGGAAATTCCCGACCCACTCGTCGGTATTCTCGCCGGTTTCGCCCATATACATCGGACATTGCGACTTGTCGCGGAAAGCCGCGAAGCCTTTGAGCGAATTGACCGAAGGCGGGCACTTGTAGATATGGCACGTGAAGATCAGATTGTCATCGAAGGTCCAGTCGTCGTAAACCTTGAAATTCGTGTTCCACTGCGCTCCGGCGAGGATCAGAATGTGGCGGGAATCCACCTCGCGGATAGCCTTGGCCGTCCGGATCATCAACGGCTGGAGTTCGGCGTTCAGCTCCTCCTTGTCCTCGAAATAGTGGGCGATCGGTTCGTTCATCAGGTCGTAGCCGAGGATCGTGGGTTCGTCCGCATAACGGGCCGCAATGCCGCGCCAGACGGCGATGAAGCGTTCCTGCATCTCCGGACTGCGGAACAGCCACGGATAACCGTACGAATCGTCGATGTTGTCGCCGGTCTGTCCGCCCGGGCAGTCGTGCATGTCGAGAATCAACCGCAGCCCGGCGTCGCGGCACCACTCCACAACGCGGTCCACGAGGGCGAATCCCTCCTCGGGATCATGCAGCCCGAGATACTCCTCCGCGGTGAAAAGTTTGTAGTGGAACGGCAGACGCACGGTCGTAGCTCCGGTCGAAGCGATGTAATCTATATCCTCGCGAGTGATGTAGTTCTCGCGGAACGTACGCCAGAAACGCTCCATATAGGCCGGACCGACCAGCTGGCACAGACCTTCATGGATGCGGCGCGGCGAATTGGCGCTTTTGGGAAACTGAAAGAGGTAACCCTCGGGATTGAGCCAGTGTCCGAGGTTGGTGCCCCGGATTTCGAAACGGTTCCCGTTCCCATCGACCAAATTCACGCCGTCGGTGCGGATGAAATCCGGCGAACCGCCGGCACGGCCGGCACATGCCGCACAGCACAGCGCGGCGAGAGAGAGGATGAGATGTTTGAAAATTGCGATCATCTTTTCGTTTTGTAATAATCTTGAAGTACGTAGAATGCCTGCTTGCGTTCGCCGCGGTCGGAGATGACCCCCTTGCGGTTGAAGCCGTCCTGTGTCTGGGGCAGCAGCCGGCGCGCCGAACGGAAATCTTTGAGCACCCAGGGCGAAATGCCCGAAACCGGCGGCATCCGCTCTTCGATCATCCGCAGCGTCTTGCGATAGAGATCGGCCTGATACTCCTCGGTCCAGATCTCCGTGGCTTCACCGCGCTTGCCGTAAGGGGCGCCGCCGCCGAACTCCGAGATCATGACCGGCTTTTCGTAGTCGATCTCCCAGCGCACGCGGTCGATTTTTTCGTTCGTCCCGTCGTACCAGCCCACATACTCGTTCAGGCTGATGATGTCTACATATTCGTTCATGTTATCCTGCACGGAGAGCACCTCCGGGCTTTTGTCGTTGCGCTCCATCGCCATCGAAATCAGCCGGGTCGGGTCCTTTTCGCGGGCATAGGCGGCCAGCGACGAGAGGAACCGGTCGCGGGCGTCGCCGTGGGGCGTTTCGTTGGCGATCGACCAGATAATGACGTTGCAGCGGTTCTGGTCGCGTTCGATCATCTCGTCGAGCTGGTTCAGGGCATTGGCGTAAACATCCTCGCGCTCCCAGAGAATCGTCCAGTAAACCGGAATCTCGCTCCACACGAGCAGCCCCATCCGTTCGGCCTCGCGCACCATCTGTTCGTTGTGCGGATAATGGGCCAGACGGACGTAGTTGCAGCCCAGTTCCCTGGCCCAGCCGAGCAGCGTGCGGTCCTCCTCGACCTTGGCGATGCGCCCGTTGCGGAATGCCGCCTCCTCGTGGATCGAAATGCCGCGCAGGAAGATCGGTTTTCCATTGAGCAGTATTTCGCGGCCGCGGGTCTCGATGGTGCGGAATCCGATCTCGTCCTCCACCCGGTCGTCGTCCGATGCGATTTCGACGGCATAGAGTTTCGGGGATTCGGGCGACCAGAGACCGATCCGGGCGCGCTTTTCGAACCGGGCGACCCCGTCGGCGTCGGTCGTTCCCCGAAGGTCGATTTTCAGTTCGGGAATCGCAAATCCGACATGCTGCCCGGCCTCCTTCCCGTTCATGCGCACAACAGCCTCGACGGTGTCGGTCGTACCGGGTTTCAGCCGCACGGTGTAACTCTCGACAAAGCGTTCGGGAACCGACACCAACATCACGTCGCGCGTGATGCCGCCGTAGTTGAACCAGTCGCAGATGATGGTCGGCACGCGTTCGGGCAGCCGTTTGTTGTCCACGGCCACCACCAGCGTATTCTCCCCGTCGCGGAGCAGGTCCGTCACATCGAAATTGAACGGCGTATAGCCGCCTTCGTGGTCGCCGACATGCTCCCCGTTCAAAAAGACATGGGTGAAGTAGTTCGAAGCCCCGAAATAGAGGTACTGCCGTTTTCCGGCCTCGCGGGCAGCCGGGAACTTATGACGCAGCCAAACCATCCCTTCGTAGTGGAAGAGCTGATGCACCTGCGTATTCCAGTCGCCGGGAACGGCCATCACGGGCGAAAGGTCGAAGTCGTACTCCTTCCACGTAGTAACGTTGTCCACCTGCTTGTCCTTGAAGAAACCGTTGGGATCGAGTCGCCGGCGGTAGTCGTAGTAACCGGTTTCGAGCGGATCGGCGAAATAGTTCCAATAGCCGTTCAGCGACCGGATTTCGCGCCCGTAGACATGCTGGATCAGCGGATCGAGCCCTTCGGTGCGCTGTCCGTAGGCAAGAGAGGCCGACAGCAGGGCTGCCAGAATCAGGATTTTTTTCATGCGGTTCGTGCAGTTTATTGATTTTTAAGCCGAATATCGTCGTTGGGTTCGAGCGTGGCGTAATATTCGCCCAGCGAGGTGATCCGCTCGTCGTCGCCGAAAAAGCGCGAGGTGATCAGGCCGATCATCGTCGGCGAAGCACACCCGAACCACGAGTAGCGGAACACCTCGTTCATCCCCTCGTAGGCCGGCAGCAGCACCTTCATCTGATCGAGTACGCGGCTCTCGGTGTAACTGTTGTAGCCGTTGTTCTTGGCATTGTCGTCGCGCGGCGCGAACTCGGTGATCCAGATTTTCTTGCCGAATTTATTATAAACGTCGCGGATCACCGACTGGTAGTTCTGGGTTCCGATGCCCGCATACATGTGCACGGCGACATAATCGCAGCGCAGTCCCCGCTGCGCGACGCCGGCCATAAATTCGTCGAGCCAGGCCCGCGTGGGGTACGACGGGGCCGGACTTACGAGTTTGATGCGGCTGTCGAGGTTTTGGCAAAGAAATTCCCACTTTTCGAGAGCATCGGAGACACTCATGTTCGACTCCTCTTTCAGATCGGGTTCGTTGAATCCCAACACATAGAAAACCCGCCCCTCTTCATAGAGTTTGTTGATCTTGTCGCAGTTGTCCTTGGTGACCGACGAGGCGCCCCAGAACATCGGCACGAACTCCGCGCCCTCGACCGTATTGCTCGGATCGAGCCCCCAGGTGTAATACCAGTTGGCCTTCAGATCGACGAGTTTCTGTCCGAAATCCAGCGTGTTGGTGCTTTGGCAGACGCCGCGTTTGGCTTTCGTGGCCCCGGTCGTTCCGCCCTCGGGTTTGTTGATGTCCTCGGGCAGGTCCGAGATCATCTGCTCTTTGGTGCACGCCGTGACGGCGCACACCAGAGCAATGAGGATAAACAGTATCTTTTTCATAATCAGTCTTCTTATTCTCGGTTAGTTAGTTGATTTTCACGTCATCGTCGCAGCCCGCCTTCTGCAATTTCGGGGCTGACGCCGCAGCGTCCCAGGTCCATACCGATGCGAAGTCATAGCCGAGGCTTTCGAACCAAGCCTGATCCGGCGTTCCGGGAACATCGGCACCGTCGGTGGCATCGACACCGACATCGGCCGGTTGTTTGACGACGCCCGTTCCGTCTTGCAGCACGACATCCGCCGAGGCGTAGTTGCTGACAAGCGGATCGCTGGCAAGCGGAGCCCCCGACACACGGGTCGAAGTGCTGCCCTTGATCGTCGTGTTCCCGAGGACGACGCTATAACGGGTCTTGCCGTTGTTCTGATAAGTGCATACGACTCCGGCAGCGGGCTTTGCGGCGTTGTTGCCGGTTACGCCCACAATCGCGGTGTTCATCACGACGCAATAGTCCGCATACAGCTTGGCGATCGAGGCGATACCGCCGACATTGCCCGTACTGGAAGACGCAGCCGTATTTTCGAGCGTCGCACCGAGGACCAGACAGTTCTTGACATTGGGTCCCACGCCGGCAATGCCGCCGACATCGAACGCCGCCTTGATCTGCCCGGAGAACATACATTCCTCGATCAGCATGTTGTTGTTGTTGTTCGCGCCGAAGATACCGCCGAAACTATTGGCGTTGGCATTGGTAGCGGAGAGGTTCATCGTGGAGAAACAGCCGCGAATCTCATCCTTGCCGCTGCCTTCGCCACGGCCCACGATACCGGCGATGCGGGTCTTGGAGGCCGTGATTACGATCGAACCCTCGGAGGTGCAATTCGTCACGCGCACACCGTTGCCCGAGGAAGTCATACGACCTACGATGCCGCCCACCATGCCGCACGAAGCCGTCATTTCCAGATCGACATAACAGTTGTCGATCACGGCTGAACCTTTCAGTTCTCCGGTGATACCGCCCAAGATGTCGCCGGTATTCGTGCTGACGATCCTGCCCGAAACAGCCACGCCGCTGATCCGGCCGCTGCCTTCGGTCGTTCTGGAAACGACACCGAATCCGCTCGAAACCGTAATGTCAACGGCCTTGAACTTGATGTTGCCGATCTGACCGGTGTTCGTGGTCACGAAACCTGCCGTCAGCCCTTCGACCGTATGTCCGTCGCCATCGAGCGAGCCCGAGAACGCGGGAATGGTCTCCCAGTCGGAAACGGCGATGTCCTCCGTCAGTTTCACGTGGGCCGCCGGATAGGTGTGCAGCGTCGCGGTGAACTGATCGGCGTCGATCACCACGTAGGGATCGCCCTCGATGCCCGAACCGCTTTCGTACATATTTTTCGACGAAACCGCAATGGTGTGCACCGTCGAAGTCACCCGGTCGCCGAGCGACACGCTGAACGTGACATCTCCACCGGAAAAATCGGCCTCCTTGGTGACGGTGAAGTTCCCCGAAGCGTCGTCGTAGCTCCACGACGTGCCGGTCGCACCCGGATCGAAAGTCACCGTCGCGCCCTTGGTCACGAGTCCCAGCGACTCGGTGGCCGAATCCGAGCCCATCGTGATGTTGACAGCCGCGGGAACCGTACCGAACTCGATCACCCGGGCATCCCGGCCCGCACCCGAAGCGACGGATGCGGCGACGAAATTCTCACCTCTGACCGTGACGGCCGAAACATCGGCCGAAAGAGAAGCCTCGCTTTCGGCAGCGAGCGCCGAGACGTAATTACGGCCCGTGACACTGCCGTCGAGCGTCAGGTTCGTGACCTCGGCACCCGCACCGACACGGGCGAAAAGGGCGACATAATCCTCCGCCGGACGGTCGAGCGCCAGCGTGATCTTGCGGCCGTTGCCGTCGAGCGAACCCGTGAAGGGCTGCGCCTCGGTGCCGGCGGGCGTCCAGTTATTGTCGAGAACCATATCCGAAGCGAGGCGGAAAGCCTTGTCGAACCCGTAGCCGATCTTTTCGAGTTCCGCGGCGGAGGTGACCTCATAGGGAGCGTCGGCCGTACCTTCTCCGGCTGCGAAAGCGCTGACGCGGATCTTGCACACCTGCGGCGGACGGGCGCCGAACGAGGCGGTCAACTCCACCTCGCCGCCGAGGAAATTGGCGGCAGGAGTGAACGTGACGGTACCTTCGCCGGTCGCCGGGTCCGAAACCACGTTGACACGCAGCCCGTCGGGCGTCGTGCCCGACTCGACGACCGCGGCCATCGTCGGGCTGACGGTGAAAGCGATGGTTTCGGGAGCGGTCAGACCCGTGAGCGGCGTGCGGTCGATCTCGAATTCGATCGTCCCCGACGGGTCCACATCCTCCAGCACGGCGATTTCGACGCTCGAAAGATAGGTCTTGGCCCGGTATTCGACGTTGAGTTGCAGGAACGAGGTTTCGAGCAGCAGGGGCGTACCCTTGACGGCCACCGTCGCTTCACCCGCTCCCGACACGAGCGTCACCTCCTGCGCGTCGATGCGCAGGCCGTTGGTTTCGGGGGCACTGATGCGCGCCGTGCCCCCTTTGGCGTTCTCGTAGGGAATCTTTATGCGGCAGAGGTCGTTCGCTTCGACGCCCTGCACGTAGCTGCCTTCCGCGAGGCAGTTGGCCGTGTCGATAACCAGTTCATCGAGGTAGTAGGACGAAGCGTCGTCGTCCGAACATCCCGCGGCCAGCGCGGCGGCACAAAGGATATAAAGCAGTTTTTTCATAATGTCAATCGGTTTTGCGGGTTAATCCTTCGACCAGATCCACTCGATCGGATCGTTGTTCGACGCCGTTTCCCTGGTGCGCAGCAACAGCTGGCGCAGCGACAGTTTGCCGTCGATCGTTGACCACATGAAAATCTTCATATGGGTCTCCGAGATGGCCCGGACCTCGTACTGCGTATTCCAGCCGCAGAAATAGAAGAGGTAGCCGCCGTGACCGGCATTGGTCGAGGGGAAAGAGATGTAATAGCGCCCTCCCGTCTGCGAAAGGCTCCAACCCATGTTCGAAGGCGGCGTACAGGCGACGATGTAGTCGTTCGTCGAGGCCAGGTTATAGGCCGTCGCGCTCCATGCCCCGTCGTTGTAAAGCTCCATAGCGGGGGTCATGTTGTTCAGCGTCGAACTCTTGCCGTTGTTCACATAGCCGAAAGCCTGGCCGCGTTCGCTGTTGAGGATGAAGGTCGCCTCGTCGTCATAGAGCTCGCAGCCGGCCTTTCCGTTCGGGCTGACGCCCCACCAGCGGTCGCTCACGTTGTTGGGATTGAACAGGCCGATATGGTCCTGGCGCTCGGCATCGAGCATCCAGGTCTTGCCCTCGCCGCCGATCTCTCCGGCGATGTAGGTGTACATCGGATCGTTCAGCAGGAAGAGGTTTTCCGTCGTCACGGAGAGTTTCACCGAAACGTCGTTCGTGCGCCCGTTGTCGCCGTAGGCTTTCAACGAGATCGTATAATCGCCCGGAAAAGGGTATTCGGCCGTTACCGAATTGACGCCCGAAGCGGTGTTGCCGTTGCCGAGGTCCCAGAATCCGATCACGTCGGTGCGGTTCGTGCGCAGCAGATAGGTGTTCTGCACTTCACCGGGCGTCACGACGATTTTCAGGTCGGAGACACGTCCGTCGGGCAGTTCGGGGCGCTCGTCGATCGTGCACCCCACGGCCGCGAACGCGATGGTCAGTATGCTGATTATCTTTTTCATGGAAAGTTCGTTTTGAAAGTTAGTAGCCGGGGTTCTGCACCAGCGAATTGCGCGACTGGGTGATCTCATACTGCGGGATCGGCAGCAGGCCGCGGCGCGTCCTGTCCCACGTGACGGCGAATTCGCCCTCCTCGCCGTTGGTCAGGACACTGGCTGCGTAGGTATCGCCCTGACGCAGGACATCCCAATAGCGATGGCCTTCGAGGGCCAGTTCGAGCAGGCGTTCATCGAGAATCTTGTTCAGCGTCAATTCTCCGGCATTGCCGGCCGACCCGGCACCCAGCGCACGTTCGCGCACCTTGGCGTAATATCCGAACGCCTTGCTCTGCGAGCCGTAGCGGAACTCCATTTCGGCAGCCATCAGCAGCACGTCCGTCCAGCGGATCGAGGGATAATTGTTCGGATAGTTCAGCTCACGCGACCCCGACGAGGCATTGTTGGCCGTCAGCGGCGTAAACTTGCGGCAGAAATAGCCCGTGTTCTGGAACCCTTCCGTGTATTTCAGCCCTTCGCCGTCGTTATCGCCCTCGGCGGCATTGGCATTGATGAGCGTCGCCCAGCGGCGCGGGTCGGCGGGATCGTAGGCGTCGAAAAGGCGCTTGTCCACCGGAGCGAACGACCAGCCGGCGGCATAAGGCGAGGCAACGTCGCGGATGCCCCACAGAATCACGGCCTGATTGCCCATACAACCCTCGCGGTTGCTCCAATCGCCCCACTTCGAAAGGGCCGAATACTGGATGGTGAAGACCTCCTCCGAACAGTTTTTGTTCGAGACGTTCCACAGCGGGGAGACGCCGCTCGCCGTATCTTTCGCATAGGCATTGGCCAGGAACGAATAGTTGCCGCTGTCGGCCACCTCCTCGATCATGCGGATCATCTCCTCCGCGGAGACTCCGGGCAGCTCCTGCCGACCGTAATACCCCGTATAATAGAGCCATACGCGGCAGAGCAGGGCTTTGGCGGCGTCGAGCGTGGCGCGGCCCTTATCCGCGGAGTCGAACTGGTTGGCGGCCTCGGTCATCGCCGGAGAACCGTCGGCGCGCTTCATCCCGATAGCCGTCAGCAGGTCGGTGGCGATTTGTTCGTAGACAGCGGCGGGCTCCGCCTGTTTCTGAGCGAAATCGGCCGGGGTGAGCGGCGTGAGGATCAGCGGCACGTTGCCGAACAGACGCACGAGATCGAAATAGTAGTAAGCCCGCAGGAAATGTCCCTCGGCCTTGTACATGGCACGCAGGTCCTCATCTTCGAACGCGGCGCCGTCGATCTTCTCGAAAAACTTGTTGCAACGGTAAATGCCGGTGTAGTATTTGTGCCACAGGGCTTCGGGATAGAGGTCCGAAACCAACATCGTGAAGCGGTCGAGGCGGCTGGTCTGCACGGCGTCGTTGGCACTGGCGCCTCCGGCGTAGCAACAGTCCCCGAGGATCTCGCTGACCACCTCGAACGCACAGTTCTGCGCGCCGCCGCTGACAGCCTTGGGGGCGCTCCAGGTCAGCACGTTGTAAGCCGAAGTGAGCGACTGGTACATGTCCTTGGACGATCGGTAAAAGTTGTCTTCGACATCGTTCATCGGCGGCGTGAGGTCGAGCAGCGAGTTGCAGGCCCCGCCTCCGAGACACATCAGGCCCGCAGCGACGATCGAATAAATTCCGGTATGTTTCATAACAGTTGTTTTTTCGGGTTAGAAGGTGAGGTTCAGGCCGACCGATACGGTGCGCGGACGGGGATAGACGCCCCGGTCGATGCCCGATCCGAGGATCGACCCGCCGTTGCCCACTTCGGGATCGTAGCCGTCGTATTTCGTGAACGTGAAGGCGTTATCGACCGACGCGAAGACGCGCACCTTGCGCAGGTAATACTTCTCGGGAATATTGACCGTATAGCCGAGCGTGATATTGCGGATGCGCCAGAAATCCCCGTCCCTGAGGTAGAAATCCGACGGCCGCGTCCAGTTCAGATTCGTGTCGTTATGCGCCACGCGGGGGATTGAGTTCGACGTTCCCTCGCCGTGCCAACGGTCGAGCACCCAGGCTCCGTAGTTGCTCATCGTCAGATCGGGACGGCGCAGGACACTGAATATTTTGTTGCCGGCCTGCCCCGCAGAGGTGATGCCCAGGTCGAAACCGTAGGCGCTGACATTGACGTTAAGGCCGAAAGTCACCTTCGGGAAGGGATTGCCCAGATCCACCCGGTCGTTGTCGTCGATCGTGCCGTTGTCGTCGGTATCCTGATAGCGGAAGTCGCCGGGACGGGCGTCGGGCTGGATCTGCACCCCTTTCGAGTTGACCCATGCGTCGATCTCGGCCTGATTCTGGAAGATTCCCAGCGTCTTGTAGCCCCAGAAATAGGACATGGCGTGTCCGGCCTCCATGCGGGTCACGGCACCCGTAATGCCCTGGACGGTCGAACCGGTGACATAGCCGGTGTCGGTTCCGACATAGGTGACCCGGTTCTTATTGTAGGAGATGTTGCCGTTCACGGCGATATTCCACTTGCCGAACTGCCGCTGGAAATCCACGGCGAACTCCACGCCCGAGTTTTTCACGTTGCCGGCGTTGGCCGTCGGGAACGAATTGCCCAGCATCAGCGGAACGGGCGTCGTCACGAGCAGGTCCTTGGTCTTCTTGACATAGTAGTCGAACGTAAGTCCGAGACAGCCGAAGAGCCGCACGTCGAGACCGATATCGGTCTGCTCGGAGGTCTCCCATTTCAGATCGGGGTTGACCACCTTGACCGGAGCCGCTCCGACCGCGAGGCTGCCGTTCGCATTCTGCGACCCGAAGGAATAGCCGAGGCCGTAGGTCGAAATGGTCGCCAGATAGGCGAAATCGCCGATATTCTCGTTACCGTTCTGTCCCCACGAAGCGCGGAATTTCAGGGCGTCGAGCCAGCGGACATCGCGCAGGAAACTCTCGTTGGCGACATTCCAGCCCACGGAGACCGAGGGGAACGTACCGAAACGGTTGTTGGGGCCGAAACGCGACGACCCGTCGCGGCGGACGGTGGCCGTGAGCATATAGCGGTTGTCGTAGGCATAGTTGACACGCCCGAAGAACGACACGATGGCCGAGGGATTGCCCGGACCGCCGCTCGCCGATGCCGAGGAGTTGGTCGCCATCGAAATATAGGCGTGGTCCTCGTCGTCGATTTTCAGATCGTTGCGGCTGGCGCTCAGCGAGAGGGAGCTGCGCTGGAGCAGCGAAGCTCCGATCATCGCCGACACGTCGTGCCGCCCGTCGTAGACATGCCCCCAGGTGAGATAACCTTCGTAGCTGAACCGGCGGTTCTGGTCATAGCTCTGCGATGCGCCGTTGGCCGACGTGTTCCCGGTCGTCGAGTTGAGTTTATACATCGGGGAATAGCCGAATCCGTCGGTCCAGGTGATGTCGGCGCCGGCGGAACCGCGCAGCCGGAAATCGTTCAGGAACTTGAGTTCCGCGAAGACGCTCCCCTTCATGGTGGTATAGAGCGTGCGTCCGTTCGAATAGTAGATGCGCGCCACGGGGTTCACCACCTCCTGCGACACGTATTTCGAGACGCCGAAGCCGCCGTAAAGCTCGTCGGTCTGGTAGGGATCGTAAACCGGCGTGAGCGGGTCCATGTTCAGGGCGCCGACCAGCGGTCCGGCCGTCGAGGAGTTCTGCGTCACCGACTGTTTCTTGACGTGGCTCACCACGACGTTCTCGCCGACGGTCAGCGCATCATTGCGCAGCAGTTTGTGTTCGGCGGCGAGGTTGATCGTATAACGCTTGAAATTCGACTTGCCCTCAGCCAGAATGCCGTCCTGATTCAGATACGAAGCCGATCCGTTGAACGACGAGCGGGCCGTGCCGGCCGAAACGCGCACGTTATGGCGCTGCACGCCGGCATTGCGGTTGAGAATGGCCTCCTGCCAGTCGGTTCCCTGACGGAAAGAGGCGATCTGCTCGTCGGTGAACGGAAGCGTCGCGCCCGAATTGGCCGCAGCCTCGTTCTGGATAATGGCGTATTCGCGGGCGTTCAGCACGTCGATCTTACGGGCGATGTTCTGAATACCGTACGAAAAGTCGTAGTTGACGCTCCATTGTCCGTCCTTGCTGCGCCGCGTCGTGATCAGAACGACACCGTTGCCGCCGCGGGCTCCGTAAATCGCCGAAGCGGCGGCATCTTTCAGCACCTCGATCGATTCGATGTCGCCCGGGTTGAGGTACTCGATGCCCGAAACGGCCATTCCGTCAACGATATAAATAGGTGTCGCCGTGCCGTTGGTGCCGATACCGCGGATGTAAATCTGGACATCCGATCCGGGTTGTCCGGAGTTCGACACGACCTGTACGCCGGCTGTTTTCCCGGCCAGCGCATCGTCGGCACGCATGATGCCCGTCGTTTCGAGGGCCGAACCCTTGACCGACGAGATGGCTCCCGTCACAAGGCTTTTCTTCTGAACGCCGTAACCCACGACCACCACCTCGTCAACCAGCTGCGCATCGCTCTCCAAGCGCACGTCGATCTCCATGCGGTTGTGTACGGCCACCTCCTGCGTCTTGTATCCGAGGAAGCTGAACACCAGCACATCGGATTTCGACGCACGGATCGTATAAGCGCCCTTCATATCGGTCGAAGTGCCGGTAGTGGTGCCTTTGACGATGACCGCCACACCGGCGATGCCTTCGCCCGACGCATCCGTCACGATACCCGAAACGGTGCTTTGGGACTGCGCCGATCCCGGCAGCAGAAACAACGTGCCGGCCAATGCCAGCAGCATCCTGCGCAACCCCGGGAGAACGGCTCTTCCGTGTAGATTTTCATTCATAGATTTGGATTTTAGGTTAGCTATATAAATTATTTTAGAAACAATTCCTGTCCAAAAGTAAAATTTCAATGAACGAATCCGAATTTTTCAACCCCTACAAAACTACGACACAGCCGATTTACGGAATCATCCAAATCCCTACAAATCGGCATTCAAACCGTTTATTATCAATGATTTCACCGTCCGAAAATCCGTTTCACAGCGCATACGACATTCCCGTGATTCCGGGCCGGTTCGTTTTTCTTAATATATTTAATATATTTGTGGAAAGAAAACGCATCCGAACGATGGGCCGAACGATTCTTACCCCGTTACGTCTGCTGCTGCCGGTCATCCTGACGGTTTTGGCAGGAGATGCCGCCGCCGCGATCCGCTGCGGTCTGCGCCATGTGGAACGCTTTGCGCAAAGCGCAGAACCCGTGGCCCACACGCAGGTGTGGGACATAACGGCCGACGGAGGGGACGGCTGCCGGATCTTTTTCGCAACCAACGACGGGCTCTGCGTCTACGACGGCATCCGCTGGAACAACTACCGCCCCGAGGGCAACTCCGTGCTCCGGGCCCTGCGCTACGACGCCGAAACGGGCAGGCTCTATACGGCCGGAGTCAACGAATTCGGATACTGGGTGCGCGACGACTACGGCCGGCTCGCCTACACGACGCTCTACAAAAATCCCGACTTCCGCTCCCGGAGCAATGATTTCTGGCGGATCGCACTCGAAACCCATTCGGGACGGGTCTATTTCCAATGCCGCGAAAAGATCTGCATTTACGATCTGCTGTCGGGCGCGATCCGCGAACTGCACCCGCAGGACGCCTTCCGGTATATGTACGAGGTGGACGGACGCATCTATTTCCAGGACGGCGCCACCCTCTGCCGCTTGGGCGACGACCTGAGCCGCGGAATCGTCTGCAACGTCCCGAGCCGCATCATCAATCTCGTTTCGGGGCGCAACGGCGAATTGCTGGCGGCCGTGGAACATGCCGGCATGTTCTCCATCGACAACGAAGGGCGCATCGCACCGCTCGACACCGCGACCAACGCCCTGCTGGCGGATGCCAAGATCATGTGCTGCCGACGCTACAACGCCGAACTGCTGCTGGTCGGAACCACCCGCCGGGGGCTGTTCCTGATCGACAACGACGGTTCGGCCAGCCACTCGATCCCCTATGGCCGGGAACTCGACAACGCCACGATCCTGAGCGCCGCGGCGGACGAGCGCGGCAACATCTGGCTCGGGCTCGATTCGGGCGCGGCGTCCATCGACAACAGCACGCAGGACTATTACTTCACCGACTCCCGGCTGGGACAGGTTCACGGCGTGCTCGGACTCGGCGACGACCGGATGCTCATAGGCTCGAACAAGGGGCTTTTCCTGCTGGACAACGACGGTTCGCTGAACCTGATCCCGGGCAGTACGGGTTCGGTGTGGGAACTGGATGAAATCGGCGGCCGGATCTATGTGCTTCACGATCTGGGGCTCTTCCGGCTGGCAGAGGGGCTTCGGCTCACGCCGGTCGTCACGGGAAGCGGCGTCTACTCGCTGCGCCGGTGCCGGAACGACCGGCGATTCTACATCATGAGCACCTACTCGGGCGTCAGCCTGCTGCGGCACACCGACGAGGGATTGCAACCCGTATCCCGGATCGCCGATTACAGCGGATTCACACGCAACATCCGCATCGACGAGAAAGACCGCATCTGGGTCACGGTGCTCGGCGTGGGATTCGTGCGGCTGACACTCTCCGAGGACAAATGCAGCGTCGTCGAAGCCCGCAACTACGACCTGGCCGCGGGAACGGACGGCAATGTGTTCTCGACCCGCATCGACCAGGAACTGATCCTGTGCTGCGACGACCGGGCATACCGCATCGACTACGTGACGGACTCGCTCGTCCGCGCTCCCGGCGCCGAACAGATACTCGGACTGTGCGGCCGGGGGGGGGTGAAAAGCATCGTCCAGCAGGACAACCGCTTCTGGTACGTGGCAGCCGACGAAACGGGCTACGTCGAACGAACGGGCAATTCGCTGAACCGCTGCGCCGGCATCCTCGCACAGGCGACCAGGGAGCGGATCTCAAGCGGATTCCGGACGGTCGGCGATGCAGGAGTCATCGGATTCCGCAACGGCATCGGATTCTCCTACGGAGGCAGTTCCCCGTCACAACCCGTCGAAATCGGCATGGTGGCGGCGCAAGGGCCCAATAAAACGCGCTATCACCGGCTCGACGATCCGGTGTTCGAGATTCCCGCAGCGATGAACACGCTGCGCATCTGGCCGATCCGTCTCCCGCCGGGGCAGCAGCTCGAATACCGGATCGCATCGCTGGCTCCCGAATGGCAGACGGTGCATATCGACGAGTTTCTGCAAATCCCCGCGCTGCCGCACGGCCGCCACACCGTCGAACTGCGCGCCCCGGGCGCCGCCGATCCGTCGGATACCCGGCAGGTCGAAGTCTGGGTGCGTCCCCCGTGGTACATTTCGTGGCCGATGATCCTCCTCTACGTATTGGTCGTCACGCTGCTGCTCGCCGGAGTGCGAGGCTATTACATCCGCAAGAACCGTCTGGCGCAAGAGGCCGTGCTCCGCCGGGAGAAGGAGCGCCGGGAGAAGGAGCTCGAACAACTCGAACGGGAAAACCTGCTCAAAGAGAAGCGGATCTCGGAACTGGAACGCGAGAAACTGAAAACCGACCTGCGCAACAAGGACAAACGGCTGGCAAATATCACCATGAACAGCATTCGCCGCAACAACATGCTCAACGAGCTGAAAAGCGAGGTCTCGGAACTGCTCACGGTCGAAGGATCGGGACGAATCAAAACGATCGTCGGACGGGTCATCCGCCAGATCAACGCCCAGCTCAAGGACGACAGCGACTGGCAGCTGTCGGAGAACTATTTCAACACGATCTACGACGGTCTGCTGGACCGGCTGCGGGCCAACTATCCGTCGCTGTCTCAGACCGACCTGCGGCTGTGCGTCTATATCAAACTGAACCTTTCGACCAAGGAGACGGCCGAACTGATGAACATCTCACCGCGCAGCGTGGAAATGGCCCGCTACCGGCTGCGTAAGAAACTGGGACTCGGCTCCAACGACAATATCGGGTCGGTCCTCCGGTAACAGATGCGCCGGACGCCGCCGCGCCGGAACGGGCGTAAGTCTAACGGTAGCGGTGGGAAATGAGGGTCATGAACTCCTCGCGGGTCCGCTGGCTCGACAGGAAGACGCCCGTGAAAGCCGACGTGGTGGTGGCCGACTGCTGCTTCTCGATGCCGCGCATCTGCATGCACATGTGGCTGGCCTCGATCACCACGGCCACGCCCATCGGGTTGAGGGCCTCCTGAATGCAGTCGCGGATCTGCACCGTCAGCCGCTCCTGCACCTGCAAGCGGCGGGCGAAGCACTCCACCACGCGGGCCACTTTCGAAAGACCCGTGATGTAACCGTTGGGAATATAGGCCACATGGGCCTTGCCGTAGAAGGGCAGCATGTGGTGTTCGCAGAGCGAGTAGAGCTCGATGTCCTTGACGAGCACCATTTGCCGGTACTCCTCGCGGAACATCGCCGAGCGGATGATGTCGAGCGGATTTTCGTCGTAACCTTTCGTCAGGAACGCCATAGCCTTGGCCACCCGTTCGGGGGTCTTCAGCAGCCCTTCGCGCGCGGGGTCCTCGCCCAGCAGGCGCAGGATCTCCGCATAGTGGAGTTTCAGCGCCTCGACGGTCGCAGGGTCGAAACGCTCCTCCTTGTCGTAGTTTTTCGTCTCCATAGGGCGCAAAGATAGCGATTTATTCTTTCATTATCTCATCCATCACCCGCGAAGTTCGCGCCGCGGAGACTCCCGTGGAGGGGCACACGCCCTCGCCGCGCAGCTCCCGGACGATCGTTTCGATCAGCGGGCCCTGAATATGCTCCGGAGGGGCGATTTCGAAGCGTTCGATGCCCCGCGCCGTCACCAGTTCGACCGGCGTGAAATCGAACGTGCTGAACCGCACCGAGCCTTTGCGGCCCGTGACGACCACCGAATCCTCCGCAGCGGAGGGCGGAGCGACGAAGCACCACATTCCCGTGCCGGGCACGCCCGAACGGAAGCGGAACGACGCCGCGACGGTATCCGCCACGTCGTAGAATCCCCCGCGGTTGGTCTTGCACCCCCGGGCATCGGCGATCTCCCCGAGCAGGAAATCGAGGATGTCGAGCGTATGAGGCGCCATGTCGCAGAAATAGCCCTCCCCGCCGACCTCGCGGCGCAGCCGCCACGGAAGGCGTGCCGGATCGCGGTCCCCGGGGCTCTCCGGACGGAAATAACGCACCTCGACGCTCAGCACCTCGCCGACGGCCCCGCTGTCGAGCAGCTCCTTCACTTTCAGGAAGTAGGGCAGCGCCCGGCGGTAATAGGCGACGAAGAGCCGCTGCCCGGAGCGTTCCGCCGCGGCGATCATGTCGAGACACTCCGCATGGTTCATCGCCATCGGCTTCTCGACATAGACGGGTTTTCCGGCGGCCAGCACCTTCAGGGCGAGTTCCCGGTGGCTGTCGGGCGGGGTTGCGACGTAGACGATGTCCACGCCGGGATCGGCGATCAGCGCATCGGCGTCGGTATAACTCCTCGGCACGCCGTGCCGGCGGGCGAAATCGGCGGCCTTGGCGGCGTCGCGGCGCATGACGGCCGCGAGGGCGGAATGCGGGATCTTGTACATCGGCGGGCCGCTCTTGCGTTCGCAAACGTCGCCGCAGCCCAGGATGCCCCAGTTGACGTTTTCCATACGGCTATTTTTCGATCGAACGGAGGAATTCGGCCAGTTTGCGCACGGCGCGGGCGCGGTGCGAAACGGCGTTCTTTTCGTCGGTGGTCATCTCGGCGAAGGTCTTCGCGTAGCCGTCGGGGATGAACAGCGGGTCGTAGCCGAACCCCTCGTGCCCGGCCTCGCGGTCGATGATCCGCCCCTCGACGACGCCTTCGAAAAGGTGCTCCTCGCCGCCGAGAATCAGCGAGATGACCGTGCGGAAACGCGCCCGGCGGTTCTCCGCGCCTTCGAGGTTTTTCAACAGCAGGCGATTATTGGCCGCGAAGTCGTGGCCGTCGGTGGCATAGCGGGCCGAGTGCACGCCCGGAGCGCCGCCCAGCGCCTCGACCTCCAGCCCCGTATCGTCGGCGAAGCAGTCGAGCCCGGTGCGGCCGTGGAGGTAGTGCGACTTCTGCGAGGCGTTGCCTTCGAGGGTCTCCTGCTCCTCGGGAATATCCTCCTCAACGCCGCAGTCGCGGGGCGTCAGCAGGGTGAAGGCGTCGCCCAGCACAGCCTGCACTTCGGAGAGCTTGTGGGCGTTATTCGTGGCGAAAACGATTTTCATGGCATGGAATTTTTCGTAAAGGTACTCATTTTTCCGCAATCCCCGAAGCGGCCGCTTCCCGGACCGCCCGGGCGAATTCGTAGTGTTCGTAGCGGCCGCGGACGACCCCGCCGCCGAGCACGTAGAAATCGTCGCAGATGCCGTCCAGCTCCGCCAGCCGGGCGGCGACGAGCACCGTGCGGCCCTCCGAGCCGAGTTGCAGGATCAGTTGGCGAAGCATGAAGGCGCTCTCGACATCGAGGCCGCGGAAGGGTTCGTCGAGCAGCAGGACCCGTTTGGGATTCAGCAACAGCAGGACCAGCGCCAGCCGTTTCCGCTCCGCTTCGGGGAGCGCCGCGGCCTCCGCGTCGAGCGGCACGGGCAGACGGCGGAGCATAGCCCCGGGATTCGACCCGGGATTGTAACGGACCGCGAGGTCGAGACAGTCGCGCACCGTCAGCCCGGGCCAGAAGCGGGGTTCCGCCTCCGCAAACCCCACGTCGCACCGCCGCAGGGGATGCCCTCCGAGGGTGATGCGCCCCGCGTCGGGGACGACGAGCCCGTACAACGCCTGCAACAGCACGCTTCGTCCTTCGCCTGCGATGCCGTGGACGGCATTCGCCGGGAGGTGCATCGTCACACCATCGAGGAGCGTCCGCTCCCCGTCACGAATCCGGAGGGCGTCAATCGTAATCATAAAGGTAGCGGCTGAGGTTGCGTTCGGCCCGGAGCAGGTAGCTCACCACGAGGCAAAGGCTGAGGGACAGCAGGGGCGGGAGGAGAAATCCCGCGGCGCCCAGCCGGGCTGCCAGCGGCCAGCGCGGGGATTCGTCCGCCGGGTCGTAGCGGGCGTATTTGGCCGCGACGAAATAGAGCAGCGCCAACGCCGCCAGCGGGGCCCACGCCGCGGCCATCCAGGCCGAACGGGGCTGTGCGAGGAGTGCCAGCACGGCGAAAGGGGCGGTCATCAGAAAGTAATTGCGCCAGGCCGTGAAGACCTTGCGGGCGAGCAATCGCGCAGCACCCTTTCCGGGCAGCAGCAGGAGTTGCAGAGGTTCGTTCGCGGCATAGAACGCCCCGCAGGCCGCCGCCGCGAGATAAAGAGCCGGAAATCCGGCATAGGGGATGCAGGCGCAGACGAGCAGCACGACGGCCGCGGCGACGACCGCGGCAGGATGCCGGCGCACCCCGGCGGTCCACTCGGGCGATCCGCCGAACAGGGCCGGGCGCACCAGCCGTCCGGAGTAGACTTTCCCGGCAAGCATGTTATCGGACGACCTCCAGTTTTTCCAGCCTGTCGTCGAGGTCGATCTTGTCGATGATGGTCTTCACGAGGATGTCCATCTCCGAACCCTCCGTGTAGTCGGCCGGGCATACGTGGCTCACGCGGTTGTCGTGGATCAGCGAGGCCATCTCCTTGCTGGCTCCCTTCCGGTCGGGGTTGTAGACCGCGATCGAATGGCCTCCGGAGTTCTTGACCAGCCGCATGCAGGGGATGTCGGTGGTCCCGTCGCCCACGTAGATCATGTGTTTGAACGGCACGGGACGCTCGTTCTCGGGGATGTAGCGGTTGACCAGCTTCGAATCGAAAACCGACTCGACGCCCTTGTTGATCTTGAAGATGAACTGCGTCTTGTTGGTGTAGTTGACCGCCACGGCGGGCCAGTAGGCGATGCCGTCCACGTCGTAGAGGAACGAGCAGGCGTAGATCTTGCGGAATTCGTGGGCGATCTCCGTGCCCTCGATGATCTCCTTCAGCCCCGAGGAGTTGATGTAGTGCAGGATGCGGATGCCCCGCCCGGCCCCGTAGGCGTTGATGCGCGAAAACCACTCTTTGACCCCCGCGAAGAGCGTCACGCGGCGGCCCGAATCCTGAAACGCCTCGCGGCGCAGCGACAGGCCCTTCGACTTGGCCTCCTGGATCATCCGGGCCATGTACGTGAGGACCATATCGGCGTCCTGCTCTTCAGCCAGCGTGTTGGCCTCGGTCCAGAACTCCTTGTTGCTCTTGCCGACGGCCGGAATGAAATCGTACTCCTGCATGTTGCCCGGAGCCAGCGTGCCGTCGAAATCGTAGATGAGTGCTATGGTGAATCTGAATTCCATCGTTTTCAAAGTTTTATTTTTTAACCCGGAGGGCCGCAAAACCGAATTGCGCAAGGTCCGGCAAACCGTCCGACCAATAAAAGGGTCGTTACGACCCCGACACCAAAGATACGTTTTTTTTACTACTTTTGCAACAAACGTACGAAAACGCAAAAGATTATGGAATTCAAGGAATTGATCGCAAAACGCCGTTCGGTGCGCAAATTCTCCGACCGGCCGGTTCCCCGCGAGGTCGTGGACCGCATCCTCGCCGAAGCCCTCACGGCCCCCTCGGCCCGCAACACGCGCACGTCGCGCCTGCTGGTGATCGACGATCCCGCGCTGGTGGCCCGCATGGCCGACATGCGCGACTACGGATCGGGATTCCTGACGGGTGCGCCGCTGGCGATCGTGGTGCTGGGCGACACGTCGTCGAGCGACCTGTGGCGCGAGAACGCCGCGATCACGGCGACGGTGGTGCAACTGGCCTGCGTTGACGAGGGGCTGGCCTCGTGCTGGGTGCACGTTAACGGACGCCCCCGGCGCAAGGACGCTCCCGACGGGGAGACGGCCGCCGACTATCTGCGGCAGTTCCTGCCCATCCCCGACGGCTGCGAACCCCTCTGCGCCATCGCCGCAGGGTATTCGGACTTCACGCCCGCGCCGCTTCCCGCGGCGGACGACGCGACGCGGATCATCCGGCTGAAATAACCGCCCGGAACAGAAAATCGCCCTCTTCGGAGGGCGATTTTCTGTTCCGGCATACCACGGTCAATGCGCTTCGAGCCAGTTGCCTCCGATGCCGGCGTCGGCAATAAGTCGCACCTTGAGCTGCGCCGCGGACTCCATGCACTCGGTGACGATCTTCGTGACGCGCTCCTGTTCCGAACGGAGCATATCGACGACCAATTCGTCATGCACCTGCAAGATCACCCGCGAACGGATGCCCTCGGCGGCGAAACGCCGGTGAACGTCGATCATGGCGATCTTCATGATGTCGGCCGCAGAGCCCTGAATCGGGGCGTTCACGGCGTTGCGCTCGGCCAGTCCGCGCGCAACGGCGTTGTGCGACGAAATGTCGTTGAGGTAGCGGCGGCGGCCGAAAATCGTTGACACGAAGCCCTCCTCCTTGGCCTTAGCGACCACATTGTCCATATACTCCTTGACCTTGGGGTAGGAGGCGAAATAGCCGTCGATGATCTCTTTGGCCTCCTTGCGGGGAATTTCGAGCCGCTGGCTCAGACCGAAGGCCGAGATGCCGTAGATGATGCCGAAATTGGCCGTCTTGGCCCGGCGCCGCTCCTCGGGCGTAACCTCTCCGAGCGGTTTATTGAACAGTTTGGCGGCGGTGGCGGTGTGGATGTCCTCGCCGTGTTCGAAGGCCGAGATCAGCGACTCGTCGCCCGACAGATGGGCCATCAGGCGCAGTTCGACCTGGCTGTAATCGGCCGAAAGCAACAGGTGGTCGTCGTCCGAGGGGATGAACGCCTTGCGGATGCGGCGGCCCATGTCGTCGCGGACCGGGATGTTCTGCAAGTTGGGGTTCGTCGATGAAAGGCGCCCGGTGGCCGTGACGGCCTGATTGAACGAGGTGTGGATACGCCCCGTGGTGCGGTTGACCAGCTGGGGCAGCGCCTCGACATAGGTCGAAAGCAGCTTCTTGACGCCCCGGTATTCGAGGATCAGATCCACGATGCGGTGTTTGCGGGCGAACGACTGAAGATAATCTTCGTCGGTGCAGAACTGTTTGGTCCGGGTCATCTTGGGCTTCTCGGCGATGCGCATCTTGGCGAACAGCACCTCGCCCAGCTGACGCGCGGAATTGATGTTCAGATTGGGTTCGCCCGCCTCGGTGCGGATCGCCGCTTCCAGTTCGCCCAGCTTGCGGTTCAGCTCGACGGCATAGACGGCCAGCGCCCCGGTGTCGATCCTCACGCCCGCCATCTCGATGTCGGCCAGCACGGCGATCATCGGCTCCTCGACCTCGAAATAGAGATGCTGAAGACCGATCTCCTCGACCTGGGGATAAAGCACCTGTTTGAGCCGCAGGGTCACGTCGGCATCCTCGGCGGCGTACTCCTTGACGCGCTCGACGTTCACCAGATCCATCGTCAGCTGTTTGGAACCCTTGCCGATCAGCGTCTCGATCTCGATGGGCTTGTAGTTGAGATACCGTTCCGAAAGGGCGTTCATGTTGTGGCGCGACTCGGGATCGAGCAGGTAGTGGAGGATCATCGTGTCGTACTTGCGGCCCCGGATCTCGATCCCCAGCCGGCGCAGCACCATCAGATCGAACTTGATGTTCTGGCCGATCTTGGCGATCCGCTCGTCCTCGAACAGCGGCCGCACGATCTCCGCGTATTCGGGCGTGTTCTCCTCTTTGAAAGGAACGTACCACGCTTTGAAAGGCTCCACGGCGAGCGACAGCCCGACGATGCGGTCGTTGAAGATGTCGAATCCGGTGGTCTCCGTGTCGAAGCAGAACTCCTCATACCGTCCGACCTCGGCGACGACTTCGCGCAGTTGCGCGGCGCTCTCGACGAGCGTATATTCGTGAGGCGTGTTCTGAGCCGTCGCCAGCTGCATCGCGTCGGCCTCGGCCTGCAATTCGGCGACGGGAACCTCCCGGACCTCGGGCATCTGCACCACGGGGTCGCCGAACAGATTGCCCTGACCCGCCAGCGCGGCTTTCTTCGCCGCGGCGGACTTGGCGCGGGCCATCTCCGCCAGCTGGGTCTGCGCCTCCTGCCGGGGGCCTTCGGGAAGCGCCTCGGGCGGCGCGAGGTTGGCCAAATCGTTCATGAAAGCCTTGAAATCGAGCTCGGCGAAGACCCCGCGCAGCTCGTCGATATGCGGTTCGCAGACCGTGAGGTCCTCCTCGCGGAAGGGGATCGGCACGTCGAGGCAAATGGTCGTCAGGCGCTTGGCCAGACGCAGGTTGTCGGCCCACTCGGCGATCTTCTCGCCCTGTTTTCCCTTGATTTTCGAAACGTTGTCGAGGATGTTCTCGACCGTCCCCCACTCCTGCACCAGCTTGCAGGCGCTCTTTTCGCCGATGCCCGGCACGCCGGGGATGTTGTCCGAAGCGTCGCCCCAAAGCGCGAGGATGTCGCGCACCAACCGAGGGTCGTCAATGCCGTACTTCTCGCGGATGGCCTCACGGCCAACGATCTCGATGCTTCCCTCCGCGCCCCGCTGCTTGTAGATGCGGCAATGGTCGCGCACGAGCTGTCCGTAATCCTTGTCGGGGGTCACCATATAGACATCGTAACCCGCCTCGACGCCCTTCTGCGAAAGGGTTCCGATCACGTCGTCGGCCTCGTACCCCTCGACTTCGAGGATCGGGATGCACATCGCTTCGAGCACCCGCTTGACGTAGGGCACCGAAAGCAGGATGTCCTCGGGCGTCTCGGAACGGTTCGCCTTGTACTCGGGGAAGATGTCGCGGCGGAAACTGCCCCCCTTGGGATCGAAGGCCACGCCCAGCAGGTCGGGCCTTTCGCGCTTCTGAATGTCGCGCAGGAACTTCACGAACCCGAACACCACGGAGGTGTTCATCCCGGCGCGGTTGCGCATCGGCCGCCCCAAAAAAGCATAGTAATACTTGAAAATCAACGCATAGGCGTCAACCAGAAAGAGTTTTTTCATATCTGTATTTAAGTTGCGTCGCTTGTATTCGCGGGGGGGGGCGGAAAAACAGGGTGTCACTCGTTGTCGCCGGCAAACCACTCGGCGAACGAGGTTGCGGTTTCGTGGAGCTTCAACGAATGGAGCGCAACGCCTTCGGGAAGCCGGGCGGCGATGCGGCGGGCGAAATCGGCGAGCATGTTCTCGCACGTGGGCTGGTAATCCACCGTCAGGATGTTGCCGAACCGCTCGGCGAGCACCCGGCGCAGCTCCGCGCCCGACGCCGAACCGCGCAGCACCAGCGCATGATCGAACCGCGAGACGATCTCTTCGTTCACGATCCGCTTCAGCACTCCGAAATCCATCACCATCCCGCATTTGGGATCGGCCTCGTCTTCGGCCGGGGTGCCTTTCACCGTCACGAACAACCGGTAGGAGTGCCCGTGGATTTCGCGGCACGGCCCGTCGTATCCGTCGAGGGCATGCGCTGCCTCGAATGAAAATTCCTTGGTCAATCTGATCACTGTCATAGGGCAAAGATAGTGCAAGGTGAGCGGAGTGCCAAATTTATTTGAGCACTTCCGAACCGCAGCCTATCTAAGACAAAAGTCAAAGATAGTGCAAGCCGAGCGCAAAAGCAAGTTTACTTGCATTTTGCCGAGGCGCAGCCTGTCTAAGGCAGGGCCAAAGATAGTGCAAGGTGAGCGGAGTGCCAAATTTATTTGAACACTTCCGAACCGCAGCCTATCTAAGGCAACGCCAAAGATAGCGCAAGCCGGGCACAATGCCAAATTTATTGGGGGGGGGCAGCCGACCCAAGACAGCACACAGGCCGCAGGCAAAACCGAACGATTCGTCGGCTCTACCCGCGGCCCGTGCACCCGGCCCTCCGGAACGCCCGCTCAGCGGCGGCCTCCGAGTTTCAGATAACGGTCGTAGAGGCGGTCGTAAACCGCGTGACGCTCCATATCGGGCAGGTATTCGTCCGAGAAACCGGGACACATCGCCCGCTGGGCCTCCTGCACCGATCCGTAGAGCCCGGCGGCGACCGCCGCGAACATCGCCGCACCCAGGGCGCAAGCCTGATCGCTGGCCACCACCCGGATCGGAACGCCGATGACATCGGCCATCGTCTGCATCACGAAAGGCGATTTGCGGGCGATGCCGCCGATGGCGAGGATGTTGTCGATGGGCACCCCCTCTTCGAGCATCCGCTCGTCGATGGCCCGGGACCCGAAGACCGTCGCTTCGACCAGCGCCTTGTAGATCGCCGGCGCCGATGTCGCAAGGGTCAGTCCGTCCAGCGCACCCCGCACCCGGGGGTCGGCATCGGGCGTCCGGCGGCCGTTGTGCCAGTCGAGCGCCACGGGATCGTCGGGTGTCAGGGGCAGCCGTTCGGCCTCGGCCGTCAGCTCCCCGAGAATCCGCTCTTCGAGCTGCGGATCGCTTCCGGCAATCTGCCGCAGCGGCCACGCCATCACCCGCCGGAACCAAGCGTACAAGTCGCCGAAGGCGGCCTGCCCGGCCTCGAAACCGATATACCCGGGCAGCACCGAACCATCGACCTGACCGCAGATGCCGCGCACGGTCCGGTCGCCGACCTCGTCGTAAGTGCCGACCACAATGTCGCACGTCGAGGTTCCCATCACCTTGACCAGCGTTCCAGGGACGATCCCGGCCCCGACAGCCCCGACATGGCAGTCGATGGCCCCCACGCCGACGGCGATGCCCGGTTTCAGCCCCAGCCGGGCGGCCCACTCGCCGCACAGCCGGCCGACGCACGCATCGCCCGTGACGGTGTCGGAATAAAGATGTCCGCGGAAGATGCCCAGCAGCGGATCGACCGCCTCCAGAAACTCCGACGCAGGAAGTCCGCCCCACGAGGCGTGCCACATCGCCTTGTGTCCGGCCACGCAGCGGCTGCGGGCGATGGTCTCGGGGGTCGTGTCCCCGACCAGCAGGGCGCTGATCCAGTCGCAGTGCTCCACCCACGAATAGGCCGCAGCCCGCAATCCGGGTGAACGGCGCAGGCAGTGGAGCATCTTGGCCCACACCCATTCGCAGGAGTAGGTGCCGCCGCTGTAACGGGTATAGTCGATCTCCCATTTTCTTGCTAAATCGTTTATCTCATCCGCTTCGGCGAGGGCCGTATGGTCTTTCCAGAGCACGAACATCGCATCGGGCTCCTCGGCGAACTCCGGCAGCAGAGCCAGCGGGGTGCCCTTGGCATCGGTCAGCACCGGGGTGGACGCCGTGGTGTCGAAGGAGATGCCGCAGACGGCATCGGCAACGTCGCGTCCGCAGGCCGCCAGCGCCTGACGGACAGACGCTTCCAGAGATTCGACATAATCGAGCGGATGCTGGCGGTAGCAGTTGTGCGCGGGATCGCAGTAGAGCCGTTCGGCCCACCGGGGATAGGCCACCACCGCCGAAGCGAGTTCCGACCCGTCGGCGGCATCGACGACGAGGCACCGCACGGAATCGCTCCCGAAATCGACGCCCAGAAGATAGTTGGTTCGAGGTTGCATAGTTATTTCGATTAATGGTTGAACGCTTCTTTCACAGCCCGCAGCCCTCCGGGTATCAGCCCGCGGAGAAGTTCTTCGAGCAGGGCTTCGTCCCCTTGCAGGTGGAAGACCTCCTGCGTGTGGCACAGCGTCTCGCCGGGCCGCAGGAAGGCCGCCGGCGAGGAGGTTTCGATTTCATAGAACGGGCCCATCACCTCGCCGGTCTCGGTCGGCCCGTCGTTGTAGGCGTTGACGACATCCCCGCCGAACGGATCGGCCTGCGCGCCCCAGCGGCTCTCCACATAGCGGTCGCCCGGCGCGGAACGGCGGTAGCGAACCAGCGTCACGTGATGCGCCGCCGCGTCGTAACTGCCGCAAAGCCCCGTATCGCGGCCCGCAGGCAGCCCGATCTTCGACCGGAAAGCGCCGTCGATCCGCAGGCATACGAGCCCTCCGGAGACGGAGAGCCGGTCGTCCGGAAGCTCTCCGAAATAGTCGCTGTTGACGGCCGCACGCACCTCTTCGCCGTCGCAGGGGAGGAAAACGACGGTCGTCGGCGACGGCGTGAACATCCCGAGCATCCAGACCGACGGAGCGCCGCCCGCGGGCGTCCAGGGCTCCGGACCGCAGTTCCCGATCCGGTTCTCGCTGCGGTAGGCCACCAATGCGAGTTCCGGCGGCAGGACACGCCCCAACGACACCTCCGCCTGCCGGTGCGAGAGGAGTTCGACGCGACGCGCCACCCCGATCTCAAAACGGGTTCCGGCGGCGTTGCGAAGCGACATCTCGGCTTCGAAGCGCACTTGCCGGGCATCGCGCCCGACCACCCGGAAAGGCTCGGTGTCCAGCGCCGCCGGAACCTGCCAGTTGGCATAGACCTGCTCGGCGCCGGGCGCGAAGTAGAGCGAGAAGGGGCCGCCCTCGGGCCCGAGCCAGAGACGTTCTTCGCCGCCGAAAGGGTTGAACCGGGATTTCCGGACCCCCGAAGCGATCAGCGAGCGGTTTATCCAGCCGTAGCCGGGTCCCCCGGTTCCGGCCGCCGTCGAGGTCATCACCCGTCCCTGCCACGCCGGAACCAGACAGACCCGCGCCCGGCCCGATTCGTCGGACAACTCCACGACCCGAACCCCGCAACTCTCCAGGAATGAGCGCTCTTCACCGTAAGTTTTCATATTCCGAAAGGGATAAAATCAAAAAAATTGCGAAAAAATTTGTTTATTAAAACGTTTTAATTACATTTGCAAATGTAACAGAAAATCCCAGATATTGCAAAAAATCGCAAAAAATATGCGCACGAAGCGAGTCACCATAAAAGATATAGCCACGGAGGCGGGAGTTTCGATCGCCCTGGTCTCGTTCGTGATGAACAACAAGGCCGACGGCAAGGAGACCTACCGCGTGAACAAGGAAACGGCCCAGCGCATTCTGAAGGTCGCGCAAAAACTCAATTACCAGCCCAACAACGCCGCCCGCACCCTGCGCAGCGGCAAGACGAACACCATCGGCGTCATCGTTTCGGACATCTCGAACAAGTTCTTCGCCGACATCGCCCGGTGCATCGAAAACCACGCATATAAACATAAGTACACCGTGCTGTTCGGCAGCACCGACGAGAATCCGCAGAAGCTGGAGAATCTGGTCGAGGTCTTCCGCAACAAGGGCATCGACGGCCTGATCGTGGTTCCGTGCGAAGGCGCGGACGAGATCATCCGCGACATCGCCCGCCAGAACATCCCGCTCGTGCTGCTCGACCGCGAGGTGCCCGATCTGGAAGTCAGCAGCGTCGTGCTGAACAACCGCCGCGCCGGGTACGAAACGACCGAGGCGCTGATCCGGCGCGGATTCACCCGCATCGAGATGATCTCCTACTCGATGGGGCTCTCGAACATCCGCGAGCGCGAAGAGGGCTACCGCCGCTGCATGCAGGCACACGAAATGGGCGAAAACGCCGTCATACACCACCTGCGCCACGACAAGTTCGCCAAAATCGAGGAGATCATCCGCGAGGCCCGGCAGCGCCGCGTCGAGGCTTTCCTCTTCGCCACCAACACGTTGGCAGGCCAGGGCCTGAGCGCCATCTTCCGCAACGGCTGGCGCGTGCCCCAGGATTTCGCCATTGCCTGCTTCGACACCAACGAAGCCTTCGACATCTACAAAACCGCCATCGCCTACGTCCGCCAGCCCATCGAACGGTTCGGGACCGAGGCCCTCGACCTGCTGATCAAGAGCATCGAACAGCGCGACAAACCCGGAAGCTGCACACGCATCGTGCTGACGCCCGAAATCGTCGAGAGCGCCCCCGAAGAGGCGCTGCGGAGCGCAGAGGAGGCGGTTACGGAAGCTTAAAACATTTGTCTCGAGGCTAAAACGATTTACAAGAAACCGACATAAAACCATGAACCCGGCAACCCATCTTTACAAAACGAGCGTCCTCGCCATCCGCACCGCAGCGCTGGCCGCCGCACTCTTCGTCACGACATCGGCACCGGCCCGAACGTCGCATACGGCCAATCCCAAGGAGGGGGGGGGAAACACCCCGGCCCAATCCGACCCGGACATCCTGCGCTATAACAATCCGGGCCTCACGGTCGATCTGGGAGTCGGGCTGTGGGGCATTCCGCTGCCCGTGGACTACGACGGCGACGGTCTGAAAGACCTGCTGGTGTCGTGCCCCGACCGCCCCTACAAAGGACTCTATTTCTTCAAGAACATCGGTACGCCGCGCCATCCCCGTTTCGCCGCCGCCGAGCGCATCAGCGAGAAGGGGATGAACAACATCCGTCTCTCGGAGGCGGACGGCAAACCCTACGTCCTTTCGAAGAATTTCGAATACCCCGACTTCTTCAAGGCCCCCTATGCCAAAAAACGCCGCCTGCACTACGAAGGCGAGGAACTCGGGGCCACCTACAACAAGTCGCGGAGCAATATGTGGAGCTACGCCGACTGGGACGGCGACGGCGACAAGGACATCGTCGTGGGCATCGACACGTGGGACGACTACGGCTGGGACAACGCTTTCGACAGTCTCGGACGCTGGACCCGGGGTCCGCTGCACGGCTACGTCTACCTGCTGGAAAACACCGGCAGGGGATATGTCAACCGCGGCAAGGTGGAGGCCGCAGGCGCCCCGATCGACGTTTACGGAGCGCCCAATCCGTGTATCGCCGATTTCGACGGCGACGGCGATCCGGACCTGATCTGCGGCGAATTCGTCGATGGACTCACCTGGTTCGAGAACGTCGGCACCCGCACGGAGCCCCGCTTCGCCGCGGGACGGCCGCTTGCGAACAAACACGGGGAGATCCGCCTCCATCTGGAGATGATCGTCCCGGTGGTGTCGGATTTCGACGGCGACGGGCATCCCGACCTCATCGTCGGCGACGAGGACGGCCGCGTGGCCTGGGTGCGCCACACAGGGAAGGTCAAAAAAGGCATGCCGCAGTTCGAATCGCCCGTCTACTTCACCCAGCAAGCCGACCCGGTCAAATTCGGGGCCCTCTCGACCCCCTGCGCCTTCGACTGGGACGGCGACGGAAAACAGGACATCATTGCCGGGAACTCGGCCGGCGAAATCGCTTTCATCCGCAACCTTTCGGGCGGCGAAAACCCCGTGTGGGACGCTCCGCGCCTCTTCACCGTCAACGGCAAGCCCATCCGCATCCAGGCCGGGGAGAACGGTTCGATACAGGGTCCCGCCGAACGCAAATGGGGCTATACGGTGCTCTCCGTGGCCGACTGGGACGGCGACGGACTTCCCGACATCATCGTCAACTCGATCTGGGGCAAAATCGAATGGTTCCGCAACCTCGGCGGCAAAGACGGGCTAAGACTCGCCCCGGCGCAGCCCGTGCGCGTGGCCTGGGAGGGCGAGGCCCCCAAACCCGCCTGGAACTGGTGGACGCCCGAACCCGGCACGCTCGTCACGCAATGGCGCACGACGCCCGTGGCGACGGACTGGAACGGCGACGGACTGACGGACCTCATCGTCCTCGACCAGGAGGGTTACCTCGCCTATTACGAACGTTTCCGCACGCCCGACGGCGAACTGCTGCTCCGTCCCGGACGCCGCATCTTCCACGGCACGAACTGCTCGCTCTACAACTCCAGAAGCGGGGTAGCGGATGCGTCGGAAGGGCTTCTGCGGCTGAACGACGGCATCGGCGGACAATCCGGGCGCCGCAAGATCTGCTTCACGGACTGGGACGGCGACGGACGGTTGGACCTGATCGTGGACAGCCAGAACGCCTGCTGGTTCCGCAACGTACGCGAGGAGCGGGGCGAGGTGTGGTACGAATACATGGGCAACGTCGGCGAACGCATACTGGCCGGCCACACGACCTGTCCGACCCCCATCGACTGGCGGGGCGACGGCACGCCGGAACTCCTGCTGGGGGCCGAGGACGGCCACTTCTACCGGATGGCGAACCAACAGAAACAGACGCGATGAAAACCTGCCTCACGACACTCTGCGCCCTATTGCTGGCCGTCGCCGTATCGCAGGCCGCCGAGCCGCTGCACGTCAAACTCTTCCCGGAGGGAACCCCGACGAAGAGCGGTCTGGAAGAGCAGCCCGAAGGCGTGAACGACAAGGGATATTACGTCGGCGTCAGCGACCCCGAATTGTTGGTCTATCTTCCCGATCCGGCGCGCGCCACGGGGCAGGCCATGCTGGTCGTGCCGGGCGGAAGCTACGAGAAAGTCTGCATCACGCACGAGGGCTACAAGACCGCCGAGTGGCTCAACGAACACGGCATCGCCGCGATGATCCTCAAATACCGGATGCCGAACGGCCATCCCGGGATTCCGCTCGAAGACGGCGAGCAGGCGATGCGCGTCATCCGCCGGAACGCCGCACAATGGGGTGTCGATCCTCACAATGTGGGAATTATCGGCTTCTCGGCGGGAGGCCATTTCGCCTCGACGCTCATCACGGAATACACGAGCGAAGAAACGCGCCCCGACTTCGCCGTCCTGGTCTACCCGGTCGTCTCGATGAACTATTCCAGCGTCCGGACCCGGGAGAACCTCCTCGGGGCCCGCAGCGAAGAGGAGGCATTGCGCAAACGTCACTCCACCTTCGGACAAGTGCACGAAGGGATGCCCGAGGTGATGCTTCTGCTGTGCAACGACGACAAAGCGGTGGTCCCGGACAACTCCATCGCCTTCTACCGGGCCCTCAACCGCCGCGGAGTGAAGGCCGAAATGCACATCTATCCCGAAGGAGGCCACGGCTTCTGGATGCGCGAACGCTACAAGTACGGCGACGAAACCTATCCGGCCGTCATCCGGTGGATCGAACGGCACAGAACGAACAACTGACTGAAACCTAAAACATAAAAAAATGAAGACTATTAAAGGGATCATTCCCCCGATGATCACCCCCTTGAAGGGTGACGACCAGATCGACCGCGAAGGCACCGTACGGCTCACGGAGCACATCCTCGCCGGCGGCGTCCACGCCCTTTTCCTCCTCGGCACCACCGGCGAGGCCCAGAGCCTCTCGTACAAATGCCGCTACGATTTCGTCGAACTGGTCTGCCGTCAGGTCGCCGGGCGCGTTCCCGTGCTGGTGGGCGTCACCGACACGTCGCTCGACGAGAGCGTCAAACTGGCCGCCCATGCCGCGAAATGCGGCGCCGTGGCGGTCGTGGCCGCCGCTCCCTACTACTTCGCGCCCTCGCAGCAGGAGCTGATCGAATACTACACGGCGTTGGCCGACGCCCTGCCGCTGCCGCTCTTCCTCTACAACATGCCGTCGCACGTGAAGGTGTTCCTCGAACCCGCGACCGTCAAGACGCTGGCCGAACACCCGAACATCGTCGGGCTGAAGGACAGTTCGGCCAACATGACCTATTTCCAGACGCTGCTCTACCACCTGGGCGACCGCGAGGATTTCGCCCTCTACGTGGGTCCCGAGGAGCTGACGGGCGAAAGCGTCGTGATGGGGGCCGACGGCGGCGTGAACGGCGGCGCCAACATCTTCCCCGAACTCTACGTGCAGATGTACTACGCCGCCTGCAACCGCGACGTGAACACGATGCGCGCGCTGCAACGGAAGATCATGCAGATCAGCACGTCGCTCTACACCGTCGGGAAATACGGCTCCAGCTACCTCAAAGGCGTGAAGTGCTCGCTCTCACTGATGGGCATCTGCGACGACTACATGTCCTATCCCTACCGCCGTTTCCGCACCGAGGAGCGCGCCCGCATCCGCAAGGCCCTCGAAGCGCTGGGAACCGCCTGCGGCGAATGACACACGACCGAACTACCTAACCCGACAAAAAATGGAGATAACCTTACTCGATTACCTCGTCTTCTTCATCTTCGTGGGCGGCGTCGCCCTCTTCGGCTGCTCGTTCTACTTCCGCAGCCGCAAGGGCGCCGCGGCATTCACCGCCGCCGAAGGATCGCTGCCCACCTGGGTCGTGGGCATGTCGATCTTCGCCACGTTCGTCAGCAGCATCAGCTTCCTCGGACTTCCCGGCGACGCCTACAAAGGCAACTGGAACCCCTTCGTATTCAGCCTCTCGATCCCCATCGCCACGTGGCTCGCGGCCAAGGTCTTCATCCCGCTCTACCGCGGAATCGACAGCGTCTCGGCCTACCACTACCTCGAAATGCGCTTCGGCTACTGGGCCCGCTGTTACGTGGCGGTCTGCTACCTGCTGACGCAGCTCGCCCGCGTGGGCTCGATCCTGCTGCTGCTGGCCCTGCCGCTGAACACGATGTTCGGCTGGGACATCCAAACCATCATCGTCTGCACGGGCATCGCCACGCTAATCTACACCCTGCTGGGCGGCATCGCCGCCGTGGTCTGGACCGACGCCATCCAGGGCATCATCCTCATCGTCGGGGCCATCGCCTGCGCCGCAATCCTCACCTTCACGATGCCCGAAGGCCCCGGGCAGCTCTTCGAAATCGCCTCGGCCCACGGCAAGTTCAGCCTCGGGAGTTTCGGCGCGAGCCTTACGGAACCGACCTTCTGGGTGGTGCTCATCTACGGACTGTTCGTCAACATGCAGAACTACGGCATCGACCAGAACTACGTGCAGCGCTACATGACGACCCGCTCGACGGCCGAAGCCGTGAAATCGACCCTTTTCGGCGGACTGCTCTACATCCCCGTGTCGCTGGTTTTCGTCTACATCGGCACGGCGCTTTTCTCCTACTACACAGCGCGTCCCGAACTGCTGCCCGCCGGCACGCCCTCGGACCAGGTATTCCCGTGGTTCATCGTCCACGGACTCCCCACGGGACTCACCGGACTCGTGATCGCCTCGCTCTTCTCGGCCGGCATGTCCACCATCGCCACGAGCATCAACTCCTCGGCGACGATCGTGCTGACGGACTTCGCCAAGCGGCTCTCGAAAAAGGAGCTCTCCGAAAAGAAGAGCATGCGGGTGCTCTACGCCACGTCGTTCGTCGTGGGGGCACTGGGCATCGTCATGGGACTGCTGATGATGCGCATCGACGGCGTGCTGGACGCCTGGTGGAAGCTGGCGTCGATCTTCAGCGGCGGCATGCTGGGACTGTTCCTGCTGGGCGTCGTCTGCAAAACCGTGCGCCGGGCCCATGCGGTCGTCGCCGTGATCCTCGGACTGCTGACCATCGCCTGGATGAGCCTCTCGCCGCTCATCAACGCCGGTTCGCCCTTCTACCGGTTCCACAGCCCGCTGCACACCTACCTGACGATCGTCTTCGGAACGACGGTCATCTTCCTGACGGGTTTCCTGCTTACGAAGCTCACGAACCGCAAAGCCGAAAACGCATGAAAACCCGACTGAAAACCGGTCTGCTGCTCTGCGGCGGCGTCCTGGGCGGCAGCGCCGCCGTCGCGGCCCAGAAACAGCCCAACATCCTGCTGGTGCTGAGCGACGACCAGAGCGCCTTCGCCGTCGGCTGTTACGGCAACGCCGACATCCGGACGCCGAATCTCGACCGTTTCGCCGCCGAGGGCGTGCGCTTCAACCGCGCCTACGCCACCTCGCCGCAGAGCGTGCCTTCGCGTGCCTCGATCATGACGGGGCGTTCGCCCGTGGCGGTGAACATGACCCGCTTCAACGTGACGCTCGCCCGCCGCTTCCGCGCCTTTCCCGAATACCTGCGCGAGAACGGCTACTACACGGGCGTCGCCGGGCGCGGCTACCACCTCGACGGAGCCGTCAGCGGCCGGGTCGGAAAGATCAAGGAAGTCGAACTCTACTACGCAGAGCACGGCTACAAGACCTTCCCCGACCGGCTCGACACCTGCATGGTCGTCGCCGACGCCAGCAGGGGCAAGAACCACTGGAAGATCAACGCCCAGTTCCGGACCTTCATGGAGCGCCGCGACAAGGACAAGCCCTTCTTCCTGCAACTCTGCTATTCCGATCCCCACACGCCTTACGACGCCCCGAAGGTGCACGACCCCCGGTCGCTGACCCTCCCGCCGTTCTATCCCGACACGCAGCTGGTCCGCGAATACCTGGCGGCCTATTACGACGAAATACACCGGATGGACTCCGATTTCGGGGAGGTGCTGCGCTACCTCGACGAACACGGCCTGAGCGACGACACGATCGTCATCTTCATGGGCGACAACGGCGGAGCGCAGTTCATGGCCAAAGGCACGCTCTATGAAAACGGAATCCGGGTGCCGTTCCTGGTCCGCTGGCCCGGGCGCATCGCCCCGGCCGTGACGGACGCCGTGGTCTCCAACGTGGACATCGCCTCGACCTGTCTGGCGGCCGCCGGGCTGCCGGTTCCCGAAGAGATGGAGGGTGCGGACCTCCTGCCCCTCATGGTGCAAGGCGAAACTCCGGCCGAAAGGTGGGTCTACTCCGTGCGGAGCTGCCATGCGACCAATTCGCTGCCGGGCAAAACCTCGGTCTTCGACCAGATGCGCTGCATCGTCGGCGAACGGTACAAACTCATCTACAACCTGCTGCCCGGTCTGCCGTGGGTGCCCGTCGATTTCTCCGGCACGGAGATGTTCGCCGAACTGAAACGCATGCACAAGAGCGGAGAGCTCGATGCGCTTTCGAGCCGCCTCTATTTCTCGCCGACACGCCCGATGTTCGAGCTCTACGATCTGCGGAACGACCCCTGCGAACAGCACAACCTGATCGACGATCCGGCGTTGAAAGAGATCCGCAACGACCTGATCCTGAAACTGACCTACAAGATGATCGAGGACGAAGATTTCGTGACTCTCCCTCATCCGAAAATTTACGAATAAGAACCGAAAAACCATCCGACCTATGACAAACCATCCTAAAATCGGTATCCGTCCGATCATCGACGGCCGCCGCGGCGGTATCCGCGAATCCCTCGAAGAGATAAGGATGGGTTGTTGCGAAACGCGGCCGAATTCTTTCCTCGGAGCCTCAGAGATGTATGCGGAAAACTCCTCCTGTTCGGACGGACCGCACCAGACATCATCCCAATGAAGGACAAGTCCCATCTCTCGATCGAATCCGTATCCATACTCCCTCCCAAAGCATATCGGCACGAACAACGCCGATGATGATCCCATTTTCGCTTCCGGAGAGAACCCGGAGTGCAGACCTCCGGACCTGCAATACATTCGGCCCCTATACATGAATAATATTCCCTAACAACCTTAACCCATTAACCTATGAACAAAACACTACTCTGTACATGGAGGAGGAATATCCTGCGACGCATCCTGTCAGGCATATTCCTGATCGGGATGTTCGTTACCGCAGCGGCCCAGCAAAACCGCCAGGATGCGGTCAAAGGCACTGTCCTCGACGACAAACAAGCGCCCGCCGTAGGAGCGACCATCGTGGTAAAAGGTACGAACCGGGGAACGATCGCCGACGGGCAAGGAAAATTCTCGATTGAAGCCTCCTCACGAGATACCCTGCAAATCAGTCTGATCGGATACCTTCCCCAGGAGATACCGGTAGGCAGCCAGGCCGAAGTGACCGTCTGGCTGAAAGAGAACCTGCTTTCAATCGAAGACGTGGTCGTGGTCGGCTTCGGTGTCCAGCGAAAAGAGACCGTAACCGGTGCCATCAACAGCATCGGCTCCAAAGAGATCCTGCGTTCGCCGACAGCCAACGTCACCAACGCGCTGGCAGGCAAAATGGCCGGTCTGACCGCCGTACAGCGCGGAGGAGAGCCCGGCAAGGACGGAGCCACATTCAAAATCCGCGGCATCGGAACGCTGAACGAAGGCAGCGAATCCGCCCCGCTTATCCTGATCGACGGCATCGAACGCACCTCCCTGGACGTAATCGACCCGAACGAGATCGAAACCATCAATATCCTGAAAGACGCTTCCGCCACCGCGGTATATGGAGTCCGGGGAGCGAACGGAGTCATTCTCGTCACGACCAAGACAGGCCAGCCCGGACGCGCCCAGGTCACGCTGACATCCAATTTCGGATGGCAGTCCTATACCATGATGCCCGAACTGGTCAACGCTTACGAATGGGCGACCCTTTACAACGAAGGGCTCGCACACGAAAACAGCACCAAGGCGCCGTTCCCGCAGGAAGCGCTCGATGCTTGGAAGAACCACACGAACCCGGTACTCTATCCGGACGTAGACTGGGTGGACAAACTGCTCCGCAAATCGGCCCCTCAGCAACAGTATAACGTCAACGTAAGCGGCGGAAGCGACCGGACCAAATATTTCGTCTCCTTCGGAATGCTCCATCAAGAGGGCATTTACAAGGAGTACGACATCGACGGCGTGGACTTCTCCGTCAATCCGGATTACCGCAGATTCAACCTGCGCGCCAATCTGGACATCGACGTGATGAAGGGCATGACGCTCGGACTCCGGCTCGGTACCATCTTCACGGACGGCAACTACCCGAACGCATCCACTTCCAATATTTTCGACTATCTGTTGCGCACGGTCCCGGGAGGAGGTCCGGGTCTGATCAACGGCAAGCTCGTTACGGGTTATTCGGGCGACGATCCGCTCGAAAACTACGAGCGCAGAGTATCCAATCCGATTTTCGACATCCTCGAACAGGGGTATCAGGAATACAACACCAGTACCTACAACCTGAGCGCAGACCTGAACTACGACCTCGGATTCCTCGTCAAAGGGCTGTCGGTACGGGGCAAAGTCGCCTACGACGACTACGGCACCCACCGGGTAGCATACACGACGGGAAGCATTCCGCAATACACGGTCGTGGTGGACAACGACTACGAAGACGGATACCGCCTCGTCAAGGCTTCCGACGAAACGGCCTTCGGCGCCAAGGAGTCTTACAGCACCCGTTACCGTAATGTATACCTGGAAGGCGGCATCAGTTATGCCGGCCAGTTCGGCCGCCACAGCGTCACCGCCCTGGCCCTCTACAACCAGCGGGTACAGGACAATCCCTCGTTCCAATATGACCTGCCCAAAGGCCTGCTGGGATTCGTAGGACGCATCACCTACAATTTCGACAACCGCTATCTGGCCGAATTCAACGCCGGCTATAACGGTTCGGAAAACTTCGCCGAAGGCAAACGGTTCGGCTTCTTCCCCGCATTCTCCCTGGGCTGGATTCTGACCGAAGAGAAATTCATACCCCGCAACAAATTTCTGACCTACGCCAAAATCCGCGGGTCATACGGAGAAGTCGGAAACGACCAAATCGGCGGCGACCGCTATCTCTACCTGCCTCCGACATTCGTATACGGTTCGAACGGCTACAACTTCGGAACATTCGGACAGAACTCGCAGTACTATCCCGCCTCCGCCGAGGGAAGCGTCGGCAACTCCGACGTGACCTGGGAAAGGGCCAAAAAAGCCAATATCGGACTCGACCTGAAAATGTTCGACAACCAGTTGAGTTTCACGGGAGACTATTTCTGGGAAAAACGCGACAACATCCTCTGGGATTACGGAACCGTCCCCTCGATCGTGGGTACGACTCTTTCGGCCGCGAACCTGGGCCGGGTGGACAACAAAGGTTTCGAACTCGAACTGGGCTGGAATTCTAAAGTCCGGAACTTCGAGTATTGGATTTCCGGCGTATTCTCCTATGCCAAAAATAAGATCGTCTACATGGACGAAGCCAAGCAAGCCTATCCCTATCTGGCGCAAACGGGTTACTCCGTGGGCCAGTACAAAGGCTACATCAATGAAGGGTTCATCAACACGGATGCCGACCTCGAAAACCAGCCCGCACACGGCTGGGGCGGCGACCGGTGGGCCAAAGGCGAGCTGAATTTCATCGACATCAACGGCGACGGCATCGTCGATACGAACGACCGTGTAACAATCGGGTACGGCTCCTATCCCGAAATCACGTTCGGCGTGAACCTCGGATTCCAATGGAAAGGGTTCGAAGTCAGCGCCTTGTTACAAGGAGCCGCAAACGTCTCGCTCTACCTGAAACAGAGCGCCGTCTGCCCGCTGTATTACACCCGGAGCGCCCAGAAATGGCACATGGGCCGCTGGACCGAAGAGCGGTATCTCGCCGGAGAGAAGATCACCTACCCGCGCATTCTGTCCGACAACATTTCGTCTCCCTCGTTCCTCGACCAGAATCCGCTCTCTACGTTCTGGCTCTACGACGCTTCCTACCTGCGCCTGCGCAACCTGGAAATCGCCTACACGCTGAAATCGAAAACGCTCAAAAGCTCGGGCATCTCCTCCATCCGGCTCTATGTCAGCGGCACCAACCTGTTCACAATCACAGGCATGGATAATTTCGACCCGGAAGCGCCCTCCGGCATCGGAAGTTTCTACCCGATGCAGAAAGTCTATAATGTAGGTGTCAAACTTGTTTTCTAACTCCGTAACCAGAAACCCATGAAAAGAAAAATCCACCTATTCGTTGTTGCGGCACTGTTTCTATCGAGTTTGTTCACGACGACATCGTGCCTCGACATCCTGGAAAAACCGACCAGTTCCGAAATCACGATTGATACGATCTTTTCCAAAAGACTCTATGCGGAAAGTTACCTGTATCAGGCCTACCATATCCTGATTCCCCGCGGATTCCCGTTTACCAACGGAAATCCCGCCGCCACCCAATTCAGCACGGAGTTCGCCCGTTCGACCCTGGCCAGCATCACCGACGAGGGCTGCAACGTCCGCGGAGCCAGCTGGGGCTGGTACGTCAACACGTCCGGCTTCGACCCGACGAGCAGCGCCAAAAACCAGGAAGACGGATTCGGATTCCGCTGGAAAGGAATCCGCGCCGCCTATATATTCATTGAAAACCTCGACAAGGTTCCTGAATCCGAAATCGGCAATGCCGAAAAAGCGCAGATGAAGGCCGAGGCCAAAACTCTGATCGCACTGGCCTATCAGGAGATGCTCGTGCGTTACGGAGGCGTACCGATTGTCCGCGAATCGTTCAGCACCGGCGTAGCTCCCAGCGAAATGGCCATTTCCCGGAGCAGCGTGGAAGATGTGATCGACTTTATCCTGTCTCTCTGCGACGAAGCCAAGGAGATCCTTCCCGATGCTTACTCCTCCGACAAACAGGGCCGGATCACCAAGGGAGTCGCCCTGGCTATCAAATCGAGGGTGCTGCTCTTCGCAGCGAGCCCGTTCTTCAACAGCAGCGCGGCGGACATGGTGCTCTCTTACGACCATCCCGAATACGTATGTCTCGGCGAATACCGGAAAGACCGCTGGCTGGAAGCCGCCAAAGCCGCCAACGACGTACTGGTATGGGCGTCCACGAAAGGCGGAGTATCGCTCATCATGCCCGAGGATATCGAAGGCGGGGAGACCGACGCCAAGCACAACGCCTACGGCTACGCCACGTCCGTGAAAGACAACAAAGAGATTATCCTGGCCAACAAAGGTTACAACAGCAACAACAACGGTTTTGCGGACGGCATCTACTGGAAATTCACCAGTCGCGGCCTTTCCGTCATGCAGAGCATCATCTACAACTTCCGCAAGGTGGACGGCTCCGATCAGACATGGCCCGCCACGCTTGAGGAACGTCATCCGTTCTCCGAATACACGGCGAAAGTCAATGAGATGGAGCCCCGCTTCACGCAGTGCTGCTGGCCGGTCGGACAAGCCGCACCCAACTTCTCGGCAACCGGAAACTACGCCAAATGGCCGTTCAATTCGATCGACGACAACATGGGAACCTCCGATATGTACGGAGCCTGCCCGATGGTCAAATTCCACTACAATTACAGCAGTTCCACAAAGATGCAGGATTGGATTGTGTTCCGCCTGGCCGAATTCTACCTCAACTATGCCGAAGCCGTGAACGAATACTACGGACCGGACGGCAGGGTGGAAGGTGCCCAGTACACGGCGGTCGAGGCCCTGAATGTGATTCGCAACCGCGGCGGTCTGCGCGATTTGAACGAAGAGGAAAGCAAGGACGACCTCTCTTTCCGGGCCCAGGTACGCCGGGAACGGGCCGTGGAGCTCTTCGCCGAAGGGCAGCGTTTCTTCGACTGCCGCCGATGGAAAATCGCGGACGAAAAGTTCGGACAGCAGCTCCACACCCTGCGCTACGTACAAAACGCCTCTAAAACCGGCTACGACTCTTACTACCTGGCACTGCACGACAAACGGGCATGGTCGAAAGCCATGTATCTGCATCCCTTCCCCCAGGAAGAGGTAGACAAGGGGTATCTGCAACAGAATCCCGGTTATTAACGGACCATGTGTAACCAATAGCAACCAATTCGATGAATAAACATAAAAACAACCTCAGAACCACGATATGCGGCGCCTTAACGGGCCTGATGCTGCTGGCAGGCGGCCAGGTCTATGCACAACGCACCGCACAGGGACATGTCGTGGACGAATCGGGTTTCCCGATCGCAGGCGCCATCGTCACAGCCGGCAGCAAAACGGCGACAACGGACAACAAAGGACGGTTCCGCATCGAGGACGCCACCTCCCTGCGGATCGAAATGCCGGGGTACATGCCCCAGATCCTCGATCGCCTTTCGGACAAGATGACCGTCACGCTGAAAGAGGACGATCTTCAACGTAGCCTTTCGACCCCTGCCGGCATCCGCAGCCGGTTCGGGATGGCATCCGCCGTTTCGACCATACAGGGCGACGAGCTGAACGACGAATTCGTATCGAATGCGGGCCGGATACTCTCCGGCAAGCTCCCCGGACTGACCGTAGAACAAACCTCCGGCGAACCGGGCAACGATTCCCCCGTATTCTATATCCGCGGCCTCGGTTCGTGGAACACCAGCAAGCCGCTGATCTACGTCGATGGGTTCGAAGCCCCGATGGACCGTCTTTCCCCCACGGAAATCGAGTCCATATCCGTACTCAAAGACGCCGGAGCGCTGGCCCAGTTCGGAATAAAGGGAGCCAACGGCGTGATCTGGATTACGACCAAACGCGGTTCGATCGGGAAACCCAAGGTGAAAGTAAGTCTCAACCAGGGATGGCAGGAAGCGGTATCGCTGCCCAAGTTCATCGACTCGTACACCTATGCCTCCCTTTACAACGAAGCGGTCAGCAACGATCTCGGCAGATGGAACCCATACTACACCGAGGCGCAGCTCAATGCCTATAAGAACGGGAACGACGGCACGATCGAACATTACGACCAACTCTATCCAAATGTAAACTGGCACGACGAGGTGCTTCGCTCCTTCGCCCCGGCAACCAACGCCGATGTCAGCTTCTCCGGCGGGAGCAAAACGGTGCGTTATTTTCTGGCCCTGGGTTACCAGAACATCGACGGTCTGTACAAAAACACCGACAAGGACCGCGATGTGAACTCCAATCTCAATTTCCAGAAATTCAACTACCGGGCGAACATCGACGCCCGGCTGGGAAAGATTTTCGACGTTGCAGCATCGGTGGGCGGCGACATTTCCGACCGCTACACCCCCAACTATTCGACCGAAACCCTCTGGACCAACATGGTGAAATACCCCGCCAATGCCTTTCCGGCCCGGACTCCCGGCGGATACGGCGGCACGGTCATCTATCCCGACAACCCGATCGGATCGGTGCTGGAAACGGGATTCCGGCATTTCCACTACCGGAATGTGCAGGCTACCGTCACCATCGGGGAAGATCTGAGTTTCATCACCAAAGGCCTGCGGCTGACGGAGACAATCTCGCTCTACAATCACCAAGGCCAGTATTACTACAAGACGAAAGACTATCAGCGTTTTGCACCCTACATCTCCGATGGCGCGCTCCAATATTCCACCATAGGCACGCAGGACACCGATTTCACCATCTCCAACACCGGCAACAACCGCAATGCAGCCCAAAGCCGGCTCAACACGGAAATCGCGCTGACCTATGAACGGGAGTTCGGCAAGCACCGTGTATCGGGCTCATTCGGTTATCACGGCGACAAATACACCATAGAGGGGACCCAGGTGCCGACCTACACCCGCGGATTCTCCGGCCACTTCAATTACAGCTACGATTCGCGGTATTTCGCAGAGATCGGATATGCCGTCAACGGCATGTCGCCCTACTCCCCGAAAGACAACATCGGATGGTTCCCCTCCCTTTCGTTGGCATGGGTGGCCTCCAACGAAAAATTCCTGAAAGAGAACGACTGGATCGACTATCTGAAAGTGAGGGGCTCGGTAGGACTGATCGGAATGGCCGACCTGGAAACAGCATCCAACTACTTCATGTACCAGCAGTACTACAAGAGCAAGGATATCGGCCCCTGCTTCGGCTGGGAAGGAACCGCCGCGATGAACGCACTCTACGAATACTACATCGCCAATCCCGACGCTTCCTGGGAAAAGCTCCTGCGTACGAACATCGGAATCGACGGACGCTTCTTCTCCGAGCGGCTGAATGTTTCGATCGACGTATTCTACGACCGGCGTTACGACATCCTCACGAAAGCCAATGTCCCGGAGTATTTCGGCATCCTCTCGGATACGAACATCAATCAGGGCAAAACTTCCAACCGCGGTGTCGAAATCAGTCTCGATTGGAGCGACCGGATCGGTGAATTCTCGTATTACGTCAATCCTATTTTCTCGTTCGCCCGCAACAAGATCATCAACATGAACGAAGCCCCGACCGCTTACGCATACCAGCGCCGGACAGGCCATCCTATCGGAACGTTCAACGTGCTGCAAGCCGACGGACTGTTCCAGTCATGGGACGAAATCAACGCTCCCGGAGCGCCCCAATCGCTCTATGCCGACGTACAGCCGGGCGACATCCGTTATATGGACCTGAACAAGGACGGCTATATCGACGACAACGACATCGCCTACCAGGCAGGACATTACACGGCCGTTCCCGAGATCACCTACGGCATCACCCTCGGTGCGGCTTACAAGGGTTTCGACCTCAAAATCTCCGGCTACGGAGCCGCCCATCGCACCATAGGCGTGATGAATACCCGGAACAACGCCTTCCAGAACGGCACCGGCAACGTCACCGAATGGGCGCTCGAACGCTGGGCCTACTATCCCGAACAGGGGATCGACACCCGTAAGAGCGCCACCTATCCGCGTCTTTCCGCCGGTTCCAACACCCACAACTGGCAGAATTCGACCTTCTGGCTGCGCAACGGCAATTTCTTCCGCCTGAGCGACATCACGCTGGGCTACACCCTTCCCAGACATTTGCTCAGCAGGGTCGGGATCGACAAGATACGCCTCTATTTCACGGGCACCAACCTCTGCGCAGCAGACCATCTCAAAGCCGGAGACGCCGAAGCCCAAACGGGTTATCCGCTGATGAGAACATTCAAAATCGGGTTGAATCTTAACTTCTGACAGCATGAAACTGACCATATCCATCAAAACGATACGCATGGCTCTTGCCGGACTGGCCGTGCTCTCCATGTCCGCCTGCGAAGGCTTGTTACCCGACAACAAGGTAGACCTCGATCTGACCGACAAAAACGCCTCGCAAGCATATACCAATCTCAAAAGCCAGGGGATGATGCTCTACGACTACCTCCCCACGGGTTACAACCGGATCGACGGAGCCATGCTCGCCGCAGCGACAGACGAGGCGGACCACGCCCCGATCGGGTCCGACATCGAGAAATTCCAGCTCGGCACGTGGAACGCCGTCACCAATCCGGACAATAATTGGAGCGACTGCTACCGGGCCATCCGGCTTTCCGCCCTGTTCCTCCAAAACAGCGAGAACTACGAAACGATCATCCTGCGCGATACCTCCACGGCCTCGAAGCTCAACACCTACAAAACCCAGTGCGCCGACCTGAAAGCGCTGCGGGCAGAGGCGCGCATACTCAACGCCTACATGTATTTCGAACTGCTGAAACGATTCGGCGGTGTGCCGCTCATCGACAAACTTTACAGTCTGGAATCGCATCCGGACATGGAGCGAAGCTCCTACGATCAGGTAGTAATGCACATCGTCGGGGAGATCGACGACGTGCTGGACAACGACGAACTGGAAGACGACTGGTATGCCTACGACCAGAAACAGTACGGCCGCTTCACACAGGGTGCCGCCCTTGCGCTGAAATCACGCATTCTGCTTTACCGGGCCAGCCCGCAGAACAATCCCTCGGGCGACACGGAGCGTTGGAAAGAGGCTGCGCAGGCCGCCCACGACCTGATCGAGCTCTCCAAATACACACTGGAAGGCAATTACGGCAATCTGTTTTCCGGTACGACCTCGCACCAAAGCAAAGAGGTGATCCTCGCCTACATGACCGGTGCGAACAACACGCCCGAAACGGACAATTATCCCATCTCCACGAACGGCGGCAAGACCGGAACCTGTCCTTCGGCCAATCTGGTGGACGCCTATGAAAATGCGGACGGAACCCCCTTCGACTGGAATTCGCTGACGCCGGGAGACGATCCCTACGCCGGACGTGACCCGAGACTGCAATACAGCATCGTCGTGAACGATTCACAATGGAACGGACGCACCATGCAATGCTACGACGGGGGAGCGGACGGCAGCGGCGTGACGCAGGCGACGACCACCGGATATTATCTGAAAAAATTCCTGACCGACGGACTCGACCTCGAAAAAAACCAGACCTCCGTTCACTCCTGGATTTTGTTCCGCTACGCCGAGATTCTCCTGAACTATGCCGAAGCGATGAATGAAGCCTACGGACCCGACACCGATCCGTTCGGAGACGGCAAAACAGCCCGCTGGGCCGTGAACGAGGTGAGGGGCCGCGTCGGGATGCCGCCCGTAACGGCATCGGACGAGACGGAGATGCACAACCGGATCAAACACGAACGCCGGATCGAACTGGCCTTCGAAGACCATCGGTTCTGGGACGTGCGGCGCTGGGGCAAGGCAGATGCCGAATCCGCCCTGGGAGTGCCCGTCAAGGGTGTAAGCATCACGAAAACCGAAACAGGGTTCACCTATGCAACCAAAATCGTCGGGACCCGCACGTTCCAGGAAAAAATGATGCTCTATCCGATTCCTCAAAGCGAGATTCTCCGGTCTGCCGGAAAAATCGAGCAGAATCCGGGCTGGTAACACCATACAAATAGCTTATTCACAGATACGTTATAAAGATTTACCCATGAAAAGAATTCTGATATTTCTCTGTACCATCGCATCGACCGCCGGCTATATTTCATGTTCCGATTCGGCAATCGGGGATGAATACGGTTCCACGCTGATCTACATGCCCCAGGCCACTCACAATCTCGGAACAGACAACAATCTCACGCTGAAATTGAGCAAGGAAGCGGTTACAGCCACCCCGAGCAAACGCACGCAGACGACGCTCGGCATCTACCGGGCCGGTACGGCGCCCAAGGAATCGGCGACCGTCGATCTGCTGATCGACAAGGACTCCCTCACCTCGGCCCAACAATACGCCCAGAGCGGAAATGCCGGAAGCAAATACGACATTTACAAGACGGGCGTACTGCTCGACAAGAAATACTACGACAAACTGCCGGAAACGCTGACCATTCCGAATGGCAGCCGCGAAGCGACGACACAACTTGTCCTGCACAATGCGGAAATATTCGCGGACTACCCTGTCGGCCAAATCCTGCTGCTGCCCGTTCGGATCGCAAATCCGACACGTTACGCCCTGAACCATTCGCTGTCGCTAACCATGGTCGTCATCACACTGGCCGATTAATCGAAAACAAAACGATGAAAATTCCGATCAGATTCCTGCTTACGACGCTCCTCGGCCTGTGGACCGGGGCCTCCGTTCAGGCGGCCAACCCCGAAGTGCTGGAATGCCGCCTGCATGTAACCGGCATCGGGGATTTCGCCCTGCACAGCATCTCGGCCCGGATACTCGGGACAGCCTTTCTGGACGATCCGAAACGCCCCGATCTGTTCATGCTCGGCGACAAATATTACAAGAACGAATGTTTCCGGTACAGTTGCGTGGACCGGGGAAAAGACGGCGTTCCCGTCTTCGAACGGAAAGAGCGGATAAAGTTACCCGACGGCGCCCTCGCCAAAATATGTATCCGCCAGCGCGGAAAACGAATCTATCTCTTCTGGTGCTCCGACAAAGAGCTGAAATACGCGGAATACGATGCGAAAAAGGCTGCATTCCTTGAACAAGGCGCTCTTCCCCTGCCGGAAATGAAATGGAACCCGAAAAACATCACGGTCGAATTGCCGGACGACGGTTCGCTGCGGATCAGTGCTTCCTGCACCATCGTATCGTCAACGAAAGCTCCGGGAAACTGGCGCGCGGCCGACTATTTCCCATACGACGGAACAGGCGTATGGCGAGGCCGTTTCGGTGCGGATGGATTCTTTTCATTCAATTACCCGAAATTCCCGAAAGGCACGGCCTCCGAACCGCAGTTCATCGCCGCCGCCGAGAAAGAGATCTTCGGGTCCTCGAACGGCATCGACGTGATCCGCTACCCGGGACAGGACGGGATCATCACCGGCTCGTCCTACGGAGGACTCTATTTTCTGAAGCGAAAGGCCGACGGAACCTGTGAACCCAAACGTCATATCGTGGATGAAACGTTCAATGCGCTGCGCCATCCGACCATTTGGCCGACGCCCGTCGTCTACCCGAACGAACAGGGAGAGTACGTGGATTTGCTCGCAACGGGCGAGGGCGGAGCGTTCTATTACCGCTTCACGGGGAAATTCGCCTCCGACGGACGACCCGTATATGACGATCCCGTCACCCTGAAAGAGAAAAACCCCGCTTTGTATGCCGGTTCGCTCGTCACCCCAACACTCGTCGATTGGGACGGCGACGGCAAACTGGACATCGTTTGCGGCAATTCGGCAGGACACATTCTCTTTTTCCGCAACGCGGGCACGAACCGGAATCCCTCTTTCCGCTCGGGAACTTATTTGAAAGCCGGCAATGAGATCATCCACATTCAACCGGGTTACGGCGAGGACATCCAGGGGCCCGGCGAATCCCGATGGGGATATGTCGGCGCCAATGTATTCGACTGGAACAACGACGGGAAGCCCGACATCCTGACCAACGACTCGCGCGGCAAACATACCGTATTCATGCAGGGCGCGAACGGCCTGGAAGCGGGGAAATCCATCTATCTGAACGATCTCGAACTCCACGGCATGTGGCGCTGCCGTCCGGGCGTCGGGACAATGGCCGGCAAATACGTCTATTTCACGCTCGACGATCAGGATGAAATCCACCGCTACTTCCGGGAGGACGACTACAATCTCACCGACGGCGGCAAGATGAAACTGACCGACGGTTCGTCCGTCAAGGCCAACTGGCTCGAAGCCGGCGGCAAAGGGCGCCTGCGGTTCGAAATCGTGGATTGGGATGGCGACGGCATCAAGGACCTGTTGCTGGCGACCAATATGCACCACATGATCCCGGACACGATACGCGGTATACCTTGGAGCCGCCCCAAACCGCTCCGGGGAGCCACGCTGCTGTTCCTGCGCAATGCAGGCACAGAAGCGGACCCGGTCTTCGAATTTCCGAAACAGCTGAAATACAAGGGCGAACTCGTCCGTTTCGGACACCACGGCTGCGGAGCGTCCACCGGCATGATCGGTAAAATCACGGACGGGCTGCCCAACGTGGTAGTCGGCGACGAACGCGGAAGCATCTACCTTCTGGAACGCGAGCATTTAAGCTGGTAAAACAGATACAGCCGCAACATGAAGAATACCGATATAAAACAAATCGCGCTTTTCCTCATCGTACTGACGATCCTTCTTCCGGGACTTTCGGCGACAGCGCAGCAAACGCCTGCCGCCGACAGGGTCACGATGTACACGTTCAGCGACGGATTATCCGACCAGCTGCAAGAGCTGGCCGGAAATCCGCTACTGCACCGCTATGCTCAAACGCGGGAACGACTTTCGTCGGGCAAATACCGCCCGCTCTACCACTTCTCCGCCCCGGAAGGGCGGCTGAACGACCCCAACGGACTCTGCTATTGGAACGGCAACTGGCATCTGTTCTACCAGGCGTATCCCATCGAGAATCCCATTGCCCATTGGGGCCACGCTTACAGTCCCGACCTGATCCATTGGAAAGACCTTCCGATCGCCATCGCCCCTTCCATCGAAGAACGGGTATATTCAGGTTCGACGCTGATTCAGGGCGACAGCGTCATCGCCATGTACCGGGGTGTCGGGCAGGGGGAGATGGTCGCTGTCTCGCGCGACCCCTTGCTGCTGAACTGGCGCAAACCGGCAGCCAATCCCGTCATTCCGGATCCCGATCCCGAAAAGGAACAGTCGGTCTTCGCCCGGGGTGGCGACCCGTTTCTGTGGTACTGCGACAAGCACTATTACGCCATATTGGGCGGTTACTCGGACTCCGGTCCCGGCGGCAAGCGTATGTTTGCCGAATACCTCTACCGCTCGCCCGATCTTCTCCGCTGGGAGTATCTCCATCCGTTCATCGACGCCGATCCCTATGCTTTCGTGGGCGACGACGGAGCCTGTCCCTACTTTTATCCCATCGGTAACGGAGACGAGCACATCCTCCTTCATTTCAGCCACAAAAGCGGAGGCAAATACCTGATCGGCAACTACGACACACAGCTTCAGAAGTTCATCGTCACGGACGGAGGAAATTTCAACCACGGACCCGCCAAAGGAGGGGGCATACATGCACCATCGGCCTGCCCGGACGGAAAAGGGGGTATCGTCGTCCTGTTCAACACGAATCCGGGATTCCCCCGCAAAGACGATTTTTCCGAGATGATGACCCTTCCGCGCCTTCTGACATGGGAGGAAGGCGCCCTGCGCGTCCGTCCCTGGGACGCCGTGGAATCGCTGCGCCGCGATCACATTCGACTGGAACATATCGCCGTGCCCGCCAATCAGGAAACCATACTGGACGGAATAACGGGAGATGCCCTGGAAATTTCGATGGAAATAGACCTCGGGAAAACAAAAACTTTCGAACTGTCCGTCCTCCGCTCCCCGGACGGACAGGAACACACCCGGATTCTTTTCCAACGTGACATGGGAAAACCAACCCGGGAATACGAAAACCACACGCCCACCAGTACCATCACAATAGACAATACCCACGGTTCACGTTCCCCTCTTTTCGCATCCCGGCCCCCGGAAACGGCCGAACTGTCATTCGCCAAAGGAGAAAAACTGAAACTGCGGGTGTTCATCGACCGAAGCATCGTCGAAGTTTTCGTCAACGACCGGCAAAGCGTTACGCTGCGAACCTATCCCGAGCGGGACGACAGCAAGGGAATCTCGGTCCGCACCGCAGGTAACGGTGCCGAAATACTTTCGCTCGACGCCTGGCGGATGGAAAGCATCTGGACCGATGCGTCCCGGCAGACACGAAGATCCGCCGATGGAACCCGATCGCAGCAATCTGCCGACAGACTTCCAACTCACGAAATTCATAAAACTTACAAAAACAGATAAAATCTTAAAACGTACAATCATGAAAAATTCACATCCTAAAATCGGTATCCGTCCGATCATCGACGGCCGCCGCGGCGGTATCCGCGAATCCCTCGAAGAGATGACCATGAACATGGCCCAAAGCGTTGCGAAACTCTATGCCGCGAAGCTGCGCTATGCCGACGGAGCACCCGTCGAATGCGTCATCGCCGACACGACGATCGGCGGTGTGGCCGAAGCGGCCGCCGCGACCGACAAATTCCGCGACAACAACGTCGGAGCCGTCCTCTCGGTGACCCCCTGCTGGTGCTACGGCTCCGAAACCATCGACATGGACCCGCTGATGCCCAAAGCCATCTGGGGCTTCAACAAGACCCAGCGTCCGGGAGCCGTCTACCTCGCCTCGGCGCTGGCCGGACACAACCAGAAAGGGCTGCCCGCATTCGGCATCTACGGCTCCGAAGTGCAGGAGCAGGACGACAACAGCATCACCCCCGACGTGGAGGAAAAACTGCTGCGCTTCGGCCGCGCGGCCGTCGCCGTCATGGAGATGCGCGGCAAATCCTACCTCTCGATCGGCTCCGTGTCGATGGGCATTGCCGGTTCGATGCCCGATCCCGACTTCTTCCAGGAGTATCTGGGCATGCGCAACGAAGCCGTCGATTGCTCGGAGATCGCACGCCGCATCGAACTGGGCATCTATGACAAGGAGGAGTTCGAACGGGCTATGGCCTGGGTCGAAAAGCACTGCAAGACGCACGAAGGCGAGGACCTCAACCCGGAACACCTCCGCTATTCGCGCGAAAAGAAAGACGAGGTGTGGGAGTATGTGGTCAAGATGACGATGATCTTCCGCGACCTGATGGTCGGCAATCCGAAACTCGCCAAAATGGGCTTCGAAGAGGAGGCCGCCGGACACAACGCCATCGCCGGAGGTTTCCAGGGCCAGCGCCAGTGGACCGACTTCCGCCCCGACGGCGACTTCTCGGAGGCCATCCTCAACACGTCGTTCGACTGGAACGGCATCCGCGAAGCCTACACCTTCGCCACCGAAAACGACACGCTGAACGGCGTTTCGATGCTCTTCATGCACCTGCTGACCAATCAGGCGCAGCTTTTCTCCGACGTACGCACCTATTGGAGCCCCGAAGCCGTAGAGCGCGCCACGGGCAGGAAACTGACGGGCAAGGCCGCGAACGGCATCATCCACCTGATCAACTCGGGAAGCAGCACGCTGGACGCTTCGGGCGCGATGTCCGACGCCGAGGGCAACCCCGTGATGAAACCCTTCTGGGAGATCACCGAACAGGAGGCCGAACGGTGCCTCGAAGCGACGACCTGGCACCCGGCCGGCCGCGAATACATGCGCGGCGGCGGTTTTTCGTCGAAGTTCTTCACGCGCGGCGACATGCCGGTGACGATGTGCCGCCTGAACCTGATAAAAGGCCAGGGTCCGGTGCTGCAAATCGCCGAAGGGTGGGCCGTGAACGTCGATCGGGCGATCTTCGAGCACATCGACAAACGCACCGACCCCTCGTGGCCCACGACCTATTTCGCACCCCGGCTGACGGGCAAGGGAGCTTTCAAGAGCGTCTACAACGTGATGAACAACTGGGGCGCCAACCACGGGGCCATCACCTACGGACACGTCGGAGCCGACCTCATCACGCTCGCCTCGATGCTCCGCATCCCGGTCTGCATGCACAACATCGACGAGGAGAAGATCTTCCGTCCCTCGGCCTGGGCCGCCTTCGGCTCCGACCCCGAAGGGTCCGACTACCGCGCCTGCAACAACTACGGACCCGTCTACCGCTAACCGACCCACAACCCAAACCTACAACCATCGACCTATGAAACCCATACAGATGATATGCCGCGCCGTGCTGCTGCTCCTGCTCCTCGCAGGAGGCAGCCCGACGCCGCTATCGGCCCAGACACCTCGCAAAGTCGAAGGCAAGGTGACCAATCCGGGCAAACAGCCCATCGCCGGAGCCGTCGTCCTCGTGAAGGGAACGACCCGCGGAACGACCACGCTCGGCGACGGCAGCTACTCCATCCAGGCGTCGGCGCGCGACGTGCTGGTATTCTCGCTGCTGGGCTACGCCGAACAGGAGGTCGCCGTAAACAACCGCACGCGCATCGACGTCACCCTCGAAGAGTCGGCCAGCGCCATCGACGAAGTCGTCATCGAAATCGGCTACGGCGGACAGGCCCGCAAAGACATCACCGGAACGCTGAGCAGCGTGAAGATGGAGGATCTGGTGAAAGCCCCGGTCATGAACTTCGATCAGGCTCTCCAGGGACGCCTGGCCGGAGTCTCGGTCTCGTCGTCCGACGGACAGCCCGGAGCCGAAATGGACATCGTCATCCGCGGCGCCAATTCGCTCACCCAAAGCAACGCACCGCTCTACGTCATCGACGGATTCCCGATCGAGGACTTCTCGAACGCCGCCATCAACTCGGCGGACATCGCCTCGATCACGGTGCTGAAAGACGCCTCGGCGACGGCCATCTACGGAGCCCGCGGCGCCAACGGCGTCATCATCATCGAGACGAAAAAGGGTGTGGAGGGCAAGCCCGTCATCACCTACTCGGGAACCTACGGATTCCAGACCGTGACCAAGAAGATGGACATGATGGACGCCTACGATTTCGTCATGTACCAGATCGAGCGCCAGCCGTCGAGCGTTGACACCTATCTGAACAACCTCGACCGCACGCTCGAAGACTACAAGCGGATGGGGCAGGGGATCGACTGGCAGGACAAGCTCTTCCGCAACGCGGCCATCCACATGCACAACCTCTCGATGACCGGCGGCACGAAGCAGACCAAGTATGCCGTTTCGCTTTCGATGGCCGACCAGAAGGGCGTGATCCTCAACTCGGGATACGAAAAGTATCAGGGCCGCATCTCGCTGACCCAGCAGCTGAACAAGAACGCCAAGGTGACCGTCAACGCCAGCTACATGGGCGACAAGACCTACGGACAGACCTCGTCTTCCGCCCTGACGACGAGCAACGCCTATGCCTCGTACCTGATGTACCGCACATGGGCCTACCGCCCGGTCATCACCAATGTCAACTCGGAGGAGGAGCTTTTCGACGACTATTTCGACGGCAACAACTCATCGACGATGAACCCCATCCTGTCGAGCAAGAACGAAGACAAGGTCACGCGCAAGCAGACCTTCATCTCCAATGCCAAGCTGGATTACAACCTGCATAAAAACCTTCGTCTGAGCATCAGCGGCGGCTATTCGCGCTTCCTCACCGAGGCCACCGAGTTCAACAACTCCAAGACCTACAAGGGCTATCAGACGCTCACCAACTCAAAGGGCGTCAACGGTTCGGTGCTGAATACGAACCGGACCGACTGGATGAACGAAAACATGCTGACCTACAAGAAGGACTGGAAAAACGGCCGCCACAAACTCAATGCCGTGGCCGGATTCACGATGCAGGGCAGCAGCCAGCGGCGCTTCGGTTATTCGAGCATGCAGATCCCCAACGAGTCGCTCGGCATCAGCGGCATCGACGACGGTCTGCCCGACTCGATGACGGCGCTGCTGACGGAGAATTACCTCATGTCGTGGCTCGGACGCATCAATTACAGCTTCCGGTCGCGCTACATGTTCACCGTTTCGTTCCGCGCCGACGGATCGTCGAAATTCTCTCCCGACAACCGCTGGGGCTATTTCCCCTCGGGAGCCTTCGCATGGCGTCTGGGCGAGGAGAAGTTCATGCGCCGCCTGCGCTTCATCGACGACGCCAAACTGCGCATCAGCTACGGTGTCACCGGCAACAACCGCATCGGCGACTACTCGGTGCACCCGTCGCTGACCCTTTCGGACTATTATTCGTTCAACAACGGCCAGCCCGCCGACGCCATCGTCACCAGCAGTCTGGGCAATCAGGACCTGATCTGGGAGAGCACCGAGCAGGCCGATGCCGGACTGGATCTGCGCCTCTTCAAGAACCGCATCAGCCTGACGGTGGACTGGTACCAGAAGAAGACCCGCGACCTGCTGCTGAACGCCAATCTGCCTTACAGTTCGGGATACCGCTCGGTCTACAAGAACATCGGCAAGGTTCGCAACCGCGGACTGGAAATCTCTCTGAGCACGGTGAACGTCAAGACGCGCCGCTTCGAGTGGAGCTCCGATTTCAACATCAGCTTCAACCGCAGCCGGGTGCTGGCACTCTCCGAGGGCGAAGAGAACTACCTCTCGAAAATCAGCTTCACGGGCGACTTCAACTCCACCTATCTCTATCTGGCCAAAGTCGGACAGCCCGTCGCGCAGTTCTACGGCATCGAATGGGCCGGGGTCTACGGCTACGAGGATTTCGATCAGGACGCCGCAGGCAACTACACGCTGAAAAAGGGCGTCGCCACCAACGGCAACGACCGCAGCTCGATCCAGCCCGGCGACATCAAATACGTCGATCAGAACGGCGACGGCGTGGTCAACGATCAGGACATGGTGGTCATCGGGCGCTGCGAGCCGATCCACATGGGCGGATTCAACAACAACTTCACCTACAAGAACCTGAGTCTGAACGTCTTCTTCCAGTGGCGCTACGGCTCCGACGTGATGAACGCCAACCGCATCATCTTCGAAGGCAACTACGCCAACAAATCCATCAACCAGTACAAGAGTTACGTAGACCGCTGGTCGCCGACGAACACCGACAGCAAGAACTTCCGCGTCGGCGGCCGAGGCCCTGCGGGCGTATACAGTTCACGGACCATCGAGGACGGCTCGTTCCTGCGGCTGAAAACCCTTCAGCTGAGTTACACCCTGCCCAAGAAGTTCACCCGGAAGATCCATCTGAACCAGGTGCAGGTCTTCATCGCCGGGCAGAATCTCTGGACCTGGACCTCCTATTCGGGCCTCGACCCCGAGGTCTCGACCCGCAATTCGGCCCTGACACCCAATTTCGACTACTCGGCCTATGCCCGCAACCGGATTTACACGGCCGGCATCAAGGTCACTTTCTAACCTAACGGAGCCTACGGATATGAAAAAGAACACCATCTTATTAAGCCTCTGCATACTGTTCCTGGCCTCGTGCAGCCTGCTGGACACCGAGCCGCAGGATTTCGTCACCCCGTCGAACTACTACAACAACGAAACCGAAATGAACACGGCGCTCAACGGGGTCTATGCCACGCTGGCCAACACGACGCTCTACGGCGGCAACCTGCTGGGCCGCATGGGGCTGTCGGCCGACATCGGTTACGAAAGCTACTCCTCGGACTACGGTTCGGTGGGCGACTACGACGTTTCGCCCGCCGACGCCAAGATCCTCACCTTCTGGCGCGACCTCTACGACGGAATCGGCCGGGCCAACATGCTCATCAAATACATCGACAAGCCGCAGCTCGACGAAGCCACCCGCAACAACATCTACGGGCAGGCACTCTTTCTGCGGGCCTACTACCACTTCCTGCTGGTCGTCCGGTTCCACAACATCCCGCTGATCCTCAGCGTCCCCGAAGACGGCAACCGCGAGAGCGTGCAGACGCCGCAGAGCAGCACGCGCGACGTTTACCTGCAAATCATCAAGGACATGGAGGAAGCGGCTCCGCTGGTCCGCACGGCCGCCGAATTGCAGTCGCCGGGCCGTGTCAGCCAATCGACCGTCTACGGAATGCTGGCACGCGTGGCCCTCTACATGGCGGGCTACCCCGTGAAGGAGCCGGGAATGTACGCCAAGGCCAAGGAGTACGCCCAGAAAGTCATCGACACGGGAAGCCACGCGATGAACGCCTCCTACGAGCAGGTCTTCATCAACTACATCCAGGACAAGTACGACGCAGGCGAAAGCCTTTTCGAAGTGGAGTTCTGGGGCACGAACGAGGGGACCTACACCACGACGGCCGGCATGGTAGGCCGCAACAACGGCATCGGCTGTTCGAGCACGAACATCATCGGCGACACCGGGAAATCGGTCGTCGATCTCTTCGGCTACTCCATCGGCGCGATCCGCACGACGCCCTATTTCTTCACGCTCTTCGAGACCGGCGACCTGCGGCGCGACTGGACCATCGCACCCTTCACCTACAACACGACGACGGGCACCAAGACCGAACAAACGTCGAATATCTGGGTTCGCTATTGCGGCAAATTCCGCCGCGAATACGAACTCAGCCAACCGCGATCGACCAACTACACGCCCATCAATTTCCCGCTGCTGCGCTACTCCGACATCCTGCTGATCTGGGCCGAAGGCGTCGCCGCCGACCCCGACAACCACAGCGCCGACGACCTGAAACAAGCCTACGAATATGTCAACCAGGTGCGCCGCCGCGGCTTCGGAAAGGACATCAACACACCAGACGCGGGCGTCGATCTCGAAACAGGCGACAAGAGCTACCTGTTGGAGGCCATCAAGGACGAGCGGCCGCGCGAACTGGGCTTCGAGCTGCTCCGCAAGGACGACATCGTGCGCTGGGGCGAATTCTACGACCGGATGCGCTACGCCCGCAGCCTCGCGGCGGCCATTCCCGACAGTTACACCTCCTCGTACTACGTAAACGCCCGGCGCACCTACAACAACGTCAACCGCCGCGACGAGATATGGCCGATCCCCACCTACGAACTGGGTGTCAACCGTGCGCTGGTCCAGAACCCCGGATGGTAGTATCCGAACAATCAAACGATTATGAAACGAACAATGAAATATCTTCTGTTGTTTTCGGCATTCGCCGTGCTGACGACCGGATGCCGCAAGAACCTCGACGACGTAGACGACGTGCACTTCGACGTATCGCTCGAAGCCGAAACCTTCAAGGTCGGCGAACCCGTCCGGTTCCATTTCAGCGGCAACCCCGACTTCATCATCTTCTACTCGGGCGAGAAGGGCAACGACTACGCCTACAAGGATACCGACCGGATCACGGACAGCGAGATGACCTTCTCCTTCTCCACGACGACCACCGCAGGAACGGCCGGAAACCCCAATCCCTCGCATGTCCCGGTCTGCTATTCCACCGACTTCTCGGGAGAATACACCGAAGAGGCCGTGCGGGCCGCCACGTGGATCGACATCACCGACCGTTTCACGATGCCGACCGACACCGGGATAACCGCTCTGCTGTCGGGCGACGTGAATGTCACCGAATACTTCTCCGACCCGGAAACCCCGCTCTATTTCAGTTTCCACTGGGTAGTCGAACCCTACGACGCCGCGATAAAGAACGGCCGCACGCAATGGAACATCCAGGCGACGAAGTTCAACGGCATCGCCGGAGAGTCGGTCTCCACGCTCTACGATTTCGCCGACATACATTGGCAGCTCGTGCAGGCGGCCTCGTTCGAAGGAGCCACTTCGCTGCCCGACATCAACGCCTCGCGCATCCTTTTCCGCAGCGAGTTCCAGCCCACGGTCTCCCGCGAATGCTGGGCCGTCAGCGGCCCCATCTACCGGATGGACCAGATCAACGACGGACCCGATTTCGGCGTCGGCATCAAGGCGATGGCCGAGGCTTCGCTGAGCAGCTACGCCTACACCTACACCGAACCGGGCGACTATGAAATCGCCTTCGTGGCGGCCAACGCCAACGTCTACGGCCGCAAGGAGGTCATCCGAAAGGTCTCGGTGCGGATTATCGAGGACGAAGGCGGCATCACGCCGCCGCAGCCCGGAGAGTGGAACCAATAAAACGACAAGACCATGACGAACCGCATAACCTTTACGATCATCGCTGCGTCGCTGTTCCTGGCGGCGTGCAGTCAGGACGACACCATGCCGCGCGAAACGCTCCCCGGCGAAAAGCAAGCGGTGCTCTTCTCCGCAGGCGGAACGGCGACGACCCGCACCGAAGTCGGGACCAACGACGACCGGACGCTCTCCATCGCCTGGGCCGAAGCCGACGAAGTGGGCATCTACGGCCGCAACGACGGCCGCTCCTCGGGCGACAACTATGCCTACACCGCCACCCCCTACAAGAGCGACGCCACACGCTGCTCGTTCTCGGCATCGGACTCCTACGAACTCTTCACGTGGACGAAAACCGCCGCCCAGAGTTACTACGCCTACTATCCCTATTCCAAAATCACGGATCGCACGCCGAATCCCGAGGCCCATCCCTTCTCGCTCCCGGCCCTGCAAACCCAGTCGGAGGGGAACTCCCCGGCCCATATCGCCCGCTACGGGCTGATGACGGCCGCACCGGTGGACATCCCTGCGGGAACCGTGGGCGAAGGAGCGATCCTGTTCAATTTCGCCAACGTCTTCTCGATCGTCGAACTGCGCTTCAAAATGACCGCCGACTGCGCCCTCGCTTCGGTGCCGGTCAAGCAGGTCCGCCTGCTCTCCGACGCCGCGGCGCTCGCCATCCCGGCCGGAACCATCGACCTGACCCGGGCCATAGATCCCGAAGCGGAACTGCCCGTCGTCATCGGGGAGGGGGGGGGTTCGCAGAGCCTCGCGCTGACCTTCGACACGAACCTCGCCGTCACGAAGACGGACTACGCCAGCGCCTATCTGGTGGCGGCTCCCGGAACCCATCCGGCCGGTACGCTCCGCCTCGAAGTGACGGCCATCGACAATTCGATCTACGGTTACACCATCCCCGAACAGGTCGTGCTGCGCCCGAACCGCCACTACACCAAATCCTATGAGCTTTCGCTCGACGAGTTCGTGCTCTCCGACGAGTTCGAGGCCGAAATCCCCGTATTGAGTTGCAAGGTCGGAGAGCCCCTGACGGTTTCCATGACGGGCATCGCCGACCGCGTGGACTTCTGGTCGGGCGAGGAGGGCCACGACTACGCCTATGCGGAAAAAGACCGGATGCAGGAGCCCGATATGACGATGAATTTCATGATGCTGCTCAACAGCGGTACACAACGCCGTCCCGCCAAGGTGATGTACTCGACCGATTTCGACGGCACGATGACCCAGGAGGGGATTCTCGCCGCCACATGGACCGATGTTTCCGGCCGGTTCGACATGGAGAAGCCCGTGCACGGCGTCGATCCCGGATACCCCGCCGCCGGAGCATCGACCAAACCCTATGATGCGGGCACGGCCGACTGCACGGACTGGTTCTCGGGCGAAGGCAACAGCTGCTGGATCGCCTTTTTCTACCACGTGGACAAATACGATGCTAACTACACCGACCCCGAAACGGGCACAGTCGGCAACGGCCGCACCTATTTCTACTCCTACGACATGTGGGTGCGGGCCCAATACAAGTCGGAGAGCTCCTACACGGAGATCTACCGCCAGAAATATGTGGACGGCGTGAGCGACCCGAGCTATCCAACTTTCGTTCAGGGCTCGACCTTCGATGCCGGCGACGGAACCAATCCGTTCCGACTCTTCGCCTACACAGGCTATCCCTATGTCCTGCGTCTGGGAGCCGCATTCAGACCCACAGTTGACAAGGATTCCTACCTCGTGATGCCGAAGCTGACGCGCCCCGAGGCGAAGAACGTGGGCAAGGACAGCCCCTTCGTGATCAAGGGCTCCGACGACGAACAGCCCGCAAGCTACCAATACACGTTTACCGCACCCGGCATCTACGAGGTAGCGGTGGTCGGCACGGTGACGACCCTGGCCGGAGAAAAACAAATCCTGCTCCGGAAGAACGTCACCGTCACCGAATAACCCCACTCCGAAAACTCATTACCATGAAAAACAGCATCAAAACAGCGCTTTTATTTCTTCTCGCCGGATTTCTTTTCGGCGCCTGCGAGAAAGAGGACGGCGGTGCCGCGGAAACGCCTCTGCCCGCCGGGGCCGTAGAGGTTCGCGGAACGCTCATCGACATCCGGACGTTCGCAGCCGGAAAGGAGGCGTTCCCCCAGCAATCCGACTATATTTTCGACTCGGACATCGAAACGCTCTTCGATACGCCGCTCTCCTATGCCACCGGGCTCCTGAAAGCCCGCGGCGCCGAGGCTTTTCGCTGCGGCAGCGCCCAAACGGTCTACATGGCCACCACCTCCTCCGGGCTGAACGCCGCGGGGTGGAGCGCCACGGAGAAGAGTTTCACGGTGAACGACCTCACCTATCACCTCTACTCCTACGTCTGCCGCACCCCGGGACAATGGATCGAAATCCCCGATCCGGCCGACCGCGAATATGCCACGATGCTCTTCGCCGAGACCCTGAGCGTCGCCTGCGATCCCGTACCGGGAACCGTCGTCGCACAGGTCCCCGAACTGCGCGGCAGCACCGTCAGCAACGCCTCGATCGCCATCCTCCCCAACGGAAACTATGTGGCTTCGTGCACCGGAGTCACGGACGGCGCGGCGCTCTTCGTGTCGAAGGACCGCGGCGCCACCTGGTCGCTTCTCGAGGAGAACGTCACGGCCCTCAACCATATACGCAACTACTACAACCTCTTCGTCTTCGAGGGCGCGCTCTACATGATGGGCGCCGGCGCCGGAAACCAGAACCTGCTGATTTCGCGCTCGGAGGACAACGGCGTGACCTGGACCGAACCCACCGACGCCACGAACGGCGTACTGCTCACCGGAGGCTTCCACTCGGCCGCCGTGCCGGTGGTGGTCTACGACGGCCGCCTCTGGCGGGCCTGCGAAACGGCCGGAAGCGACACCTCCATCAAACGTCCGTTCGTCATTTCCGCACCCGTCGATGCCGACCTGCTCGACGCGTCGAGTTGGACGAAATCCGACAACCTGATCACCGACAACGAAATGATCGTCAACGAAAAGACCGTCACCGAGCTGATCGAGGGCAACATGGTCGCCACCTCCGACGGTCTCTACAACATCCTTCGGGCCAGCAGCCGGCAGACCAGCCAGCTGGCGGCCAAAGTCACCGTCACCAGCCCGTCGAAACTCACCTTCTCCGTCTCCAACGACTTCATCACCTTCCCCGGGGGCGGCAAGAAATTCACGATCCGTTACGACGAGCAGAGCCGCCGCTACTGGACCCTCTCCAATCCTGCGGCCTCGAAATACGTCGGAATGAAGAACGACGGCCTCTATCTGAACGGCATCACCCGCGACCTGATCCGCAACCGGCTGGTGCTGTGCTACTCGACCGATCTGATCACGTGGGTTCCCTACAAGGTCGTCCTCGAAAACGAAGACCCCTTCTTCCACGGATTCCAATACGTCGATTGGCAGTTCGACGGCAGCGACCTCGTGGCCGTATGCCGCATGGCCTGCCCCGAACGCCGCGGCTTGCCCTACCGTCAGCACGACGCCAACATCCTGAGTTTCCTGCGCATCGCCGACTTCCGAAACCTCTGACCGCCATGCGCCGAATCCGACTGCTCGTTCCGCTGCTCCTGCTTCTCTGCACGGGAAAGCCGCAACCCCTTGCGGCCTCCCCGCGCGGGGAGGGGATCATCGAAGTCCGGGGACGGTTGATCGACATCCGTCAGGCGCAGCCCGGTGCGGAGGTCTTTCCCCAGTACAAGCGCAACCGCTTCGGCAAAAGCCTCCCCGCACGGCTCGAAGGGATGACCTATGCCGTCAGCCTGCGGGAGTTCCGGGGCCCCGAAGCGGTGCGGGCGTCAAAGCCCTGCGACCTGCTGCTGGCGCTCTCCGGCGCCCGGCCCGACACGACGCAATGGCTCCCCACGGGCGAGGGATTTTTCGTCGATAAAACCCGCTACCGGCTCTACCGGCGGAGTTACGACACCCCCGGCCGCTGGCTGGAACTCCCGTCACAGCAGGAGGGGCCCTCCTGCCTGCTCTTCGCCGAAAACCTCCGCGTGGCCGGTACGGCGCCCGTTCCCGGAGTGGTCATCGCACAGGTCCGGGAGCTGCGCCACACGCACATCACCAATCCCAATCTGCTGATCCTCCCCGACGGCAGTTATCTGGCGGCGTGCAGCGGTGCGAACCTCCAGCGGAACGTCGATTTCTACCGCTCGACGGACCGGGGTGCGACCTGGAAACACTGGTCGCGGGGACGCTATCCGATCAATTTCTACACGGTGTTCCTCCATCAGGGTGCGCTATACATGATGGGAACGGCCACGCCTCAGGGCGACATCATCATCTGCCGCTCGGACGATATGGGCCGCACGTGGAGTTTCCCCGATGAAACACGTTCCGACGAGGGCATCCTCCGGCGCGGCAAGTACCATTCGGCCCCCGTTCCGGTCGTCGTGCACGGAGGACGCATCTGGCGCGCCATGGAGACCAACACGCCGGGCGAACAGCGCCGGGCGTTCGTCATGTCGGCACCCGTCGGAGCCGATCTGATGCAGGCTTCGAGCTGGCGCCTCTCCGAACAGCTCGACTACGATCCCGCATGGATAGACGGGAACAGGTTCCGCCAGTGGATCGAGGGCAACATCGTCGTCGCCCCCGATCAATCGCTGGTCAACGTCCTGCGGGTGGACGAGCACACCTGCGGCCGCTCGGCGGCCATCGTCCGCGTGTTAAGCCCCGAACGGCTCGCGTTCGATCCCCGCAGGGACATCGTCGAAATGCCGGGCGGCGGCAAGAAGTTCACCATCCGCTACGACTCACTGTCGCAGCGCTACTGGTCGCTCACCTCCGTCGTCTGCGAAAAATTCCGGGGCCTCGCCCACGGGGGCATCTACGCCAACGGCATCCATTGCGGACTGATCCGCAACACCCTGGCGCTCATCAGTTCGGAGGACCTCCGCCGCTGGGATGTCGAACGCATCGTCATCCGAAGCGACAACCCCTTTTTCGACGGTTTCCAATACATCGACTGGCAGTTCGACGGCGACGACCTGATCGCCGTCATCCGGCTGGCCGTGGAGGAGCCCCGCGGCCTTCCGAACCGCCAGCACGACGCCAATTTCCTCGTATTCAAACGCATCGAACGGTTCCGGGAACCCGGAGCGGCCGTTCCCGACAACGTCCGAACCTTGCACAAACCTTAAAAACAAACAGATACCATGAAACACAGCATCCGAAAAGCGCTTCTCCTCGCGGGATTCTGCCTGCTGGGCGCCCTCTCCGCGGCGGCGCAACCGTTCCTCCGGCTGCCGGCCATCATCGGCGACCATATGGTCCTTCAGGAAAAAACCACCGTTAGGCTGCACGGCTGGGCCGATCCCAACGCCACGCTGACGGTCACCCCTTCGTGGGGCGAAGCCGTGACGGTCAAAGTGGGATACGACACGGCCTGGAGCGTCGAACTGACCACCCCCGCCGCCTCGGCGGAACCCCGTTCGATCACCTTCGCCACCAATAAAAAGGCGGTCCGGAAAGTCGATGACATCCTCATCGGCCAGGTATGGCTTTGCAGCGGACAGTCGAACATGAACTGGAGCGCAGCCAACGGCATCGTGGACATGAAGAAAGAGCTCGAAAGCCCGATGAATCCCCGAATACGCCTCTTCACCGTCACGAAAAACAGCACCCCGTATCCGCAGGACGACTGCGAAGGCCGCTGGCAGGTGTGCACCCCCAAAAGCGCCCTCTATTTCAGCGCCGTAGGTTATTTCTTCGGCAAACGCCTCGCCGATGAACTCCAGCAGCCCGTCGGACTGGTCAACTCGTCGTGGGGCGGAACTCCCGTCGAGGTCTGGACCCCCGCCAACGTCATGGGCAAAAACGCACAGATAGTCGCCTCATGGAAAGAGCAGCCGAAAAGCAAACTCTGGCAGATCGGCTCGCTCTACAACGCCATGATCCACCCGCTGCGTCACACGACCTTCGCCGGAGCCATCTGGTATCAGGGCGAATCCAACAAGACGAACGCCGCACTCTACGGCGATGAATTCACGATGATGATCGAGTCGTGGCGCAAGGTATTCGGCCGGACGCTGCCCTTCTATTTCGTGCAGATAGCTCCCCACGCCCGCGCCGAAGGCGGCACTTCCGGCGCCGTGGTCCGCGAACAGCAGGCCCGCGTCGCCGCGACGGTTCCATCGACGGGCATGGCGGTCATCTCCGATCTGGTGGACGACGTGACGAACATCCATCCCCGCTACAAACAAGGCGTCGGCGACCGGCTGGCCGGCTTCGCCCTCGCCGAAGTCTACGGCAAGAGCGGCCGGAAATACAAAAGCCCGACCTTCCGGCAGGCGGAGTTCCGGAAATCGCAGGTTTACGTCTCGTTCGACAACGCCGAAGGGGGCATCGTCTGCAAGGACGACGCCATCCGCGGACTGGAGGTGTGCGACGCCTCGATGAAATTCGTCCCGGCGCAGGGAATCATCGACGACAAAAACAACCGGCTCGTCGTATGGAGCAAACAGGTGGCCCGCCCGACAGCCGTGCGCTACTGTTTCAGCGACGGCGCCATCGGCAATCTCTTCGATACGGCCGGACTCCCCGTAGCCCCTTTCCGCAGCGATGCCGACGACAAGGCCGCTCCGGCCCGCCAGCCCGCCGAATCGCTCTCGGGAGCCGCCGTGACGGCTTCGGGCAAAGGTTTCGCGGTGGGAAGTTTCCGCCTCGGCGAAAAGTTCTTCACCAACCGGGTTTACCCGCTGACCAAGCTCCCCGAACGCTTCGCCGGCTACGAGATGCTGATACACGACGCCGGGCTGGGCGAACAGATGCTCACCTGCAAAGTGACCGCCCGGGAGAAATGCCGCATCTACATCGCCGTACGCCGCAACAGCCACACGGCCGACGTGCTGAACGGTTGGAAACCCGAACGCGACGACGAAATCCGCTACGCCACGCACGACAAAAGCAAGCCCGGCATCCTCGGCATCTACTACCGCGACGTGAAGGCCGGAGAGAGCGTGACGCTCCCCCGCACCAAGGATTTCGCCGGAGTGACGCTTCTGGCACCGAAAATCGTCTACACGAAATAACCTGACGCCATGAAAAAGACACGTCTTATCCTCGCGGTCCTCTGTGCCCTGACGCTGCAAAGCCTTTGGGCGGCAAGGCCGCTGCAACACGCACGACCCATCGCGGCCGGCGGCGAAGAGGGGCTCGCCCCGATGTCGTTCGGACTGACATACAGCAACGCCCCGCGCGGCTTCGCCTACATCTCCTCGGAGCAATATCCCGATCTTTTCGTCTTCATAGCGAGCGGAATGCCCGACGCCCGGGGATTCTGGCGCTGTCCCTATGACGGGACCACGCCGGAGGGCGAACTCGTATACGCCGCGCCGCAACGCGTGGCGACCCCCTGGGACAAGGAGAAAAACTTTCCTTCGCAGATCCGCATCTTCCAGGACGGCAAGGAGGTCTACCTGCTGCGCCTCTCCACGAAACGCCTCGTCGTCACCCGCTGGGACGGCCGGGCTTTCACGACGATCGCCGAAAGCGTGCTGAAAGGCATTCCCTATCCGATAGCGTCGTTCGACTGCATCCGCCGCGGCAAACGCGACATCGAACTGGCGATCCTCTGCCACGACGGACAGTCCTACCGTCCCGAAACGTTCAAGGGCGACCGTCAGTCCTATTACGACGGCGCCGAGATCTACCGCGGAGCGCTGCCCGGATCGGGACTCTTCCGCATGACGCTGGACGCCGGTAACTGGAACCAGATCACCGATGTCGAACAGGTGGGAAACAACATGAATCTCGTCATCGGGGCCAGCGAACTGGCCTGCGTGCGCTCGGCGGACGGCAGCTGCGACGGCTACCTCTTCACCAACAAACTCGGAAGCATGAAGTTCATTCCCTACCGGAAAAAGATTCCGACCGGGGGATTGCCGCCGCTCCACGCCATGCGCGACAACGAGCGCATCCGTGTGCATACGGCTTACAGTTCGCGCGTCATTCCCTATCCCTCGGGCCGGAACGACCGGCAGGACCTGATCATCGGCGGCGAAGCGGCAATGTACCATTATCGCTTCCTGGGCTTCACGCCCGAAGGAGCCCCGATCTACTCCGACCCGGCGCCGGTGCTGCAACGCAACGCCCCGCTCTACGGAGGCTCGCTGACAGTGCCCAACGTCGTGGACTGGGACGGCGACGGCGCACTGGACATCGTGGCCGGCAATTCGGAAGGACGGCTGCTCTTCTTCAAGAACCGCGGCACGAACACCGAACCCGATTTCGCCCGTTCGGAGGAGGTCTGCGCCGGAGGCAGCCCGATCCTGCTGCGCCCGGGGTATCATGTCGTGCAGGGTCCTTTCGAGGCTTCGTGGGGCTATCTCTGCCCGACGGTCTGCGACTGGAACGGCGACGGACTGCCCGATGTCGTGGTCTCGGGTTCGCGGGCCAAATTCGAGGTGATGCTCAACCGCGGCACCCGCGAGAAACCCGAACTCGACGCTCCCGTGACCCTGAGCGTGGACAATCTCGAACTCTACGGCACCTGGCGCGTCCGCCCGGCCATCGCCCGGATCGGCGGCAGCAACCGCATCGTCATCATGGACAAGGACAACGCCCTGCACATGTACCGCCAGATCGACGATTTCAACGTCGAGGACATGGGCAAACTCCGCCTGACGGACGGTTCGCAGATCACCGGCCACAACAATGCGATGGAGTCGCTCGGACAGATGGGCCGCGGCAAACTGCGCTTCGTGGACTGGGACGGCGACGGAAAACTCGACCTGCTGATCGGTTCGGTCAAACGGTCGTCGTATCCCTCGCCCGAACGCGGACTTCCTTACAGCCGTTTCAAAAAGAAGGAAATAGGTTTGCAGGTAATGCTGCTGATCAACGCCGGGACCAATGAAAAGATGGTCTTCAAGGAGCCCGTCCAGTTGCAGATCGACGGCAAGGACTTCTACCTCGGCGCCCATTCGAACGCCCCCGAACCCTGTATGCTGGGCGACACGTCGAAGGGTCCGAATCTGGTGGTCGGATGCGAAAGCGGCAAATATTTCTTCTTCGAACACGACCGGATCACGACTGTCGGCATCGACGACTGACACCGTGCCGATAGACGGAAAAAAGGCTCTCCGAACAAGTGGAGAGCCTTTTTTTCATCGAGCGATAATGCTACCGCATCTCGACCTTGTAGGGTGAGTACATCAGCACGCCCTGCTGGCGGAAGGCTTCGCGGACGGTGTTGTAATCCTTCATCATCAACCCCAGTTCCGAACGGGTGAAAGCCTCGCGGACACTCATGTTGAGCGACGCGATGAAAGCCGCGAATCCGGTCGGAGTCTCGGTCACCTCGGTCACACGGTAGTTGTCGCCCAGATCGGCTTTGTCCACAGCCAGCGCAATGGCCGTCTTCAGACCGCCGTAGGTGTCGATCAGGCCGATGCCCAGCGCATCCGCACCCGACCAGACCCGTCCGCCAGCGATGTCGAGAACCTTCTCGATGGGCAGGTTGCGGCCTTCGGCCACGTCGTTCGTGAAGGTGGTGTAGACCTTGTCCACGCCGCGCATGATCATCGAGCGCTGGACCGGGGTGAGGGGCTGCGTGGCGAGGAAGCTCGACGAGGCGTTGCTCTGCACGCCGTCGATGGTGATGCCGAGTTTGTTCTTCAATGCCTCGCGGGTGTCGAGGATCATGCCGAAGACCCCGATCGAACCCGTAAGGGTCAATTTGTCGGCCACGATCACATCCGCCGGGCAGGAGATATAATAACCGCCGCTGGCGGCATAGGAGCCCATCGACACGACGACGGGTTTCTCGGCCCGGAGCAACTCGACCTCCCGCCAGATGACATCCGAAGCCAGCGCGCTGCCGCCGGGGGAGTTGATGCGCAGAACCACGGCCTTGACCTTCTCGTCGTCGCGCACGCCGGCGATCTTCGCGGCCAGCGTGTTGCCGTAGATCTCCTTGCCGTATCCCTCGCCATCGACGATCTGGCCGTCGGCATAGACGACGGCCACCTGGTCGGCGGAGATGTTTTTCAGATCGGCGCCGACCTGCGAAGCGTAGTCGCCCAGCGTGATGAAATCATAGTCGTCGGAGACCCCGAGTTCGGCGAAAACGTCCTCCATCTGGTCTTCATAGAGCAGGCTGTCAACGAATCCGTATTCGAGCGCCTCCTCGGGAAGCGTCACCTGGAGGTTGTCGGTGATCCGGCGCATCTTCACGGAGTCGATGCCGCGGGATTCGCAGACGGCGCCCGAAATGGTTCCCCACATCGAATTGACCAGCGCCTGCATCTGCTCGCGGTTCGCGGCGGACATCTTGTCGAGGATGAACGGCTCCACGGCGCTCTTGTACTTGCAGGCAGTGGGGCGGAACACCTCGGCGCGAAGGTCGAGCTTGTCCAACAGCCCCTTGTAGAACATCACGTCCGAAGCCAGCCCCGACCATTCCATGCCGCCTTCGGGCTGCAAGTAGATTTTGTCGGCGACCGAGGCGAGGTAATATTGCCCCTGGGAATAGGTTTCGTTGTAGGCGACGATGAATTTGCCGCTCTGCTTGAATTCGAGGAGCGCTTCACGAAGCTCCTCCAGCAGCGCCGAACCCGTGACGCCGCCCCCGCCGTTCATGCGCAGGTAGATGCCCTTGATGCGGTCGTCGGCCCCGGCGGCCTCGATGGCCCGGAGCGCCTTGAACAGCGACAGCTGCCGCGTGGTTTGGAGTGTCATCAGGTCGATGCCGGCCAGCGGATCGGACGAGGGAGCGTCGGTCAGCACCTCGGAGAAGTCGATTTTCAGGATCGACTCGGGATGCACCGCAACGCTTTTTTCCATCGACCCGGCGATGCCCAGCAGAATGAAAATCCAGAGGAAAAACACCAGGAACGTCCCCACGATGACCGCAAGGAGCCCGGCCAGAAAAGTCTTCACAAAATTCATAATCCTTTATTTATTTGTTCACAAGTCTTTTTTATCAGGAGCAAATATAACGATATTTTACGAAAAACAAATAAAATTTATCGTTTTTCGATAAAAAAGTAAGATATACACCATTAATTCTATAAATATGCGTTATCTTTGTCAAAGACAAACCTTTCTTACTGCATGGAAGAAAAAATCAAACGCCTGCTCACAGCGGTCGTCCATCCCGAAACGGGACAGGACATCGTTACGAGCGGATTCATCGAACATACGGCCGCCGCGAACGGGAAAGTCACGGTCGTCCTGCGCTTCGCCAAAGCCCGCGATCCGTTCGCGGTGAAGATCAAGAACCAGGCCGAAGCTCTTTTGCGCGAGGCTTTTCCGGACGCCGAAGTGCTGGTGGTCGTCAAGGAGGGCGGCGCCGCACCGCGCCCCGAACCCAAGCAGAACACCACGACGGGCGGCATCGCCAAAGTGATCGCCGTGGCTTCGGGCAAGGGCGGGGTAGGCAAGTCCACCGTCACGGCCAACCTGGCCGTCGCGCTGCGGAACATGGGGTTCCGCGTGGGCATCCTCGACGCCGACATCTACGGACCTTCGCAGCCCAAAATGTTCGGCGTGGAAGGGTATGTTCCCGAAGCCGTCTCCGAGGAGGGTGCGGACCGCATCGTCCCGGCCGAGTCGATGGACATCCGGCTGATGTCGATCGGTTTCTTCATCAAACCCACCGACGCCCTGCTGTGGCGCGGAGCCATGGCCGTCAGCGCCCTGAAACAGATGATCCACCAGACCCGGTGGGGTACGCTGGACTTCCTGCTGGCGGACCTGCCCCCCGGCACGGGCGACGTGCACCTCTCGATCATCGGGGAGCTGAAGATCGACGCCGCGGTGATCGTCTCGACGCCGCAGCAGATCGCCGTGGCCGACGTTGTGCGCGGCGTGGAGATGTTCCGCAACGAAAACGTCAACATCCCCGTGGCGGGCATCATCGAGAACATGGCGTGGTTCACCCCCGCCGAGCTGCCCGAAAACCGCTACTACATCTTCGGCCGCGGCGGAGCCCGGGCTTTCGCCGAGCGGAGCGGGGTGGATTTCCTGGGCGAAATCCCCATCGTGCAGTCGATCATGGAAGGAGGGGAGGAGGGACGCCCTGCGGCCGGCATCGACCCCCGCGTCGAAGAGTATTACCGGGAAATCGCCGAAAAGGTGGTTTCAAAAGTGATGAAAAACGGTTGATAACTCCCCCGATAACCTGTCGATAACCGTTGGAAAAAAGGTGAAAAATCGAGGCCCGAAAATTTGCTTTTCAGAAATGAGGAAAGGTATAATCGGTTTTTTCCCGAAACCAAATTTTTTTATGAGAAGTTATGCCGGGGCCGAACCCGACGGAAACGGCACGGAATGTTGAAAACAAATGGCTGTCGGTATGTCCGCAACTATTTTCAACAATTGTTGATTATTTTTCTATTTTCTTGATTTCTAACAGATTAAAATTCGAAATAAGAAACATGAAAAAGAAAAATTGTTGATTGGAAAATAACACTCCCGGTTGTCAACAATATCAACAGCCATTATATCTATTCTTCTTTATTATTTAATTTAATTAAAGGAATAAAAATAAAAAATGAACGTCGAAAACTCCGCCGCACTCACCCGCCGCATCGAGGAACTCAAACGGGAGAAAAAAGCCGTGATCCTGGCCCACTACTACACGACTCCCGAGGTGCAGGCCGTCGCAGACTTCCTGGGCGACTCGCTCGCCCTGTCGGTGAAGGCGCAGTCGGTCGATGCCGACATCATCCTCTTCGCCGGAGTGCACTTCATGGCCGAGACCGCCAAGGTTCTCTGCCCCGAAAAAAAGGTGCTGATACCCTGTCCCGAGGCGGGCTGCTCGCTGGCCGAGTCGTGCGACGCTGCGGAATTCGCGGCTTTCAAGGCGCAGCATCCCGGTCATACGGTGGTCTCCTACGTCAACACCACGGTCGGCGTCAAGGCCCTGACGGACATCTGCTGCACCTCGTCCAATGCCCTGAAAGTCGTGGAGTCGATCCCCGCCGACCAGCCGGTCATCTTCGCCCCGGACCGCAACCTGGGCTCCTATATCCAGAAGCTGACCGGACGGCAGAACATGGTGCTGTGGAACGGCGCCTGTCATGTCCACGAGGAGTTTTCGCTCGAAAAGCTCCTGAAACTCAAACGGGAGCATCCCGAAGCCAAGGTCGTGGCGCATCCCGAATGCCGCGCCTATATCCTCGAAGCGGCCGATTACGTGGGTTCCACGGCGGGTATTTTGGAGTACTGCGGGCGGAGCGACGCGCAGGCGTTCATCGTCGTGACCGAGTCGGGGATTCTGGCCGAGATGAAAAAGCGCTACCCCGAAAAGACCTTCATTCCGGCGCCCCCCGACGACGAGACCTGCGCCTGTAACAACTGCCGCTATATGAAGATGGTGACGCTGGAGAATATCTGTGCGTGTCTTGAAAACGAAGCCCCCGAGATTGTCCTCGACGAGGAGGTGCGTCGCAGCGCCGAGCGTTCGATCCGGAACATGATCGCCATCAAATAGACTTTTTCTTCTTTCGGATTTTAATTCTTCTTTTTTTATAAAAATCTAATTGAAAAAATAATAAGAAAACATGAAGAAACTCTTTTTACTCTTTGCTGCTGCGTGCGTCACCTTTTCGGCCGCGGCGGACGAGGGCATGTGGATGCTGCCCTACCTCCAGAAGATGAATGCCAAGGACATGAAGGCCCGCGGCTGCAAACTCTCGGCCGAGGAGATTTACAGCATGAACAACTCCTCGCTGAAGGACGCCATCGTCATCTTCGGAGGCGGCTGCACGGGCGAGATCGTGTCGCCCGACGGACTGCTCTTCACCAATCACCACTGCGGCTACGGGTCGATCCAGGCCCTGTCGTCGGTGGAGCATGACTATCTGAAGAACGGCTTCTGGGCCATGTCGCGCGCCGAGGAGATTCCCGCTCCGGGGCTCAAAGTGCGTTTTATCCGCAAGATTGTCGATGTAACGTCCGACGTACTGGGCGCCGTGCCCGACATCGCCGGCGGCGAGGAGCGTTCGCGTCTGGTCGCAGAACATGCGGAGGCCGTGAAGAGCCGCTTCGAGGCAGAGAACCCCGGTATGGAGATTTCGGTGAAACCCTTCTTCGGAGGCAATCAGTTCTTCGCCTTCGTGATCGAGGTCTTTTCGGACGTGCGGCTGGTCGGCACGCCCCCGACGTCGATCGGCAAGTTCGGCGGTGACACCGATAACTGGATGTGGCCGCGTCATACGGGCGATTTCTCGATCTTCCGGGTCTATGCCGGACCCGACAACAAGCCGGCCGACTATGCGCCCGAAAACCGCCCTTACAAGGCTGAAAAATTCCTGAAAGTCTCGCTGAACGGCTACGACGAAGCCGACTTCGCGATGATCATGGGTTTTCCGGGATCGACGCAGCGTTACATGACCTCCTACGAGATCGACCGGATGCTGGAGGTGGAGAATCCCCAGCGCATCTTCATCCGCGGCGAGCGGCAGGCGATCCTCAAGGAGGATATGGCCGCCAGCGACAAGGTCCGCATCCAGTATGCCTCGAAATACGCCCAGTCGTCGAACTACTGGAAGAATTCGATCGGCATGTCGCGCGGCATCAAACGGCTGGATGTAAAGGGCCGCAAACAGGAGCAGGAGGCCGCTTTCCGGACATGGGCCGCCAAAAACACGCTGCCGACCGAGGGCTACGTGGATGCGCTGGACAAGATCCGCGAGTCGGTGGAGGAGACGCTTCCCTCGTATGCGTCGTTGCAGTATTTGCAGGAGGCATTCCTTCGGGCCGTGGAGATTCTTACCCCGGCGCGCTATTCGGGTTCGCTGAAAGGCGCTGAACTGGAGAAGGCCCTGAAAGGTTTCTATAAGGACTATAACATGCCCACGGACCGCCGTGTCGCCAAGCGGATGTTCCGGATCGTCAAGGAGAACTGCAAAGAGCTGCCTTCGGTCTTCGCCGAGGTGATCGACAAGCGTTTCGGCGGCGATACGGATGCCTATGTGGATTATCTCTACGACAATTCGGTCTTCGCCGACGAACAGCGGGCGTTGGCGGCCGTCGCTTCGGGCAGGGAGCTCAAGGAGGACCCGGCGGCGGTGCTGAGCGAGTTGATCGTCGGGAAGATGCGCGAACTAAGCAAGGCCCAGAAGGAGGGGCGTCAGAAATACGCCGACGGCCACCGTCTTTACATCGCGGGTCTGATGCGCATGCAGCCCAAGAAAGCGTGGGCTTCGGATGCCAATTTCACTATCCGTCTGACCTATGGACGCATACTGCCCTACAACCCCGCGGACGGCATCCGCTACAACTATTATACGACGCTTAAAGGCGTGATGGAGAAGGAGAATCCCGAAAATCCGACGGAATTCACCGTGCCTGCGAAGCTCAAGGAACTCTATGCCGCCAAGGATTTCGGCCGTTACGCCAATGCCAAGGGGGAGCTTCCGACTTGCTTCCTGGCCGATTGCGACATCACGGGCGGCAACTCGGGATCGCCGGTGCTCAACGCCAAGGGATCGCTCATCGGACTGGCTTTCGACGGCAACTGGGAGGCGATGTCGGGCGATGTGGCCTTCGAACCTGAATTGCAGCGCACGATCGCCGTGGATGTGCGTTACGTGCTCTTCGTGATTGACAGGTTCGCCGGTGCGGGCTGGCTGCTTGACGAGTTGCAGTTCGAATAGAGACCGGATTTTCCGGTGAGAGAGAAGGCGTGCCCGGCGGGGTGCGCTTTCTTTTCTTTGGACCTTTCATAAAATATGCGCTTTTCGTTCCCGATTCTCTTAAAAATTAGTAATTTTGACAGAAATTAGTAATACTGTATCTATTTTACATATGGCAAAAGAGTTCAAACGCTACCTCGTGACATCTGCACTCCCCTACGCCAACGGCCCCGTGCACATCGGCCATCTGGCGGGAGTTTACATACCTTCGGACATCTACACCCGTTACCTGCGGCTCAAGGGCTGCGACGTGATTTCGGTCTGCGGGTCGGACGAACACGGCGTACCCATCACCATCAAGGCCCGCAAGGAGGGCGTAACGCCCCAGCAGATCGTGGATCGTTACCACACGCTGATCAAGAAATCGTTCGAGGGGCTGGGAATGTCGTTCGACATCTATTCGCGGACCTCGTCCGAAACCCATGCCGAGACCGCTTCGGCCTTTTTCCGGAAACTCTACGACGAGGGCAAGTTCATCGAAAAGACCTCGATGCAGTACTACGACGAGGAGGCGCAGACCTTTTTGGCCGACCGTTATATCGTCGGTACGTGCCCCAAGTGCGGCAATGACCGCGCCTACGGCGACCAGTGCGAGAAGTGCGGCTCTACCCTCTCGCCCGACGAGCTGATCGAACCCCACAGCGCCGTGTCGGGTTCGGTGCCCGTGAAACGCGAAACGAAGCACTGGTACCTGCCGCTGGACCGTTATGAGGAGTTCCTCCGCGAATGGATTCTGGAGGGGCACAAGGAGTGGAAAACGAACGTTTACGGGCAATGCAAGAGCTGGCTCGACGGAGGGCTTCAACCGCGTGCCGTCAGCCGCGACCTCGACTGGGGCATTCCGGTTCCCGTGGAGGGCGCCGAGGGCAAGGTACTCTATGTGTGGTTCGATGCACCGATCGGCTATATATCTGCTACAAAGGACCTTACGCCCGACTGGGAGAAATACTGGAAGTCGGAGGACACCAAGATGGTGCACTTCATCGGCAAGGACAACATCGTCTTCCACTGCATCGTGTTCCCCTCGATGCTGAAAGCTCACGGCGGTTATATCCTGCCCGAGAACGTGCCGGCCAACGAATTCCTGAACCTCGAAGGCGACAAGATTTCGACCTCGCGCAACTGGGCCGTGTGGCTGCACGAATATCTCGAAGAGTTCCCCGGCAAGGAGGACGTGCTGCGTTATGTCCTGTGCGCCAATGCTCCCGAAACCAAGGACAACGACTTTACGTGGAAGGATTTCCAGGCTCGCAACAACAACGAACTGGTGGCTGTGCTGGGTAACTTCGTCAACCGGGCGCTGGTGCTGACGCAGAAATACTACGGCGGTAAGGTCCCGGCCTGCGGCGAGCTGAACGATTACGATCGTCAGACTATTTCCGAAGTGGCCGCCGTGAAGGCTTTGCTGGAGGCCAATATCGAAAATTACCGTTTCCGCGAGGCGCTGAAAGACGCCATGAACATTTCGCGCATCGGCAATAAATACCTCGCCGACACCGAACCGTGGAAGGTGATCAAAAGCGATCCGAAACGGGTGGAGACCATTCTCAATATCGCCCTGCAAATTACGGCGAATACGGCCATTGCCATCGAACCTTTCATGCCCTTCTCGGCGGCGAAGATCCTCGGGATGCTCGCTGTGGAGAAATTCGGCTGGGAGCGGCTGGGAGCGATGGATCTGATTCCCGCCGGACACACGATTGGCGAACCTGCCCTGCTGTTCGAAAAGATCGAAGACGACGTGATCCAGCGCCAGTTGGACAAACTTGCCGCGACGAAGGCCGCCAATGAAGCCGCCGAAATGAATCAATCTGTTGAACCTCAAAAAGATACGATTCAATTCGACGATTTTCAGAAAATGGATATTCGCGTTTCGACGATTCTGGAGGCCGAAAAGGTGGCCAAAACCAAAAAATTGCTGAAACTGACGGTCGATACGGGGATCGACAAACGGGTGATCGTATCGGGAATTGCCGAACACTTCACGCCCGAAGAGCTCGTCGGCAAACAGGTCCTCGTATTGGTGAACCTCGCTCCGCGCGAATTGAAGGGCATACTCTCCAACGGTATGATCCTGATGGCCGAAGATGCGTCGGGAAAATTGCGTTTGTTACAGCCCGGAGAACCGACCAACAACGGGGCTGTCGTCGGATAGGCGAAAAATGAATCGTATGAATTTTGGAATTTTTTAACACTGATTTGATATGGAAACAACAGATTGGAGCGCCTTGGGTTTTGATTATTGCAAAACCGATTGGAATGTCCGCTACTCTTACACCGATGGCAAATGGAGCCCGATGGAGGTTACGCAGGACGAGTATATCAAGATGCACATGTCGGCTTCGTGCCTGCACTACGGCATCGAACTCTTTGAAGGTCTGAAAGCCTTCCGGGGCGTTGACGGAAAGGTCCGTCTTTTCCGCGTCGCCGACAATGCGCGGCGTTTCCAATCGTCGGCCGAGCGTCTTTGTCTGCCGGTGCCTTCTGTCGAAATGATCGTCGATGCGTGCGTCGAAGTCGTCAAACGCAACGAGCGTTTCATCCCTCCTTACGGAACGGGCGCTTCGCTCTACCTGCGTCCGGTGATGTTCGGAACGACGGTCGGGTTGGGTGTTAAACCTGCCAAGGAAGCCTTGCTGATCGTTTACTGCTCGCCCGTGGGCGCCTATTTCAAGGGCGGTATCAAGCCTATCCGTGTCGCTGTCGATCGTGAACAGGACCGCGCTGCTCCACGTGGAACAGGCGATGTGAAGGTCGGCGGCAACTATGCGGCCAGCCTGCTTTCGGGAGAAAAAGGACATGAACTGGGTTATTCCAATATCATGTATCTCGATGCCGCCGAACATAAATACATCGAAGAATGCGGTGCTGCGAACTTTTTCGGTATCAAAGACGGTAAATATATTACTCCGAAATCACCTTCGGTGCTTCCTTCTATTACTAATATGAGTCTTCGTCAGCTTGCCCGTGATATGGGTCTGACTGTCGAAGAACGTCATATTCCGGTCGAAGAACTGGCTACTTTCGAGGAGTGCGGTGCCTGCGGAACGGCGGCGGTTATCTCCCCTATCGGGTTTGTTTACGATATGCAGACCAAAGCTGAGTATAGCTACGGCGAGGAAGTCGGTAAAACTTGCCTGGAACTTTATACCCGTTTGCAGGATATTCAATACGGTCGAGCTGAAGATAAATACGGCTGGTGTACGGTTGTGTTGTAGCTTTGCTTTTGATGTTTTGATAAGGGCTGCCCGAAAGGCGGCCCTTATTGTTTTGCTCCACGTGGAATGTTTGCTGTGTTATTTCTATTCGTTGTTCCACGTGGAACTTTTATCGACCGAATTTTATTAGCAAAACATTTACATCGGCCGGGGAAACTCCGGGGATTCTCGACGCCTGCCCTATCGTTGTCGGTCGAATCCGCGAGAGTTTTTGGCGGGCTTCGATGGTCAGCGAATTCATTGAATGAAAGTCGAAATCGCCCGGAATGGCGATATTTTCGAGGCGGCGGAGTTTTTCGGCGATGAATTTCTCGCGTTCGATATAGCCTTTGTACTTGATCTGTATCTCCGCCTCCTCGATCATTTCGGCGTTCATTTCATTATCGGCGATGAATTTTTTCAGTTTCGGAAGAACTCTTTGCAGCGATTCGAAGGTGACATTGTTGCGCATCAGGATGTCGTAGAGCTTCCTGCCCTGCGTCAAAGGCTCTGAATTTACCGATTTCAAATAGTCGTTGATTTCGGCTGCTTTGATGCTCTGCCGGCGCGCGAACTCTACAAGCGATTCTACGAGCGTATTTTTTTTGACGAAATGGTCGTATCTTTTCTGCGGAATCAGTCCGATTTCGTATCCTAACGGAGTAAGCCGGATGTCGGCATTGTCCTGCCGGAGCAGAATGCGATACTCGGCCCGTGAGGTGAACATCCGGTAAGGTTCGTCAACTCCTTTGGTCACCAGATCGTCGATCAGCACGCCGATGTAGGCTTCGTCGCGTTTCAGTACGATAGGCTCCTCCCCTGCCAGCGCCCGGTGTGCATTGATGCCGGCCATCAGCCCCTGAGCTGCGGCTTCTTCGTAACCGGTCGTTCCGTTGACTTGTCCGGCGAAATAGAGTCCCGAAACCAGCTTGGTTTCGAGGGAATGGTGCAGCTGCGTGGGCGGAAAATAGTCGTATTCGATGGCGTATCCGGGGCGATAGATGTGCAAATCTTCGAATCCTTGAATCTTATGCAACGCTTTCCATTGCACTTCCCAGGGCAGCGACGATGAAAAACCGTTGAGATAATATTCATTGGTCGTGCGTCCTTCGGGTTCCAGAAAGAGCTGATGTTGGTCCTTATCGGCGAAAGTTCGGAGTTTGTCCTCGATCGAGGGGCAGTAGCGCGGACCGATGCCGCGGATGGTTCCGTTGAACAGGGGCGACTGGTCGAAACCGCTGCGCAGGATGTCGTGAACCTCGGCGGAGGTATAGACCAAAAAACAAGGAAGTTGGTCTTTAACCGGCTGTGTATCAGGTGAAAACGAGAATTTGGCCGGATTTTCGTCGCCGTACTGGGGTTCGAGCCGTTCGAAGTCGATGGTCCGGGCGTCGAGACGCGCCGGAGTTCCGGTTTTCATGCGTCCGCTTTCGAAACCGATTCGGCGAAGGCACTCTGTGATTCCGTGCGAAGCGGCGTCCCCCGCCCTGCCGCCTTCGGCGTGCGAGGCTCCGCAGTGCATCAGTCCTCCGAGGAAAGTTCCCGAGGTGAGCACGACGGCGCGGCAGGTGAATTCGACGCCCATGCGGGTCCGGACCCCCGTGATACGGTGCGTTTGCGCAGCGGACCGGAGGTTGTCCCGGTTCGGGTCCGCTTCTGCGCCCGGGGTGGCCGGTCGCGCGGAATCCGTGCGCAGGGCGTCGTCGAACAGCAGTTCGGTCGCCGCATCCTGCCAGATATAGAGGTTTCGGGTATTTTCCAGCGTATGCCGCCACTCCTCCGAGAAGCGGGTTTTGTCGCATTGCGCCCGGGGACTCCACATCGCGGCGCCTTTCGAACGATTGAGCATCCGGAACTGGACGGTCGTCAGGTCGGTGATGCGGCCCATCTGACCGCCCAATGCATCTATCTCTCTGACAATCTGACCTTTGGCAACTCCTCCGACTGCCGGGTTGCACGACATGGAGGCCATTTTGCCCATGTCCATCGTGAGCAGCAGCGTGCGCGATCCCAACCGTGCGGCGGCCGAGGCGGCTTCGCATCCGGCGTGTCCGCCGCCGATGACGATGATGTCGTAATCGAGTGTCATTGTTCGTTCTCCCAGAATTTCAGGTATTTATCCTCCTTGCGGTGCATCTGCGCATTGGTGCGGGGGGTCTTGTCGCCCTGGCCGCAGAGGTGCAACACCCCGTGGACCACTACCCTGCGCATCTCCTGCAACGCCGTGAAGCCGTATTGACGGGCATTGTCGGCCACGGTCTCAACATCGATGAAGATGTCGCCCGAAACGATCCGCGTGCCTTTGCGGTCGCTGTAATCGAAGGTGATAACGTCGGTGAAGTAGTCGTGCCCGAGGTATTGGCGGTTCATCTCCAGCAGGCGCTGCGCCGAGCAGAAGATATAGGTGACATCGCCCAGCGTATAGCCTTCGGCCTGTGCCACCTCGTGCAGCCATCGGGCCGTGAGGCGTTTCTGCGGGAGGCGGTAGGAGCAGTCGTCGGTATAGTATCTGACAGCCATTTTTCGTCGTTGTTAGGTCGTGCCCGTCCCGGGGCTTCGGTGCGCAGGGGCGGCGGTTTCACTTGAAACAGTCTTCGGCGCGCATCTTCTGCCCGGGATTGGGCGGGTAGATGCCGAAGACGAGTTTGTATTCGGTTTCCATGGTCATCACGTTGACCGACGAGCCGATGGTTCCCAACTGTGCGTTTCTCGCCACTTTCTGGTCCTTTTCGACGCAGATCGTCCCCAGGTTGGCATAGGAGGTTATGTATTCGCCGTGGGCCACGTAAACGTCGTATTTGTTGGTGATGCGGTTGCGTTTGATGTCAACGACCTTGCCGTCGTAGATCGAGATCACGTGGGCGCCCTTCGGACCCGTGATTTCGGCCATGTTTTCCTTGTAGCGTTTCACGCGCCCGGCCGTGACGGGAAGCCGCAGTCCCGATGTCTTCGTCGAAAACGAGGCGCCTTCGGTGTTGCCTTTCGTGAGCTTGCGCAGTTCGCTGATCGCCACGCCCAGCTGCTGTTCCTGCGACATCTTGCGCTGGAGGGCCTGCTTCTCCTTCTGCGACAGCGAACGGATGCTGGCCTTGGCGTTGCGGGCGTCGCGCTGGAGTTTTGCGCGCTGGGCCGAGAGGCTTCGCGTCACCGAGTCGAGCGACCGTTTGCGGAGGTCGAGCTCCTCCTTTTCGTGACGCACCTGAACGGTCAGTTCCTCGATGTCGCGCAGTTTGCGTTCGCGCAGCGAGGCGACTTCGCGCAGCGCGGTGATCTTGCGGGCTACGTCCGCGAAGTCGCGCGACGAGAAAAGGAAGGTCAAATAGTTGTTGTGCTTGTAGTTGCGGTAGGCTTCGCGCACCATCTCCCCGTATTGCGCACGGTCGCGTTCGAGCGTCGCCGAGAGATTGCCGGCCACGCTGTCCGTGCGGGCTATCTCCTCGCGCAGCAGGCGGGCCTGCTTCTCGGTTTCGTCGAGCAGCTGGTTCCGGGAGTCGATCTGACGCGCCAGACGGCGGACCCGCTCTTCGGTGGCCGAGCGGCCCTTTTGGAGCTTGGAGATCTCCTGCTCCTCGGAGGCGATCCGCTTTTCGAGGGCCGCGATGACCTTTTTCTGCGCCTCGATGCGGCTGTCGTGCTGGGCGGCGGCCGCAAAGGCGAAGAGCAGGAAGACGAGGGTCAGTGTGCGGAAGGGTCTCATGGCGTGTTATTCGGCGGTTTTGGAGCTTTTGGCGGGCTGTTTCAGCCGCAGTTCGATCTGTCGGGCGTCGTAGCCCTTTTCGAGGGCGCGTTTCCAGTAGATTTCGGCCATGAACTGTTCGCCCAGCTCGTGAAGGATGTCGCCGTAGTGGACCATCAGTTCGGGACTCTTCTGCCCGTCGAGCGCCACGGCCTTTTGCAGGACCTTCTTGGCTTCGTCCGTGCGTCCCAGCTTGAAAAGCACCCACGCATGGGTGTCCAGATAGGTCGGATTGTTGTCGGTGAGCGCCACCACGCGGCTCGACATCGAGAGGGCCCGTTCGAGATCGCGCTCCTCCAGCGAGAGGAAATAGGCGTAGTTGTTGAGCACCAAGGGGTTGTCGGGACGGTACGCGAGGCTGCGCTCGTAAGCCTTGTAACACTCCTTCATGGCCTTGCGGTAGGGTCCCGAACGGCCCTCCTTCGCCGTGCGGCTCTCGTCCTGTTCGGAGATGCCCGCGGCGGCCTGCTGGTGCCACGTGTCGCCGATCATGCCCCAGATCACGCCCCGCAGCGAGTCGGTGTCGGCGTAGCGGAGCGACTCCTTGTAGGCTTTGACCGCCTGGCCGTACTGCTTCGAGCTGTTCATCACATGCCCTTTCGAGATGTGGAAATCGACCTTGTCGGGGAAGAGTTCCAGCGCCTTGCCGACGTATTTTTCCACCGAATCGGGGTGTTGCAGATAGGTTTCGATGTCGATCACCGTTCGGTAGAAGTCCTCCACGGGCGGACGGTCTCCGAGACGGCTCTTGTAGAGCGTAAGGGCCTGTTCCAGTTCGCCCGAGGCGATCAGGTGGTTGGCGTAGAGCTCCACGACGCGCCGATCCTCGGGATAGCGGATCGCCAAGATCGAGGCCAGGTCGTTCAGCTGGAAATAGTATTCGCGGTAGAAGCGCGTGTCGGAGGTGAATTGTTCGAAGCGCTTGATCTTCGTTTCGAGCGGCAGGGCGTCCGAGAGAAACAGTTTCCGGGTGACGGTCAGCAGCGAGCGGTAATCCTGCCGTCCGGTGTGGAAATCGGCCAGCGACATCAGCGTCTGTACGTTCGTGGAGTCGATCTGCAACGCCCGGCCGTACTCGGCGAGGGCCAGCGAGTCCTTGCCGTCGAGCCCGTAGAGGTCGGCCAGCACGACGTGGTGCTGCGCTTCGTAGGGCACGGCTTCGACCATCGCACGGGCTTCGTCGATGGCTTTGCCGATCTGGTTCGTGGCCACCAGCATCTGCCGTTTCATGGCGCTCAGCAGCGGGATGCGTCCGAAACGCAGCTCTGCCGAATCGAGCGTCGCAAGGGCCATGAACGGCGACCGTTTCTGTTCGTAGAGGGCCGCTACGATGCGGTAGTTGTCCGGGTCCTTCGGGTCGTTCTCCAGCAGGCGGCGGTAGACTTTCAGCGCTTCGTCGAGGCGGTTGGAGATGATCAGCGCCTGTCCGTAGAACTGGTGGTACCATTTGTTCGCGGTGTCGAGCCGGTAGGCGCGGCGGGCCATTTCGACGGCCTCTTCGGGCGACGAATTCAGAAGGTTCCCGGCCAGTTCGTACCACGCCGGGGCATAGGTCGAGTCGTTGCGGACCGCTTCGAGAAACAGTTCCCGGGCCCGGGCCGTGTCGCCCGCGATGATGTTTTGCTTGATGCCCTCGGTGTAGAGCCACACGCTGCGCAGCGAATCGGGGTATCCGGGCGTTTCCGCAGGGCCCTTCCCGGCGACGAACGCCGAAAAGAAGAGCAGGCAGAAAAGCGTTGTCGCTGTCAGGCGTTTCATGGGCGGCGGGGGTTTAGAGCGCTTCGTCGAACTGGTGGAGGAACCGCACGTCGTTTTCGAAATAGAGACGCAGGTCCTTCACGCCGTATTTGAGCATGGCGATGCGTTCAATACCCATGCCGAAAGCGAATCCCGAATACTTTTCGGGGTCGATTCCGTTGGCTTTCAGCACGTTCGGGTCCACCATGCCGCAGCCCATGATCTCCAGCCACCCCGTGCCTTTGCAGACCGGGCATCCCTTGCCGCCGCAGAGGTTGCACGAAACATCGACTTCGGCCGAAGGCTCCGTGAAGGGGAAATACGACGGGCGCATGCGGATCACCGTCTGCTCGCCGAAGACCTCCTTGGCGAAGTAGAGCAGCGACTGTTTCATGTCGGCGAACGAGACTCCCTCGTCGATGTAGAGACCCTCGATCTGGTGGAAGATGCAGTGCGCACGGTACGAAATGGCCTCGTTGCGGAACACGCGGCCGGGGCAGATGACGCGGATGGGGGGCTTCTGGCGCTCCATCGTGCGGACCTGGATCGACGAGGTGTGCGTGCGCAGCAGGATGTCGGGGTCCTTCTCGACGAAGAACGTGTCCTGCATGTCGCGCGCCGGGTGCTCGGGCGGGAAGTTCAGGGCCGAGAAGACGTGCCAGTCGTCCTCGATCTCCGGACCGTCGGCCACGGTGTATCCCAGCCGGGAAAAGACCTCGACGATCTGGTTCTTGACCAACGAAATCGGGTGGCGCGACCCGAGGTGTTCGGCCGATCCGGGGCGCGTCAGGTCGTCCGTCCGGGCGGCGTTGTCCGCCGCGGCGTTCTGCAACTGCTCGCGCAGGGTGTTGATGCGCTCCGTGGCCTCGTTTTTGAGGCGGTTCAGCTGCTGTCCCAACTCGCGTTTGAGCTCGGGGGCAACCGTCTTGAACTCCTCCATCAGGGCGGTCAGCTCGCCTTTCTTGCCGAGGATTTTGATGCGGAAATCCTCGATCTCGGCGGCGGCTTTGGGCTTAAACTCCTCGACTCGTCGGAGGAGTTCATTGATTTTGTCGGTCATATTTTGCTCGTGTTTCTTTTTTGTCTACTTTTGAGAGACATCGTAGTAACGTGCAAAGTTATAAAAAAATTGAGATATGTTGCGTAAAATCGGCTCATTTGTCCTGACGTGCCTGCTGGCCGCGCTCCCCGCCTCGGCCCAGAAGGTCGGGGTCGTGATGAGCGGCGGCGGTGCGAAGGGGCTTTACCATATCGGCGTTTTGGAAGCGCTCGAAGAGAACGGCGTGCCGATCGACTATGTGGCCGGAACCTCGATGGGCTCGATCATCGCCGCGATGTACGCCGCCGGATACTCCCCGGCCGAAATGCGTGCGATCGTCAACTCCGGCGTGGTCCGCGAGTGGGTGTCGGGGCGCATCGACCCCAACCGCTACATGGCCTACTACCGGCAGCTGGGGAGCAATCCCGGCTTCCTGAGCATGCGCATCGACGTTGAAAGCCCCGCCGGAAAGCGGTTGCGGGCACCCCGGAACCTGATCTCCTCGACGCAGATCGACATGGCCCTCACGGAACTGTTCGCTCCGGCGACGGCCGCGGCGGACGGTGATTTCGACCGCCTGATGGTCCCCTTCCTCTGCGTGGCCAGCGACATGAACCACCGCGGACCGGTGGTGATGCGCCGCGGCGACCTGAGTGAAGCGGTCCGTTCGTCGATGTCCATTCCGCTGGTATTCAAACCCATGAAGGTCGATTCGATGCTGCTCTACGACGGTGGCATCTACGACAATTTCCCTTGGAAGCCCCTCGACCGGGATTTCCGGCCCGACGTGATCGTCGGGTCGATCTGCACCGAGGGCAACACCCCGCCCAGCGAGCAGAGCAACATCATGGACCAGGCTTTCATGCTGGCCATGCACGACACCGACTACACGCTGCCCGAGGGGCGCAGCGTCACGATCCGCCGCGCCGTGGATGTCAACATGCTCGACTTCGACCAGGCCGAAGCGATCATGGACGCCGGTTACGAGGATGCTATGGCGGCGATGTCGCAGCTGCTCGAAAAGGTCGGTGAGCGGCGCGATTCGGCCTATTACGCCGAGCGCCGCGAGGCTTTCCGCGCGAAGTGTCCGCCGCTGATCTTCAACGACTACAAGCTCGAAGGGCTGAAACGCACCCAGCGGGAGTATATCCGCGATTTCGTGCAGGTGGACCGCCGCACGCCGGGCATCCAGCGGCCGATGGGCTTCGAGGAGCTGAAAGACAATCTCTTCGAGGTGCTTGCGGGCGGCGATTTCACGATGGATTTCCCCGTCGTGCGTTACGATTCGCTCCGGAAGGGCTATTCGTTCGAAGCCCGGTTCGAGACGCGGCCCAATTTCAAGATCACCGTCGGCGGAAACATCTCCTCGACGGCTTTCAACCAGGCTTACATCGGCGTCAACCACCATTGGATCGGCCGCGTGTCGCAGCAGCTGGGGGCCGACCTCTATCTGGGGCCCATCTACACGTGGGGTGCGGTCGGCGGCCGCACGGATTTCTACGCCTGGAAGCCGATTTTCCTCGACTATTCCTACAACTTCGCGGTCCGCAACTTCCGCCACGGCTACTTCGGCAACGTCACCAAGGTCCGCAATGCCGAGCAGGTCAAGAACAGCGAGAGTTTCTTCTCGACGGGCGTGGGAATGCCGCTGACCCACCGCAGCGTCCTGACGCTGCGCGCCAATGCCGGACACATCAACTACCGCTACGATTCGGACGTGCTGTTCGCCGACGACACCGACCATTCGCGCTTCTCGTTCTTCGGCCTGCGGGCCGGGGTCGCCCGCAATACGCTCGACAAGTTCCTCTATCCCCGGCGGGGTTCCGATCTGCGGCTTTCGGCTGTTTTTATCACCGGCCGCGACAAGTACCAGCCCTATGATTCGGGCCGTTTCATCTCGCGCGAAACCCGCCAGTGGTTCGGCGGGCGTTTCACCTGGGACAAGTTCTTCGACGTGCCGGGAATCAGCTGGTTTTCGTTCGGCATCAACGTGGATGCCGTTCTGACGAACCATCCGAGGTTCCGGACCGCATCGGCGACGCTGATGTCGATGCCCGACTACGCGCCCGTGTCGCATATGCAGATGGTCTACATGCCCGACTTCCGGGCCCGGCGCTTCGTGGCCGGCGGGCTGATGCCGACCTTCGACCTGATGCCCAACTTCTTCTTTCGCACGGGATTCTACGCCATGTACCGCGACAAGCGCGACTTCAATCCGCTCGGGGAGTCCGACCGGCGCTGGCATTGCGTCGCCGAGGCGTCGTTGGTCTACCATACGCCGATCGGTCCCGTGAGCCTCGCCCTGACGAAATACGAGGTGCAGAACTGGAAGAACATGTATCTGACCTTCAATTTCGGCTATGCGATCTTCGCCCCCAAGGGGACGTTCTATTGACGAAACTCGCACGGCCGCTTTTGTCGGCCGTGCGAGTTTTTGAGCCTTCCCCGGTGTCTGTTCAACGCACTTCGATGCTGTTCAGCAGGTCGGTTTTGCCCTCGTCGGCCAGCCGGAGGATCAACTCGCCGAAAAGCGTGTTGGCCCACGCGAACCAGGGGCGGGTGAAGTTCGAAGGGTCGTCCTTGTGAAAGGATTCGTGCATGAATCCGGTTCCCCCGTCGGTGTTTACGAGCGTCTCGACGCATCGTTTGATCTCCGCGTCGTCGTCGCTGGTCAGAGCCCGCATGATCAGGCTCATGGGCCAGATCATGTCGGCGCCGATATGCGGTCCGCCGATCCCTTCGGCCGCCGTGCCCCGGAAGAAATAGGGGTTCGATTCGCTCCATACGAAACGCCGGGTGTTCCGGTAGACGGGGTCGTCCTGCGCGATGTCTCCCAGATAGGTCATGGCGAGCAGGCTGGGGACGTTGGCATCGTCCATCAGCAGGCGGTTGCCGAAGCCGTCTGTTTCGAAAGCGTAGATCTTCCCGAACTGCGGATGGTCGCAGACGGCATGCTTTTTCAGGGCCTGTTCGACCTCGTCGGCGAGCGTTTCGCAGGCGGATGCCAGGGTTTCGTCGCGGTTTACCGTGCGCAGGATCTCCGCAGCCTTGCGCAGCGACGAGACGGCGAAGAAGTTGGACGGAATCAGAAACGGAAAGGTCGTGGCGTCGTCCGACGGCCGGAACGACGAGGCGATGAGTCCGACGGGTCTGGCCGGATGTCCGTATCCGTTTTTGAGCTGGGTGTCCAGTGCATCTTCGGTCACGCGCTGGAATCGGTACGCCCCCGGTCCTTCGCGGCGCTGCTGGTCGCGCAGGGTTTTCAGCACGAGGCGCATGGCTTCGGTCCACCGTGCGTCGAACACCGAGGCGTCGCCCGTGGCTTTCCAGTAGCCGTGGGCCAGTCGGATCACGTAACACGGGGAGTCCAGCTCCCATTTGCGTTCGTGCAGTTCGGGCTTCATCTCCGTCCAGTCGTCCTGCCAGCCGGTTCCGGTGGGGCCGTCGTTGAAGGCGTTGGCGTAAGGGTCCGTCAGCAGGCATTTCAGCTGGCGGCGGACGACGCCCCGGATCAGCCGGCGCAGGGCTTCGTCCTCGCGCGCCAGCGGGAGGTAGGGCCACACCTGCGCCCCCGAATCGCGCAGCCACATGGCGTGGATGTCGCCCGTATATACAAAGGTGTCGTCTTCGCCCTCCTCGTCCTGACGGTAGTGGACGGTGGTGTCGAGTGTATTGGGGAAGCAGTTTTCGAACATCCATGCCAGCTTGGGAACCGTGACCGTCTGCCGGATGCGTTCGATCTGCCGTTCGACGGCCTGCGAAGTGAAGAGCCGCTCCGAGGCTTCCGGACGGTTGGATGTCCCGTAATCGGGGCCGGATGCGCCGACGGCCGCCGCCGCGGAGAGCATCAGGGGCAGGAGAAGCAGTTTTTTCATGCGGTTGAGTTATTGGTTTCTGCAAAAATAGCAGGAATGCCGTCCGCTCGCTTCCCGATATGCGCGTCCGGGTCTTCGTTTTGCGCAGGTTCGCCGTGCGTCAGAATTTGGCCCGTATGACCTGCTGCCGGTATTCCGAGGGGGTTATGCCCTTGATCTGTTTGAACGAGCGCGAAACGTTTTTGAGGTCGGAGAATCCCAGTTCGACGGCCGCCTCCGAGACGCTCATCCCTTCGCACAGCAGCTGCGTCATCTTTTCGATCCGGACCTGAATGATATAGTCGTAGATCGACGTGCCCATGCTCTTCTTGAACCGGGTCTCCAGCAGGCGGCGCGAGAGCGGTACGAGCGAGACCAGATTATCGACCGAGATTTTCAGGCTGATGTTTTCGTGGATGTATTTCAGCACCTCGGCGATGTGGGGGTCGTTGTTGGCGTAGATGTCCGTTGACTGACGGGTCACGATGTGGGTCGGGAACACCATGACATCCTCCCGTTCGGCCTTCGGGTCGCGGATGATCCGGTCGATCAGCCGGGCCACGTCGTATCCGCCCTGTTCGATGTTCTGGTTAAGCGACGAGAGATTCGGGTCCGACAGCCGGCAGATCGTCTCGTCGTTGTCTACGCCGAGTACGGCAATGTCGTCCGGGATGCGGAATTTCCCCCCCCCTCCGCCTTCGGCCTGCAAACAGGCTTCGGTGATGTGATAAGCCTGATTGTCGTCGCAGGCCATGATTGCGACCGGTTTGGGCAGCGATTGCAGCCAGGTGGTCAGCTGGATCGGGTCGTAGAGCCACAGGTCGGTCTGCGACGTGTTCCGCAGCGCCGAGAAGGTGAATTCGGGATTGGCCCGGCGGACCGTTTCGCGGAAACCCTGATAGCGTTCGTCGGACCATACGATTCCGCGGGTGCCGTAGAATGCGAAGTGGCGGAATCCTTTTTTCAGGAAGTACTCCGCGCCCATCTGCCCGGCCCGGTAGTGGGGGCCGGTGATGTTGGGGATCGTCGTGAAGCGGGCTTTGAAATCCTGTGCGACGGCGATGATGCCGTTGCGGGCGAACAGTTCGACGTTGTCCGTGTTGTAGAACTGTCCGATGACGGCATCGGCACGCATGCGCAGCGCCCAGTCGATCACGGCTTCGATGCCGAATTTGTCGCGGATGGAGAGAGGCAGCCGGCAAAGGCTCCAGGCTTGTCCGGTGTCGTGGGCGTAGCGTGCGATACCCAACAGAAGGCCCCGGGCGTAGGCTTCGGAGAAATCCGTCAGAAAGATAATGCGTGCCATTTTGGTGCTCTTTTGTGGGTTAAAGATAGCTTTTTTTGCAGAAACGACGCTGTCCGGTCCGCTTTTTTGTCCGCAATTTTTCGCGGTGCGGGGGTTCTCCGGCGAAATGTCTGCGTGAAATGAGGATGCAAAAGCGGAAATCGCCGCTGGTTGCGGCGGCGGCCTTGTGTATATTTGTATACACGAAACTCCAACCCATCCGAACGACCATGATGCGAACCTTGATTTTGGCATTTGCAGCGCTTGCGGGCGCCGCCTGTGCCCGCTCTTCCGATCCGCTCGAATACGTCGATCCCTTCATCGGGACCGGATTCCACGGCCACACCTATCCCGGCGCCGCAACTCCGTTCGGCATGGTGCAGCTCAGCCCCGATACGCGGGCGGACGACTGGGACGCCTGTGCAGGCTATCACTACGACGACACGACGATCGACGGATTTTCCCATACGCATCTGAGCGGAACGGGGTGCGCCGATCTGGCCGACATCCTGTTCCATCCCACCACCCGGACCGAAGTGGTGCGCGACGGCGAGTATCTGCCGCAGCCTTACGCCTTTTCGCACGACCGCGAACGGGCCTCCTGCGGTTATTATGCGGTCGAACTGCCCGAAGAGGGGCTTGCGGTCGAACTCACGGCGGCGCCCCGTACGGGCGTGCACCGCTATGCGTTCCGCGGCGCCGGGCCGCGGAGGGTGGTCATCGACCTGATGCACACGATCACCGATGAGAAGATCGACCTGCGCGAACTGCGGCAGACGGCGCCCGACGAGATCGCGGGCATGCGGCGCACGCAGGGATGGGTCTCCGATCATTACGTTTTCTTCTCGGCCCGCTTCTCGGAGCCTTTCGCCGACGTGCAGCTGCTCGGGGACAGACAGGCCGTGCTGACGTTCGCCCCCGATCTCAAGACGCTGACCGTCGCAGTCGGACTGTCGTCCGTGAGCGCGGAAAATGCGCGCGAGAACCGGATCGCCGAGGTTCCCGAGTTGGATTTCGACGCCGTGCGCTCGCGCGCGGAGGCGTTGTGGCGCGATGCGCTCGGCGACATCGTCGTCGAGGGCGGCACCCGCGGCGAGCGGATCAATTTCTATACGGCGCAGTACCACGCCAAACTGACTCCCAATCTGATGAGCGATGTCAACGGGGAGTACCGCCGGAGCGATCGGACCATCGCCCGCGTCGCCGACGGCCGTGCGTACTATTCGACGTTCTCGCTGTGGGATACCTTCCGGGCGTGGCATCCGCTGCAAACCCTCGTCGATACGGCGCGTGTGAACGACATGATCGCCAGCCTGCTCGACATGTACGACGCGACGGGCGAACTGCCCGTCTGGCCCCTCGCTTCGGGAGAGACCGGCACGATGATCGGCTATCACGCCGTGTCGGTCATAGCCGACGCCTATTTGAAGGGCATCCGCGGCTACGACGCCGGGAAGGCGCTCGATGCGATGATCCGCTCGTCGAATATCAACAAGAAGGGTTCGGAATACTATGTGGCACAGGGCTTCATCCCGTCGAACGTCTGCCGCGAATCGGTCTCCTGCGCCCTGGAATACGCCTATGACGACTGGGCCGTCGCCCGCATGGCCGAGGCGATGGGGCGGACCGAAACGGCCCGCGAGTACGACCGCCGGGCGCTCAACTACGTCCGTGTCTTCGACGGTGCGACCCGCTTTTTCCGGGGCCGGCAGGCCGACGGAGGCTGGTCGGAGCCTTTCGACGAATTCATGGCCGGACGCGACTATACCGAGGCTACGCCGTGGCAGTACCGCTTCTTCGCGCCGCACGACGTGAACGGTCTGGAACAGCTTTTCGGCGGCCGGAAGGCTTTCGTCCGGGAGCTGGACCGCCTCTTTACGCTCGAATCGCCGCACGAGGATGCGGGGCTGGTGGACATTACGGGCCTGATGGGGCAGTATGCCCACGGCAACGAGCCGAGCCATCACATGGCCTATCTGTACAGTTATGTCGGTCAGCCGTGGAAGACGCAGGAGCTGACGCGCCGCCTGCTCGACGAGATGTATGCCCCGACCCCGGAGGGAATCATCGGCAACGAGGACTGCGGGCAGATGTCGGCCTGGTATATCTTCTCTTCGCTGGGTTTCTATCCGGTGTGTCCGGGTTCGAACGAATTCGTGCTGACGGCGCCGCTGTTCGAAAAGGCGACCGTGCGGCTGGCCAACGGCCGCACGCTGACCGTGACGGCCGACAAGCCGCGGCGCAACCGCTATGTCGGGAGCGTGACGCTCGACGGGCAGACGATAGACAAGAATTTCATCACCTACGATCAGCTGATGGAGGGCGGAGAGCTGCATTTCGAGATGGTGCCTCAGCCCGCTTTCGACCGGGCGTCGGGCCCGGACGCACAGCCCTATTCGCTGACCCGCGGCGAGGCGGTTTCGATCCCTTATACGACGCAGTCGGTGAGTCTTTTCACCGAGCCGGTCGATGTGGCGCTGGCGACGACGACTCCGGGAGCCGAAATCCGCTATACGCTCGACGGCTCGGAGCCCGATTCGCTCTCGGCGCTTTACCGGACGCCGCTGCGGGTGGACCGTTCGCTGACGCTCTGTGCCAAAGGCTTCAAGGCGGGGGCCGCACCCAGCCAGACCTTGACGCTGCGGGCCGAGAAGGCCGTTTTCCTCTCCCCGGCGGCCGCGGCTGCGACTGTTCCGGGAGTCCGCTTCGCCTATTACGAGGGGACCTTCTCGAAGGTGGCCGACATCACTCGCGGGAAGCTCGTCTCCACGGGCGTGATGGCTGCTCCTTCGATTGCCGAAGCGCCGCAGGAGGATCATTTCGGTTATGTGTTCGAGGGTCTGATCCGGATTCCCGAGCGGGGCGTCTGGGAGTTTTTCACGCGGAGCGACGACGGCAGCGTGCTGCTGATCGACGGCCGCAAAGTCGTGGACAACGACAGTTCGCACGCCGCGGTCACGGCCACCGGGCGCGTGGCTCTCGAAGCGGGGCTGCATGCCTGCGAACTGCTCTATTTCGAGGATTACGAGGGGCAGGAGCTCGAATGGGGCTGGAAAGCCCCCGGCGAGGCGGCGTTCTCGCCGATTCCCGCTGAAAATCTGTTCGTAAAATGATACGGCCATGAAGAAGTTGCTTTTTCTGCTGACGCTGACGGCTGCGGTTTCCTGCAACACCCCGCAAGAGCTGGCCGTGATGACGCTCAATATGCGCTATGACAATCCCGAGGACGGGATGAACAACTGGCGTTTCCGCCGCGAACGGATCGCCGGGCTGATCCGCTCGGAGGCGGTCGATCTGCTGGGGACGCAGGAGGTGCTTGCCAACCAGTTCGACGACTTGCAGGCCCTGCTGCCCGGTTACCGGGCGGTCGGCGTCGGCCGGGAGGACGGGGCGCGGGCGGGCGAGTTCAACGCCGTGTTTTTCCGCAGCGACCGTTTCGAACTGCTCGACTCCGGGGTGTTCTGGTTGAGCGAGGAGCCCGAGACGCCCGGTTCGAAGGGGTGGGACGGGGCCTGCGAACGACTGGCGACATGGACCGTGCTACGCGATAAAAGCGGCCGCGAACTGCTCTTCATCAACACCCATCTCGATCATGTCGGGGAGCAGGCCCGCCGGGAGGGTGTCGCGTTGTTGCTGCGGCGCATCGAGACGCTGCGCGACGGCCGTCCGGTGATCCTTACGGGCGATTTCAACGCCGAACCCTCGTCGCCGGTCATCGCGCACGTGGTGGCCGACGGAACCTTGCGCAGCGCCTGGGAAACGGCGCCCGAACGGCACGGAACGGCGTGGAGCTTCTCCGATTTCGGGCAGCTTCCGGAGGAGGAGCGTCCGTTGATCGACTATGTGTTCTGCGGCGGCGGCCTGGAGGTCCGCTCCTGCTCGATATTGCCCGACACGCTCGGCGGAGGGTACCTCTCCGACCATGCACCCGTCGAAGCACGTTTGAAATATGTACGATAAAAGATAGACCGCTATGAAAAAGATTTTGAGAATCGGGTTGTCCGCCGCGGCGTTGTTCGTCTGCGGCGTGGCTGCCGCCCAGCCGCCCGTGCTGATCCATTCGCACAACGATTATGCCCGGCGGGTGCCCTTCTATCAGGCTTACGCCCAGCAGGTCGCCTCGATCGAGGCCGACGTGTTCCTGCGGGACGGAAAGCTGCTCGTGGGACACGAGGTCGAGGAGCTGTCGCCTGACATGACCTTCGAGGCGCTCTACGTGGAGCCTGTCGTGACACTTTTCAAACGGAACGGCGGACGCGCCTGGAGGGATTCGGACCGGCATCTGCAACTGATGGTCGAACTCAAGTCCGAGACCGGTCCGACGCTGCGCGCCGTCGCCGAAGTGCTGGGGCGCTGGCCCGAGGTGTTCGATCCCGCGGTGAATCCCGACGCCGTGCGCGTCACCGTGACGGGGCGGGTTCCCGAGCCTGCGGATTTCGGCGATTACCCGGCTTACATCCGTTTCGACGGGGCGTGGGACGCGGAGTACACGCCCGGCCAGCTGGAGCGTGTAGCCCTGATAAGCGCCGATTTCAAACGGTTCTCCCAATGGAACGGCAAGGGCTCCATCATCCCCGCCGAGCGCGAGAAGCTCGAACGGGTCATCGACAAGGCCCATGCGTGGGACAAGCCCGTGCGCTTCTGGGGAGCTCCCGAGGGGGTGACCGTCTACTACACGTTCTACGACATGGGCATCGACTACATCAACACCGACCGTCCGGAGCTCTGCGCCGAGTTCTTCAACGATTTCGGCAACAAGAATTTCCAGATCGGCGAGCGCCGCGCGGCCTCTTCGACCGTGACGGGCACGAAGCGTCTGGACAAGGCGACCCGCGATTTCAAGGGCTTCCAGAGCGATAAGTTGCAGCTTTCGAAGGGCATCGACGTTTATACGCCGACCTACCGCAACGACGGGGGCAAGGGAAAGGTGAAGAACGTGATCTTCCTGATCGGCGACGGCATGGGGCTGTCGCAGATCGTGGCGGCCATGTTCGCCAACAAAAATCTGACGCTGATGGGGCTGAAGAACATCGGCTTGCAGCAGAACAATGCGCTGGACGCCTTTACGACCGATTCGGCCGCCGGAGGCAGCGCCCTGGCTACGGGCGAGGTGCATGCGAACCGTCATATATCGGCGGGGGGGGACGGAACGGCCTATCCTTCGCTGAGCGACTTCTTCTACGACCGCGGCCGTGCCGTCGGCGTCGTGACGCTGGGCGACATCGCCGACGCCACGCCGACGGCGTTCTTCGGCCATTCGGTCGAGCGCGACAATTCGGACGAGCTGACCGCGTGGCTGCTGAAAGGGCGTCTGGACCTGCTCTGCGGCAGCGGCATCCGTAAATTCACGCACCGCGACGACGGCATCGACCTGGTGGGCGAGCTCTCGAAACAGTACGATTTCGTTCGTTCGGTGGACGAGCTCAACGCCGCGAAGGGCAAGGTGATCTGCATCGACGAGGAGATGGACGAAGCCGCCGAAGAGAAGAACCTCACCCTGCTGGCCGACGCCACGCGCGGGGCCATCGAGAAACTGCGGGAGCGCAGCGGCAAGGGCTTTTTCCTGATGGTCGAGGGTGCCAAAATCGACTATGCGGGCCATTCTCGCTGCCTGCCCGGCTCCGTCATCGAGACGCTGAGCTTCGATCTTGCGGTCGCCGAGGCGCTGAAATTCGCCGATTCGAACGGCGAGACGCTCGTCGTCGTCACGGCGGACCACGAGACGGGCGGCCTGACGCTGATCGACGGCGACGAGGCCACGGGGCGGATCATGGGCGTTTACGTCTCCGACGACCACACGCCGGTCATGCTTCCCGTCTTCGCCTACGGGCCGGGTTCCGACCGTTTCCGCGGCACCTACCGCAATACGGAGATTCCGCGCAGAATCAAATCGCTTGTAAAATAGACCGGTATGAAGATCGGAAGAGATATGGCGCTCGTTTTGCTCGCCGCAGCCGCTCCGGTTGCGGCCGGAGCGCAGGATTTGCGTTCGGGACCCTACCAGCTGCCCTATAAGAACACTTACGTCAAGGAGGTGTTCGTGGCCGAGAACGATTTCCGGACGATGAAACCCGAGACGATACGGCCCCGTCCGTTCGCCGAGGCCCGGAAGATTCTGCCCGCACCGATTTGGGAGGGGCATGACCGGGAGATCGAAATGTACTGGCATGCCTGGCGGATCGCCGTGGGCAACATCCGTCAGCCCCGGGAGGGTTCGGGATTCGTCTCTCCTTACCTCGACATCGCCTACAACGGCAATATTTTCATGTGGGACGCCTCGTTCATGATGATGTTCGCCCGTTACGGCTACCGCTTCTTCCCCTTCCAGCGGACGCTGGACAACTTCTATTCGCACCAGCATCCCGACGGCTTCATCTGCCGGGAGATCCGCGCCGACGGCTCCGACTGTTTCGAACGCTACGACCCCACCTCGACCGGGCCGAACCTGCTTCCGTGGACCGAGCTGATGTACTACCGTCAGTTCGGGGACATCGACCGCCTGCACAAGGTCTTCCCGGCCCTGTGCGCCTATGCCAAGTGGTGGAAGCTGAACCGGACGTGGCCCAACGGGACCTACTGGTCGAGCGGCTGGGGCACGGGCATGGACAATACGCCCCGGGTTCCGGAGGGGTACAATCAGATCTTCTCCAACGGCCACATGGAGTGGCTCGACGCCAATTTGCAACAGATGCTCGTCAACGAGTCGCTGCTCCAGATCGGATTTTACATCGAACGCTGGCAGGAGATCGAAGAGGTCGAGGACGAAAACCGCTTCCTCAAAAAGCATATCAACGACTTCATGTGGAACGACGCGGAGGGCTTCCTCTTCGACCGTTACGCCGACGGGTCGCTGGGTACGGCCAAAGGCATTTACGCCTATTGGGCGTTGCAGACCGACGTTCTCGGCAAGGAGCGTCTGGACCGTTTCGTGGCTCACTTGAGCGACTCGACGGAGTTCGACCGTCCGCACCGCGTGCCGTCGCTCTCGGCCGACCACCGCAAATACAACGCCTTGGGCCGTTACTGGCAGGGCGGCGTCTGGCCCGGGGCCAACTATATGGTGATCGACGGCCTTTGGCGCAAGGGCTACCGCGCCGAGGCGCAGCGGATCGCCGAGAACCACTATGCCGCGGTCTTCGAGGTGTGGAAGAATACGGGGACCTTCTGGGAGTATTACGCTCCGGAGAAGCTCGAACCCGGATTCATGGCCCGCAAGGATTTCGTCGGGTGGACCGGACTGCCGCCCATCGCCGTCTTCATCGAGTACATCCTCGGCATCAAGTCCGACTATTCGGAGCGGCGGATCGAGTGGGACCTCACCCGGACCGAGGCGCACGGCATCGAACGCTATCCGTTCGGTCCCGACGGCGTCGTGGACCTGAGGGTCCGCGCCCGCAAATCGGCCGACGAAACGCCCGCGGTGACTGTCTCGACCAACGTGCCGTTCGAGTTGGTGGTGACGTGGGGCGACGGCCGCAGCAGCACCGTGCAGGTGGAGAAGAGCGGCAGCGTGAAGTTGAACCAATGAATTTTCAGGAGATGAACAAGTGGATTCTCTCGGCCTGCGCCCTCTTCGTCTGGGGTGCGGCCTCTGTCCGGGCGCAGCAGCCTGTGCTGCGCTTCGGCAGCGACAAGACTTTCAAGATAGCGCAGTTCACGGATATGCACCTCGACCCCTCCAAACCCCGGAGGCTTGCCGAGGCCGAAAAGACCTTTGCCCGCCTGGACCGCATTCTGGCGACGGAACGTCCCGATCTGGTCGTCTTCACGGGCGATGTGGTGACGGGGGCCCCGGCCGAAGGCATGTGGCGCCGCCTGCTCGATACGATGACTGCGCGCAGGGTGCCTTTCTGCGTGGTGCTGGGCAATCACGATTCCGAGCAGGACCTCAGCCGGCAGCAGATCGGCCGTATCGTGACCTCGTATCCCGGAAGCCTGAATACGCTCGACGCAGCCGGGGAGCTGGCGGACCGGGAGCTGGAGATTCTCGGCAGCGGCTCGCGGCGGCCCGCGTGGTTGCTCTACTGCCTCGATTCGCACTCCGAGTCGCTCTTGGAGGGGATCGACGGCTACGACTGGTTCCGGGCGGAGCAGGTCGCGTGGCTGCGCGACCGTTGTACGGCCCGCCGGACGGCCAACGGCGGCCGTGCGGTGCCTTCGCTGGCGTTTTTCCACATCGTGCTGCCGGAGTACCTCGCGGCGTGGCGCAATCCCTCGAACACGCATATCGGACGGGCCGCCGAGGCCGAGTGTCCGGGCGCGCTGAATACGGGGATGTTCGCGGCCATGATCGAGACGGGCAGCGTGGCGGGAACCTTCGTGGGGCACGACCACGACATCGACTATCTGGTGGCCGAGAAGGGCGTTTGCCTCGGTTACGGCCGTTTCTCGGGCGACAATACGACTTACAACAACCTGCGTCCGGGCGTGCGGCTGCTGCTGCTGACCGAAGGGGAGCGGGGATTCGAGACCTGGATACGCGAAGACGACGGCCGCATGGTGGATCATGCCCGTTTCGCGGAGGGTAAAATCACGGAAATAGCAGTGGAGCGATGAGAATAGGAGTGGATTTGGGTGGCACGAACGTGCGCGTCGGTCTGGTGGCCGGCGGCCGGATCGTGCGGATGATTTCCGAACCTTGCCGGGCGGATGGTTCCGAGGCGGAGGTTCTGGATCATATCGCTTCGCTCGTCGATCGGCTCATCACGCCCGATGTCGAGTGCATCGGCATCGGTGTCCCTTCGGTGGTGGATGCGGAGCGGGGAATCGTCTACGACGTGGTCGGCATTCCCTCCTGGCGGGAGGTGCATCTCAAAGAGCGTTTCGAAAAACGCTTCGGGGTGCCCGTTTCGGTCAACAACGACTGCAACTGCTTTGCGCTGGGCGTCTGCCGCTTCGGCGAGGCGCACGGATACCGCGACGTGGTTTGCATCGCGCTCGGCACGGGGGTGGGCGCCGGCGTCGTGATCGGCGGGAAACTCTACTGCGGCCGCAACACGGGCGCCGGGGAGATCGGGGGCATCCCCTATTTGGACCGCGATTACGAATACTATTGCAGCAGCCGCTTTTTCGTCGGCCGCGGCACGTCGGGCAAGGAGGCTTATGAACGGGCCCTGGCCGGCGATTCCCGGGCGCTGGAACTGTGGCAGGAGTTCGGAACGCATATCGGGCAGCTGGTCATGCTGGCGCTCTATGCCTACGATCCGCAGGCCATCGTCTTCGGAGGGAGTATCTCCCATGCGTTCGGGTTTTTCCGCGACGCCATGTACGAACAGTTGAAACGGTTCCCCTATGCAAAGACCGTCGAGAGGTTGCATATCTGCTGCTCGGGGATCGAATATGTCGGGTTGCTGGGGGCTTCGGCCTGCGAATAGAACAACGCTATGGGAAAATTACGGATATTGCTTGTTTTGGGCGTGCTGTGCTGCGGGTGCGGCCGTGTGGTTCCGGTGGACGGCCCGGTCTCCGTGGTGCCTGCGCCGGTGAGCGTGACGCCCGCCGAAGGGGTTTTCCGACTGTCGGCATCGACGCGCGTGGTCGTCCGGTTGGCGGACGAGCGGATGTCGTTCGTGACCGATGCGCTGGACGACGTGCTGCGTCCGATTTTCGGCCGGGGGCTGACCGTGTGCCCTGCGGCCCCGGCACAGGACGTGGCGGTGAATTTCATCGGGACCGATTCGATCCCCTCGGACGGCTACTCCCTGACGATCGCGCCCGACCGGATCGAGGTGCTTTCCGGAGGTCCCGAGGGGGCTTTCTATGCCGTGCAGACCCTGCGCCAGCTGCTGCCCGCGGCGGCATTCGGGGCGGGACGGGTGAAGGCTGTCGAACTGCCGGCCGTGGTCGTCGAGGACCGCCCGGGGATGGGCTACCGCGGGATGATGCTCGATGTCGCGCGGCATTTCTTTACGGTGGAGGAGGTGAAGCGTGTGCTGGACCTGCTCGCCCTGCACAAGATGAATGTTTTCCACTGGCATCTGACCGATGATCAGGGCTGGCGGATCGAGATCGTGAAATATCCCGAACTTACGCGCATCGGTTCGGTGCGCGCCCGCACGCTGATCGGCAAGGACCCGGGCGGCGAGTACGACGAGACCAGCCGCTATGACGAGACGCCTCACGGAGGGTTCTACACGCAGGACGAGATCCGCGATGTGGTCGAATACGCCGCCCGCCGCTTCATCACGGTCATTCCCGAGATCGAGTTTCCGGGACACGCCGTGGCCGCGCTGGCCTCCTACCCGTGGCTGAGCTGCACCGGGGAGCAGTACGAGGTGCGCCAGACGTGGGACATCGACGACCGTGTCTTCTGCATCGGACGCGATTCGACCTTCCGCTTCATCGAAGGGGTGCTGGAAGAGGTCGTCGCTCTTTTTCCGTCGGCTTATATACATATAGGAGGCGACGAATGCCCGACCGAACGCTGGGAGCGGTGTCCCCGGTGCCGGGAACGGATGCGCGCCGAGGGGCTGTCCCGCCCGCGCCAGTTGCAGGGCTATGCCACCACGCGCATCGAGCGTTTTCTGAGGAGTCACGGCCGGCGGCTGATCGGCTGGGACGAGATTCTCGACAGCGGCGTTTCGCAGACGGCGGTCGTCATGTCCTGGCGCGGCACCGAGGGCGGCATCCGTGCGGCGCGTCGGGGGAACGAGGTCGTCATGGCGCCCACGACCCACTGTTATTTCGACTATTACCAGACCGCCGACACCGCCGGAGAGCCGCTGGCATGGGGCGGCTGCCTGCCGCTCGACAAGGTCTATGCCCTGAATCCCTGCGAGGGGCTCGATTCCGTGCAGCGGGCGTCGGTCCTCGGCGTGCAGGCGAATCTGTGGACCGAGTATATCCCCGATTTCGCGCAGGCGCAGTACATGCTGCTGCCGCGCCTGGGTGCGCTCGCCGAGGTGGGCTGGGCCCCCGACCGGAAGGACTATGCGGAGTTTCTGCCGCGGCTGAGACGCCTGACGCGCCTCTACGATGCCTGCGGATATGTTTACGCGCCGCATCCGCTGGCGGATTAGGCCGCCGGAGCCCGTCTGAAAACCGGGGAGGACGAAAAGTCCTCCCCGGTTTTTTCGTCCTCTCAATTGTGCGGAATGTGAGGACTTAAATACGTAAAATTCGCCCGTTCCGACTGTTAAGATGGATAATTTTGAATATTGAAAAAGTGAGAATATTACAAATGCGTTACGGTGTCGGGTATTTATTAAATAATTTAATAAATTATTCTCTGTCGCTGCTTACAACCAGATATCTTAATTATTAACCTTAACTTTATGGAAATGAATTTGACTTTTACGGGGAAGAGACGGAGGATCGTCCGTTTTCTTCTGATGAGCCTGCTGAGTTGCATGCTCATTCTTCCGGCCCAGGCTCAGGACCGTGTCACGGTTTCGGGCCGCCTGACCGATACCGGTCAAAATCCGCTTATCGGCGCTTCGGTCATAGAGCGCGGCACGACCAACGGTGTTACGACCGATGTGGACGGCCGCTACCAGATCTCCGTGGCCAAGAACGCCACGCTGGATTTCTCGTTCGTAGGCTATAAAACGCAGAGCGTTGCGGTGGCGAACCGCACGCAGATCGACGTTACGCTGGAGGAGGATGCCATGATGATCGGCGAGGTGGTCGCCATCGGTTACGGCTCCCAGCGCAAGGAGGACCTTTCGATGGCCGTTACGACGGTCAAGGTGGACGAGGGGGCGCGCAGCCGCGCCGCAGACCTCGGAACCCTGCTCCAGGGCCGCATGCCGGGCGTGACGATCCTGCAATCGGGCGGCGACCCGATGCGCAAGGCGTCGTTCTCCATCCGCGGACGCGGCTCGAAAGGCAACGATGACGATCCGACTTCGGGCGACGGCGTGCTGGTCGTCGTGGACGGCGTTCCCAACGCTCCCTACTCGGTCGAGGACGTAGAGACGGTGACGGTCCTGAAGGATGCGGCATCGGCGGCCATTTACGGTGCGTCGGTCGGATCGAGCGGCGTCATCCTGATCACCACCCGGAAGGCCGAGGCGGGCAAGATGCGCGTGAACGTGAATGCCGCGATCGGTGTCCAGAAGGCGATGAATCTGCCGAACATGCTCAATGCCCGGCAATACTGCGACGTATGGGCCAAGGCCGTCGGCAACTCGGTGAACGGATCGCTGCCCAATCTGGCCAATCCGGAGGTGTACGCCGGTGCGAATGTGACCCGTACCGACTGGCTCGACGAGATTTTCCGGACGGGCATGACGCAGCACTACGGCATCTCGCTCAGCGGCGGAACGGAGAAGATTTCGTCGATTCTTTCGGTGACCTACGACAAGAAGGAGGGTACGATCATGAATACCTGGAGCGAATCGCTGGGCGCAAAACTCCATACGGACCTCCGGCCGACCAAATGGCTGAAGGTTTCGGAGCATGTTTCGTTCGAATACCTGGACGGACAGGGCAAAGTCAACCGCTCCCACACCGGACCTATTCTGGGCGCCATGTGGTTCCCCTCGTCGGCTTCGGTGTATGACCGCGACGCCGAGGGCAACATCATCTACGACGACAAGGGCAAACCCAAATACGGCGGCATTGCTTCGTCGGCCGATATGGCGGCGGGCGTCACCGGCCCCAACGTCGTGAATCCCGTCGCCCAGCTCGAAACGATGCACAGCCGCGCTCCGGAGATGCGGTTCTTCTCGACGACCTCGTTCGAGGTGAAGCCCGTGCGGGGACTGACCCTCAAATCGGATTTCACGGCCGATCTCGACGTTCTCGAAACGGATGCCTTCCAGCCGGTCATCGACGTTCCGGGCGGCTCCACCACGACGCTCCGCGAGCAGGAGCACACCCGCACGTTCCACTATCTGTGGGAGACGACGGCCACCTATGCCGAGGTCTTCGGCAAGCACCACATCTCGGCCATGGCGGGCTTTACGACCGACTACAAGAAACTGCGCCTGTACGACTTCCGGACGCAGAACTATCCCAGCGACACGTGGGACAAATACCAGAACCTCTGGCAAAACGGATCGTGGTACCGCGACCCGACGGAGAACTACTACGAGTATGCCATGGTGTCGTTCCTCGCCCGTCTGGGCTATTCGTTCGACGACCGTTATTTCCTGACGGCCAGCATTCGCCGCGACGCCTCGTCGAAGCTGCCCTCCTCGAAGAACTACGACTGGTTCCCGGCCGTTTCCGGTGCCTGGAAACTCTCCTCGGAGAAGTTCTTCGCCAATTCGTCGCTCGCCGGTGTCTTCGATCTGATCAAGATCCGCGCCGGCTGGGGTATGGTGGGTAACGTGGACCTCTACCCGAACACCTCTTCGGTCGATGTGCCGCTCTCCATCTATCCCGACGGTTCGCTCATCGGCGGCAACACCGTCTACGGAAGCTATTACGACACCATCGCCAACCCCGGCGCCACGTGGGAGACGACCGTGCAGACCAGCGCCGGTATCGACCTGACGCTTCTGAAAAACACGCTGGACATCTCCGTCGATTATTACGACAAGGAGACGCGCGACCTGGTGGACTACGTGCCTACGCCCCCGCAGATGGGCGTCACCACCTCGCCGATGGGCAATATGGGCCGTGTGACCAACAAAGGCTGGGAGTTCTCGGTGGCCTATCGCAATACGGCGGCGCAGGGCAAGCTCAATTATAGCGTCTGGGGCAACTTCTCGACCAACAAGAGCAACGTGGAAGAGTACGGTTCGCAGCCGCTTGTGCGACACGAAAATCCCAACATCAACAGCCAGTCGATTCTCTATTCGGGCGTCGGACATCCGTGGTACTCCTACTACATCTATCGCACCGACGGCATCTTCCGTTCGCAGGAGGAGATCGACCGCTACGTCAGCAAGAACGCCGAGACGGGCGAGGTCATGCAGGTGCAGCCCAACGCCAAGGTGGGCGACCTGAAGTTCATCGACACGAACGGCGACGGTGTCATCACGGACGCCGACAAAGTGCTGACGGGCTGCTATACGCCCAAGCAGACCTTCTCGTTCGGGGCTTCGCTGGATTGGAAAGGCTTCGACTTCAGCTTCATGTTCCAGGGCGTTGCCGGCAACTACATCTACAACGGCACCAAGCAGATGGGCATGAACGGTCATGGAGGCGATTTCGGCAATCTGATCGAGGACGTTTTCGATACGTGGGACTTCAATCCTTCGGGCAGCAAATATCCGCGTCTGGGCCTTGCCGAAGACAATAACGGCAACTACACCAAATTCTCGGATGCCTTCCTCGAAAAGGGCGACTACCTGCGTTTGAAGAATATCACCCTGGGCTATACGCTGCCCAAGCACATCGCCCGCCATATCGGTCTGACGAACGGTTCGCTGCGCGTCTATGTCAGCATCGACAACGTTGCGACGATCACCGGTTATTCGGGCATCGACCCCGAGGTGGGCAACTACGGTCTCGATGCCGGCATCTATCCGTCGTCGCGTTTCTTCAACTTCGGTGTAAACCTCAACTTCTAAACTTTAAGGACCATGAAAAAAATCATATTCAGCATTTGCCTGGTCGTCGGCGTTCTCGCCATGTCGGGGTGTGCCGATTTCCTCGAGCGGGAATCCTACGGTAAAGACGAGACCTGGAAGACGCAGGAGGACGTTATGCAGGCCATATACGGGCTCTACCATTTCGTCTCGCCCTATTGGAGCGAAGAGATCTGCGGCCGCGGCCACATGTGGCTGGAGTGTGCCAGCGACAACATTCTGATCGGCCGCGACCGTGCGTCGGTGGACGAAATCCGCGAATTCCGCATGTCCCCTTCGAACAGTAACGACGTGTCGCGCGTCTGGGAGGTGATGTACCAGAACGTGGCCAAGGCCAACAACATCATCAAACTCGTCCCCGACATGAACCTCGACGGGTCGTTCAAGAACCAGGCGTTGGGAACGGCGCTCTTCTTCCGCGGATTCTCGATGCTGTGGATGGTGCCCTACTACGGCGACGACACCAACGGCGGCATTCCGATCATCACGGACAAGACGCCGACCGCCGAGATCGACTCTCCGCGTCCGTCGCACGTGCTTCAGAACTACGACCAGATCATCGAGGATTTCCGCGCGGCCGGCGAGATCCTGCCTTACTATTCGCAACTTCCGGCAGATCAGATCGGTCTTCCGCACAAGGCTGCGGCCTGGGCCTATGCTGCCCGTGCGGCGCTTTACGCCTCGATGTACGATGCGAAGTACTACGATGTCGTGATCGAGATGTGCGACAAGGTGATGAACATGACCGGGGCCGACAAGCGGTCGCTCTACGTCGATTCGTCGGACAAGTCCAAGTCGTTCGCCAACCTCTGGCGCAAGGAGCAGAACCACTCTTCGGAGTACATCTTCTCCCTGGAGGGCAGCAATACCAACGGCGCCCGTTATCACGGCGTATCGTTCGTCAATGCCGGCTGGGGCCTTTACAATACGTGGGGCTATTATACGCCGAGTCTGGAGCTTTACAAAGCCTTCGAGGAGGGCGATACGCGCCGCGATGCGACGATCCTCTCGCCGGGCCAGCACATTCAGTTCATGGGACGGGATATTCTTTTCGCCGGCTACTCGCCCGACGGTTCCGTCACGTCGATATCCAGCAGAACCACGGCTCACGTCTCTGCGGGAATGGTGCTGCGCAAGTTCATGTCTCCGTGGGAGACGGGCAGTTACAGCGAGGTTTCCAACCTGCGCGACAAGCTCTGGAATTCGCTCAACTGCTGCCTGATGCGTTATGCCGACGTGATGCTGATGAAGGCCGAGGCGCTGATCTGGACCAAGGGCGAAGGCGACGGCGAGGCCAAGGAGCTGCTCAACGACATCCGCGAGCGTGCCGGTCTGCCCCGCAACAGCCAGGCCACCAAGGCCCAGTTGCAGAACGAGCGCCGCTGTGAACTCGCTTTCGAATTCCAGCCCAGCCGTTTCGTGGACGTGATCCGCTGGGGACTGGCTCCGACGCTGCTTACGACGCCGCTGCACAGTGTCATTTCGAAGGGGCAGGACGGTCAGATCGTCACCGAAGAGGTCGAAGTCTATCCGGCCCGGACGTACAATCCCACCTACAACAAGGTGTTCCCCATTCCGGAGCGGGCATTCACCGGTACGGAGAACCTGACACAGAACAAAGGGTATTAACCGACGCAAATTCGATATAAGCATATGAAAATTTATAGATATATATTGGGAGCGCTCCTGCTGTCGGGGCTGGCTCTCCCGCTGACGAATGTACGGGCGCAGGATGTTCAGCTCAAATGCCTGGAGTGGAATGTCAAGGCCCTGGAGTTCTACAACAACAGCAACGTGAGCAAGGACATCAGCCGCTTCGTCACCCTGATTCAGGAACAGCAGGCGGAAATCATCTTCTTCAACGAGTTCGAGACCCTCTCCGGTGCGATGTTCCTCAAGGAGAAGGCGAACGAGTTCGCCAAAGAGCTCGGGATGTACTCGTTCTTCATCCACTCCTACAATAAGAGAGGCAACGACGGCTATTACGGCAATGTGATTCTGTCGAAATATCCGATCGTGAATACGGGCCGCGTGCTGCTCGGCATGTATGAGGGCGCCGACCAGCGTTCGGCGGGCTGGGCCGATGTGCTGGTTCCGACCGATTCGCATCCCGAGGGCGTGAAGGTGCGCATCGTCTGCACCCACCTCGATGCTTTCGGCGGCAACGTGACCTGCCTCGAACAGGCCAAGGAGGTGCTCGAGTATGCCATACAGCCGGCCGTGGACGAAGGCATTCCCGTACTGCTGGCGGGCGACATGAACTGCGGTCCTTCCTCCACTGCAATTGCGGAATATGTGAAATCGGGAGACCGACTCTGCAACAACGACGGGACTTACGAACGTAGCAGCAAACTCGACTATCTGATCGGCTTCCCGAAGCAGAAATGGACCTGCTCGGACTATCAGGTGGTCCGCTCCACCGAGGCGGACGCGCTTTCCGACCACAGCCCCATTACCGGCACGGCGGTGCTGAAAAATTAGATCTGTTGACTCGAAGTAAATCAAAGCGATGAAAAACATGAAAACATACATTTCGATTTTCCTGTCCTTTGCGATGGCGGCTCCGCTCCTTACGGGCTGCGACAACGGGCTGGACGAATATCCTTCGGACGCTCCGATTCCGGCTCCGTCGGATAAGTTTACGACCGACGTGCAATTCGTCTCCTCGCTGAGCGACGCTTCGCTCGGAACGGGCTATGTCGATTACCTGAATGCGCTCGACGACAAAAATACGTGGATGACGATTATCGACCGCGTGGACGACGGCAATCAGGCTGCCGTTATGAAAGCCGCATGGGATACGGAGCGCTGGATGACTTTCGCCTTTAACAAAATGGCCAATAAGAAGGCGGAGGGCAGTATGCTCTATCTGGGTCCCTGGGGGACGCTGAACACCTATATCACCGGTGCGACCGGGGTTCCTTCGGGCAGCGGCTGTTATGTGACCGAGGTGAAGACCCTGCTGGCCGGCGTTCGTTCCGACAAGGACGAGGACGGCGTGGTGACCGCTACGAAGGACGTGTCGTTCGATGTCAGCTTCCTGACGGCGCGTTTCGAGACGGCGGATCAGATCGCGGCCTTCGGCGGCAGGAACGGCATACTGCGTTCGTGCTACGACCGGACCATGTCGCTGCTGATGATCGGAACTGTCAAGAACGATCTTTTCGCACAGCTGGAGTCGGCCGCAAAGTCGGCTGCCGGAAGCTATGACTTCAAAGTCATCAATGTGGCCGCCGGATCGCAATATACGATCTTTATGTTGACGGAGGAGCGTTTCTGGGGCCTCAACGGCGTCGAAGCGAAGTCGTTGTCCAACGGCGTCTCGGCTTACGATATCAGCGTTATGTGGTAATCGGCTTCGAGGGGCGCGGCCGTTGTGTCCAGCCTCTCGGTTCCGGTGTTGAAATGAAAAAGAGAATGTCTAACTTCAAGTTAGACATTCTCTTTTTGTTTCGCCGGGCGCGGAACCGGCTCGGAAGCCCGATGACCCGGCATCGCCCTCTGAATCTCGCCTCTTGGGTGGGCGGTGGCGCAGTATAGGGTCAGAGCCTCACCGGCTTTCCGTTGCCCCCTATAACCCGCCTCTTAGGCGGGCTCTTAGGCGGGCGGGGCGCAGTATAGGGTCAGAAGCCTCACCGGCTCTCCGTTGCCCCCTAAATCCGGCTTCTTAAGCCGGTTACCAGATGATTACTCGTTCTTCCTCGGGCATGAACATCGCACCGTCGGTGATCGAGAATGCGTCGTAGAAGTCTTGCAGGTTGCGCAGCGAGGCGTTCACGCGCCATTTGCCCAGCGAGTGTACGTCGAGCTTCGTCAGACGGGCGATCTCCTCGTCACGGATGTTCTGGGCCCACAGCGTGGCATACCCCAGATAGAACCGTTGTTCGGGGGTGAATCCGTCGATCGGGGCGGGTTCAGCCTTGCCTTCGAGCGAGTTGCGATAGGCCGTGCGGGCTACGCGCAGACCGCCCTGATCGGCGATGTTCTCGCCCAGACAGAGGGCGCCGTTGGCGAAGACCGCGGGTTGGTCACCCTTGGCCGGAAGCACTTCGATCGCGTCGAATTGCTTGACCAGAATCTCCGTCTTGGCCTTGAATGCGGCGGCATCGGCGTCGGTCCACCAGTTGTTCATGTTGCCGTCCTTGTCGAAGTTGCGGCCCTGATCGTCGAATCCGTGGGTCATCTCGTGGCCGATCACCACGCCGATGGCTCCGTAGTTCACGGCATCGTCGGCATCGGGATTGTAGAACGGCGGTTGCAGAATGGCGGCCGGGAAGCAGATTTCGTTGGTCGTGGGGCTGTAATAGGCGTTGACCGTCTGCGGGGTCATGTGCCATTCGTCCTTGTCCACGGGTTTGCCCAGCTCGGCGATGTTGTCGGCCGTGTACCACTTGTTGGCCTCGACGATGTTCTCCCAGTAGCTCTTCGAGGGGTCGATCGCAAGCGTCGTGTAATCCTTCCACTTGTCGGGGTAGCCGATCTTCACGGTGAAGGCCGCGAGTTTCTCCTGCGCCTTGGCCTTCGTGGCGTCGGACATCCAGTCGAGCCCGGCGATGTGCTGCGAAAGCGCCGTTTGCAGATTCCTGACCATCTCCAGCATGCGGGCCTTGTCCTTTTCGGGGAAGTACTTGGCCACGTACATCTCGCCGACGGCTTCGCCGAGGGTGCTGTTGGGCACCGACATCGCACGCTTCCAGCGGGGCTTCTGCTCCTGCTTGCCCGACATGGCGCGTCCGTAGAAGTCGAACGAGGCGTCGATGAAGTCGTCGCTCAGGTAGCCGGCTGCCGCGTCGATGTATTGGGCGGCCAGGTAGTAGCGGATGTCGTCCAGCGGGGCGTTTTTCATCAGTTCGTTGGCGTTGGCCAGCGCCGAGGGGGTCGTCACGATGATCCGTTCGAAATCACCGATGCCCATCGTCTTGTAGTACTCGGCCCAGTCGATGGCGTCGTAAGTCTTTTCGAAGTCGGCCTTGGACGTGGGGTTGTACATGGCGGGGATGTTGCGCAGTTCGACGCTCGACCAGTTCTTCTCGGCGAGCTTCGTCTCGACCGACATCACGCCGGCGACGGCCTTCTCGATGTCGGCCTCCGGAACGCTTGCCAGCCGGAAGATCTTGCCCAGATACTCCTTGTAGGCGGTGCGGATCGACTCGTTTTCGGCGTCGAGGTAGTAGTCGCGGTCGCCCATCATCAGCTCGGGCTGCGAAGCGTAGAGGGCGTTGATGTCGCTGTTCATCAGGTCGGACTGCACGCCTATGCCGAAGAACGGATTGGCGATCGAGGTGTGGAGCCTGGCGATGGCGGGGGTCAGCTGCGAGCGGTCGCCGATGGCGAGAATCTCCTCCACGGCGGCCTTGATCGGCGCGGCGCCCTCGGCGTTCAGACGCACCGAGTCGAGGCCCATCTTGTAGAGGTCGGAGATCTTCTGTTCGACGGTGCCCGGGGCGGCCGTCGTCTTGGCCATCTCGGCGAAGAGCTCGTTGATGCGCGTCTCGTTGTTGTCGCGCAGGATGTCGAACGATCCGTAGCGCGCGTATTCGGGTTTCAGGGGATTGTTTTTCTGCCAGCCGCCTGTGGCGTACTCGTAGAAATCGGCGTTGGGGGCTATCGAAAGGTCGAAGTTGGCCATGTCGATCGCCGGGGTCTTCGGGGTATTCTGGCAGGCTGTCATACAGGCTATCGTTGCTGCGAAAAGAACGTTTTCGATAAGCCGAGAGCAGTGCCGCGCTTGCGCAGGCAATGCCGAGGCGAGAAAAGGTGCGTGAAAACGAATGTTTTTTTTCATATTGTTCGGGTTTTTAAGGAACGGGGACCTCCGGACAAACCGGAAGCCCCCGTTCGGATCGTTGTTTCGCGGGATGTCCGGTCTATTCGCGGATAGCCGCAACGCCGGGGAGGTCACCGAACTCGATGTATTCGAGCAGCGCGCCGCCGCCCGTCGAGATGTACGATACCTGGTCGGCCAGACCGAACTTGTTGATGCAGGCCACCGAGTCGCCGCCGCCGATGAGCGAGTAGGCGCCCTTCTTGGTGGCCTCGGCGATGGCCAGCGCCACCTCTTTCGAGCCGGTTGCGAACTTGTCGATTTCGAACACGCCCACGGGACCGTTCCAGAGGATGGTCTTGCAGCTCAGGATGTGGTCGCGGAAGAGCTTCTTGCCCTTCGAACCGATGTCCAGACCCTCCCAGCCGTCGGGAATGTCGTTGGCCGGGGCCTCCTTGGTGTTGGCATCCTCCGAGAATGCGTCGGCGACCAGCGCGTCGGGCGACATCACCAGTTCGACGCCCTTCTTCTTGGCCAGTTCGAGGATTTCGAGCGCTACGGGGAACATGTCGGGCTCGCAGATCGAGTCGCCGACCTTGCCGCCCTGTGCGGCTGCGAAGGTGTAGGTCATGCCGCCGCCGATGACGATCGAATCGACCTTCTCGATCAGGGCCTTGATGACGCCGATTTTCGACGACACCTTCGAACCGCCGATGATGGCGCAGAACGGATGCGCCGGGGCCTCCATCAGCGAGGAGATGGCCTTCACCTCCTTCTCCATCAGGTAGCCGAACATCTTGTCGTTGGGGAACTTTTTGGCGATCAGATAGGTCGAGGCGTGCTTGCGGTGGGCTGTGCCGAATGCGTCGTTGATGTAGCAGTCGGCGTACGAAGCGAGCTTCTGGACGAACTCCTTCTGCGGACCCTCTTTCAGGGCCTTCTTGGCGGCGTCCTTCTCCTCCTTGGTGGCGTCTTCGGCCAGACCGCGGGGCTTGCCCTCCTCCTCGGCGTAGAAACGCAGGTTTTCCAGCAGCATGACCTGTCCGGGCTTGAGGGCCTTGGCCATTTCGGCGGCCTTCTCGCCGATGCAGTCGCCGGCGAACTCGACCTTCACGCCGAGGTTCTTCTCGACGGCGGGAACGATCTGTTCGAGCGAATATTTGGGATCGGGATTCTTCTTGGGGCGTCCCATGTGCGACATCAGGATCACCGAGCCGCCGCCGGCGAGCACCTTCTTGACGGTGGGCATGGCGGCGCGGATGCGCGTGTCGTCGGTCACTTCGCCCTTCTCGTTGAGGGGCACGTTGAAATCCACGCGGATGATCGCGCGTTTGCCTTTGAAATCGTAGTTGTCGATCGAGATCATAGCTGTTTGATTTTTAAGTATTTTGTTGAAATGATTTTCGGTAAGTCCTAATCCGGGACAAATTTATGAAAATTTTCAGTAAATCTGTTATTTCGCTAACGGAAAAAACTCAATACTTATACCGAATCCATTTGAACAGCTCTTTGAGCGACGGTTTTTTGCCGTACATGAAGATGCCCACGCGGTAGATTTTCGATGCCACCCACACCATGCCCACGAACGATCCGTAGAGCAGCACGAGCGAGAGGACGATCTCCCACAGCGGGATGTCGTAGGGGATGCGGGCCATCATGACGATCGGCGAGGTGAAGGGGATGATCGAGAACCAGAAGGCCATCTGCGAGTTGGGGTCGCGGATCACGACGAACATCATCAGCAGGGCCAGGATGATCGGCAGCGTGATGGGCATCTGCAACTGCGAGGCGTCCTGCACGTTGTCCACGGCCGAACCCACGGCGGCGAACATCGCCGAGTAGAGCAGATAGCCGCCGAAGACGAACAGCAGCAGGCTGACGAAGATCTTGACGATATAGCCCAGGTCGGTCATGGCGGCCACGGCCTGGAGCATTTCGGGATTCATGTCGGTCATCGCGGCCGCGTCGGGCATGCCCTGCTGCATGGCCTGGGCGCCCGCCATGACCTCTTCGGGCATCAGGTGGGGCATTACGAGGGCTCCGACGCCGACGATCAGCACGCCCCAGATCAGCACCTGCACGACGGCCACCGAGGCCACGCCGAGGATTTTGCCCATCATCAGGTCGAAGGGGCGGACCGACGAAACCATCACCTCCAGCACGCGGTTGTTCTTCTCCTCGATCACCGACTGCATGACCATCGCGCCGTAGATCAGCAGGAACATGTAGAGGATGAATCCCAGGACATACCCCAGGCTCGTGGCCACGGCCGACGACTGCGCCTGGGTGTCCTCCTCCTGCGACTTGTCGTTGCGGAAGGTCTGCATGACGACCTTGGTTTCGACCTGTTCGAGAATCTGCGAGAGGTTTTCGATGTTGTAGGCTTTGAGTTTCTCGGTTTCGAGGATGCGCTCGATCTGCCCCGTGATGTTGCTTTCGAGGGCGAGCGACGACGACGAATTGGCATAGAGCCGGACGTTGTTGGAGTTTTCCAGAATGTCGCCGCCGATCCAGAGCACGCCGAATTTTTCGGTCAGCTCCCTGCGGGCCTCTTCGGTCGGGAGTTCCGTGGTCTCGAAGCGGATCTCCTCGTCGCTTTCGAGCTTCGGGGCTATCAGGCCGCTTTCGTCGATGACGGCGATGACCTTCTCGTCGCCCCGCGAAAACTGCATGATGAGTGCCGGGGCGGCCATCAGGGCGATCATCAGCACGGGCATCAGCAGCGTGGTGATGATGAAGGATTTTTTGCGTACGCGTTCGTTGAACTCGCGCTGGATGATGATGGATATGTTGGACATGGCTTTTCCGTTTTAGAGTTTGCCGTTGACGGCTCTTATGAAAATGTCGTTCATCGAGGGGATGATCTCGCGGAACGAACGCAGTTCGACGGCTTCGTTGACGGCGGAGATCACCCCGCGCACCTCGGAGTCGTCGTTGACGTGGAGTTTGAGCATGCGGTAGACCGACTCCTCCTGCGTTCCGTCGAGAATCTCGCAGCGTCCGGCGACGGCCTGCCGCAGGACGGCTTCGTCGCCCCGGTAGGCCACCTCGAAGATGTTCGACCCGTGGCGGCGGCGGATGTCATCGACCTTGCCCGAGAGGATGTTGCGCGATTTGTTGATGAGCGTGATGTGGTCGCAGATCTCCTCCACGGAGGACATGTTGTGCGTCGAGAAGATCACCGTGGCGCCCTTGTCGCGCAGCCCCAGAATCTCCTCTTTCAGCAGGTTGGCGTTGATGGGGTCGAAGCCCGAAAAGGGCTCGTCGAAGATCAGCAGCTTGGGTTCGTGGAGCACCGTGACGATGAACTGCACCTTCTGGGCCATGCCCTTCGAGAGCTCTTCGACCTTCTTGTCCCACCACTCCTGAATGCCGAATTTGACGAACCACTCCTTCAGCCGCACGACGGCTTCGCGGCGCGAAAGACCTTTGAGGCGTGCGAAGAAGACGGCCTGTTCGCCGACCTTCATTTTCTTGTAAAGCCCGCGCTCCTCGGGGAGATAGCCGATGCGGTAGACATCTTCCGGGGCGATCTCGCGGTCGCCGAACAGCACGCGGCCCGAATCGGGCGCCGTGATGCGGTTGATGATGCGGATCAGGGTCGTTTTGCCCGCTCCGTTAGGGCCCAGAAGCCCGTAGACCGAGCCTCGGGGGATGGCGAGCGATACGTCGTCGAGCGCCGTGTGCGAGGCATAGCGTTTGGTGACGTGTTCTGCTGTGAGTAAATCCATAGTCGCGGAATGTTTGTTTTTCGGATCGTTCCGGCGACAAATATAGAAACAAATTTTGAATATCAAAAAATATTTATCGTTTTTCGATAAATCGTCGTGCCCGGGTGTCCTGCGCAATCCCCGGGATGCGGTTCGGCGGGGGCCGAACGGGTTTGGCGTTGCGCGCTCCTTTCATTATCTTTGACGCTGTGAAGGAGTCGAAATTCGTCAAAACGAAGATGGTCGCGGGCTACGTCCTGCTGATCGCGGTCTGTGTGCTCGCGGTGGGCTATGTCTACCGGGTGGTGGTCCGTTTTTCGGCTCCCGACAGCAGCTACGTGCAGTTGCAGACCAAGCACAGCGCCGTCAGCCGGACCCTTTACCACCTCTATCAGGCCGAAAGTTACGGGCAGCTGATGATCGCCGGCTACCAGTCCTACGAGGCGCGTTACAAACGCGAACTGCGCACCGTGAGGGCCTGCATCGACTCGCTGCGCTCGCTGACGGGCGACCGGGATTCGTTGCAGACGATGCGTCTGGACAGCATCACGCGGCTGCTCGCCGACAAGGAGCGGCGCACGATGAGCCTGCGCCGCACGATCCGCGCCGGTTCCACGGCCAAACTGCTCGACAAGAACATCCGCGACCTGATCGGTCCCCAGCAGGGGATCGTGGCCGACACGACGCCGTTCCGCCGCATCGTGAGGCAGGACACGACGGCCGTGCCGCGCTCCCGGCGGCGTTTTCTGCAACGGCTGGGCGATCTGTTCAGTCCTCCGAAGGAGGATTCGAGCGTGGTGATCTCCCGCCGCGAACTGGTGGCCCCCGCGGTGCCCGCCGGGTCGGTGAAAGATACCATTACGCTGGTGCTGAGGGCTTTGCAGGACAGCGTTACGAGCAACCGCCTGGGCATCTACGACCGGGCGTGGCAGGAGGGACTGCGGCTGAGTTACAGCAATGAACTGGTCAACACGAAGATATACCGCCTGATTATGGACTTCGAGGCCGAGGATACGGAGTTCCTGATGCGGCGCATAGAGCGCACGGAGGCTTTCCGCCGCAGGTCGTCGCGCGTGCTGGGAGGCGTGACCGTCGGGGCCGTGGTGCTCGTGCTGTTGTTCGTCGGGATATTGTGGCGCGACATCAGCCGCAGCAACCGCTACCGCCGGGAGCTGGAGCAGGCCAACCGCGACAAGGAAGCCCTGCTGGCCGCCCGCGAGAAGCTGATGCTGGCCATCACGCACGACATCAAGGCCCCGTTAGGGTCGGTGATGGGCTATATCGACCTGCTGTCGCGGCTGACCGACGACAAGCGGCAGGAACTTTACCTGCACAATATGAAGGACTCCTCCGAACACCTGCTGGCGCTGGTCAACAGCCTGCTGGATTTCTACCGGCTGGACATCAACAAGATCGAGGTGGCCCGGGTGGCTTTCAGCCCCGCGCAGCTGTTCGAAACGATCCGGGCGGGATTTGCTGCCGCGGCCGCGGCCAAAGGGCTGGAACTGCGTCTGGAAACCGGTCCGGACGCCGCGCGGACGGTGACGGGAGACGCTTTCCACATCCGGCAGATCGCCGACAATCTGGTTTCCAACGCTTTGAAATTCACCAACAAGGGCTCCGTGACGCTTCGCGCCGACGTTCGGCAGGGGCGGCTGGTCTTCTCGGTCCGCGATACGGGCCGCGGCATCGGCCGTGAGGAGAAAGAGCGGATTTTCGGGGAGTTCGTGCGCCTGAGTTCGGCGCAGGGCGTCGATGGGTTCGGACTGGGGCTGTCGATCGTCGATCGCCTCGTGAAGCTGCTCGAGGGGACCATTTCGCTCGAAAGCCGTCTCGGCGAGGGGAGCAAATTCATCGTGTCGGTGCCCGTCGGGGAGGCCGGGCCCGCGGCGGTGCAGGAGGTCCGGGAGCCGGAGCCTCCGCAGCCGGGACTGCGGGTGCTGCTGATCGACGACGATCCGTTGCAGCTGGAGATGACCGCCGCGATGTGCCGCCGGGCGGGGATCGCCGCCGAGTGCTGCCAGTATCCCGAATACGCCGCCAAACTGGTCGCCGACGGCTGCTTCGATCTGGTGCTGACCGACATACAGATGCCCTCGGCCGACGGATTCAGCGTGCTGAAAGCCGTGCACGGGATCGATCCCGCGCTGCGCGTGGTCGCCGTGTCGGCCCGCGGGGAGCTGGACGCCGCGGATTTCACGGCCCGCGGATTCGCCGGATGTCTCCGTAAACCGTTCGCATACGGCGAACTGCTCGCCGTGGTCCGTGCGGCCTGCGGCGGGGCGGTTCCGGCGGCGGAAGAACCTGGGGGCCCGGCGGCGGAGGGGGTGGATTTCGGTCCCCTGACGGCCTATGCGGGCGACGATGCCGGTGCGGCGCGGAGTATTCTGGCCTCCTTCGCCGAACAGACCGCAGCCAATGCCCGGGAGCTCGAAAAGGCGGTCGAAAGAGGCGATGCGTCGGCGGCGGGAGCCTTGTCGCACAAGATGCTGCCGATCTTCACGATGCTCGGTGCGGCGGAGGTCGCCGACATCCTGCGCCGGGCCGAGAACCGCGAGGGGCCCTTGACCGATGCGCTGTGCGGCGAATTGCGCACGGCGATCGAAAAAATCCGCGCGATTGTCGCGGAAGCCGAAAAAACGGTAACTTTGTAGCGTTATGGAAGAGCGTATTCTGATCGTAGACGACGACATCACCTTTGCCCTGATGCTGCGCACATGGCTTTCGAAACGCGGTTTCGGAGTCGAGACCGCATCCTCCGCGGCGGCGGCCCGCACGGCCCTCGGCGCCGGCGGATTCTCGCTGGTGCTGAGCGACATGCGTCTGCCCGACGAGGACGGCATCGCCCTGCTGCAATGGATGGCCGGGGCGGGCGTGCCGGTGCCGGTGATCGTGATGACGAGTTACGCCGAGATTCAGAACGCCGTGCGGTGCATGAAACTCGGCGCCCGCGACTACGTGGCCAAGCCGGTGAATCCCGACGAACTGCTGAAAAAGATACGCGAGGCGCTGGACGCTCCGGAGGCGCAGGCCCCGGCGGCCAAACCGGCTCCGCGTGCGGCGAAAGGGGGTTCGGCCGCGGCGCTCAACTACATCGAGGGGCGCAGCGACGCCGCGCGGCAGCTGTACGAACACATCCGGCTGGTGGCCCCGACCAATATGTCGGTGCTGGTGAACGGCGAGAGCGGCACGGGCAAGGAACACGTGGCGCAGCTGATCCACCGGGAGAGCAAACGGGCCGGAAAACCCTTCGTGGCGGTCGATTGCGGGGCCGTTCCCCGCGAGCTGGCGGCATCGGAGTTCTTCGGGCATGTCAAGGGGTCGTTCACCGGGGCCCTTGCCGACAAGACCGGCGCTTTCGAGGCGGCCGACGGCGGCACGCTCTTTCTCGACGAGGTGGGCAACCTCACCTATGAAACGCAGGTGCAGCTGCTGCGCGCCTTGCAGGAGCGGCGCATCCGCCCCGTGGGCAGCAACCGGGAGATTCCCGTCGATATTCGTCTCGTGGCCGCGACCAACGAGGATCTCGAAGCGGCCATTGCGCGCGGGACGTTCCGCGCCGACCTCTACCATCGCATCAACTCCTTCACGCTGCGTATGCCCTGCCTGCGGCAGATGCGCGAGGACATACCGCTCTACGCCGATTTCTTCCTCGACCAGGCCAACCGCGAACTGGACAAACGGATCGTGGGGTTCGACCCGGCGGCCGCGGCGGCCCTCGCTGCCTACGACTGGCCGGGCAATCTGCGCCAGCTGCGGAACACGGTGCTTTCGGCGACGCTGCTCGCTGCGGGCGAGTACATCACCTGCCGGGACCTTCCCGGCGAGATCACGGGCGTGTCGGCGGCGGAATCCGCGGCGGCGCCCCATCCCCTGCGCGACCGGGCCTCGGAGGAGGAGCAGATCCGCCGGGCGCTCGCGGCGGCGGGCGGCAACAAGTCGCAGGCGGCCAAACTGCTCGGCATCGACCGCAAGACGCTCTACAACAAACTGCATCTCTACGGCATCGAATAGCGCCGTTCCACACTCCGGATGTGGAATAATTCCACACTCCCGGCCCCGGCTCCACACTTTTTCCACATCCGCCGAATTTTCGGCGCGCCGCATCGTCCGTTGAAAGACAATGCGTTGCATCTCATCTGTCCGTATGGCATACGGCTTGAACTTCCGGAAAGCAGAAACGGTGAGGAAACGAACCGCAGAACTGAGAAAATGAAGTTTAACCACTAATTCTTAAAGCTATGAAAAAGACAGTTGTAATGATGGCCGCGATGATGCTGATGGCCGGCGGCATGGCATTCGCCCAGCAGCCCGAACAGCCCGAAGCTCCGAAGCAGGAGAACCCCGCACCCGAGCAGAAGCCCGACGAGAAGTCGGAACCGACGGAAAAGAGCGAGCCTGAGAAGACGGAGAAAACCGAAGCTCCGACCTGCGGCGTGTTCGTTCGATAACCGTTCGTCCGGAATCATTTAGTTAAACGATTGTTTGCCTGGTACCCTGCCTTCGGGCGGGGTATTTTTATGGGCGGCGGGGTGCTTGTCGTGCTCCGTTCTGTTGTGCCGCACTCCATATCCGACGAACGGCGCCCTCCGACTGTCGGAAGGCGCCGTTCATTCGTCCGCGACCGTGCGTCACGGCTGCATCCACTCCACGTTCGGGGCGTCGCTGAAGAGGAGGTTCAGCGGCCGGGGGAGGCTCGCGGCGTCGGCCGCGAAGAGGAATCCCACCTTGTCGAGCGGCACGGAGAGGAACGTCGTCGAGGGATAGCCGCCGATGAGGTTCACCTCGTCGAGCAGCGACCAGACGAAGATCTCGAACGGCATCTGTCCCGGCAGGAGCGTCAGCCCCGGGAACCGCTCTTCGTAGTCGGACGACGAACCGTCGGCCGGATGGGGTTTGAAGAATACGTCGTATTCGGCGCCGTACTGCTCCATGATGCGCTGTACGTAGGCGGCCTGCTGTCGGCGGCTCTCGTCGGTGGTGTGGCTCGTGCCGAGGATGATGAGGTTTCCTTTCGGCGAGGCGTCGAACAGGGCCTTGAACCGGTCGTAGTCGAAATTGGCCATGCGGTAGAACTCCTTCTTGGCCTCTTCCGGGAGGGCCGTCAGCAGTTCGTAGGGCTGGACGCTCTCCATCTTCATCTCGGCGAGTTTCTGCGTCATAAAGGGCCCCGACGACTCCATCAGGGAGGCGTTTTGGAGCATCAGCCGGTAATTGGGGCGCGTCGAGAGATAGGCGATCCATTCGTCGGAGACGAGGTCCTGCGGGGCGCGGGTTTCGGGATAACGGCCGCCGTGGTTCCAGTCGAGGGCCTCGACCCGGGCGGCGTAGTCGTTCCAGTTCTGCTCGGCCGTGGCCGGATCGCCGAAGAAGGTGTGGAAGTTGTTGTAGGTGCCCGTGCCGTCGGAGAGCATCGTTACCTTCACGCGCGCCGAGTCGATGCCCTGCCCGACGAACCAGTCGTAGCCTGCGCGGCAGGCCAGGTCGGTGACGTAGAGCCCGAATACGGCCGTGGGGTCCTCGGCGTTGATCTCCAGAATGCGGCGTTTCATCTGCTCGTTCATTGCGTAAATTTCCTCGGTGGTGGCTCCGGCATCGGGGTTCGCCGCGGTGAAAACCGTGGCGTAGTCCGGGAACAACTCCGGGTCGTAGGTCTGGGGACGCTCGTAGAAGAAATAGCTCGGTTTGTCGTGCGAGAGCAGGTGCAGACCCGCATAGAGGGCCGGCATCGTGCCGTATGCGGCATAGAAATAGTAGTCCGGGGCGTCGAATCCCGTGTCCCGGGCGCTCTGCGAGAGGGTGAAGGCGGTGGTCTCCCCGTTGCAGTCGAAGAGCAGCAGCGCGCTGCGGGCAGGGCCCGGATTCGCGGCGAAGGTCACGTCGATTTCGGAATATCCTTCGGGCCCCTCGTCTGCCGAGAGGGTCACCCAGTCAGGGTCATTCCCCCCCCCGAAATTTCCTGACGATACGATGACGCTCCAGGGAGCCGGTGCGTTCACCGTGATCTTGCCGCTGCGGGCGAGGTAGTCGAGCGAAAGGAATTCGGCGCCGTCGTTGATGCGGACCTCCGAAGTCTGGTCGTCGGAACAGGCCCACGCTCCCGTCAGGAGGGCGAACGCCGCGAAAAGGCGAAATAGTCGTTTCATACCAAGAGATGTTTTTGGGTTTTCAGTGTTTTCCGCTAAATGTGTCCATCCGGCGATTACTGCATTGCGGGTGCAAAATTCGGGCCGATCGGACCATTTTTGTGGAAGAAATGACTATTAGAAACTCTATGCCGAAAAAAAGCGGAGCGCTCAGGCGTTCCGCTTTTTCTTCATCCGTTCGAGGTGTTCGCGCAGGTGTTCGCTGAACTCCTCGCGGCGGTGTTTGAGGTTGGCCCTCCACCCCAGCCAGCGGGTGTAGCGCAGGCGTTTTTCGGGATAGATGTCCCGGATCGTGACCAGGATGCCCGTCTCCTCCACATCGCCGAAATCGGGGTTCGACACGGTGTCGAAGACCCGCATCGTGGGCGAGAGATTCATGTAGGCGTTGATCAGCGGCGGGATGTTCTCGTTGAATTCGCGGATCTTCTGGATCAGGATGCGGTAGTTCTCCATGTAGGTCGCGCCGCAGAACAGCTCCTCGTAGTAGGGGTCGTCGAGGTCGAGCTCGATCGGGCGGATGCCCTCCACCAACTTGTCGCGGTCGGGGAAATAGCGGCGCAGGAACCAGATCAGCGCGTTGCGCGCCACCGACTTGTAGTTGGTGTACATCGTGACCTTCCCGAAGAGGTATTTGGCTTTGGGGTTCAGCACGATCAGCGCCCCGAGCCCGTCCCAGAGGTTGTCCAGCGCATAGATGCTCTTGGCATTGCCGCGGGCCTGGTAGGCGGGCTGCACGAACGAACGCCCCAGTTCGATGGTCCGGGGGAGGAATTTGCGGCGGAAGCGCTCGCTGAAACGGAAATAGTGCTCGGTCGAGAGATGGCGGGGATTGGGCGTGGTGCAGACGATGAAGCGGTAGCCGCCGACGATCTCCTGCGCCGCGGGGTCCCAGACGATCAGCTGGTAGTAGCCGTCGCGGGCGAGGTCCTCCGCGTCGATGTCCACCTCTTGACCCGTGCCGCCGCCTGCGCCGCGGAAGGCGATTTCGCGCAGACGCCCCACCTCGCGCATCAGTGCGGGACATTCGGCGGCCGAGAAGATGTAGATCTCGTTCCCGGCCTTGTTCGTGTCGCGCATTTTGCGGGCGGGTGTCAGCTCCGCGAGCAACGACTCCCGGTCGAGGGGTTCTATAATGGGTGCCATCTCTTTCTGTTCCATAGACGGGGCAAAAATATCAATTTTACCGCTACTTTGCCGGGGGATCGAGTCTGTTTTTCAAAAAATACGCTTTTTTGCGTACTTCTTCCGTCTGTTCGTGCAACGATCCGTAGCGTTGCAGGTCGGCCACGGGGATCGGGTCGCCGACGACGATGCGGAAGTGCTTGCCCTTCTGCGAGAACATCTCGTCGGGGAGCCACAGCATCTCGATGTTGAATTTGATTCCCAGCGCCTTGCGTATCCGGTAGACGCGGTAGAAGAATTTCGACAGCTCGCCTTCGACGAAGACCGGGACGATCTGCCGCTGCGAGGCATAGGCTTTTTTCAGGAAGCTGATCTTCCACGCGGGGTCGGTCACCTCGCCGTCGATGCAGCGCGAGCAGAGGCCCGCGGGGAAGGTCAGGATCGGCCGCTCGCCGAAGAACTCCTCGTCGAACTTGCGGGCGTAGGCCGTGCTCTGCGAACCGTGCTTGTTCACCGGAATCCACAGCGGCCGCAGCGGTTCGAGGTGCATCAGCAGGTCGTTGACCACCACCCTCGCGTCGCCGAAGCGGTCGATCAGCTTGTCGGCCAGCATCATGCCGTCCATGCCTCCGAACGGGTGGTTCGAGGCGAATATGTAGCGTCCTTTGGGATCGAGTTTTTCGAGCCCCTCGATCGAATAGGTGACCTGCCATTCGCGGAAACAGGCGCGGATGAACTCCTGCGGCGGCAGGTTCCAGTAGTGTTCGAGGATGTGGTTTATCTCCTTTTCGTGAATGGTGCGGCGCAGCCAGCTTATGGCCGGGCGCGGAATCCAGCGGGCCAGTCGTGGAGCCTTCTTCCTGAGTATGGCGCCGATGTCGATTTTTGGCATGGAGTGTTCACAAAATTATATCCACAAATATAGGTATTCTTTTTTGAAAAATCCCTAACTTTACACCCAAATAGACCTTTGGAAACAACCGTTATGTCGCAATATCATACTCCCGTGCTGCTGGAAGAGTCTGTGGCTCTGCTCGGTATTGATCCCGCGGGCACCTACGCCGACCTCACTTTCGGCGGAGGCGGCCATTCGCGCCGCATCCTCGCCGGACTGGGTCCCGAAGGGCGTCTTTACGGCTTCGATCAGGACCGCGATACGCTGGCCAACTGCCCCGACGACGCGCGGTTCCACTATGTGGAGAGCAATTTCCGCTTCCTGCGGGGCGCGTTGAGGCTGCGCGGCGTGAGGGAGGTGGACGGCATTCTGGCCGACCTGGGGGTCTCGTCGCACCATTTCGACGCCCTCGAACGGGGCTTTTCGTTCCGTGGCGAGGCGCCGCTCGACATGCGCATGAACCAGCGGGGACGACTGACGGCGGCGGACGTCGTGAACAACTATACCGCGGAGGAGCTGACCCGCATTCTGGGCGACTGGGGCGAGATCGAAACCCCGTGGAAGGTCGCCAACTGTCTGGCGAAGGCCCGGGCCGCGGAGCCTGTGACCACCACGGCGCAGCTGGTCGCGGCGGTGAAGCCCTGCACCCCCCGGAAGGACGAATCCAAATTCCTGACCAAGCTCTTTCAGGCGCTCCGCATCGAGGTCAACGGCGAGATGGAGGCGCTGAAAATGGCGCTGGAGCAGAGCCTCAAGGTGCTGAAACCCGGCGGGCGGCTGGTGGTGATCTCCTACCATTCGCTCGAAGACCGGCTGGTGAAGAATTTCATGCGCAGCGGCAACTTCTCGGGCACGGTCGAAAAGGATTTTTTCGGTCGTCCGCAGGTGCCGTTCGAGCCGGTCACGCGCAAGGCCGTGACCCCTTCGGCCGAGGAGCTCGGCCGCAATCCCCGTTCCCGCTCGGCGAAGCTCCGGGCGGCGGAGAAACTTTCGGAAAGGCCGAAAGTTTAATTTTTAATTCTGCAAAGATGTACCGCGACCACGAATTCGACCCCGTGACCCCCGAGGAGCAGGCCCGCCGCGAGCAGGACGAGGAGTTCGCGCGCCGCGTGCGCCGCGAGGTGCTGCGCATGGAGCGCGGCGAAGCGGAGGAGGACATCCGTGCCGATGAGGAGCGCGAGGCCGAGGAGCGTGCCGAAGCCGAGGAGCGCGAGCGGCGGGAGAGCCGCCGCAGGGCGAGCACCTTCTGGCAGTTGTTTTCGGGTTCGATCCTCGTGCGCGAGGGCGTTTCGAAATACTATCCCTACATGCTGACCATCGCGGGGATGTTCTTCCTGAGCATCGTGGTGATGTTCTGGTCGCTGCACCTCGATATGCGCTACACGCGCCTCGAACGCGACGTGCAGAAGCTCCGCGAACGCTCGATCCGCATGCAGGAGCAGCGTTACCAGCGCACGACCCATTCGGCCATCGTGCGCCAGCTGGAGGCGCGGGGCATCGAACTTTACGACCCGCTCGTTCCGGGCGAGATCATTGACGACTGAGCGGCTATGAAACAGGAACGGTCGAAGGTCAAAAGCGATATTCTGCTGCGGGTGAGGCTTCTGTACGTGCTGTTCATCCTCGCCGGGGGCATTGTGCTCGCACGGCTCGTCTGGGTGCAGCTGTTCAGCGCGGAGGTGGCCTACAACGCCGACCGTCTCGCCGGCCGCATCTTCACCGAGGAGGTGATCCCGGCCCAGCGGGGCAGCATCCTTTCGCGCGACGGCGAACCGCTGGCCACGTCGATCTTCCGCTATCAGGCCGCGTTCGACTTCGCCTCGCCGGGGCTCGATTCGCTCAAGACATTCCGGGAGCAGGCCGACTCGCTGGCCAAGCTGCTGGCCGCCTTTTTCCGGGACAAACCCGCCTCGGCCTACTCGAAGAGGTTCCGCGACGAACACGCCCGCCGCTACCGGCTGGTGAATCCCCGCGACACCTCCTACCTGCGCTCCGAGGGGTGGTTTTCGCGGATGATGGACCGCATGCGGGGCGAGGAGTATGTCACGCGACGCATCTACGACACGATCCGCGACCATACGCCCGTGATGATCTTCCCCCGCGAGGTGGATTACGCCGAGTGGGAGACCCTCCGGCGCTATCCGCTGCTGAACTGGAATATGGGCATGGTCTACCGGCTCATCGAGCGCGACGAACGCATCTACCCGCAGGGCGAACTGGCCCGCCGCACCATCGGACTGACGGGCGATAAGGGTAACTACGGCATCGAGGAGGCTTACCGCGAGGAGCTGGCCGGGCGCGACGGCAAGGCCGTGCGGCAGCGCATCGCGCGCGGCTTTTACGGCCGGGTGGCGGGCGGCGACCATGTGGACCCGGTGGACGGCTTCGACGTGGTGACGACGCTCGATCTCGATTTGCAGGATGTGGCCGACAAGGCCCTGCGGCGGCAGCTGGAGCAGCAGAACGCCCTGTGGGGAACGACGATCGTGATGGAGGTCCGCACGGGTGAGATCCTGGCGATGGTGAACCTCGGGCGCAATGCCGACGGGACCTTCGCCGAACGCGAGAATTACGCCCTGGGGCGCAGTATGGAGCCGGGTTCGACCTTCAAGCTGGCGACGATGCTCACGCTGCTGGACGACGCCGAAATGCCGCCCTCGACGGTCTACGACACCCACGACGGCGACCCGGTGACGGTGGGTCCGGCCAAGAACATCCGCGATTCGCACCGCGGCGACCGCGAGATCGACTTCCGGCGCGCCGTGGCTTCGTCGTCAAACGTCTACTTCGCCAAGGCGATCTGGGACCGTTACGGGATCACGGGCAAGAAGCAGGAGTACAGCGATTTTCTCCATAAGGAACTGCATCTGGGCGAAACCGTCGGGCTGGAACGCCTCGGCGAACGGAAACCCTCGATCACGACCGACTGGAAGGTCCCCGACCCGGGGGTGATGCTGGTCAAGATGGCCTACGGCTACCGCGTGCGGATGGCTCCGATTCAGGTCATCACGTTTTACAACGCCATTGCCAACGACGGAAAGATGATCTCCCCGGTGCTGGTGCGCGAACTGCGCCGCGGCGAACGGGTCGAGGAGGAGTTCGAGAGCCGGACCATCGCTTCGTCCATCGCTTCGCGGTCGGCTCTGCGCGAGGTGCGCGCCTGCTTGCAGGCGGTCTGCACGGAGGGCACGGCCAGCGCGTTTTTCCGCGACACCGCCCGTGTCCGCGTGGCGGCCAAGACCGGCACGGCGCAGATCACGGCGCCCACCGAGGGCGGGCGGCCCTATCTGGGTTCGATGGTGGCCTATTTCCCGGCCGACGAACCCCGCTATACGGTGCTCACGACCATCGAGACCCGTGCGCAGCCCGGAAAAGCCTACTACGGAGGTCCGCTGGCGGGTCCCGTCGTGAAGCGCATGGTCGATTACATTTACAACCGGGGCCGCGACTGGTATGCCCGGATCGACGACGACGGGCCGCGCCGCTATCCCGAGCGGATGAAGGGCGGCGACATCGCCCAGATCCGCCGCGTGGCCGACAAACTCTCGCGCCGCACCTCGTTCGACAGTCGCACGGGGTGGGGACGCGCCACGGTGGACAGCCTTGCGAACGTTTCGATCACCAGTCTGCCCGAAGACCGGAGCGTGATGCCCGACGTGCGCGGGATGGGGCTCAAGGACGCCCTCTTCATCCTCGAAAGCCGCGGCCTGAAGGTCCGCTTCACGGGGCAGGGGGCCGTGACACAGCAAAGCATCTCCGCCGGAACCCGCATCGTGCCGGGGACGGCGGTGAGTATAACATTGAAATGAAATGAAGAAACTTTCTGAACTGCTGGAAAATACGACGGTCGGGACGCTGTACGGCGACGGCTCGGCGGCGATCGCCGGACTGACCTACGATTCGCGGGCGGTGAAGCCGGGCGACTGCTTCTTCGCCGTGCCGGGGACGCAGAGCGACGGCCACGACTACATCCCGTCGGCTGTTGCGAAGGGCGCCGCGGCGGTGGTCTGCGAGCGGATGCCCGAGACGGCGGCCGAAGGCGTCGCGTATGTCGTGGTCGAAGACTCGGCGGGGGCGATGGCCGACATGGCGGCGGCGTTCTACGGCTATCCGAGCCGCGAACTGAAACTGGTGGGCATCACCGGAACCAACGGCAAGACCACGACCGTGACGCTGCTGTACGACCTCGTGCGGGCCCTGGGCTACAAGGCCGGGCTGGTCTCGACGGTGGTCTACAAGATCGACGGCCGCGAGATCGAGGCGACCCACACGACCCCCGATCCGATCCGTCTGAACGCCATGATGCGCGAGATGGCCGACGCCGGATGCGAATTCTGCTTCATGGAGTGTTCGTCGCACGCCATCGTGCAGGAGCGCACGCGGGGGCTCGACTTCGCCGGCGGCATCTTCTCCAACATCACCCACGACCACCTCGACTATCACAAGACCTTCGCCGAATACATCCGGGCCAAGAAACTCTTCTTCGACGGACTGCCCAAAGGGGCTTTCGCGCTGACAAACGCCGACGACCGCAACGGCCGCGTGATGGTGCAGAACACGGCGGCCGCGGTGAGCACCTACTCGCTGCGTGCGATGGCCGATTTCCGCTGCAAGATCGTCGAGATGCACCTCGACGGCATGCTGCTGCGCATCGACGGGCAGGAGCTGTGGGTGGGGCTGCTGGGGCGGTTCAACGCCTACAACCTGCTGGCGGTCTACGGCGCGGCGGTCCTGTTGGGGCTCGACCGGGGCGAGGTGCTGCGCGTCCTGAGCGTGCTGCACGCCGTGAGCGGCCGCTTCGAGAAGGTCCGCGCGGCGAACGGCACGACGGCCATCGTGGACTACGCCCACACGCCCGATGCGCTGGAGAACGTGATCCAGACCATCGGGGAGATCCGCACGCCCGGCCAGCAGCTGATCGTGGTGTGCGGCTGCGGCGGCGACCGCGACCGGACCAAGCGGCCCGAGATGGCGCAGATCGCCGTGAAATACGCCTCGACGGCGATCTTCACGTCGGACAATCCGCGCCACGAGTCGCCCGAGGCGATTCTCGACGACATGGTTGCGGGGCTCGACCCCGGGGTGCGTTACCTGCGCATCGCCGACCGGGCCGAGGCGATCCGCACGGCCGTGATGCTCTCGCGTCCGGGCGACATCCTCCTCATAGCGGGCAAGGGGCACGAGACCTATCAGATCGTCGGCGACGTGAAACACCATTTCGACGACCGCGAAGAAGTTCGAAAATCGTTCGAACTTCTCAATTAAAAATTGAAAATGAAGAATGAAAAATTTTTTTCAATTTGGATTTTCAACGTAACCCCCCCCCTTCCGCTGTCGTAATTTTTTTAATTTTTAATTCTTAATTTTTAATTGAGATAATGCTTTATCACCTTTTCAAGTATCTGGACGAAGCCTATAACCTGCCCGGTTCGGGCATGTTCCAGTACCTCTCGTTCCGCGCCGCGGCGGCCGTCATCCTGTCGCTGCTGATCGTCATCATCTTCGGACGCCGGATCATCGACTTCCTGCGCCGCAAGCAGATCGGCGAGGAGATCCGCGACCTCGGGTTGCAGGGCCAGCTGCAAAAGAAGGGCACCCCCACGATGGGCGGCGTCATCATCCTCATCGCCATCCTGGTCCCGATGCTGCTCGTCGGCAACCTGGGCAACGTCTACGTCCGGCTGATGCTGGTCTCGACCGTCTGGCTGGGGCTGATCGGCGGTCTGGACGACTACATCAAGGTCTTCCGCCACCGGAAAGAGGGGCTGAAAGGCCGCTTCAAGATCGTGGGGCAGGTGGGCCTCGGCATCATCGTCGGCACGACGATGTGCCTGTCGCCCGACATCGTCGTCCGCGAGAAGGTCACCCAGCCCGAGCAGACGGTCTACACGGATGCCGACGGCACGGTGGTCGGGAGCGTCCAGCGCAACGTGGTGCTCAGTTCCGAGAGCCTCAAGACCACGCAGACGACCATTCCCTTCGTCAAGAACAACGAGTTCGACTACGGCTGGCTGACGGGAGGGAATTCCACGGCGACGTGGCTGCTCTACGTGCTGGTGGCGATCTTCGTGGTGACGGCCGTGTCGAACGGCGCCAACCTCACCGACGGACTCGACGGACTGGCGACGGGCGTTTCGGTCCCGATCGTCGCGGTGCTGGGCGTGCTGGCCTACCTTTCGGGACACATCGTCTACGCCGACTACCTCAACATCATGTACATCCCCGACAGCGGCGAGCTGGTGGTCTTCGCTGCGGCGCTGGTGGGTGCGCTGGTGGGATTCCTGTGGTACAACTCCTTCCCGGCGCAGATATTCATGGGCGACACCGGGTCGCTGGCCATCGGCGGCGTCATCGCCGTCTTCGCCCTCTGTATCCGTAAGGAACTGTTGCTGCCGCTGCTGTGCGGGGTCTTCCTCGTCGAGAGCTTCTCGGTGATGATGCAGGTCGGCTACTTCAAGTACACCAAACGCCGCTACGGCGAGGGGCGGCGCATCCTGCTGATGTCGCCGATCCACCACCACTATCAGAAGAAGGGTATCTTCGAAACCAAGATCGTCCTCCGCTTCTGGATCATTTCGCTGCTGCTGGCGGCCATTACGTTGGTAACGTTGAAGATAAGGTAATATGAAACAGATCGTCGTTCTGGGCGGAGGGATCAGCGGCTACGGTTCCGCGATCCTCGCCAAAAAGAAGGGGTTCGGGGTCTTCCTCTCCGATGCGGGGCGCATCGCCGACCGCTACAAGGCCAAGTTGGACGAATGGGGCGTCCCCTACGAGGAGGGCGGCCACACCGAGGAGCGCATCCTCGCGGCCTCGGAGGTCGTGAAGTCCCCCGGGATTCCCGACACGGCGCCCATCGTGTGCAAAATCCGCGCGGCGGGCATCCCGGTGATCTCCGAGATGGAGTTCGCGGGCCGCTACACGGGCAAGGCCCGGTGCATCTGCATCACGGGTTCGAACGGCAAGACCACCACCACGTCGCTCATCTACAAGATCATGCGCGACGCCGGGATGAACGTCGCCCTCGGCGGCAACATCGGCGAGAGCTTCGCCTATTCGGTCGCCACGGGCGATTACGACTGGTATGTGCTGGAGCTGAGTTCGTTCCAGCTGGACGGCATGTATAAGTTCCGGGCGCATATCGGCGTGCTGATGAACATCACGCCCGACCATCTGGACCGCTACGACCATTGTTTTCAGAACTATGCCGACTCGAAGATGCGCATCACGCAGAACATGACCTCGCGCGACTGGTTCGTCTACTCGGGCGACGACGCGGTGATCCGCGATCAGCTGCCGAAATACGACCTCCGGATGCGCCAGCTGCCGTTCATGGCCCATGCGGCCGTGGCGAGCGGCGCGGGCGACGCCTTCCTGTGCGACGGGAAGTTCACGGCGACGGCCGGCAAGGCGTCGGTGGAGATCGACACCGCGAAGCTGCGGATCAAGGGGCTGCACAACGCCTACAACGCTATGGCGGCGGCTTTGGCGACCCTCGCGGCGGGCGTCGCCCCGGCGAAGATCCGCAGGTCGCTCTACGATTTCGCGCCCGTCGAGCACCGGTTGGAACCCGTGGCCGAGAAGGGCGGCGTGCTGTGGATCAACGACTCGAAGGCCACCAACGTCGATTCGGTCTACTATGCGCTGGAGAGCATGACGCGCCCCGTGGTGTGGATCGCCGGCGGCACGGACAAGGGCAACGACTACGAACCCCTGAAAGCCTTCGCCCGGGCCAAGGTCCGCACGCTGGTCTGCATGGGGCTGGACAACGCCAAGCTGGTGAAGGAGTTCACCGGGGTGGTTCCCGAGGTGGTTTCGACCGATTCGCTCGAAGCCGCCATGACGGCTGCGAAGGCCGCGGTGCGCCCCGGCGACGCGGTGCTGCTGTCGCCCGCCTGCGCGAGCTTCGACCTGTTCAAAAACTACGAGAACCGCGGCGAGCTGTTCAAAAACTGGGTGACGGAAAAGGCTTAGGACGATGTACCGGGACGAGATGAACGACGAACGTGCGGCGGCCGAACTGGCCCGCGACGCCGCGCCCCGGCGCCTCCGCCGGAGTGCGCTCGCGGACGAGGCGTGTGCCGCGGAGGGAACGGCCGGTGCCCGGGAGGGGGACGAAGGGCCCCGGTTCCGCTTCTTCACGGGCGACCGGGTGCTGTGGATCATCCTCGCCGCGCTGGCGGTGATCTCGGTGCTGGTGGTCTACTCCTCGACGGCCAAAATGGCCTACGACGCCCATACGGCCCGCACGACGGCGCATTTCCTGCGCCAGCAGCTGATTCTGCTGGTCGTCAGCGTCCTCGTCATGCTCGTCGTGCAGCGGATCGACTGCCGTATCTATAACTACCTCGCCCGGCCTGCCTATTTCCTTTCGGTGGCGCTCACCGTCGCCGTCTACTTCATCGGCGCCACGACCAACGGCGCGGCCCGCTGGATTCCGCTGGGACCCTTCCAGTTCCAGCCCTCCGAGGCCCTGAAGGTCGCCACGGTGCTGTTCCTGGCCCAGCAGCTGGCCGGGCGGCAGTCGAAGATTGACAAGATACGCATCGTCCCGACGTGGAGGTTCTGGACCTGGCGTTCGTCGCCCGAGCAGCGGAAAATCTGGCGCGAGGGCACGTGGCCGATCCTGATGCCGGTGGCCGTTTCGGCGCTGGTGATCTTCCCGGCGCATACCTCGTCGGCGGTGCTGGTGTGCCTGGCGTCGTGGGTGATGATGCTGATCGGCCGCGTACGCTTCGGCGAGCTGATGAAGCTCGTGGGATGGGGCGCCGCCGCCATCGTCGTCGTCATGACGCTCAACCTCGGGCGCAGCGAGACCGCCGAAGGGCGCGTCTCGACATGGATTCACCTCTGGACCGAATCGCAGACCGAGAAGCCCATCGAACACCTCTCCGACACCGAACGTTCGATGATCGCCATCTACAACGGCGGCATTCTGGGCGAGGGCGCCGGGCAGAGCGCCATGCGCGTGGAGATGATCCACCCCGAGAGCGACTATGCCTATGCCTTCTTCGTCGAGGAGTACGGCATCATTCTGGCTGTCGTGCTGCTGATGCTCTACCTGTGGGTCTTCTTCCGGGGGATCGAGATCTTCCGCCGCTGCGGAACGGCTTTCCCGGGGCTGCTGGTGCTGGGGCTGGCGTTGCTGATAACGTGTCAGGCGCTGCTGCACATCATGGTCACGGTGAACCTGATTCCCGAGACGGGGCAGACCCTGCCGCTGATCTCGCGCGGCGGATCGTCGATGCTCTTCACGATGATCGCCTTCGGGATGATCCTGAGCGTCAGCCGTCAGAACGACGAGCAGTCGCACGACCGGCCGAAAAACGAAACATTGTACGAAAAGTAGCTATGGAAGAGATTCGATTGGACAAATACCTTTGGGCGGTGCGGATTTTCAAAACCCGCAGCGATGCCGCCGACGCCGTCCGCACGAACAAGGTGACGGTCAACGGCTCCTATGCCAAGCCCTCGCGCGAGGTGAAGATCGGCGACGTGATCGCCGTGCGCAAGCAGGCCGTGACCTACTCCTACAAGGTGCTCGATCGGGTGTCGAGCCGCCAGCCGGCCAAGAACGTGCCGGAATACTGCCTCAACATCACGCCGCAGGAGGAGCTGGACAAACTCAACGTGCCCCGCGAAACGATCTTCGTTTTCCGCGACCGCGGCACGGGACGTCCGACCAAGAAGGAACGCCGCGAGCTGGACGGGCTGATGGAGGAGATTTACTACGACGACGAGGAGTAATTGCCTGAGCCGGGGGCGGAGGACTGGTTTCGAAGCTCTGGTAGCTTGCATCGCCTATAGAGCCCGGCTCTTAGCCGGGGGCGCAGGATTGGTTTCGAAGCTCTGGTAGCTCGCATCGCCCATAGAACCCGGCTCTTAGCCGGGAAAAGAGAGACCCGGCAGGAGCGCAACCCCTCTCTTTTTTCCTGAAGAATTCAAAAAAAGGAAAAAAGGAGGCAACCTGCCGGGCTCTTTTTTTCAGCGGAATCCGGCAGGTCCGCGCAAAATGAAAGGGCGGCGCCGAATCCTGACATCTGAGGCTTTTGGCGGGCCCTGAACAAACAGAAAACAGCACACACCCTTCCGGGGGTGCTGTATCATTTGTCCATAAAATTTGCCAAAATTTCAGATGCCGATACAACGTGATATGTCAAGAACGCAATAAAGTCGGGGAGGCTTTACGCAGTAAAGATAACGAAAAAGTCGGGCAATGCAAAAAAATATTTGATTGCGTAGTTTCCGCGGCAGGACTGAACCGGGGAAAATAGAAAAAGGGCGGCGCTGAATTCCAGCATCTGAGGCTTTTGGCGGGCCCTGTTAGACAGAAAACAGCACCGCCCGAGGGGCGTTATATGGCAAAAAAGCGGCCCGAAAGCCGCTTTTTCTATTTTTTGTTGAAATAGTTCATCGTCAGCTGCGTTCCGACGGTTGCGAACGACCGGATGGCATCGACGAAGACTTTGAGCCGCTCGGGCAGGGCCGTCCGCTCCTCGTCGGACCACTCCCCGAGCACATACTCCACCTGATGCCCTTTGGGAAAGTCGCCGCCCACGCCGAAGCGCATCCGGGCATACTCCTCCGTGCCGAGCAGTTCGGTGATGTTTTTCAGTCCGTTGTGGCCGCCGGCGCTCCCCTTCGGGCGCAGGCGCAGCGTGCCGAACGGCAACGCGATGTCGTCCGAGATGATCAGCAGGTTTTCCAACGGAATCTTCTCGGCCTCCATCCAGTAGCGGACGGCCTTGCCCGAAAGATTCATGTAGGTCGAGGGTTTCAGCAACACCAGCGTCCGGCCCTTGTGCCGGACTTCGGCGATGTCGCCGTAGCGGGCCGTCGTAAAAACAGCGTTGGACGCCTCTGCGAGGGCGTCCAACACTTTGAAACCGATGTTGTGGCGGGTTCCGGCATACTCGGCGCCGATGTTCCCGAGCCCAACAATGAGGTATTTCATGCTCCGGATTATTTCTCGGCGGCAGCGGCGCCACGCGATGCGCGGGTCACGCGGACGGCGCACACGGCGGTCGATGCCGGAGTCACGAATTTCAGGTTCTCGATGGAGAGGTCGCCGACGAAGATGGTCTTGCCGACACCCAGCGTGGTCACGTCTACGACGATCTCGTCGGGCAGGTTCTCGACCAGGGCGCTGACGACCAGCTTGCGGGCCGACAGGGTCAGTTTACCGCCGACCTTCACACCCTCGGCGTTGCCCGTCAGGCGCACCGGAATGGCGATCGACACGGGTTTGCCGTCGGCGATGCGGAAGAAATCCAGGTGGAGGATCTCCTCACGGACGGGGTGGAACTGGGCCTCGCGCAGTACGGCCAACTCTTTCTTGCCCTCGATGTCGAACTCCACGATATAGGAGTTGGGGGTGTAGATCAGGGGTTTGATCTCGCGGGGATCGACCGAGAAGGTCTCCGTCTCGCCATTGCCGCACAGTACGCAGGGCACCATGCCTTCGCGGCGTACAGCCTTGGCTGCTTTCTTGCCGAAATCGCTGCGTTTCACAGCCTTTACCGAAATAGTTTTCATGGTAATCGTTTGTTTTTTAATGTGTTTCCTTCGGCGGTTCTCAATGCGGCCTCTGCGGACCGCATCCCATTTCCGCCTGCTTTCGGAGCGCAAAGATAGTGTAAATAATCAGGAATTAAAAATGAAAAATGAAAAATTAAGAATTGCCGATCCGCTCTTTTGAATAGGAAACAGAGGATTTTGAACGGAATCGTCATCCTGCATATCCTCTTTGCCGTTTACCTTTGTGACGAATCACCGAATGGAAAAGATCATGGACAGAACACTTTTGCGGTTATGTATTCTTTTTTTGGCATCCGTGTTTCCGGTGTGCCGGCAGTTTGCGGCGCGACCCGGGCAGACACTCTCCGCGATCCGGGTCCTATGGAACGAACCCGGAATTTCCGGAAGCGTCGAGGTCCGCAACGGGGAACTGCTCCGGTTGCGGGTCATCGGCAGCGGCCGGACACTCGAGGGGAGCGAATTCCGTATTGCAGGGCGGCAGTTCCCGGGAATAGAGCTGCAAATCGCCTCTCCGGATCTGGCGCCCGGACCCGGGCCGACGCTGGTGACGGTCAGGACCTCTCTCCATGCCTTCTCTTTTTTCCTCCGGGACGTGAACTCCTCCTGCCCGATCTATCTGCCCGCATACGGCGTTGCCGTGGTGCCTGCGGAGGACGGCCGGGACTATGCCGGAATCGAACGCGAGATACTTTCCCGCGGGCTCTCGACCAAAGCCCGGCGGGCCGACTGGGAGCCCGAAGCCTTTTTCGACCGGGTGGCCGCCCGTACGCGGAACATGAGCGTTCCCGTCTGGCTGGGGCTGGGCCGGGATATGCGCATGTTCGAGATCACCGAGGAGTTGCAGGATACGCCCAACGAGGATAAGATTGTCAAACCTACGATGTCTTCGGCGGCTTTCGGCCTGCCGGAGACCGCCGGCCGGCCCTTGTTCTACCGCTATGCCCTGGGACGGGGCGTCGGGGCGCTGAACAACATCCGCCGTTCTTTGGAGGAGGGCGTTTTGCCGATCTATCACGCTGAAATGCGCGACGACGACATCGTTTATCATTCGGTGTCGTTCGCCGCACTCGAAAGTTCGTCTCTCGGACCCGGTGCCGTGCAGGGGACGCATTACATGATCTCGGATGCGTACAGCCCCGGGCGGGTCTTCACCGAGACGCAGCAGAGGCAGTTGGAGGAGGTCCGTGCGCGGACGAAGACGCCCGCCGAGGAGACGGTGCTCTATTGCCGCACCGAGATTCGCAATACGGGACGTGTTCCCCGGTATGCCTGGGTGAAGGTTCCTTTTCCGGGTGTGGACGCGGCCTACGGATTCGAGCCCGGAACGGGATTTTCGGGCTATTCCGAAGAGCGTGTTTTCTGCATATCCCGCTGGAACGGTCTTCCGATGCCCAACGAAGAACTGGCGGTGCTGCTGCAACCGGGCGACACGGCATTTTTCGAATTCCGGATGCCCCACTCCCCGGTCTCCCGGACCCGGGCGGAGCGGCTCGGCGAAAGGCCGTTCGACGAGGTTTTTGAAAATTGCAAGGCTTATTGGAAGGGGCGGCTCGCCGCGGCCGCGCAGGTCTGCCTGCCGGAGAAGCGGATCGACGAAATGGTGCATGCCGGACTGCTGCACCTCGATCTGAATACGATCGGCGAAGGCCCCGACAAACCGCTGGCCGCAAAAGCCGGGGTCTATTCCCCGATCGGGACGGAGAGCGCGCCGATCATCCAATTCTATTGCTCGATGGGGTGGACCGATCTGGCGCGCAGGTCGCTCGATTATTTTATGGCTACGCAGCAGGACAACGGCCAAATCATGAATTATTACGGTTACACGATCGAGACGGGGGCCGTGCTGTGGTGTGCGGGTGAATATTTCCGCTACACCCGTGATACGGCGTGGATCGAACGGGTGTGTCCCCGGCTGCTGAAAGCCTGCGGATTCCTGACCGAATGGCGGGCGCGCGACGGCAAAGACGGCTCGGGCATGATCAGCGGCAAAGTGGCCGATCCCGAAGACAGTTATCATCAGTTCATGCTCAATGCCTATGGGTATTTGGGGATGAGCCGCATGGCCGAAGTGATGGAGGCGTTGGGAAAGCCCGAAGCGGAGCGCCTGCGTGCCGAGGCCGACGACTGGCGGCGTTCGATACGCAAGGCTGCGCTGGACAGCTGGGCGACCTCGCCGGTCGTACCGCTGGGCGACGGGACCTGGTGCCCGACGCTCCCGCCCTGGACGGAGGCTCCCGGTCCCCGGTTGCTGTATCAGAAACCGGAAAAATTCCGTTCGCACGGGACCTTTACCGTGCCCGATGCGGGACTGAGCCCTGCCTATCTGGTCTTCGGGGAGGTGTTCGGACCCGAGGAGCCGCTTTCCCGAATGCTGATGACCTATATCGGAGAACTGATGTGTCAGGGGAATACGGGGTTCAGCCAGCCCTATTATGGCAGATTGAACTGGTGGTGGCTGCAAACGGGCCGTACCGGGCCGTTTCTCGACGCTTATTACACCGCCGTGTCCGCTCATGCCGACCGGGAGACGTACAGTTTCTGGGAGCATTTTTACCGGCTGAGCTCCCATAAGACGCATGAGGAGGCCGGGTTTCTGATGGAGACCCGCTGGATGCTCTATCAGGAGCGGGGCGATACGCTGAATATCTTCCGGACGATCCCCCGGAGTTGGCTCGAAGCAGGGAAACGGATCGTTCTGAAAGACGTGCGGAGCTATTTTGGTTCCGTGGATGCGGTTGCCGAGGGAATCAGGGAGGGGCGGCTCGAAGCCGTCGTCTCCTGCGCCGGGGAGCGGAAGCCGCGCTGCGTGGCCGTGAGGCTCCCGCATCCCGGGAACCGTCGGCCGTCGAAAGTCTCCGGCGGTCGCTATGTTCCCGAAACGGAAACGGTGGTGATCGACGATTTCGGCGGACAGGCACGGGTCGTTCTCGAATTTGAATAGAATGGTTATGAAATCGAATGTCTTGTTGTGGGCCGTCACGATGGCGGCGTCGGGGCTGTGCCTGCATGTCGCCGGCAGCCCTTCCGGCTCCGGAGAGTCGGAAAAAGCGGCAGCCGGAAATATCCGGGATTATCTTCATGCCGAATTTCCCTGTGCCGTGACGCAGGTCGATGCCGGGCTGGAAAGCATAAGGGTCTGCGGGCGGACGGACGGTGACGGTCCGTTCAGCCTCTGCGAACTGATGCCTTCCGGGGAGATCGGCGATGCCGGGGCGTTCCGGTGCCGGCTCGGGGAGAAGGAACTCGTTTTCGACCGGACTTTCGACCGTTATGCAATGCGGGAGGGCGTGTCGTATGACCGCACATTGTCCCGATGGGTCATCGTCAGGACCGGGGACCCGGAAAACCGGCCGGTGTCGCATGCCCGCTATGCGGATCGGATCGAGCCGCAGCAGCTGACTCAGCCGCTTTCCCCCGCCTCGAAAAAGGGGTTGGGGGATGTGCATGCGGATTCGCTGATGGTCCGCGATCTGGACACACTCAGCATCACGAGCGCTACGGTCAATATCCGGATCACGACCTTCATGTACTCCCGGCCCGGGCCGCGGCGGATCGAACATGTCTACGGAGGGGAGAAATACTATTTCGATGCGGGATATGTGGGGGCGCTCGATGAAACGTTGAGGGTTTGCCGGGACCGCCGGATCGCGGTGGCGGCGATCATCCTGATCAACAATGCGGCCTCCGCCGCCGATCCCGTGATCGGGCCCTTGCTGCAACATCCCGACTACACGTCCGAAGGGAACTATTCGATGCCCGACATGTCTGCTTTCCGCAGCGTCCGGGCCTATGCGGCGGCCCTCGATTTCTTGGCCGGACGCTATTGCCGGCCGGACGGGCGTTACGGCCGGATACATTATTGGATCATGCACAATGAGGTGGATTCGGGACTGGAATGGACCAACATGGGACCCGGCAAACCCGTGGAGGTTTATATGGATGCCTATGTGAAATCCATGCGTTTGTGCCACAACATTGTGCGGCGCTACGACGCCCATGCCTGGGTGATGGCCTCGCATACGCATGCGTGGGCCGTTGCCGACAATCCGAAGACCTATGCCACGCGGGAAATGCTGGAGATTCTGAATGACTATTGCCGGGCCGAAGGGGATTTCAGATGGGGCCTGGCTTTCCATTGCTATCCCCACAGCCTTTACGAACCCAAGACGTGGCTCGATGAAAAGGCGCTGTATACGGACGATACGCCGATCGTCACCTACAAGAATCTGGAGGTGCTCGACCGCTGGATACGGTCGCCGCGAAACTGCTACGAGGGGCGGCTGAAGCGTCCTCTCTGGCTGTCGGAGAACGGAACGAACTCGCCGAGCTATTCCGAACGGGACCAGTGCGAACAGGCGGCGGGGTTTGCGTGGGGATGGAAAAAGATCGCCGCGCTGGACGGAATAGACGCCCATGTGTGGCACAACTGGGCGGATCATGAGAAGGAGTACGGTCTGCTCATCGGTTTGCGCAAGCTCCCCAAAGAGGGGCGGGAGCCGAAAGAGGTCTGGCATGTCTACCGGGCGGCGGGGACTCCGCACGAAGAGGAGGCGTTCCGGAAATACCTGCCGGTGATAGGCATCGGCGACTGGAATATCATTCGTGATGTCCCCGATTCCTGTAATCTTTCGGCGACACGCCGAAGTGCTTTTTGAAAATTACCGAAAAGTGGGTGTAGTTGCTGAACCCCACGTTCTCGGCCACCTCGTAAAGATTCCACGAGCCCTCCTCGATCATCTCTGCGGCCCGCCGCAACCGGTATGCGCGGATGAAATCGGCGGGAGCCATGTTGGTCAGCCCTTTCAGTTTGCGGTAGAAGCTGGTCCGACTGAAAGCCATTTCGCTTGCGATCTCGTCGATGTTCAGCTCCATGTCGGACAACGACTTTTCCAGCAGCTCCATCAGCTTGTCCATGAATTTGCGGTCGAATGCGTTCAGTTTTACCGGAGGCTCCTCCCGGCCGGTTTTCGACCGGGCTGAAAAATAGTAGCTGCGCAGCTTGCTCCGGTTGCGGAACTGGTTGCCGATCAGCAGCAGCAGGTATTCGACGTTGAAAGGCTTGCAGACGTAGGCGTCGGCCCCGTGCGTCAGTCCTTCGATCTGTTCGGGCATCGAGGTTTTCGCCGTGAGCAGGATTACGGGGATGTGGCTCAGGTCCGGATGCTGTTTGACCCGGGCGCACAGTTCGTAACCGGACAATCCCGGCATCACTACGTCGCTCAGGATCAGGTCCGGGCTTTCGCTCTGCAAGATTTCCCACGCTCGGGTGCCGTCGGTCGCCTCGATCACGTTGTACTCTTCGCCGAGCATCTGTCTGAAATAGATCATCAGTTCGGTGTTGTCCTCTGCCACCAGAATCGTGTATTCGTGTTTTCCGGCGTCTTGCTGTTCCGATGTCCGGCCGATGTCCGCCGGGATCGGGGATTCGGCGTCGGATTCGGGGATGCCGGCTCCCGCTTTCTCCTCCGGAGAGTAGATGTCGCCGGAAGGAAGTATGAACGAGAATTTCATTCCCGTCGGCTTCCGGAGTTCGGCGATGATCTTTCCGCGGTGCATCTCGACCAGCCGCAGGGTGTAATGGAGTCCGATGCCGCTTCCCGTGTAATCGGGTCTCAGCCCCGCGGGAGATTCGATCTGGCGGTACCGGACGAACAGTTCGCCGAGCTTGTCCTCGGGAACTCCCGGCCCGTTGTCGGATACGGAGATCTCCAGATACCTTTCCTGCGGGGATTCTATTCCGTAGTGTTCGTGGACCTCCAGGATGCTGCGCTCCTCGGCGACGATCTCGATCCGGCCGTTCTCGGGCGTGTATTTCATGGCGTTGGAGAGCAGGTTGTGCATGATTTTCTCGATCTTGTCCGGATCATACCAGATCTCCAGAGGACGGACCTGCGGGGAGAAGACGACAGATATGTTCTTTTCGGCGGCGACGATCCGGTAGCTGTTGACGATGGTTTCCAGTTCGGCCGCAATGTCCGCGCGGACGATTTTCAGCGAGAGCATGCCGTCTTCCATCTTCCTGAAATCCAGCAGCTGATCCATCAGCCGGTGCAGCTGGCTGCAATTCCGGTGGATCGTCGTCAGCAGTTTCCCGGCGCTGCTTTCCGGGTCGATCAGCCGCATGAGCTGCTGGGTCGGGGCGGAGATCAGCGTCAGGGGTGTGCGCAGTTCGTGGGAGATGTTGGTGAAAAAGGTCATTTTCATTTCGTTCACGTCCTGCTCCCGTTTGTGCTCGTTGGCTTCCAGCTCCAGACGCTCCTGCTGGAGCCGGATTTTGATGCGCAGGTTGGTGAAGAACAGGATGGCGGCCGTGAGCAGCAGGATATAGACGGCCCAGGCCCACCAGGTCGCCCACGGAGCGGGCTTCACGGTGATCCTCAGTGTCGCGGGAACGGCGCTTTCCAGTCCGTCGCCGTTGATGGCCTTGACCTGAAAGACATAGTCGCCCGGAGTGAAGTTGGAGTACGAAGCCCGGCGGTACTCTCCGACGAAATTCCATTTTTCGTCGAAGCCTTCGAGCTTGTAGGCATAGGTGAGTTTGCGCGGGGACAGAAAGTCGATTCCCGAATAGTCGATCGTGATGACCGAGTGTTTGTGGGAGAGCGTGATCCGGTCGGTGCAGGAGACAGGCTTTTTCAGTACGGAGCCCTTTTCCGCCGGAACGACGCTTTCGTTTTTGATCTTCAGGTCCTCGATCACCACGGGCGACCGGCGGTCGTTCCGGGTCAGGACCTGGGGGTCGAAAAAGGTCAGTCCGTGATTGCCTGTGAAGAATAGGGTGCCGTCGGAACGGAGCAGGCTCGCCTTTTCGTGGAAAAGGTTGCCTTTCGTGCCGTCGTTCTCGAAGTAGTTGGTGATCGCCATGTCCCGGTCGATCCGGGATATGCCGTAAGCGGTGCTCAGCCAGATGTCGCCCGTACGGTCCTGCCGGATGCAGGTGATGTCGTTGCAGGGAAGTCCGTCCGCCATGCTCAGCGTGCGGTATTCCGAACCTTTTACATACATGACCCCTTCGTTGTAGCTGCCGAACCAGATTCGCTGCTGGGAGTCTTCGAAAATATCGATGCAATGGCGGCTGATGGCCGAGGTCTCGGGCGACGGCATTTTCACGGGCGAAACGGACATGGTCTGCGAATCGATGGTGTAAACGTCGTTTCCGAATGCGGAAAAGAGCAGCCGGCCGTCGGAAAGCAGGTAGACTTTGGAGATGTTGCCGGAATATATCTTTTCCAACGCTCCGGGGAGAGCGCCGTTTCGGAGCAGGAACAGTCCGCTGGCCAGTCCGAACCAGATATTTCCGGCCCGGTCTTCCGTGATCGTCGCGGACCCGATTCCCCGGTGCGGGATCGTGTGCAGCACGGCGATCTTGCCGTCGCTGTCGTATGTTGCCACCGCGAGCTGTTCCGCGCCGGCGATCCACAGCCGGTGCCGGGAGTCGATGAAGAGCTCTTCGACCAGATTGTTCGTTTTGAATATCGGGGAGTTCGAGGTGTCGTATCTTCTGACCGTGCGGTCCTTGCCGTAAAACCAGAGCCCCCGGTAGCGCGTTCCCACCCACAAGTTCCGGTGTTCGTCCTCGACGATCCGCGTGGAGAAAACATCCTTGAAGGTGCCGTCGATCTCGTGGTCGAGATTGAAAAAACTGTGTTGGGGATTGATCACGGCGAAGCCGTTGTCGAACGACCCGATCCATACGTTGTCCTGCCGATCGACGTAACAGCACAGGGGTTCGCGCGAATGGAGCGGTTCCGTATATTCGGGCGGGTCCTGCTGGAGGGTTTGGCGGAGAGCGTCGTAGAGGAATATTCCGTCGGCCGAGGTCCCGATCAGGTATTTGAGCGGTCGGATCTCCCGGATGAAGTGGATGTAAGCCTTGTTCAGGGCCGGATTCGACGCCAGAATGGCCGGTGTCTCCAGGAAGGAGGCTGTCGCCGGATCGAAAAGGGTAATGCCCGAACCGGTTCCGAGCATGAATATCCCCTGGGGATCGGGACAGATGCAGGTCACGCTTTTGTCGCGGTCGAGCGCAACGGGTGTCCAGACCGATCCGTTCCGGCAGGCCAGTCCCCTGTGGGTGCCGGCCCACAGGTTCCCCGACTTGTCTTCCACCAGCGTGCTGACCGTAGCGGCCCGGAGGTTTTCGTCGGGAACCATCTCCACGCATCGGTTCTGCGGGTCGATTTTCCCGATGCCCGAGGTGGTGGTGGCCCAGATCGCGCCGTGCGAGTCTTCGGTGATGGAGAGCACGTAACGCGGGCCGGGCATCTTGTAACGCAGGAACCTGTCGTGCGTGAAGTCGTAACGGTTGATTCCCGTGCTGGTGCCGACCCACAGCTGGTGGCGGGAGTCGAGAAAGAGACTATATATCATGTCGTTGTCCAGCGAAAGCGAATCGTTCTTGTCGTGGAAGAAATGCTTGAATTCGTAGCCGTTGTAGCGGTTCAGCCCTCTCGCCGTGGCTATCCACACGTATCCGAGACTGTCCTGACAGAAGTTCCGGACGCACAGGTGGCTCGGATTGGGCGAGACGGCGCTGCCCGGGCGGGCGGCATAGTCATGCGCCCCTCCCTTGGTATGGCAGGATAAGAAGCTGAACAACAGTATACATAGAGAGGCTCTGATCGACATAAGGTCCGGGTTTTCGTCAAAAGGTCAAGGAAAGATAAGTAATTTTTCAGGACGGAACAACGGGGGTACCGGAAAACGAAATAATTTGAACGGATTTACAAAGTTTATCGGAAACGGATCGACCGGGATATGAAAAAAATTGAACGGGGCGAGACTCTTGTTCTGTTATTTTATTAAATAATTTTGTCATACCTGAAATCAACCTTTAATCCAGCCTATGACAAATTCTTTTTTCTATCGGTATGCCGGATTCCGGCGGTTCATTTTCGAGAATCCAAAAATTGTCAACTAACCCATCATGTTATGCTAAAACTTTTACGTTCCGGAATAACATTCCTGATTCCGGTGTTATTCTCGTTTTTCTGTGTCGGGCCGGTCTTTTCCCAAAACCGGCCGCTGACCGTCAAGGGTGTGGTGCGTGATGCCAACGGTATGGAGATGGCGGGCGTGACGGTTCTGCTCAAAAACTCGTCGGTGGGTACGGTCACCGATTCGGGCGGCGCCTTTACGATTTCGGTCCCCGGCAGGGAGAGCGTGCTCGTCTTCTCTTTCATGGGCTACAAGCCCGAGGAGGTGCCCGTCGGCAGCCGCCTCGCGCTTGAAGTCACGCTGCGGGAGGAGGCTTCGGCCATCGAGGACGTGGTCGTGGTCGGCTACGGTGTGCAGAAGAAGGTCTCGGTGACCGGCTCCGTCTCCTCCGTGAGTGCCAGCGACATCAAGAAGAGCACTTCGGCGAGCCTGTCCAGTGCGTTGGCGGGCCGGATTTCGGGTCTGGCTTCGACCCAATCGACGGGCGGCCAGCCCGGTGTCGATGATGCCGTGCTTTACCTGCGCGGCGCCGGTACGACCAATGTTACCAGTCCGCTGATCCTGATCGACGGTGTGCCCCGTGACAACATCCGCACGATCGATCCCAATGAGGTGGAATCCATTTCGGTGCTGAAAGATGCTTCGGCGACGGCTGTTTTCGGAGTCCGCGGCGCCAACGGCGTCATCCTCATCACCACGCGCCGCGGCCAGGAAGGCAAGGCCAAGCTCTCGATCAACGCGACGCAGAGTTTCGCCACTTTCGCCAAGCGTCCGGAGCGCCTGCACTCGCTGGACTACCTGCGCATGCGTAACGAAGCGCTGACCAACGACGGCAAGGCCGGGATCGACCCCGAGTTGTTCGCCATGTACGAGAACCCGCTCAAAGGGCTCGATCCCAACGACCCGGACTATGCGGCGAAAGCCGCCAACCGGCGCTACCTCTATCCGGACATCGACCAGTACCGCGCGATGTTCAAGCAGTTCGCACCCCAGACCACGGTCAACGCCAATGTGTCGGGCGGCACGAAGCGGCTCTCCTATTTTGTCAATGTGGGCTACACCTATCAGGGCGGCCACCTGAAAACCGAACCCAAGTCGAAACTGGGTTACGATGCTTCGATGCGTATGAACCGCTGGAGCTTCCGTTCGAATCTCGACTACAAACTGACCGAGTCGCTGAAAGCGTCGCTGAATCTGGGCACCTATATCGAGACGGTCGGTATGCCGAGTTATTCGGTGGCCGGATTCGGCGATCCCCAGACGATGACCGGCGCCATGTTCTGGTACTCTTCGCTGATGCTTCCGCTGTCGCCCGGTCCGCTGACGCTTCCCGATCACGGGGTGGGCATTCCCGGAGGCGGTTTCCTGGGCGCCTACTCGCCGGTGACGGGCGGAACCTATCTTGCCGTTTCGGGCTATGAATATGCCAACGGGTTCGGCTACCACAACCGGGTCAATGCCAACCTGAACTCCACGTTCGCACTGGAATGGGATTTGGGCAGACTCGTGACCAAGGGTCTCGTGCTGCGCGGCATGATCTCTTACGACGCCGTTTCGCAGACATCGACCGAGGGTGTCAAGCGCAGCAAGAACTACGCCCTGCAAGTGGGCAGCGACGGGGAGTCGTTCAACTACATCAACAATTTCACCGACGATATCAACATGATCGTCTACAAGGGCGCCGGTACGTCGTACAAGATCAACATGCAGGCGATCCTCTCCTACAACCGCACGTTCGGCCGCCATACCGTGGGCGCGACGTTCGTGGCCCAGCGCGACCATTGGGAGTCGGGCGGCGGTGAAATGCCTTACAACGTCGTGGGTATCGCGGCGCGCGCCACCTATGATTACGATAACCGCTATTTCGCCGAATTCAACCTCGGTTACAACGGTTCGGAACAATTCTCTCCCGCGAAGCGTTTCGGCGTTTTCCCCGCAGTGTCGGTCGGTTGGGTGGTCAGCAATGAATCGTGGCTGAAGGACAACAATGTTCTGACCAACCTCAAATTGCGCGCTTCCTACGGCAAAGTCGGCAACGACCAGATGAACGCCGCCCGTTTCATGTATCTCGACCAGATCTCCGTGGCAGGCGGCGGCTACCTCCCCAGCCTGGGTCTGGGCCAGCGTATCAATGAAGCGATCGTCGGCAACACCGGTATCACCTGGGAAACGGCGTCGAAATACAACGTCGGTGTCGATGTGGGACTGTTCCGCGATCTCTCGCTTTCGGTGGACCTCTTCCGTGAAGACCGCAACGACATTCTCACGCAGCGCAACACGATTCCTGCGTTCCAGGGCATCACGGCGGCGCAGCTGCCCCGTGTCAACATGGGCGAGGTCGAGAACAAGGGCATCGAGTTCGAGGTGAGCTATAACAAGCAGATCACCAAGGACCTGCATCTGTCGATCAGCGGGAATTTCGGACTGAACCGCAACGAGGTGAAGTTCGCCGATGAAATTCCTCTCGGCGAAGGGTATGCCTACCAGTACCGCAAGACCGGCTATTCGCTCGGCCAGGAGTTCGGATACCTGATCGACCGGTCGAACAACGGCGGGTACTGGACCAAGGAGACGCTCGCTTCGACGGATCTCGTCTATGATTTCGGCACGCCCCGTCCCGGCGACTTCGTCTACCGCGATCTCAACGGCGACGGCCATATCAACGAACGGGACATGGCGCCTGTCGGCAACGGCACCGTGCCGCGCCGCACCTACGGCCTTTCGCTCGGGCTGAGCTGGAAAGGACTCGATTTCAGCGTGTTCTTTCAGGGGCTGGGCGGCTTCCATTCCGTCTACCTGGGCAATATGGCGACCGAAACCGCCCTGGAAGGTTCCTATTTCAACTGGCATCGCCATGCGTGGACCGAGGAGCGCTGGAAGAACGGCGAGAAGATCACTTACCCGGCTTTGGGAACGTCGAACAACACCAATCATCAGCGGAACGACTTTTTCATTCAGGACAAGACCTTCCTGCGGCTCAAGAACATGGAGATCGGCTACACGATTCCCGCACACCTGCTGCGCAGGGCCGGCATTACGAATCTCCGCATTTTCCTGAGCGGTCAGAATCTGGTCACCTGGTCGCGGCTGCTGGCCGATCACCTCGATCCGGAGCCTTTGAACCCGATGCACTACCCGCTGACCCGGATGTTCAACATCGGTGTAAACCTTTCTTTCTAACCCGAGGAATACCAAGATTATGAAATTGACGAAATTATATCGTGCAGCGGCGGGCTTGCTCGCTTTGGCGACGGTGAGCGCCTGTGAAAGCGCCCTGGACATGGCTCCCGACGGATATGTCTCCATTCCGCAGATTTTTCAGGACAATGAGCAGACGGGCGCCTGGCTGAACACCTGTTATGAATACATTCCCGAAATGGGCATCAAGTTCCATTACTGGTCGCGCGGTCTGGTGGTTTGGAGCGATGAGGCATGGGACAGCGACGAAGGGGCCGGTCTGATGTCGGGCTTGCTTTATAAAGGGCAGGCTTCGGCCGACAACCACCCGATCGTGAATCTCAGCGCCAATTTCGGCAACGGCGACTACTGGAACCGTTATTGGGCCGCTATCCGCAAGTGCGCCGTCTTCCTGAGCTACATCGACGGCGCCAACGTTACCTCTCAGTCCGACAAGATGCGCTGGAAAGCCGAAGCCCATGTGCTCCGGGCCTATTATTACAGCGAATTGCTGCGCTGGTACGGCACCGGCCTGCCCATCGTCCGCGAGGCTTATGCGCTGGACACCGACTTCGGCAAGGTCGTCAAGCCGAGTTTCTACGAATCGGTGCAGTTCGTGATCGAGGACTGCAATGCGGCGCTGGCGATTTCCCAGCTGCCGTGGCGCATCACGACTGCTGCCGAGGCGGGCCGCATGACCAAGGCCGTGGCCGAAGCGATTCGCGCCCGCATGATTCTCTATGCGGCCAGTCCGCTCTACAACGACGGGCAGGACCATTGGGACGAGGCTTACCGCATAACCAAAGAGGCGGTGACCAATCTCAAAAAGAACGGCTACGCACTTTACGACAAGGTCAACTATCCGGAATTCAAGGAGGCGACCGCTTTTCTGCCCAACGACGGAGCGGCGCTCTACAACGAGTATTTCACCTCGACGATGGAATACACCGCCGATCCGGCCGATCGTGAGACCATTTACCAGAACAAGGCGGATCAGGGGGCGGTCTTCCAGATGGACGGCATCGGCATCAACGGCGACAAGTCGGGGACCAATCCCTCGCAGGAGCTGGTCGATTGTTACGAAACAGTCGATGGCGAGCCGATTCTCGACCTGGCGAATCCTTACGAGGACGAGATGCACCTGACCCCCAACTACAATCCGGAGAACCGCACTTACGATCCGCAGAATCCGTATGAGAACCGCGATCCGCGCTTCTATGCCTCGATCTATTACAACGGTTCGAAACGCCACTGCTACTGGAAGGTCACCGAAGACCCGAAATGTATCGAGAACTATCCGGCCGAACCCGGCACCCGCACGCGCATCATCGCCACCTATCCCGAAGAGCCTTTCACGGGCCTTATGGGGGCCGGCCAGGGAGGGCAGCGGACCCGGACGGGATATTACGAGCGCAAGTTCCTCCATCCTTACGCGGCGCCGACCTATCCGGGCAGTGCCGGGGCGAATTTCAAGATGTTCCGTTTGGGCGAAGCGATTCTCAATTTCGCCGAGGCGGCCGCCGAAGCCGGACATGAGGACGAGGCCATCGCGGCCGTGAACGAGATCCGCAGCCGTGTCGGTATGCCGGGACTCGATGCCGGCCTGAGCGGCGACGAACTGATGCTGCGTATCCGCAACGAACGTCGTGTCGAGCTGGCCATGGAGGGCTTCCGCTATTACGACGTGCGCCGTTGGTCGCTTCCCTCCGGGGACCTTTCGGAGACCGACCGTTACCTGACGGCGGCGCGCGTTACCCGGAACGGGGACGGCACGTATTCCTATGCCCGACAACTGGTCGGGGAGCGGATGTGCTATCAGAACAAATTCCTGTGGCTGCCCATCCCGCTGAACGAAGCGAATCTCATGACGACGCTGACGGGCGTGAATTGGCAGAATCCCGGATGGTAACGGGCAGTAATCTCTAAAACGAATTAACGATCATGAGACAGATAATCAAGTTTATCGCAATATTCAGCGTTTGCCTGTTCGCAGCCGGCCGGCTGCTTGCCGCAGAGCAGGGAACCATCGTCAAGGGACAGGTAACCGACAAGGACGGCACTCCGCTGGCAGGCGTGACGGTCCGTGCGGACGAATGTCCGGGTGCGGCGTTGACCGATGCCGACGGCTTCTATTCGATCACCGTGCCGGACGGTGCGAAGCAGCTGCTTTTCTACCTGCCGGGCTATCGCTCCGAGCGCATGGCCGTGGCCGACGCACGTGACCGCGTCGCCTTGGGGCTCGCCGAGACCTTCGATCTCGAAGAGACCGTTTACATGGGCCATACGGCCCAGCGCAAGGGCGACATCTCCGGATCGGTGGCTTCGGTCAGCGGGCAGGAGCTCGCCAAGTCGCCCACGAGCAACCTTTCGATGGCCCTGGCGGGGCGGTTGCAGGGGCTGCTTATGCAGGAGACCTACTCCGAGCCGTCGCGGGCCAATACGGGGATGTACGTGCGCGGGATCTCTTCGATCCGCGCCAACCAGCCCATCGTCGTGATCGACGGCATGGTCATCAGCTACAACATGCTCCAGACTTTCGATTATATCAGCGCCGAAGAGATCGAGTCGGTGACCGTGCTCAAAGATGCGGCGTCGCTGGCGCTGTACGGCATTCAGGGCGCCGACGGCGTGCTGGTCATCACGACCAGGCGCGGCCGTCAGGGCGATTTGAAGATCGGAGTGCGGCTGGATCAGACCTTCCAGCAGATGACGACGAAACCCGCATTCATCAACTCGGCCGAATATGCGTCGCTGCGCAACGAGGCGGCTTTCAACGACGGTTTGGGAGAGAATTACTATTACTCCGATGAACAGATCACGGCATTCCGCACGGGGTCGGACCGCAGCCTCTATCCTGACAATGACTGGCGGGATATGTTCCTGAAGAACGTCAGCAGCATGCAGCGGCTCGGCGTGGACATTTCGGGCGGCAGCGACAAGGTGCTCTATTACACCAATGTCAATCTGATGCACCAGGGCGGTTTCTACAACACCGATCAGGACGAATACAAGTCCAACAGCAACTTCATCTGGGCCAATGTGCGTTCGAATGTGGACCTTAAAGTCAACAAGTTTCTGAGCGCTTCGCTGCGTCTGGCGGGCAATATCAAGCGCGAGCGTACGCCCGGCGGAGGTTTTCTGGCCGACATCTATCCGCTGCTCTACTCCGTTCCGTCGTCGGTCTACGGTCCGACCGTGCCTGCGGTCGATCCGGTGACCGGAGAGCCCGTGGAGGGCGGCGGCGGGGTCGTCGTGACGGACAAGATACAGACGACACCCTACGGACAGATCAACCGTTCGGGATTCGTGCGCCATACGGTCACCAACATATACGCGCAATTTGCCCTGAACGCCGATCTGAGCTTCATTACGCCGGGGTTGAAGGCGGGAGGCTCGTTCGGTTACCGGACCAATTCGGTCAACAGCCTCTCCACGTATCAGTCCTACGAAAAATGGATTCGTTCCGAGGACGGCACCTTTTCGAAATACGGCAACGACATCAACGGCAATCTCACTTATGGTAAGAGCTCGTCGATGTATTATCAGCTCGACTACCGCGGCATGCTGGGTTACGACCGGCAGTTCGGCCGCCACAAGGCGGGAGCCATGGCCTATCTCTTCTATCAGGATCTCTCGACGGAGGATAAGGCTATGCCGGGGCTGCTCCCTTACCGGAAACTGGTCAGCGGGTTCGAGGCGAACTATAATTTCGACGACCGCTATCTGCTCAAATTCGACGTGGGTTACTCCGGATCGGAGCAGTATGCCCGTGCCCGCCGTTTCGTCGCTACGCCGGCCTTCTCGGCTGCATGGGTCGCCTCCAACGAGGCGTTCCTGAAGGACGTTTCGTGGCTGAGCCACCTCAAATTCCGCGTCGCCTGGGGGCAGACTGCCACCGAGCGTTCCGGACTGGGCCGTTACGCCTATCTGGATAACGTGACGCTGGTCGGCGGCGGCACTATCCCCGCCTTCTCCAACACGGTGACTGAAACTCAGGTGGGCAGCCCCGACATCGAACCCGAGATCTCCGAAAAATTCAATTTCGGAGTCGATCTGTCGCTCTTCGACAACCTTTCGCTGTCGTTCGAACTTTTCCGCGACCGGATGGATAACATGGTCATTCCGGGCGCAGCGACGACCCCTTCGTATCAGGGCGTGCCGCTGGGCTACCTGCCGGCGACCAATTCGGGTGAGTTCGAGAGCAAGGGATACGAAGTGAGCCTGCGTTATTCGAAAGCATTCAGAAACGGTTTGAAAATCAATGTCGGCGGTTGGCTGACCTACACCGAGAACAAGGTCATCCGCAGCGGCGAGACCGAGAAAAATGCCGACTATGCCTATCGCAAATGGCAGGAGGGATTCCCCTACGGGCAGGAGTTCGGCTATCTGCTCGACCGCAGCAACGGATCGCCGTTCTACAATACGCCGGAAGAGCTCGCTCAGAGCGGCCTTACCTATGAGTTCGGAACGCCCCGTGTCGGCGACCTGAAATACGTTGACCTGAATAAGGACGGAATCATCAACGAGCGCGACAAGGCGCCGATCGGTACGGGTGCCATCCCGCGTGTCTACTATGCCTTCTTCGCCGAGGCGAAGTACAAGTCGTTCGACCTGAGCCTGCTGTTCCAGGGCGTCGGCAAGTACTCCACGACCTTCAGCGGCGCGGGTATCTACGAATACGATTACGATGGCGTGTTCGGTTCGCTGCACCGCAATGCCTGGACCGAGGAGCGCGCCCGCAGCGGTGCGCGCATCGACTACCCGGCATTATCGACGAAGAAGAATACCAACCACGAGACCAGCGAGTTCTTCCTCTACGACCGCTCCTACCTGCGTTTGAAGAATATCGAGCTGGGCTATACGCTGCCCCGCAAATGGGCCGCTGCCATTTCGGCCGAGAACCTGCGGGTAAGTTTCAGCGTGCAGAACCCGTTCACGTGGGACAACATGAAATCGTCCGACTTCGGCCCCGAGGGTAGTTTCCTCTCCGTTCCGGTCTATCGGTTTTACAGCGTCAAACTTTCTCTGAACTTCTAAACCTACCGAACAGATGAAAAAGATACTGCATTATATTTTGCTCGCCGTGGTTTGCCTGGCTTCGTCCTGCAACGATGTCATGGACCTTCCCTACGACGGACGCACCTCCCTCGACGCGCTTTTTACCGAGCGCCGGGGTGTGAGGGCCTACCTCAATTCGTGCTACGGATATTGTCCGGCGCCCTACATGGACCGTGCGTCGCTGACCGACGAGGCGCAGGATGCCGACGATATACTGGCGGGTTCGCGCTACGCCGCGTGGTACACCGATGCCGTGAGTGCTTCGAACTATGCCTCCTATTCGACCGACGGAAGTCCGTGGGCGGGACTTTATGAGGGCATCCGTCATTGCAACGTTTTTCTCGAACGCATCAAGGGGGTCGATCCCGCCCTGATTCAGTCCAATGCCGACGAGGTGGGCGGCTGGACGGCCCAGGCCCATGTGCTGCGTGCGCTTTACTACTTGCAGCTCATCAAACGTTATGGCGACGTGCCGCTGCTGAAAAGCACTTACGAACAGAATCACGATTATACGAAAGATGTTCGCGCTCCCTTTTCCGAGGTGGTCGAGTTCATCGTCGAGGATTGCGACGCGGCGCTCGCTTACAGCGAGGCGGCTTTCGGCTGGGGCATTCCCGAAGCGTCGTTCGGGATCATGACCCGCGCCGTTCCCTATGCCATCAAGTCGCAGGCCGTGACCTATGCCGCCAGCCCGTTGTGGTCCGACGGAACGTATGACTGGGAGGATGCCCTCGAAGTCAGCCGCGAGGCGCTTGCCGTGCTGCTGACCCACGATTACAAACTCTTCGACAATGTTCCCTCGCCCGGCATCGCGCAGAATCCCTATGCCCTTTACTTCATCACCAGCTCCGACGACCGCCGTTCGACCGACAAGGAGACCATCCTCCAGGTCGGCGCCCAGATGGAGGTGTGGCGCCAGGCCGGTCTGCCCTCCACGCCCGGCCAGCTCAAAGCGGGTCCGTGCCCTTCGCAGGAGCTGGTCGATTGTTACGAAACAGTCGATGGCGAGCCGGTTCTCGATCTGGCGAATCCTTACGAGGACGACGCGCACCGGCAGCCCAATTACAATCGGGCGAACACGACCTACGATCCGCAGAATCCGTATGAGAACCGCGATCCGCGCTTCTATGCCTCGATCTATTACAACGGGGCGCAGCGCGTGCTGGGCAATACCGGCGACACCCGGGAGTTCCTGATGGAGTTCACCGATCCTCCTCACAACGATGTGACGCTCGCCTATATGCCCGAATGGGAGGGGTACAAGGATATTTGGACGGTTCTTACTTCGGGCCCCGATCCCTATGCCTATTTCAAACCGGTGAACTTCGGCATCGAATGGGACCGTCTGAAGAAAATGACCTTCTCGTTCTATTACCAGACCGATGCCACGACAGACCGTTTCCGCAATATGGGATTCTTCTTCGTGGTGGACGGTGCGATCGACCCGGCCAAACGGCTTGAGCTCGGAGACCTCGCGCCTACGAACGGACAGGTCGTTGAGTTCTCGTTCGACATGACCGAGCACATGAAGAACAATTTCGCCGATTCGTGGGGGCCCGACTCGTACATCCGCTTCGATTTCCTGGAACAGGAGGCTGCCGCATACATGGTGATGGCTTCGGTGAAGATCACGATCGAGTACGAAGAGTCGGAAGTCGAGGTCGATCCCAATGTCTATACCTATGTCGGCGCCGCCGACGGGATTTCGGCGAACAACCGCCGCAGTACCCGCACGGGCTACTACATGCGCAAGTTCAACAACTGGCAGTCGAACGTGAGCAACAATGCCGACGGCGCCATCCGGCTGTTCCGTCTGGCCGAAATCTACCTCAATTTCGCCGAAGCGGCTTATCAGGTCAAAGGTCCCGACGGAACGGTCGATGTGGCCGGAACCCAGGCTTCGGCCCGCGATGCCGTGAATTTCATCCGTGCCCGTGCCGGAATGCCTCCGCTGCCCGCCGGCATGTCGAAGGACGAGTTCGAACTCCGGTACCGCAACGAACGCCGCGTGGAGCTGGCTTTCGAGGAACACCGCTTCTTCGACGTGCGGCGCTGGAAGGTTCTGGACGAGACGGACAAGTGCGTGTCCGGCATGAGGATCACGAAGAAGGATGGCGGTTATGAATACGAACGCATCGGCTTCCCCCGCTCGAATTGGAGGGATAAATACTACGTCTATCCGCTCGATCCGGATGAGGTGAACAAGATGCAGGATTTCACCGGGGCCGACTGGCAGAACCCGGGCTGGTAACGGCAGACTCCCGGCACGGCGGACATCCGCCGCCGTGCCGGATTTCCCGATAAACGACAAAACGCTGAATGAAACGATTATCTTTTACCGCGACTCTCTTATTGACCGCTTTTTCCGCATTCGCCGCCCGGACGGAATTCAAACTGGAAAAGGGCTGGCGATTTACCCGCGAAGATCATGCGGAGGCCGTTCGTCCGGATTTCGACGATTCGGCCTGGCAGCGCGTGACGGTTCCGCACGACTGGGCGATTTACGGGCCTTTCGACATCGGCAACGACCCTCAGTTCGTGGCCATCGAGCAGGACGGCGAGACCGTTCCGTCGCTTAAAGCCGGACGTACCGGGGGACTGCCCGTCGTCGGGCCCGGTTGGTACAGGATTCGTTTCGACGTGCCGGATTTTGCCGCCGGGAAACGGGCCGATATTCTTTTCGACGGAGCCATGAGCAATGCCCGGGTCTATCTCAACGGAGAGGAGATCGGTTACTGGCCCTATGGCTACGGCAGTTTCCGGCTGGATGCGACCCGGCTGCTGAAGCCGGAGGGCAATGTGCTGGCCGTGCGGCTGGAGAACTATCCCGAGTCCTCCCGGTGGTATCCGGGGGCCGGATTGTACCGGAACGTGCATGTGATCGTTTCGGATGAAATTCGTATCCCGCTGTGGGGCATTCGTCTTACGACGCCCGAGATCCGTCCGGACCATGCGAAGGTGCGGTTGCAGGCGGATGTCGAATCGCCGGCGGGGACCGATTCACGGCTGGTGTTGAAAACGCTTCTTCGGGATGCCGGAGGACGGGTCGTTGCGAAGGCTGAAACGACGCTTGCCGAATACGACGCCGGGACCTTCCGTCAGGATCTGGTGATTGATTCCCCGCGGCTTTGGTCGCCCGATACGCCCGACCTGTATGAAGCGGAGCTCCGGCTATATGCCGACGGGGAGCTTCGGGATACCCGTTCGGTGCCGTTCGGTGTCCGGGAGCTGAAAATCGTTCCCGACCGGGGGATGTTCCTCAACGGCGAACCGATCAAGTTCAGGGGTGTTTGCCTGCATCACGATCTCGGGCCGCTGGGCGCGGCGGTCAACGTCAGTGCGCTGCGCCGGCAGTTGTCGATCCTCAAGGAGATGGGGGCCAATGCCGTCCGCACGGCGCATAATATCCCCGCTCCGGAGCTGGTCGAACTGTGCGACCGGATGGGGCTGATGGTGATGGTGGAGACCTTCGACGAGTGGCGCACCCCCAAGATGAAGAACGGTTATCACCTCTATTTCGACGAATGGGCCGAGCGCGATCTGGTCAATACGGTCCGGCGTTTCCGCAATCATCCGTCGGTGGTGATGTGGTGCATCGGCAACGAGGTTCCCGACCAAAGCAGTTACGAAGGGGCGAAGATCGCCCGGTGGTTGCAGGATATCTGTCATCGGGAGGACCCGACGCGCCTCGTTACCATGGGGATCGACCGGGTGCAGGATGCTATCGACACCCATTTCGCGGCCGTCATGGACGTGGTGGGCTTCAACTACCGCACCCATCTCTATACGAAGGCGTATCACGAGCTGCCCCAGCAGATTATGATGGGGTCCGAGACCGCCTCCACGTTCAGTTCGCGGGGAACCTATCATTTCCCGGTGGAACGCACCGTGAACAAGGTCCGTCCGGATAACCAGTCGTCGGGCTACGACCTGGACTGCGGCAGTTGGTCCAACCTGCCCGAAGATGATTTCGTGCTGCACGACGATTACGACTGGTGCATCGGCGAGTTCGTATGGACCGGATTCGATTATCTGGGGGAGCCCACGCCTTACCATGAGATCTGGCCCAACCACAGTTCGCTGTTCGGGATCGTGGATCTGGCCGGGTTGCCCAAAGACCGCTATTACCTCTATCGGAGCCATTGGCGGCCCGAGGAGGAGACCTTGCATGTCCTGCCGCATTGGACTTGGCCCGGTCGTGAAGGCGAGGTGACCCCTGTGTTCGTCTATACGAACTACCCCTCTGCCGAGCTGTTCGTGAACGGCAGGAGCCAGGGCCGCATTGCCAAAGATACGACGATGACACAGGCCGCGACCGACAGCGAAGAGGCTGCCCGGGGACTTTGGCGCCAGCGCCGTTACAGGCTGATGTGGATGGATGTGAAATATGAACCCGGGACGTTGAGGGTGGTGGCTTACGACCGGAACGGCCGGCCGGCTGCCGAGACCGAGGTGCATACGGCGGGCGAACCCTGCCGGCTGGAGCTTTCGGCCGACAGGCAGACTCTTCGTGCCGACGGCAAGGACCTTTCGTTTGTCACGGTGCGGGTCGTGGACAGAGCGGGCAACCTCTGCCCGGACGCCGCTCCGGAGGTCTCGTTCCGCGTCACCGGGGCCGGAGGGTTCCGGGCGGCCGCGAACGGGGACCCGACCTGTCTGGAACCGTTCCACCATCCGCGGATGAAGGCTTTCAAGGGACAGCTCGTGGCGATTGTCCGATCGGGGGAGAGACCCGGGAAGATCGGATTCGAGGCTTCGGCGGAGGGCCTGCCCAAGGCGCGGTTGGAAATTTCCGTGAAATAATCCTTCGGGCGATGGTGTGCATTCCGGAAATGTAGTTAATTTTGATAGCCCTTCGGGGGCGATCTGACCTGCAAATGTAATATTGTTATGAAGCGAATCTCATTGTTGCTGCTGGCTGTGGCGGCCTTTTCGGTTTCATGCCGCGAAGCGGCCTGCGACACCCCTTCGATGGCCCGGATGCGGGAATCATTCCGGAACGTGCCCGATGAAACGCCGCTGGCGGTATACTGGTACTGGGTGTCGGACAACATCTCCGAAGAGGGGGTGGTCAGAGATCTCGAATCCATGAAGGAGGCGGGCATCAACCGCGCCTTCATCGGCAACATCGGCATCGGCGACCAACCCTACGGGGAGCATCCGCTCTTTTCGCCGGAGTGGTGGCGCGTGATGCATGCCGCGCTGAAACGGGCCGGGGAACTCGGTATCGAGATCGGTATTTTCAACAGTCCGGGATGGAGCCAGTCGGGCGGTCCGTGGGTCGGGCCGCAGCAGAGCATGCGTTATCTGGCGTCGGCGCGGACCGTCGTCGAAGGTCCGGCGCTGTTCGAGGGCCCGCTTCCGGAGGCGGGCGCCGACGCGGAGGATGTCCGGGTCATCGCCTACCCGCTCCCCGAGGCTGCCGAGAGCGATACGAAACGGGTCGTGAAGGTCGATGGCAGGGAAATGCGCCTGGACTGGAGCGTGTCGGGGACGCAGCCGATGCGCAGCCTTACGATCCGGGTGGACCGGCCTGTCCTGACATCGGCCGAATTGTACTGCCGGGAAGACGGAGGATGGAAGTTGCTGAAACGCTTCTCCATCGACCGGAGCAATTTGCAGATGAACGTGGGATTCGATCCTCTGGCACCGGTTGTGATCTCCCTGCCCGAAACGCTTTCGGCGAATTACCGGCTGGTCATTCCGGCTCCGGGCGGTTTTGCCGCCGAGGCTACGCTCTCCTCGCTGCCGCAGGTGGAGCGGTTCCCGGAAAAGACGCTTGCGAAGATGTTTCAGACGCCGCTTCCCATGTGGCACGATTATCTTTGGGAACAGCAGCCCGCCGTGCAGGCGTCGCTGCCGGTCGATCCGGCCGCGGTGACGGACATTACCGCGCATTTTGACGGCGGGACGCTGCGTTGGGAGGTCCCTGCCGGAAAATGGCAGGTGGAGCGGCTGGCCATGCGCTCCACGACCGTGACGAACGGCCCGGCCAGTCCCGAAGGGCTGGGCCTCGAAATCGACAAAATGAGCCGGAAGCATGTGGCGAGTCATTTCGACGCCTTCATCGGGGAGATACTGCGCCGTATTCCGCCGGAGGACCGCCGGACATTCAAGGTGGTCGTGCAGGACAGCTACGAGACCGGAGGACAGAACTGGACCGACGATATGGCGGAGCGTTTCGAGGAGATCTACGGTTACGACCCCGTTCCTTACCTGCCGGTGCTGCACGGGACGGTCGTAGGAAGTCAGGACATTTCCGATCGGTTTCTGTGGGACCTTCGGCGGCTTATCGCCGACCGGGTTTCCTACGATTACGTGGGCGGACTGCGGGAGGAGTGTCATAAACACGGACTGACGACCTGGCTGGAGAATTACGGCCATTGGGGATTCCCGGGCGAATTTTTGCAATACGGCGGACAGTCCGACGAGGTGGCCGGGGAGTTTTGGAGCGAGGGCTCGCTGGGCGACATCGAGAACCGTGCGGCCTCGTCCTGCGCGCACATTTACGGAAAACGCCGTGTCTGGGCCGAATCGTTCACCGCGGGATTGCAGGGTTTCAGCCGCTATCCTTACCGGATGAAACAGCGCGGCGACCGTTTCTTCACCGAAGGTATCAACAGTACGCTGCTGCATGTCTACATTCATCAGCCCTACGAGGACCGCTTCCCGGGCATGAGTTCCTGGTTCGGCAACGAATTCAACCGGAAGAACACCTGGTTCGGCCAGCTGGATGCCTTCACCGACTATCTCAAACGGTGCGGCTATCTGTTGCAGCAGGGCCGTTATGTGGCCGATGCGGCCTATTTTATCGGGGAGGATGCGCCGAAGATGACGGGTGTGTGCGACCCGGCGCTTCCGAACGGTTATTCGTTCGATTATATCAATGCCGAGGTGCTGTTGAAACATGCGAAGGTGCGTGACGGACGGCTCGTGCTGGACGGCGGGATGGAGTACCGCGTGCTGGTGCTGCCGAAACTCCGGACCATGCGTCCCGAACTGCTCGATGCGATCGAACGGATGGTCCGTGCCGGTCTGACCGTGCTCGGCCCGGCGCCGGATCGGTCGCCCGGTCTGGCCGGATACCCCGGGGCGGATGAACGGGTGAAAGAGACGGCGGAACGGATGTGGCATTCCGGGGCCGCTGCGAAATATGCCGTTTACGGCAAAGGGCGTGTCTTCAACGACGGCTGTTCGCTGGAAGAGGTGTTCGCATCCCTTTCGATGCGGCCCGACTGCCGCATCGAGGGGCAGAATACGGATGTCAGATTCATCCACCGAACGACGGAGCAGGGCGACATCTATTTTCTGTCGAACCAGCAGGAGCGGAAAGTCGTATTCGAAGCCGCTTTCCGGACGGAGGACGGTGCGCCGGAGCTGTGGGATGCCCTGACCGGTGTGGTTCGCCGGCTGCCCGGGTTCTCGCGGCAGGACGGAGTTACGACCGTTCCGCTGGAACTCGATCCTTACGGCAGTGCGTTCATCGTCTTCGACCGGACGAAAGAGGCCCGGCAGTCATCCGCGGAGAATTTCCCCGAAGCGACCGTGCTGGCCCGGGTCGAGGGGCCGTGGAAGGTGACTTTCGAGGGGCTGGAGGCCCCCGAAGCCCCGGTCGTGCTCGATACGCTCTGCGACTGGACCGTGTCGGACGATCCCCGTATCCGCTATTTCTCGGGAACGGCCCGTTACGAGACCGCTTTCGAGGTCGAGAATACGGGTTCCGGGTCTGTCTGCGTCGATCTGGGCAAGGTGATGGTCATGGGCCGGGTCTTCCTGAACGGAGTCTGTGCCGGGGGAACGTGGACGCCTCCTTACCGGGTCGATGTCTCCGGCCTGATCCGGGAGGGCCGGAACGTTCTGGAAGTCGAGGTTGCGAACAACTGGATGAACCGGTTGATCGGCGATCAGCGGCTGCCGCCCGAACAACGCAAGACCTGGACGCCCGTCAACCCGTGGACCGCATCTTCGGAGTTGCAGTCTTCCGGACTGCTCGGCCCTGTGGTTGTCGGGAAATTCGATTATGAGATCGTAAAATAGATAGAATGACAAACCGTATGATTATGACACTCAGAAAAATCTTTTGCATGCTCAGCTGCATGCTGACTGTCTCCGCATGCGGCGGAGAGACACCGGTGCCGGGCCCGAACGAAGGGAACCAGGGCGGCAACGAGGGCGGCGGAGAGAGTTCCGGTCCGGCCTACTATATCAGTTATTCACGCGGGTCGGATTCGAATCCGGGGACCTCTCCCGATGCTCCCTGGAAAACCCTGGACCGGATCAATCGGGGGACATTCGAACCGGGCGACCGCATCCTGCTCAAATCGGGCGATACCTGGAACAGCGTGACGGTGATCAATTCCAAGTTCACGGGAACGGCCGAAAAGCCGATCGTCATCTCTTCGTACGGCGACGGGGCGAAACCGCGTCTGACGGCGCCGACGGCGCCCGCCGGGAGCAGCATTCTGACGATTAACAATTCGGATCATCTCGTAGTCGAGAACCTGGAGGTCTCCAACGGCACGGGATACGGCCTCGTCATGGGTATCAATGACGGCGGGACGCACGGCGATATCGTGATGAGGAACATCCATACGGCCGACATGCCCTATGTCGGCATCTGGTTCAATGCGGAACACAACCGCAATGTCGAGATCGTCTCCTGCACCTCGGAGCGCACCATGCACCTGTTTGCCGTCTCGGGCGGAACGAATATCGATGTGACCGATTGTAAGGCGGAGAATTGCCATTACGGAGGCTATTCGATCATCGGTGTCAAAGGCGGCACCATGAAGAACTGCAAATCCCTCTACGGCGGTCAGGAACCGGCTCCGCAGGGAACTTGCGGCCTCTTCCTCGGCATCGTCGATGGCTACGAGGTCGTCGATTCGGAGTTCGCCTATCAGCAGCGGCTCGGAACGGACCCCGACGGGGAGGGCATCGATTTCGAGCGGAACAACCGCAATGTCGTCATCCGGAACTGCCATATGCACGACAATGCCGGATGCGCCATCATGTTTTTCGAAAGCGGAGGCGGTTCGGTGCAGGCGAACGACCATTGTACGATCGAGAACTGCCGTTTCGAGAACAATCACCGCAACGCCCGTTCGCCCCGCGGGTTCGAGATTCATTTCAGCCATCTCGACGACAACAACTACGGCGTCATCCGCAACAATACGTTCGATCTTCCCGAAGGGGTGATGTTCGTTTCCACGGCCGATCCTTCGGTGACCATCGAGGGCAACAAACTGGCCGACGGAACGCCGCTCGTCATTGCTCCCGCCTACACCGGTTCGCCGGCGGTGGCGAACGGGGGATTCGAGTCGCCGGCCCTCGAATACGGCAAATACGAGCACCGTCCCATGGGCGGCGTGTGGACCTTCCGCGGAAATTCGGGCGTTGCGCGATACGGGAGCGACTTCAACCCTCCCCCGGCCCCGGAGGGTTCGCAGGTGCTTTTCCTGCAAGGGGCGAGCGATGTGACGCAGTGGGTTTCGCTGGCTGCCGGGAGCTATAAACTGACCTGCAAAGCCTCTTACCGTGAGAATTCGGGGTTGGGGCAGAGCATGGCGTTTTACGTTGATGGCAGGCAGGTGAGCGATATGTTCTCTCCGGCCGATGCCACGGCTTACACCGCTTATGAGAGCAATCCCTTTACGGTCGAAGAGGGCGTCCGGATGATCGAGATCCGAAGTTTCAGCGAAGAGGACAAAACCGTTTTCGTGGACGACATCGCTCTTGTTCCGGTTCAATAACGAAGGTTGAGGTGATGAAAGGATTGAAGCGTATCGTACTGCTGGGGTTGTGTATGGCAGGATGTTCGCATCCGGGAGCGGACGGCGGAGACCGTGAGATGGACCGGTTCGTCGATAGCCTGCTTTCCGAGATGACGTTGGAGGAAAAGATCGGGCAGCTGAACCTGGTGCCCGTGGACGGCTCTGCCATGACCGGCCCGGTGACGGAGTCGGCCACGGGCGACCGCATCGCCAAGGGGGAGATCGGCGCATTGCTGAACGTGATGTCGCCGGCGAAGATGCTCGAACTCCAACAGGCCGCGGTGACGGAAAGCCGTTTGGGAATACCCCTGCTGTTCGGTATGGACGTGATACACGGGTACAACACCGTTTTTCCGATACCGTTGGGACTGTCCGCCACGTGGAATCCGGAGTCGATCGAACGGTCGGCCCGAATATCGGCTGTCGAGGCGAGCGCCCAGGGCGTGAACTGGACTTTCAGCCCGATGGTGGACATCTCGTTCGACCCGCGCTGGGGACGTGTCGCAGAGGGTTCCGGCGAGGACCCTTATCTGGCCTCGCTGATCGCTGCGGCCTATGTGAGGGGCTATCAGGGCGATCTTTCCCGGAACGACCAGATTCTGGCCTGCGTCAAGCATTTCGCTTTGTACGGAGCTCCGGAGGGAGGCCGGGATTACAACTCGGTGGACATGAGCCGCCAACGCATGTATACGGACTATTTTCCGCCTTACAGGAGTGCCGTCGAGGCTGGCGCCGGCAGCGTGATGGCGGCCTTCAACGACGTGGAGGGAGTGCCTGCGGCCGCGAACGAATGGCTGCTGGGCGATGTGCTGCGGCGGGACTGGGGTTTCGATGGATTCGTCGTTTCGGACTGGGATGCCGTGCGGGAGATGACCGTGCACGGTATCGGGGATCTGCAAGAGGTTTCGGCCCGCGGCCTCAGGGCCGGGTTGGATATGGATATGGCCAGCCAGGGGCTATGGGGCACGCTGAAAGCCTCGCTCGATGCGGGCGAAGTCCGGATGGAGGAGGTCGATCGGGCATGCCGCCGGATACTCCGGGCGAAATACAGACTGGGGCTTTTCGGCGACCCCTATAAATACCATGATACGACGCGGGTCCGGTCGGATGTGTTCACGCCGGAGCATCGCGCCGAGGCTCGCCGGATCGCGGCCGAGAGTTTCGTGCTGCTGAAAAACAAGGACCGGTTGCTGCCGCTCGCTCCCGGAGGAACCGTCGCCGTGATCGGTCCGTTGGCCGACAATAAGCCCAATATGTTGGGAACCTGGACGATGGGAGCCGATCTGTATTCCGCGGTTTCCGTGCTGGAAGGGTTGCGGACCGTCGTCGGCGACCGGGTCGAACTGCTCTATGCCAAGGGCAGCAACCTGACCTACGACAAGGAGATGGAAGACCGGGTAACGCAGAATTGGGGCATGCCCTATAAGCATTTCGACCGTGACGGCCGTTCGGCCGCACAGCTCGAAGCAGAGGCGCTTGCCGTCGCCCGCCGGGCCGACGTGATCGTGGCGGTCATGGGTGAAGCGGCCGAGCTGGCGGGCGAGGGGGCTTCACGCGCCTGTCTGGATATTCCGGACGCCCAGAAGGCGTTGCTGAAGAAACTGACACGGATCGGAAAGCCGGTCGTGCTGGTCCTTTTCGCGGGGCGTCCGATGACCCTCGTGTGGGAGGATGCGAATGTGGATGCGATCCTGAACGTCTGGTTCCCGGGAACCGAGGCCGGATTGGCCGTGGCCGACGTGCTGTTCGGCAATGCGGAGCCCGGCGGACGGCTGACGATGACCTTCCCCCGCACGGTCGGGCAGGTTCCCCTGCGGTACAGTTGCAAATCGACGGGGCGTCCGGCTGATGAGGCCGGGACGATCCGCGCCTATGTCACCGGTTATATCGACGAAACCGTGCTGCCGCTCTATCCGTTCGGATACGGGCTGAGCTATACCGATTTCCGCTACGGGGAACTGGAGCTGGACCGGACGCAGATGGCGCCCGGGGAGAGCATCACGGCGAGCATCCGGGTGACCAATACGGGAGAGCGTCCGGGCAGCGAGGTCGTGCAGCTTTATATCCGTGATCGGATGGCATCGGTCACCCGGCCGGTCAAAGAGCTGAAAGGGTTCCGGAAAATACGGCTGGAACCCGGAGAGACGCAGCGGGTCGATTTTACGATCGACGCGGAGATGCTCAAATTCCATACCCCCGATTTGCGGTATGTTTACGAACCGGGAGAGTTCGAGGTAATGGCCGGTCCGAATAGCGCCCGGCTGAGTAAATCCGTATTTAACGCATTGTAAAAGGACTGAAAATGAGACGTTCCGTGAAAATCCGGGTTTTTTTCTGCCTGTTCGCGCTCCTGCCGCTGCAAAACTCCGGCGCTTCGCTCCGGGAGTGTCCCGGCGCCCGTTGGATCAGCACGGAGGAGGAGGGGGCGGATTGTCCGAACAGCTGGATCGCGTTCCGGCGCGATGTGGAGCTGAAGGCGCTGCCTGCGGTCGCGCCGGTGTGCATTGCGGCCGATACGAAATACTGGCTGTGGATCAACGGCGAGTGCGTCGTTTTCGAAGGGGGACTGAAACGGGGCCCGACGCCCGGCAGTACGTATTACGACCGGGTGGACATCGCCCCTTTCCTGCGCAAGGGGACGAACCGGATCGCGGTATTGCTGTGGCATTTCGGGAAAGACGGCTTCTCCCATAAGGACAGCGGTCGCGCCGGTCTGTTGTTTTCGGCGACGGGAAAGCGTTTTTCCCTGCAAAGCGACTCTCTGTGGCTTTGCCGTATCCATCCGGCTTTCGGGGATACGGGCGATCCCCGTCCGAACTTCCGGCTGGCCGAGTCGAATATCCGTTTCGATGCGCGGAGGGACATCGGGCCGTGGCAGACGGCGGCTCTGTCCGATCTCGAAGGATTCCGGAATGCCCGGGAGATCGGCTGCCGGGGCGACGCTCCCTGGGGCGGACTGGTCGAACGCCCGATTCCGCAATGGAAGGATTTCGGGGTGCGGGAGGCCCGTTTCGAACGGTTCTCCGCCGGAGAGACGGACAGCGTGATCGTACGGCTGCCCTACAACATGCAGATGACCCCGGTGATCACGCTCGACGACCCGCAGGGCGGAAGTCCGGTCGGCATCTCGACCGACCACTCCTTTGCCGGCGGAACGTCCAACATCCGGGCCGAGTATGTCACGCGGCGGGGCGTTCAGCAATATGAATCCCTCGGGTGGATGAACGGGCAGGAATTGCGGCTGATTCTGCCGAAGCATGTGGCGTTGACGCGGGTCGCCTATCGGGAAACCGGCTATGATACCGAGCCGCAGGGCAGCTTCCGCTGCGATGACGATTTCTACAACCGGTTCTGGCAAAAGGCCCTGCGCACGCTCTATGTCAATATGCGCGACAACTATTTCGACTGTCCCGACCGGGAGCGTGCGCAATGGTGGGGCGATGTCGTCGTGCTGATGGGAGAGAGTTTCTACGCTTATTCGATATCGGCGCATGCCCTGATGCGCAAGGCGATCCTGGAGCTGGCGGGGTGGCAGAAGCCCGGAGGAGAGTTGTTCTCTCCGATTCCGGCGGGTAATTACGATTCGGAACTCCCGGGTCAGATGCTGGCGGCTGTGGGCCGTTACGGCTTTTGGAACTATTACATGAATACCGGGGATCTGGAGACGATCCGGAGGGTTTACCCGGCCGTGAAACGCTACCTCTCGCTTTGGAAGACGGACGACACGGGGCTGACGGCTTTCCGGAAAGGGGGCTGGACCTGGGGCGACTGGGGCGATAACCGCGACATCCGGCTGATTTTCGCCGGATGGCATTGCCTGGCCCTGGAGGGGGCTGCCGATATGGCGCTTGCGCTGGGCCTGCCGGGAGATGCTGCGGATTACCGTGCGCTCATGGCCCGGGTGAAGGAGGGTTTCCTCCGCTGCTGGGACGGGAATGCCTTCCGGCATCCCGAGTATCACGGCTCCACGGACGACCGGGTTCAGGCTCTTGCCGTGCTGTCCGGCATTGCGGATGAGTCTTATTACGGAAAACTGTCCGAAATTTTCCGGACGCAGTTCCATGCCAGCCCCTATATGGAGAAATATGTCATGGAGGCGCTGTTCCGGATGGGATGCGGACGTTATGCGATGGAGCGTACCGCGCGGCGTTTTGCCGATATGGTCGATGATCCCGGCAGCACGACGCTTTTCGAAGGATGGGGCATCGGCGAAAAGGGCTACGGAGGCGGTACGACGAACCATGCCTGGAGCGGCGGGGCGCTGACCGTCATCGCCGGACAGCTCTGCGGCATCCGGCCGTTGGAACCGGGCTATTCCGTATTCGGCGTGGAACCGGACCCGGCCTCCTTCCGGGATGTTTCGATCCGGGTGCCGACCGTCAGGGGCATTGTCGGAGAGGAGCTTCGGATCGAAGGGGCGCGGTTCTCGCTGCGTGTGATCGTTCCGGAGGGCACGACGGCCGTCGTCACGCTGCCGCAGGGAGCTGCCGGGCCGCGAGTGGACGGACGATCTCCGTCGGCCGGTCAGCTGCGCGTCGCGGAGAGATACCGGAAACCGGCACGTATCCAGCTGAGCCTGACTTCCGGGGATTATCGAATCGAATCGGAGTTCGATCCGGCGCCGGATGGTCTGCCGGTGTCCGGATCTTGAAATAAAAAAATTCGGTGAGATGGCTTTTTTGCGAATGTTTCCGGCCTTTCTGCTGAAAGCGGCCTGCTGTTGTTTGCCGCTGGTCTGTGCATGTCCCGTTCGGGCCCAGATACGGCTCGAAGGGTACCGGCAGTCGGAGATCGACCCCCGGCTCTTTTCGGGGCGGTGGTCGGCCTGGTGGATCTCGGCGCCCGGCGTGGAGGACGGCACCTACGGCGTTTGTCATTTCCGGAAAGAATTCCGGCTGCCCGAGGCACCCCGGAGATTTGTCGTGCACGTTTCGGCCGACAGCCGTTATCGGCTCTACGTCAACGGGATTCCGGTCTCGACGGGGCCTGCCTGCGGCGATGTGCTGAACTGGAACTTCGAAACGGTCGATCTGGCGCCCTGTCTGACCGCCGGGCGGAACGTGGTTGCCGCCGTCGTGTGGAATTTCGCCGACAAACGGCCGCTCGCCCAGATCAGTTTCGGAAAAACGGCGTTCTTGCTGCAAGGCGATACTCCGCGCGAGGAGGTCGTCAACACCGATGCGTCATGGAGCGCTCTGCGCAATGACGCCTATTCGCCGAACGAACGCCCTGTGTTCGGGTATTATGCGGCCGGGGCCTGCGAACGGGTCGTGGCGGCGGAATATCCCTGGGGATGGGAGCGTCCCGACTATGACGCATCGCATTGGCGTCCGGCGGTCGCGCGGATTGCCGCGGCCATGAAAGGGGCGGCCGATTATCCGGGCTGGCAGCTCGTTCCGAGCCCGGTTCCGCCGATGGAAACCGATACGGTCCGCATCCCCTGCGTCCGGCAGTTCGAAAACGTCTTGATTCCCGGGCGATTCCCGGCGGAACGCGCACCCGTCACCGTCCCCGCCCGCACCGAGGCTGAAATGTTGCTGGACAACCGGGTGCTGACAACCGGCTATCCGCTTCTCCATTACAGCGGCGGATGCGGTGCGGAAATTTCGCTGGGTTATGCCGAGGCGTTGTACGAAGACCCGGTGCGCGGGATAAAAGGGAACCGGGACCGGACGGAGGGCAAACATTTCGTCGGTTATGAAGATGTGATCGTAGCCGATGGCGCTTCCGGGCGGATGTTCTCGCCGCTCTGGTGGCGGACGTGGCGCTATCTTCGAATCCGTGTCCGGACCTCGGACGAACCGCTGACGATCGACGACATCCGGGCCGTGACCTCGATGTACCCGCTGCGGCGGGAGAGCGAATTCCGGGCGGAGGAGGACCCCGTACTGCACGAGATCCTCGAAACGGGCTGGCGGACGGCCCGGCTGTGCGCCCACGAGAGTTACATGGACTGCCCCTATTACGAACAGCTGCAATATTTCGGCGATGCGCGCATTCAGGCCATGATCACGATGTTCAATACGCGGGACGACCGGCTGGTTCGCTGTGCGTTGGAGCAGGGACGGCGCTCGCTTGTCCCCGACGGCATCACCATGAGCCGTTATCCCTCTTCGCTGCATCAGTTCATCCCGTCGTTTTCGCTGTGGTGGATTGTCATGGGACACGATTATTGGATGTACCGGGGCGGCGAGGAGTATTTGCGGACGCTGTTGCCTGCCTGGAGGAGCATTCTTTCATGGTTCGAACAATACCTGCGTCCCGATCTCAGCCTGAGGCGCATCCCCTATTGGTTCTTCGCCGATTGGAGCGGAACTCCGCTGGGCGAACCGCGGCGGGAAGAGGAGGGCGATTCTGCATTTCAGGACCTGCTGTATGTCTACGCCTTGCGTGCGGCGTCGCGGATGGAAGCGGCATTCGGATCGCCCGCCGCCGCGGAAAAGTATTCCGGACTGGCGGACGCCATTTCGGACACGATGCGCCCGAAATACTGGGACGCCCGTAAAGGGATGTTCGCCGATACGTTCTCCCGGAGCGATTTTTCCCAGCATGTCAACGTGCTGGCGATCCTTTGCGGGGTCGTGGAGGGGGAGGAAGCCTCGGCGCTGCTGCACCGGATAATGGACGACCGGACGGTGATGCCGTGCAGCGTCTTTTTCCGCTATTATCTCCAGCAGGCGATGAAGTTGACCGGGAACGGCGCCATGCTGTTCGACGGACTGCGGATCTGGCGGGACCAGCTCGCATTGGGGCTGACCACCTGGGCCGAACAGCCCGAGCCCTCGCGTTCGGACTGCCATGCGTGGAGCGCCAGTCCGAACATCGAATTTTACAGGATCATTCTGGGCATAGATTCCGATGCTCCGGGATTCCGGCGGGTGAGGATCGAACCCTCTCTGGGCGATTTGAGGCGGGTTTCGGGGGCTGTTCCGCATCCGGCCGGGAAGATCGGCGTCGATTACGAGGCTGATGGCCGCGGCGGTCTCCGGGCCCGGATCGACCTGCCGGAGGGAGTCGCCGGGACATTTGTCTGGCGGGGAAAGGAGTATTCGTTGAAAGAGGGCCGGCAGGTGATGACGGTCCGGTGACGGTTTGATCGACGATTCGGACGTGTGCGTTGCCGCTCCGTTTTTCCGGAAAGAGTTCCGGGTTTCCGATTCCGGGCGGCTCGTTTCGGCCGTTGTCTGCTTTTGCGAGTTGGGATGTTCCGACTTGTATCTCAACGGAAAGTCTGCGAATCCGATCCGGGTCCAGCGGAAGTATCCGGTGCTCAGCGTCCGTCGGGGCCTTGGCGGGGAGCTGGATTTTCGATTTCGGTGTAAATATCGTCGGGATTTTCCCCGTATCCGGGGTTTCCCAGCAGGAGGGACCCGGCTCAGGATGCGTATGGGTGGGGCGACGTTTCGATCGTGCGGCAGGCGGCAGAGGCGCTCGGGCGCCGGGCCGATTCGGAACGTTTCGGCGAGCTGGGCCGGCGGATCAGGGATGCGTTCAACGAACGGTTTTTCGATCCGCGGTCCGGTTACGGAAGCCATACGGCCAATGCGCTGGCGCTCGATGCCGGGCTGGTCCCGGAGGGTTTCGAGAAGCTGGTGTCCGATGCCGTCGTGCGGGATGCGGAGAGTCGGTACGGGGGATTCATCCATGCCGGAATATTCGGGATAGGGCGTATCCCTGCGGCTTTGTCCCGTTACGGGAATGCGGCGGCGGTCTGCCGGATATTTGCGAAAGAGGGCGAGAACAGTTTCCCGTTCATGTGGCGGAATGCCGATGCCACGACGTTGTGGGAGGTGCTGCCGGTCAGCAGCGAAAGCCGGGACGAGTGCCTTGCGGCGGGTTGTTCGCTGAATCATCCCATGCAGGGCGGTTACGATGCCTGGTTTTATGAGGATGTTGCCGGAATCCGGCCGGACCCGCAGCACCCGGGATTCAAGCGCGTCTTGTTCGAACCGCGGATGACCGGATGTCTGCAATGGGCCGAAGGGCGTGTGGATACACCCTATGGTGAAGTCCGGAGCTGCTGGAGACGCGATGCGCAGGGATTGGAGTGGCGGATTGCGATACCGGCCAATGCTTCCGGACGGGTCGTGCTGCCGTTTCGGGGCGAAGTGTCGGTGAATGGAAAAGGAATTGCGGAATGCCGCGGGGTCGTGCCGGTCGCCGGAACGGACGACACCTATCTGTTTCAGGCCGGCGATTATGTGATAACCGTATCCGGAGAGTCGTGCGCGACGGGCGCTGTCCGGTAAAACGAAGATAACAGGATGAAAAAGATTCTTTTCGTGCCGATTGCACTCTGTTTCATGGCTGGGTTCCATGCGGCGAAGGCCGAGGTCCGGCTGGCCGGGATTTTTGCGGACAATATGGTGCTTCAGCGGGAGCAGCCGGTGAAGATCTGGGGCCGGGCGGACCGGAATGAACTTGTCACCGTACTTTTCAACGGCCGGAAACACCGGACCCGGGCTGATCGGGACGGAGCGTGGAGCGTCGTGCTGGAACCGATGCCGGCCGGCGGTCCGTATGTGCTGGAGGCGAAGGGAAAGGGCAATGCGGTGCGTTGCGGAAACGTTTTGGTCGGCGAGGTATGGCTTTGCAGCGGGCAGTCCAATATGGAATGGCCGGTATCGTACTCGATGAACGCCATCGAAGAGATCGTTGCGGCCGATTATCCGGAGATCCGCGCCTTGAACGTGAAGCGCAACGGCAGTTTCACTCCGCTGGACGATCTGTCGGCGGAATGGACGGTGTGTACGCCGGAGACGGCCGGGGATTTCTCGGCGGTGGCTTATTTTTACGCACGGGAACTCCATCGTGAACTCGGTGTTCCCGTCGGGATCATCAACTCTTCGTGGGGTGGGACCGACATCGAGACCTGGACTTCCGCGGCATCCTACGAGAGCCTTCCGGAACGGGTGCGGATTCCTTATGCCCCCGAACTGGTCGCGCGGCTGCATCGCAATGACGGGGCAGGTCCGGACGAACTGGACCTCTACTCGGAGCGCAAGTCCGACGATGCCGGGATGGCCGGGAAATGGTATCGTGAAGAGACCGATGACAGCACCTGGGAGCGGATGCAGGTGCCGCAGGAGTGGGGAGACACTCCGCTGGCCGGAACGGATGGCCTGGTCTGGTTCCGTTTCGCATTCGATCTGCCCGTTTCGGCGGCGGCAGCTCCTGCCGAACTTCACCTGGGCCGGATCGACGATGTGGATATTACATGGGTCAACGGCGTGGAGGTCGGCCGAACGAACAGTCCCTCCCTGAACCGGGTTTACCATGTTCCCGCAAACCTGCTGAAAGCCGGGCGTAACGTCGTCGCGGTGCGTGTCGAGGATGTGATCGGTCCGGGTGGTTTTACGGGGCATTCCGGGGAGCTGTTTCTCGCGGCCGGAGGAGCGAGCCCGGTCAGGGTGCCGTTGGCCGGGCTGTGGCGCTACAATCCGTCGGTCGTGAACGAGCATTACAGGCATGTCGATTTGGGCCCGAATTCGGTGTATTCCCTGCTTTATAACGGAATGATCCATCCGCTGAAGGATTTCCGGATACGCGGTACGATCTGGTATCAGGGAGAGAACAATGCCGGGAGGGCTTACGGCTACCGGACGTTGTTTCCGAATCTCATCCGGGACTGGCGCGGACAGTGGGGATATGAGTTCCCGTTTTACTGGGTGCAGCTGGCCAGTTTCATGGAGAGGGACGACGTGCCTTCCGACAGCCCGTGGGCGGAACTCCGCGAGGCGCAGACCCTGACGCTCTCTTTGCCGCAGACCGGGCAGGCCGTCATCACGGATATCGGCGATGCGCAGGATATCCATCCGAAAAACAAGCAGGAGGTGGGCCGGCGGCTTGCGCTCGTCGCATTGAACAAGACCTACGGAAGAAGCGGAACGCTCTGTTCCGGCCCGACTTTCCGGTCGATGGAGAAGCGCGGCGACCGGCTCGTGCTGACCTTCGGGCTGTGTGGGGCGCAATGGAAGGTGGCCGACAAATACGGCTATATCCGGGGCTTTGCCGTCGCGGGCGCCGACCGTCGGTTTTTCTGGGCCAAAGCGGAACTCGAAGGGGATCGGATCGTGGTGTGGAGCGACCGGGTGAAAGATCCGGTGGCTGTCCGCTATGCCTGGGGAAATAATCCGGATGCGAATCTGTTCAACGACGCCGGGCTGCCTGCGGTTCCGTTCAGAACCGACGGGTGGAAAGGGGTCACTGAATAGTGCAAAGAATGAAGAAGGCTGTCCGAACATCGGACGGCCTTCTTTCGTTTTACGTGATTCGTGGCTATTCGATGCCGCGCACGTGTTTCTCCCAGGCCCAGGCGGCGCGGAGCGTCTCGTCGAGCGTCCGGCCAGCCTTCCAACCCAACTCGGTGTTCGCAAGCGTGGGGTCGGCCCAGATGGCGACGATGTCGCCCGCACGCCGCGGAGCGATCTTGTGGGGAACCTTCACGCCGTTGACCTCCTCGAATTTGTGCACCAGCTCCAGTACCGAAACGCCGTTGCCGGTGCCGATGTTAAAGATCTCGTAGGGCTGTTTCTCCTTGCCGTCGATCATGCGGCTGATGGCTGCCACGTGGGCTTTGGCCAAGTCCACGACGTCGATGTAGTCGCGGATGCACGAACCGTCGGGCGTCGGATAGTCGTCGCCGAAGACCGAGAGGCATTCGCGCAGCCCGGCGGCGGTCTGCGTGATGAACGGCACGAGGTTCTGCGGCACGCCGCGCGGCAGTTCGCCGATCAGCGCCGAGGGGTGAGCCCCGATGGGGTTGAAATAGCGCAGGGCGATGCCCTTCATCCCGGGATAGGCGGCGATCGAGTCGCGCAGGATGTCTTCGCACATCTGCTTGGTGTTGCCGTAGGGCGAGGTGGCCGGCTTGCGGGGCGTCTGTTCGGTCACGGGCTGCTTCTCGGGCTCGCCGTAGACGGTGCACGACGATGAGAAGACGATGTTCCGGCGTCCGAATTCGCGCATCAGGCCGATGACGTTCATAAACGACGTGAGGTTGTTGCCGTAGTATTCGAGCGGCTTGGCGACCGATTCGCCCACGGCTTTCGACGCCGCGAAGTGGATCACCGAGTCGAATTCGTACTGCTCGAAGACCTTGCGGAAAGCCGCGCGGTCGCAGCAGTCCACCTCGACGAAGGGAATGTCGGCGCCCGTGATCTTGCGCACGCCCTCGACGGCGTTCATGTCGCTGTTCGAGAGGTTATCGACGATCACGACATCATAGCCGGCATTGATGAGTTCCACGGTGGTGTGCGAGCCGATGTAGCCGGCACCGCCGCTGACCAATACACACGATTTTTTCATAGGTTGCTGGTTGTTGTTTGAATAGCAAAGATATGATTTTTTCCGGCGGCGGCAAAAAAAACGGGCCCGGAAATCGGGCCCGGAGGCTTTCGGGACGCTTCGGCTAACAATTCGTAACCCGGTGTGCGAAAAAAGCGCCAGGAAAGTGTCGGTTTCTGAAATTTTTATCTATATTTGTAACAATTCGACACTCCAACGCGCGTAATTTTATCAAAACATAACGGAATATGTACGGAAAAATCAAAGAGCACCTGCAACGTGAGCTCGCCGAAATCGAGGCCGCAGGGCTTTACAAACGGGAACGGATCATCTGCTCGCCCCAGCGGGCCGAGATCGAGGTTGCAGGTCGGAAGGTGCTGAACTTTTGCGCCAATAACTACCTCGGCCTGTCGGACAACCGGCGGCTGATCGACGCTGCCAAACGCGCTATGGACGACCGCGGCTTCGGCATGTCGTCCGTGCGCTTCATCTGCGGCTGCCAGGACATCCACAAGGAGCTCGAAAAGGCTATCGCCGATTATTTCGGTACCGAGGATACGATCCTCTACGCCGCCTGTTTCGACGCCAACGGCGGTGTCTTCGAACCACTCCTGACGGAGCAGGACGCTATCATCTCCGATGCGCTCAACCACGCCTCGATCATCGACGGCGTGCGTCTGTGCAAGGCCGTGCGCTACCGCTACGCCAACGCCGACATGGCCGAACTGGAGGAGTGCCTCCAGAAGGCGCAGGCCCAGCGTTTCCGCATCATCTGCACCGACGGGGTATTCTCGATGGACGGCAATGCCGCGCCGCTGGACAAGATCTGTGCGCTGGCCGAGAAATACGACGCGCTGGTGATGGTCGATGAGTGCCACTCGGCGGGCGTTCTGGGAAAGACGGGCCGCGGCATCACCGAACTCTACGACCTGCGCGGGCAGGTGGACATCCTGACCGGTACGCTGGGCAAGGCATTCGGCGGCGCCGTGGGAGGCTTCACGACCGGCCGCAAGGAGATCATCGACCTGCTCCGCCAGCGTTCGCGCCCCTATCTCTTCTCCAACTCGCTGCCTCCCGCTGTGGTCGGAGCCGGGATCGAGCTGTTCAAAATGCTCGGCGAGAGCGACGAACTGCACGACCGGCTGGTCGCCAATGTCGAACATTTCCGCAAGGGCATGATGGCCGCGGGCTTCGACATCAAACCCACCCAGTCGGCCATCTGCGCCGTGATGCTCTACGACGCCAAACTGTCGCAGGAGTTCGCCGCGAAGTTGCAGGACGAAGGGGTCTTCGTCACGGGTTTCTACTATCCCGTGGTGCCGAAGGGGCAGGCCCGCATCCGCGTGCAGGTCTCCGCAGGCCACACCACCGAGCAGCTGGACCGTTGCATCGCCGCCTTCGTCAAGGTGGGCAAAGCGTTGAACGTCATTAAATAAGCACGACTATGAAAACCTCATTGGACGCGATAGACCGCAAGATCCTCAAATACCTCATCAAGAACGCCCGCATGCCTTTCCTGGAGATCGCCCGCGAATGCGGCATTTCGGGTGCGGCCATCCACCAGCGCATCCGCAAGCTGGACGAGGCCGGCGTGATTCTCGGCAGCCGCCTGATCGTCGATCCCAAGATGATGGGCTTCGATGTCTGCGCCCACATCAGCATCACGCTCAAAGACCCGCAGCTGCTGAAGAAGACCGTCGAGGAGCTGCGCAAGGTCCCCGAGATCGTGGAGTGCCATTTCATCACGGGCAACGGCAATATTCTGGTGAAACTCTACTGCGTGGACAACGAACACCTCATGCGCACGATCTTCGACGGCATCCTGCGCATTCAGGGCATCGCCACCACCGAAACGAACATCTCGTTGCAGGAGGTTTTCCAGCGCGAGGTGAACATCGACTTTATCGAGGAGTAGATTTCCGCTTCTCCCCGGATACAGCAGCGGCCGACAGAGATGTCGGCCGCTTGCTGTTTTTACCGGACCGGCGTGATCCGGAAGAGGAATTCGTAATTTCCGTAGGGCAGGCGGTATTCGCGGAGCGGCAGGGCGCCCCACGAGTCGATGCACCCCAGACCGTACTGCGCCTTGTCGATGCAGAGCCATACGGCGTCATCGGGTTCGATCTCCTGCGAATGTCCCTGTTGCTTGGTCAGCCCTTCGTCCAGCGCCTCTTGTGCATAGTGCAGGGCCGAGGCCGAGAAGGGCTCCGAGGCCGTGACCTCCACGCCGCGGCCTGCGATGTCGTGCTGCCGCCAGCGGCGCACGTCGCTCTTGGTTCCGGTCTCCTGCGGACGGATGTAGGGGTAGAACTGCTCGTCCACGGTCTGCCGGTAACGGCCCACGAGGGCGCCGTCTTTGCGGTCGGCGTAGTTCTCCCACGGCCCGCGGCCGTAGTAGTCGATGCGGTCGTAGGCGGCGGGCATGCGCATCCGCATGCCGAAGCGCAGCAGGTCGGGTTCGCCCTTGTCCGCGGCGGCGTGCAGCGTCTGACGGATCAGGATCTCCCCGGCGTTGTCGATGCGGTATTCGATCTCCAGCCGTCCGGTCACACGTCGGAGGTCGTAGCGGGCCGTGACGACGGCCACGCTGTCCGACAGCGTGTGGTCGAGCGACAGCAGCGTCAGCCCCGGATCGGCCCACGCACGGTTCTTCTC